>PDVJ01000819.1_pt1 | contig 10635 bp, 7 predicted proteins | sample 1369811 | NCBI WGS metagenome assembly PDVJ01 (sample SAMN07795376, study PRJNA414565) | Alkali sediment metagenome, whole genome shotgun sequencing project. | reverse complement strand
CAACGGAGTTTGGCAGAAAGCTGGCCGAGGCGGAGTACATGGTCATCACCGGGGGCGGTCCGGGCATCATGCAGGCAGTGAACGAAGAGGCAGGGCACGAGTGTTCAAGATCGACGTGCCCCACCTCGACGCCACCGGACTCGCCGCGCTGGCGGCCAGTCTGGAAGCGGGTTGCCGCCGACCGCTCGCCGAGAAGTTGAACAACTCGATCGGTTCGCGCACGTGATCGCCCGATCCCTTGCGCGTCTGCATCGATCGCCGGCAGCTGCATCGAAGTGCCGGTCTCATTGCGCACGCGCCGCACCTCTCAGCGCCGCCTGCCCGCGGTGCGTAGCTGACGGTCGAGTCGCCATCAGCATTGACTGACATTGCAGTGCAACAAACAACGTCTAAGGTTAACCAGCTTCAATCCATGGCCAAGGCGGCTGGTACGAGGCCCCGAATTCAACGTAGCGTTGCTCTACGGTGCCGGGACAGATTGTCCTGGATCGACCTAAACCCCGCTGCAGATTACAGCCCCGTCAGACTGCCCTACCGGAGCGTCAAATGAACGACGTCACGCCCGAACAACCCGGCAAGTCGGCCCAGACGCTCGAGAACCGGACATTCGACGAGATCCGCATTGGCGACAGCGCCAGCCTCAAGCGCACGCTGACCCGGACGGACGTCAAGACCTTTGCGGTGCTCTCGGGCGACCTGAACCCGACCCACGTCGACGACGACTACGCGCGGAAATTCGGCAACGGTCACCTCGTTGCACACAGCATGTTCGGCGGCGCGCTGATTTCGAGCTTGCTCGGAAACGAACTGCCTGGGCCTGGGACCCAGTATGTCAGCCAGCAACTTCAATTCCTGAAGCCGCTGATTGCGGAAGACACGATCACTGCGTCGGTCATCGTGCGTGAGAAGCATCGAGAGACTGGCGCGGTTTTGCTCGATTGCAAGTGCATGAACCAAGCCGGCGAGGTTGTGGCACTGGGCACAGCCGAAGTTGTGGCGCCAACGGTGAAGGTGGTGTTCCCTCGGCCCGAAGTTGCAAAAATCTCGGTTCAGACCCACGACAAGTTTGCTGCGTTCGTCGAACGCGCCAAGCCGCCTCGTCCGGTACCGACCGTGGTCGTGCACCCATGCAGTGAAGGCGCGCTCAAGGCGGCCGTCGAGGCGGCCGAAGCGGGAATGATCGAACCCATACTCGTCGGTCCGCTCGAAAAGATTCGCGCGGCCGCCGAACAGTGTTCCGCGGATCTCGCCGGACTGCGGATCGTCGACGCGGCCCACAGTCACGATGCGGCCGAAAAGTCGGTGGCCCTGGTGCGCGCTGGCGAGGCAGTTGTCATGATGAAAGGCAGCCTGCACACGGACGAACTCCTAGGCGCGATTGTGAGGCGCGAATCCGGCCTGCGGACGGGGCGGCGCCTATCGCACGTGTTCTTCATGGACGTCCCCACTTACCACAAGCCCCTGATGGTGACCGACGCCGCGATCAACATCGCGCCGACGCTTGCCGAGAAGGCGGACATCTGCCAGAACGCGATCGACCTGGCCCACGCACTGGGTATCGCGCGTCCCAAGGTTGCGATTCTTTCAGCGGTGGAGAACATCAACGACAAGATCGCTTCGACGATGGAAGCCGCCTCGCTCTGCAAGATGGCCGAAAGGGGCCAAATCTTGGGCGCGCTTCTCGACGGGCCACTGGCGATGGACAACGCAATCAGTCGGGAAGCGGCGCATATCAAGGGGATCGAATCGCAGGTCGCCGGGGACGCCGACATCCTGCTAGTACCCGACCTGGTCGCCGGAAACATCCTGGCGAAACAGCTGACGTTCATGGCCAATGCCGACGCGGCAGGAATCGTCCTCGGAGCGAAGATCCCGGTCGTGCTGACCAGCCGCGCCGACAGTGTCCGCGCGCGATTGACCTCGTGCGCCCTCGCCGTCCTGCTGTCGAACGCAGGCGCAACCGCTGCAAAGGCCACCGTGCCGCAGTGAGCGAATGATGGACGGCGGTACGCTCAACGCGGGATCTTCGTCGATCAAGTTCGCGCTATTTTCCAGGCAGGAGCCGGTCCCGCGCACGCCGGAGCTTGTCGGACAGGTCGACGGCATCGGCGCCCGGCCACACCTCAAAGTCAAGGACGGCAGCGGCAGGCCCCTCGACGACATCGACCTGCCGCTCGAGGAGAATGCCCCGCACCGCGCGGCGCTCGGCTTTCTGGTGGACTGGCTGCACGGCAGGGAATCGGGCGGTCGCATCGTCGCCGTCGGCCACCGCGTGGTTCATGGCGCAACCCGGTATTCACAACCCGTGCGCATCGACGAAACCGTGCTCGCGGCACTGAAGTCCTTCGTTCCGCTCGCCCCACTGCACCAGCCTCACAACGTAGGGGGCATCGAGGCGATGTCGGCCACTCTGGGCGGCGTGCCGCAGATCGCCTGCTTCGATACTGCGTTTCACCGCACCCAACCGACGCTCGCGCAGTTGTTCGCCCTGCCGCGCCGCATTACCGCCGAGGGTGTGCGCCGCTACGGCTTCCACGGTCTGTCCTACGAATACATCGCCGAAGTCCTGCCGCAGCACCTGGGCGACAAGGCTGACGGCAAGGTAATCGTTGCCCATCTCGGCAACGGCGCTTCGCTGTGCGCCATGGAGGCACGCAGGAGCTGTGCCACCTCCATGGGCTTCACCGCCCTCGACGGGCTCATGATGGGGACGCGCACCGGGAGCCTCGATCCCGGTGTGCTGCTCTACCTGATGGACAAGCATCACATGGACGCCCGGGCGCTGGAGACGATGCTCTACAAGGAATCGGGCCTGCTCGGCGTGTCCGGCATCTCGCAGGACATGCGCGAGCTGCTTGCCAGCCGGGAACGGGAAGCGCGAGAGGCCGTCGATCTGTTCTGCTACCGCCTGGTTCGCGAACTGGGTGCGCTGGCCGCCGTGCTCGGCGGCGTCGAAGCCCTCGTGTTCACCGGCGGCATCGGCGAGCACGCGGCTCCGATTCGCGAGAAGGTGTGCATCGCTCTCCGCTGGGTCGGCCTGTCATTCGATGCGGAGGCGAACGCCGCGAAGGCAACCGTCATCTCGCGGCCGGACAGCCGCCTGACCGCCCTTGTCCTTCCGACCAACGAGGAGTGGATGATCGCCCGCCATACCGCCCGTCTCCTCGATACTTGACGGCGCCACCGGGCAACTCCATTCCTGCACTTCTTCAACGGATCCGGACGCGAACACCATGCGCATGAGACACAAGGTTGCCATCGTAACCGGCGCTGCCAGCGGAATCGGCCGCGGCGTCGCTCTCGCTTTCGCCCGCGAGGGCGCCGCGGTTGCCATCGCCGATCTCAATCTCGACGGGGCCGAGGTCGTGGCAAACGAGATCCGGCAGGCCGGCGGCCGCGCAATCGGGATCGCGATGAACGTCACCAGCGAAGCCGAAGTCGAGGCGGGCGTGGACAGAACTGCACGGGAGTTGGGCGGCGTGCATGTCTTGCTGAGCAATGCCGGAGTCCAGATGATCGCCCCGGTACACGAGTTCCCGTTCGACAGGTGGAAGACCATGCTGGCGATCCACCTCGACGGCGCTTTCCTGACCACGCGCGCCTGCCTGAAGCACATGTATGCGCAGGGCCAAGGTGGCTCGATCATCTACATGGGCTCGGTGCACTCCAAGCTCGCCAGTCTGCTCAAGGCGCCCTACGTCACTGCCAAGCACGGCCTGATCGGCCTGTGCCGCGTGGTGGCCAAGGAAGGTGCCGCCCACGGCGTTCGCGCCAACGTGATCTGTCCCGGGTTCGTGCGCACCCCTCTGGTAGACAAGCAGATTCCGGAACAGGCGCGAGAACTCGGCATCAGCGAGGAAGAGGTCATCAAGAAGGTGATGCTCAAGGACACGGTCGACGGCGAGTTTACCGCTGTCGAAGACGTCGCGCAGGCCGCGGTGTTCCTGGCCGCCCACGAGACCAACGCGTTTACCGGCCAGTCGCTGATCGTCAGCCACGGCTGGTGCATGGAATGACGGAGGGTGCGATGAGGAACAAGATCGTCTCCGCGGAAGAAGCGGTATCCCTCGTCCAGGACGGCGACACGCTGGTTCTCTCGGGGTTCGGCGTCGTCGGGGTGCCCGACGAACTGGCTGTGGCCCTGGAAAAGCGCTTCGCCGAGAGCGGCGCGCCGCGCGATCTGACGCTGCTGTTCGGCGGTGGCCCCGGAGACGGCCGGGATCAGGGAGCGAACAGGCTGGCGCATGAGGGTCTGCTCAAGCGGGTCATCGGCGGCCACTGGGGCCTTGTGCCCAAGCTGGGCGAACTTGCCCTGACCAACCGGATCGAGGCGTACAACCTGCCGCTGGGCGTAATTTCGCACCTGTACCGCGAGATCGCGGCCGGCAAGCCCGGCAACCTGTCGCCGGTGGGGCTGGGCACCTTCGTCGATCCGCGCCTGGAGGGCGGGCGGATCAATTCCCGCACCACCGAGGAACTGGTCGAAGTCACCACGCTCGGCGGACGCGAGATGCTGTTCTACAGGGTGCCGAAGCCGAATGTCGCATTCATCCGCGGCACGGTGGCCGATCCGGAAGGAAACATCGCGCTCGACCGTGAGGCACTGACTCAGGACACGCTGGCGATCGCCATGGCGACCAAGAATTCCGGCGGTGTGGTCGTCGCCCAGGTGGAGTACGTCACCGAGACCGGCGCCCTGCCGCCCAGGCGTGTCAAGGTGCCTGGCATCCTCGTCGATTGTGTCGTTACCGCCCGGCCTGAATACCACATGCAGACCTACGGCACGGCCTACAGCCCGGCCCTTTCGGGCGAGATGCGTGTGCCGCTGGACGCGTTGGCCCCGATGGCGCTGGACGAGCGCAAGGTGATCGCCCGTCGTGCCGCCTTCGAGCTGCTGCCCAATTCGGTGGTCAACCTCGGCATCGGCATGCCGGAAGGTGTGGCCGGGATCGCAGCCGAAGAACGCCTGTTGCCCTACATGACGCTGACCGCCGAGCCAGGCGTCGTCGGCGGCGTGCCGGGGAGCGGCCTCAACTTCGGCACATCCATCAACGCGTCGGCGCTGCTGGACATGAACCAGCAGTTCGACTTCTACGACGGCGGCGGCCTGGATCTCGCCTGTTTGGGGCTGGCCGAATGCGACGCCCGGGGCAACATCAACGTCAGCCGGTTCGGCCCGAAGCTCGCGGGTGCCGGCGGATTCATCAACATCACGCAGAACAGCCGCACCGTGATTTTCGTCGGCACCTTCACCGCTGGCGGGTTGAAGGTAGCGATCGGCGACGGCGTGCTGAAGATCCTCAATGAAGGCAGGCACAGGAAGTTCGTCGAGAAGATCGAACAGGTGACCTTCAGCGGCGAGTACGCTGCGAAGCTGGGCAAGAAGGTACTCTACGTCACCGAACGCTGTGTGCTGGCGCTGACTGCGGACGGCCTCGAACTGGCCGAGGTCGCGCCGGGCGTCGAGATCGAGCGCGATATCCTGCCGCACATGGCGTTCCGGCCGATCATCCGGAATCCGCTGACCATGGACGAACGGATTTTCCGGCCCGAGCCGATGGGGCTCAAGGACACGCTGCTGGCCATTTCGCTGCTCGACCGGATTTCCTACCAGGCGGATCGCAACCTCCTATTCCTCAACTTCCAGGGTCTGAAGCTGCGCAGCCCTAGGGATGCCGAGGATGTTCGGACCGCGGTCGAGCGCAGGTGCAGGGAAATCGGCCGCAGGGTCGACGTCATCGTCAACTACGACGGCTTCGAGATCGACGAGGCGGCCATGGATGCCTATACCCAGGTGGTCGAGGACATGATGACCCGCTATTACCGGCGGATCACCCGCTACACCACGAGCGCGTTTCTGCGCAACAAGCTGGGGGCCGCGATCCGCGCACGTGGACTGGCGCCCCACATCTATGAAACCAAGGAGGAGGCCGACGCGGCGGTGTAGCCGCACCGCTGCCGTCGCGTCGGGCGTGGGCACCGGGCGCGGAGGGAGGAGTCCTGGACCACGTCGCCGAGCAGTGACGTCTTCAGGCACCGGCCGAACCCCAGTTCATACGCATGCGTCAGATCATTCGAGGAGAAAGTCCATGGACACCCGCACAAACCCGAATACGGTTCGCCCGTTATCGGTCGAAGACATGCTGAGCCCCGAACACCTCCGGACCGTCGTCGATCTCCAGCGCGTCGTGGCAGACATGGCGTCCGGTGCCAACCATGCGGGAAGTTATGCCCGGGATGTCATGCACGTCGCGGGCCTGCATGCGAAAGCCACGCAACGCACTCTCGAAAACCTCGGCCAGCGCCAGACGAAGGCGGCGGAGGCCGCGAGAAGCATTTTCGAGCGCGTGCTGCCCACGGATCTGCCGAACTACCTGGTCGATGTCTATCAGCGTTGGGTGTTGTTCATCGATATCCTGCGCCAGCGCGGCAACAACTTCGTTCTTCACGACCGCGAAGGCTGCCCGCCGGTTCTTGCATACGAGTACGACGTCGTCGTCGATGGCGCCACCTTGGAGCGGCCGGTCAACTATTCGATGGTCGCCATCCGACCGCCGGCGGGCGTCAGGCTGCGCCAGGACGGTCGTCCCTACATCATCATCGATCCGCGCGCCGGACACGGCTCCGGAATCGGCGGATTCAAGGACGAGAGCGAGGTGGGCGTCGCATTGCACGCGGGCCACCCGGTCTACTTTTGCATCTTCACGCCGAAACCCACGCCGACCCAGACCCTTGCCGATGTGACGCGTGCCGAGGCGCATTTTGTTCGCGAGGTTCAGCGGCGTCATCCCGCAAGCCCGAAGCCGGTGATCATCGGCAATTGCCAGGGCGGATGGGCGGCAATGCTGCTCGCCGCAACTAACCCGGATCTCACCGGTCCGGTCGTGGTCAACGGCGCGCCGCTGTCCTACTGGGCAGGCACCCGCGGCAAACACCCAATGCGCTACTTCGGCGGCCTTTACGGCGGCGTTCTTCCCGCCCTGCTGCTCGCCGATCTGGGTAACGGACGACTGGACGGTGCCAACCTCGTGCAGAACTTCGAGGGCCTGAATCCTGGAAACAGCTGGTGGAAGAAATACTACGACGTGTTCGGCAATACCGAACAGGAAGTCGAGCGCTATCTCGAATTCGAGCGCTGGTGGTCCGGTTTCTACTTCATGAACGAAAGCGAAATCCGCTGGATCGTCGAGAACCTGTTCGTCGGCAACCGGCTGGCCCGAGGCGGAGCGCAACTCGACAGCCGGATGCACGTTGACCTGCGCAACGTACGCGCGCCGGTGATCGTCTTCGCTTCCCACGGCGACAACATCACCCCGCCGGGGCAGGCCCTGAACTGGATCACCGATGTCTATTCCAGCGTCCAGGACATCAAGGCGCGCGGCCAGCGCATCGTCTACACGGTGCACGACAATGTCGGGCACCTGGGAATCTTCGTCTCTGCCGCGGTGGCCAAGAAGCAGCACAAGGAGATCGTGTCGACACTCAAGGCGATCGAGTCGATGGCACCCGGCCTTTACGAAATGAAGATCGAGGATGTCATCGGCGAAGGGCGCGACAAGCGCTTCGCGATCGATTTCGAGGAACGCTCCATCGAGGACCTGCTCGCGCTGGACGACGATCGCGACGACGAGACGCCCTTCGCAGCAGTGTCGCGTCTTTCCCAACTGGGCGCCGAAGTCTATGAACTCACTTCGCGACCTCTGGTGCGAGCCATGAGCAATGAGGCAACCGCTCGTTTCCTCGTGGAATCGCACCCCCTGCGGGTGCGTCGCTACCTGCTGAGCGACCGGAATCCGTTTCTCGCGCCCATTTCCGCGACAGCCGATGTCGTGCGTGAGAATCGAATGGCCGTGTCCGCCGACAATCCGTTCTACGTATGGGAGAAGACCGTCGCGGAGCTGACCACAGAATGGCTCAACTTCGGGCGTGACGTTCGCGACGCGATGATGGAAACGTGGTTCCATACGATCTACTGCTCACCGCTTATGCGCGCCATAGGCGCTGCCGAAGCGCCGCGCATCAGCCAGGTGGCCGGCACCGATCTGCGCGCCGTCACGGAAGTCCGACAGGCGCTGGCGCAGATCAAGCGCGGAGATTATGGGGTGGCGGTCATTCGAATGCTGATCCTGCTTGCCCGCGCGCGCAAGTCGGTGCGCCGCGATCGGCTGGAGCGTTCGAACGAACTGCTGACCACGCACGAGCCGTTCACAAAGCTCGACGAAACCGCCCGCAACCGGATCATTCACCAGCAGACCGTCATCGTCGAATTCGAGCCGGAACAGGCGCTCGCCACCCTGCCGCTGCTGCTGCCCGAACCGAAGGACCGCGCCCAAGCCATCGCGCACTGCGATTTCGTGATCGGCGCGCAGGAGGACATGACCGACGAGACGCGTGAGATGTATGACCGGATCCGCGCGACGCTTGAACTTGCTGCGACGTCCAAGCCCGCTGCCCGCCCGCGTGGCCGGAGTCTGGTGAGCTGATCCCGTGCCCATCGTTGCCGCACTGCGGGCCAATGCGCCCGTGCCAGTCTGGATTCCGACCGTAATTTCTTGCTGGGAGCCCATATGCTGACTGACCCGAACTCCATTGATCCGCTGCCGAAGGTGTGGGACGAGAACTCGCGCGTCGGCGACATGCTCAAGGGCAAGCGTGGCCTCGTTGCCGGCGTCGCCAACGCCGACAGCATTGCCTTCGGGTGCGCCGCCAAGCTGCGCGCCTTCGGTGCGGAGATCGCGCTGAGCTACCTCAACGACAAGGCAAAGAAGTACGTAGAGCCACTCGCTGAGCAGATCGATTCGTCGATCCTTGTGCCGCTCGACGTCTCTCAGCCGGGCCAGGTAAAGGCGGCGTTCGAGCGCATCAGAGAGGAATGGGGAAAGCTCGATTTTCTGATTCATTCGATCGCCTTTGCGCCGCGGGAAGACCTGCACGGGCGAGTCGTCGATTGTTCGCAGGCCGGCTTTCTGCAGGCGATGCAGGTTTCCTGTCATTCGTTCATCGAGATGGCGCACCACGCCGAACCGTTGATGACAGACGGGGGTGTCCTGGTCACGATGAGCTACTACGGGGCCGACAAGGTCGTCGGCAATTACAACCTGATGGGGCCGGTCAAGGCCGCACTGGAGGCATCGGTTCGCTACATGGCCAAGGAGCTGGGTGAGCGCCAGATCCGGGTGTTCGCCGTATCGCCTGGCCCCGTGAAGACCCGCGCCGCCAGCGGCATCGCGCAGTTCGACGAACTGATCGACATGGCGGTCACGCGTTCCCCGGGCCAGCGCCTGGTCGATATCGCCGAGATCGGCCGTGTCGTCGCCTTCCTGGTGGGCGGCGCCTCCTCCGGCATGACCGGAGATGTCATCTATGTCGACGCCGGGCTGCACATTATGGCCTGAGGTTTTTCGCGCCTCAGCACGCCGCTGCCCGGCTCGCAAGGCGGGCTCCTAAACCCAACCCAAGAGGTCGACGACATGACTCCCGACGATCCCTCGTCGAATGAGAGTGTATTCAAGAGAATCCACCGCGAACTCATCGATGCCTACGACGAAGAACTCGAGATGGAGGCCGAGGATCGGCAATACGTCGATCCCCTGGACGTCGGAATCCACGAGGATGCCGCCGGGCGGGAAGCACGCCGGCATTACTTCCGGGAACTGTTTCGCCTGCAGGGTGAGCTGGTCAAGCTCCAGGAGTGGGTGGTCGAGACGCGTCACAAGGTCGTCATCGTCTTCGAAGGGCGGGACGCCGCCGGCAAAGGTGGCGTGATCAAGCGCATCACCCAGCGCCTAAATCCGCGCGTATGCCGTGTGGCGGCTCTGCCCGCTCCAACCGAGCGGGAGCGTACGCAGTGGTACTTCCAACGCTATGCGGCCCATCTCCCGGCCGCGGGCGAGATCGTGCTTTTCGATCGGAGCTGGTACAACCGCGCCGGGGTGGAGCGGGTGATGGGCTTTTGCAGCGACGACGAATACGAGGACTTCTTTCGCTCCGTACCCGAATTCGAAAAGATGCTGATTCGCTCCGGGATCCAGCTTATCAAGTACTGGTTCTCTATCGCCGACGATGAGCAGAACCTGCGCTTCCTGGCACGCATCCACGACCCGCTCAAGCAGTGGAAGCTGAGCCCCATGGACCTGGAGTCACGCCGGCGCTGGGAAGCCTACACCAAGGCCAAGGAAGTCATGCTGGAACGCAGCCACACCCCCGAGGCACCGTGGTGGATCGTCCAGGCCGACAACAAGAAGAGGGCACGGCTGAACTGCATGCACCACTTGTTGAGCCTCATGCCCTATGAGGAGATCTCCCGGCCGCCGGTGATCTTGCCGGAAAGGGTACACCACCCCGACTATCTGCGTGCTCCAGTGCCCGAGGAGATGATGGTCCCCAATGTCTACCCGCACGTCGATTGAACTTCGACGACGGGGCAGACGCCCCGCACACGGGTAGCTTCGGAGTCTCGCGCTCTGCTGCTGTAATGAACATGTAACCCCGTGGCTTTAGCTTTCCAAGGTTATTCAAACTGAGGAGATAAGGAAGTGAACAAGTCAGTTCTCGCCGCCCTGACGCTGTCCGTGGCGCTCGCGGCCTCGCCCATGGCGCTGGCCCAGGAAAGGGTCCGCCTCACCGGTTCCGGGG
>PDVJ01000818.1_pt1 | contig 10637 bp, 5 predicted proteins | sample 1369811 | NCBI WGS metagenome assembly PDVJ01 (sample SAMN07795376, study PRJNA414565) | Alkali sediment metagenome, whole genome shotgun sequencing project. | reverse complement strand
TGCCGGACGAGGAGATCATCCCCTTCCTGGAAGCGGACCTGGCCGGCGCCGGTCTGGTCCCGTTCAACCCGGCCGGGAAGCCGGCGGACCAACACCCGTTGGCCCAGCTTCTCCAGGCGTTTCGCGACCTGCGCAGCGAGGGCGACTATTCGGCTGTCAGCGCTTTCATGCGGAACGCCGATTTCCTCGACTATCTGCAGAAGAAGCACCGGATACTTTCCAGCCGCCTGCTCGAAGAGTTGGATCAATGCCAGAACGACCATCTGCCACAGTCACTCGATGACATGATGCAGGCTCTGCATCGGCCTGCTCCTGCAGGATCGGGGCGCACGGAGTTCCCCAACCTGGCGAAGGCGGTCGGTATCATCGCGGACCACGTGCATGAGTTTGAGGCCACCGATGTGGACACCTCTCTGCGCTTATTCCTCCAGGCGGTGTACGAGTTCCGCACTCTCAACGCCGGGAACCCCGAAGATGGCGACTTCGCGAAGGTGGCGGAATACATTGGCAAGGGGTTACTCCGAATTTCCCAAGGCCCGCTGACCGCGCTGGGCCTGGACAGCGAGAGCGCGCTGGAGCTGCTCCTTTGGTCTCTGGGCAGGGAGTCGTACTATCCGGAGCCGGAGGAGGCCATCATCGACTTGGAAGGCTGGCTGGAGTTGCCATGGAACGACGCCCCGTTCCTGGTCGTCACTGGCATGAACGATGGGAAGGTGCCCGACAGCCACCCGGCTGACGCCTTCCTGCCGGACACCCTGCGAAGGCAGTTGAACCTGCGCCACGACGAGGACCGGCTGGCCAGGGATGCCTATCTGATGACCTCTTTGATGCCGGAGATGTGCTGAAGCCCTCGCGCCTGCTGTTCCAGTGCAGCGATGCCGAACTCCCCCGGCGCGCCGAGCGGCTGTTCGGGACCCCGCCCGAGGTGCGGGCCGGCCATCCTTCGAGCATCTCCTTCCGGCTGGAGGCCGCGCCCCCGCCGGACGTGCCCGTGGAGAGCCTGGAGCTGAAGAGGATATCCGTCACCGCGTTCCGGGACTACCTGGACTGCCCCTTTCGTTACTATCTCAAGCATGTCCTGGGCATGGAAGCGCTGGACGATCAGAAGATAGAACTTGATGCTATGGACTTCGGTTCACTGGTCCACGACACGCTGCACCAGATGGCGCTGAACGAGGAAATGCGCCGGTGTGAGGATGTGACCCAGTTGCAGGATTTCCTTTGCGCCAAAGCCGTGGACTGGGTGACCGAGAGGTTCGGCCGCTCGCCGCCGCTCCAGGTTGAGGTGCAGCTCGAATCGGCCAGGCAGCGCCTTCGCCAAGCGGCCAGGGTCCAGGCAGGGCTGGTGAGGCAGGGCTGGGACATCGTGCACGCCGAGATGAAAATCCAGGGCGAGATCGAGGGTGTGAAGGTCCGGGGCAAGATAGACCGCATTGACCGTCACCGGCAGACGGGGCAGATCAGGCTCCTGGACTACAAGACCTCTGAGAAGGGTGGAATGCCGGAAGAGGCCCACTTTGGCTCACTTTCAGCGGATCGGGAATGCCCGGAGTACACCCGGATCGAGGTTGCGGGCAGGCAGAAGCGCTGGATAGACCTGCAACTGCCGTTGTACGCTGTCCTGCTCTCGTCCGATCCGGAACTGCGGGGGCCGTTCGAACTGGGCTATTTCAACCTGCCGAAGGCCGTGGACGACACCAGCGCCGTTCTCTGGGACGATCCTTCTTCGGCGCTTCTGGCGTCGGCGCGTGCCTGTGCCAGGGGCGTCGTCAGCGATATCAAGAGCCGCCGGTTCTGGCCACCCGCACAGAAGCCCAGGTATGACGATTTCGAGAGCCTCTTCCCTGCAGATCCAGCCTTGTGCGTCAACGCGGAGGCCTTCGAGGCCTTTCTCAAGGGGAAGGCAGCATGACCGCGGCGCACATTGGGCACAAAGCCATCTCGGCCTCCGCCGGATCAGGCAAGACGTTCCAACTGGCGCACCGCTACATCGAGCTGATGGCCCGCGGCGTCGAGCCGGACCGCATCATCGCCCTCACCTTCTCGCGGAAGGCCGCCGGAGAGATATTCGATTCGGTGGTCAGGTATCTTTGCCAGGCAGCGTCATCGCCCGAGGCGGCGCTCCGGACTGGGAAGCTGATCAACAGACGGGATATCGGGCAGCGCGAGTTCCTGCGGATTCTGCGGGACTTGCTGGAGAGCCTGCACCGGCTGCACATCGGCACGCTGGACAGCTTCACCGTGGGCGTGGCCAAGACCTTTCCCCTGGAGCTAGGCATTCCGCCCCATTTCCAACTGCTGGGTGAGGATGGGGCTGTCGGTGGGGTGCGGCAGGAGGTGCTGGCCAAAGTGTTCGGCCAGCGCGGGGCAGCCCAGGAGGGGCGAAGCGCCTTCCAGCAGGCCTACAAGCAGGCCACCTTCGGCCGGGAGGAGAAGGGGCTGGGAGAGCCACTGGAGGAACTGATCAAGCAGAAGCGTGGCTACTACCAGGTGCTACCCGAAGCCGATGCCTGGGGCTGCGAGGACCGCATCTGGGCGGCGTCTCCACCGTGGTGGAAGGACCCAGGCGATGTAGAGGCTGCTTCTGCCGATATGCTTCGTCTCCTGCAGCAGGATGGGCTTTCGGACAGCGCCATGCGGCGCTGGCAGACATTCGTCGATGCCGTGCGCCGCTTCGGAACCGGCTCCACTTGGCCGAGGGCCATCGAATACCTCTTCGAGAAGCTCTCCGAAGATATCGAATCCCTGCACGCTGGAGACCTGTCATTCAAGATGGACAGAAGCCCCCAGCATCTGTCACGCGAGGAGTGCCGCCTGGCTCTGGCTCTGATGGCGCATGTCGTACGCACGGAGATCACCGTAGCCTTGCAGAAGACGCAGGGCATCTACCGCGTGCTTGACCTCTACGAAGGTTTCTACGACGCCATGCTGCGCAGTCATGGCCGCCTTACTTTCACCGACATCCAGTACCTGCTCACCGCGGGCAACCGCGCCAGCGGCGGTTCGGTCATCAGCCGCCTGCCCTCTGCCGAAGCGCGGCTGTACATCGACTACCGGCTCGACTGCAAACTCGACCACTGGCTGCTGGACGAGTTCCAGGACACCAGCGATCTGCAGTGGGAGGTGCTGGCCAATCTGGCTGACGAGATAGTCCAGGACAGCAGCGGGCAGCGAAGCTTCTTCTACGTGGGCGACACCAAGCAGGCCATCTACGGCTGGCGCGGCGGCAATGCCCGGCTGTTCAGTCAGATTCTGGACCGCTACGGGGAGCGCATCGAACTCAGCCGCCTGAATACCTCATTCCGCTCGTGCCAGGCAGTGATCGATACGGTCAACGCTGTCTTCGATGACATTCCAGAGGGCCTGCTGCCTCAGGGAGCCGTCGGGCAGTGGGAAAGGGCCTGGCAGAAGCATCAGTGCGAGAATGGCGCTGTTCCGGCAGATGGCTATGCGGCAGTCATCGAGCCCTCCAGCGACGAAGGAAGCACGAAACCCGCGAATGAGGACCGCTATCGAGTTGTAGCCCGTTTGCTGCAAGAGATCGACCCGGTAAAGAAGGGCCTTGCTGCGGCTGTTTTGGTGCGGAGCAACAAGTGCGGAGAGGAGATCGTGGACTACCTTCGGCGCGAGTGCAGCGGCCTGCGCGTCATCCACGAGGGCCGGGCTTTCATCAAGGACAACCCGGTGGTGTCAGTAATGCTGTCGCTGGTGCGGTTCGCCGCACACCCGGGCGATACGCTCGCCTGGCGGCACCTGGAAATGAGTCCCCTCCAACGGGACTTCGTCAAACAGGGGCTGAACCGGAGCAACCTGCCGCCACTGCTGCTCCGCGAGCTGCAGGCCGATGGCTTCCAGTCGCTCATTCGGGAGTGGGGTGCCAGGCTCGATGCGATACATCCGCTGGATGACTTTGGCCGGAAGAGGCTCGGCGAGCTGACCAACGCCGCCATCGAGTTCGATCGAACCGGCGACCGCGACTGCAACTCCTTCCTGCGCTTCATCGACAGCTACGAGATACACGATCTGGCCGCCAGCGAAGCCGTGCGGGTGATGACCGTCCACCAGTCCAAGGGGCTGGGGTTCGATGTCGTGATTCTGCCTGATTTGCAGAATGGGAACATGGCCGGAGGCGGTCAACCGGAGTTCATCGTGGCCCGCGACCCTGAGAGCGGGGAACCGGCCTGGGCCCTGGATATGCCGCGGCGAATCGTGGCGGATAGCGATGATGTTCTGGCTGAACAGCTGAAGACCGCCGATGAGACCGCTGCTTTCGATGCCCTCTGCCTGCTGTATGTGGCCATGACGCGGGCCAAACAGGGGCTTTACATAATCACCAGCTTTCCTGGACAGGGAGCGAAGGTTCTCACGCCTGCGGCGTTCCTGAAACAGCAACTCTTGGGCGATCCGAAGCCCACAGGGGGGAAGCCGTTCCGGATTGGACAAGAGGAGGCTGTCTGCCTATACGAGGCCGGGAATCCTCTGTGGCACGCCAGAGGATTGGAGGAGGTGAAACCACCGGTTCCTGTAGGGGTGGCCCAACTGCCGTCGGACTTCAGACGGCGGACTTCGCTACGACGGCGCCTGGTCCACGTTCAGCCGTCGAAGAGGCCGGAGACCAGCCAGAGAGCTGCTCTGCTGTTTGCGCCGGCGGCCCAGGACAAGCTTGAAATAGGCACTGCCGTTCACCAGCTATTCGAGGGAATGTCCTGGATTGATGAGGTCAATATGGAGGGACTGATTGCAGAGTGGAGCGCCGTGTCTTCTATGAGAGAAGATCTGAAGCAGCAGGCCGTCGTGCTGTTCCGTCGGGCAATGGCGGCTCCTGAGATTCGGGCCGTTCTGACCCGGCCGGCGGGCCGCGTGGATTTGTGGCGCGAGAAGAGGTTTGAGGTGGTCGCCGGCAATCGCTGGGTCAGCGGTGCGTTTGACCGCGTGGCTGTGTCGCGGGACCAGAACGGGAAGGCGATGGGGGCCACGGTGCTCGACTTCAAGAGCGACGAGGTCGCTGATAGCGCATCTCTGGCGGAACTGGCCAGGCAGTACCGGCCCCAGATGGATCACTATCGCAATGCCTTGTCGAGAATGTTAGGATTGCAGGCGGCCAAGGTGGCTCTGAAGCTCGTGTTTGTGCAGCCGGGGAAGGTCCTCGAGCTTCGCTAGGGTGGCGTGCCTGACACTCTGGTCTAACATGACGGTTGGTTGCGCTCGCATGTCAGGGTTTCCAGGAAGACAGTGATGAAGCTATGAAGATACTGATGCGCCGGGCGATACGCGCACGTTTGGATGACAGAAAGGCCCCTGTCAACCAGCGCAAGATCATCCAGCAGCGCCGGTCAATGGCACTGGCCATAGTCCAGACCTTTGAGAACTCGGTGAAGAGAGGCCGTCTGTCACCTGGGGTGGCGCGGATCTCAGGAGGACTATGGGGCAAACTCCTGCTCACGTGGAATGACCGCCGGCTGGCCGCCAGGGACTTCAGGGAGCGCACTCATCGCAGCCCGCCCTTGTTCATGGCCATAAGTCCGGGCCAGGCCTGCAACTTGAGCTGTGAAGGCTGCTATTCCAGTTCAGACTCGAAAGATACGAAGCTGGAGTGGTCTCTCGTTGACCGCATCATCTGTGATGCCAAGAGGCTGTGGAACACCAAGCTGATCGTTCTCTCCGGAGGTGAGCCGCTCGCCTATCGCTCGGAGGGCCGCGGGATCCTCGATATCGCTGAGGAGCACCCCGATCTCCTCTTCCTCATGTTCACGAATGGAACGCTGCTCGACGACGACATGGCCCGGCGCTTGGCTAGGATGGGCAACCTCACCCCCGCCTTCTCCGTTGAGGGGATGCGAGATCGCACGGATCAACGTCGAGGAGAGGGAGCCTTCGATTCCGTGGTGAAGGCTATGGGCCGTCTGCGCCAAGTGGGCGTTCCCTTTGGGGTTTCCGTCACCGTTACCAGCAGCAACGTGGACGAAGTGCTCTCGGATCCCTTCCTCGACTTGTTCTTCGACAAGCACGGGGCCTTCTACGGTTTCTTATTCCAGTACATGCCGATCGGGAGGACGCCTGACCTCAACAGCATGCCTACTCCGGAGCAGCGTGTCGCCTTCTGGAGGAGAATGTGGCAGGTTATTGAGGACCGGAAGCTCTTTGTCGTGGACATGTGGAACCATGGTCCGCTGGCGATGGGATGCATGTCTGCAGGACGGGAAGACGGCTATATTCACGTGGACTGGAACGGCAGGGTAACGCCCTGCGTTTTCATCCCCTATTCGGTCGGCAACGTTCGAGATGTGTACCATCGGGGTGGCACGCTGAATGATCTTTGGGATGCCCCTTTCTTCGAGCACATTCGAAAATGGCAGGACTCATACGGATTTGCCCAGCGCGAACCCAGCAAGCAGGCTGACTGGCTGCGTCCGTGTCCGTTTCGGGACCACCATCGCCTGTTCAGGGAATGGGTCGATGTACACCAACCCGAACCGGAGGCCGGGGTCGCCGGGCAGGCCTTGCTGGACGATGCCTATTGGCAGGGAATGTGCGAGTATGGTGAGACGCTGGAAGGCCTGGTCCAGGGCATATGGGAGAGAGAATACCTGGGCGAGAAATGACTCTGTCCCCATTCTGAATCTACGTGTTGACACGAAGAGCAGCCAGTCACCTATGAGTGACCTTGTATCTCAAACCCTGTTTGTAGACACAGAGGGGGAGGGCTGGCTTGGAAGGGCAACCGAATCCCGAGCAGTTGTGACTGCAGCGACCTTTGGTGGAGCTGAGGCTACAGTAGACGGAACCTTCACTCTCGCCTTCGGGCTAGATTGGTCCTACCATGGCCCGCACGGTACCGACATGACGGGCAAGACACTGGATGTCAGCTTTGATGTGGCCAAGTAGCGTGCGGTACTTCAATTCCGCTCTGGTTGCCCAACTAGCCGGCCGGAATCCTGCGCTTCTTCCCAATGTGAACGCACAGTACTCCTGCGAGTACGACACCATTTCCGATAAGCGATTTCAAATCTGACAATCTGAGTGATGCTTGCGGCGGAAATCACTCTCTCACTATGCTGCGCAGCATGCCCCACTGGTCCGGGTACTGCCGGACGTATCCCTGCAAAGACTCCAGCATCCTTTGAGTGAAGGTCTGGATGATGCTGTGGAAGTCACCACTGGTGCCAGGCTCCACCTTACCGCCGATGAGCCCTTTGAAAGTATTGTCCGGCAAGCGCACGGTGCACGCGGGAAGCACAACTGCCTTGGTGCGAAGTGCCAGGGCTGCCGGTCCCGCAGAGAACCGGACGCAGCCCCCGAGGAACTCCACTGGCACTGACTTGCCTTCGGCGGGCCCGTCTATCAGAAGCGCCAGTACCTCGTTGCGCCGCAGCGCCTCCGCCGCGTGCCATATGCCATCCTGGGCCGAGATGACTCCAACGCCAGCCTCAGAGCGCAAAGTGTGCATGAATCTCTCCAGCCCGTCGTTGCCGTTGGAGGCAAGTACTACGGCATTCATGGGGTAGTTGCATTGGGCCAGATACGCGGCCCCTACATCCCAGGACCCGAGATGCAGGCCCACGAGAATGACGCCTTTGCCCTCTCTTAAGGCTGCGTCAAGCCTGTCCAGCCCGTCAAAAGATACCCTGGCCTTCGACTCAGCAGGCCGTCCGCTATACCGGCATAGGTCCACTACATCCTTGGCATAGTTCCTCATGGACCTGCGTGCTGCCTCGGACACTTCGCGACTGCCCTTGGCCTGGCCCAGCATGTAGGCTGCGCTGGATTCGGCATCGTCTCTCAAACGGGGGGAAAGAGCGTATAGTGCACTCGCCATGCCCTGTGCCACGCTGTAGCTTACATGCAGCGGCAATCTGGCGCCGAGAAACACGCAGAGTCGAGCCAGCCGGTAGTCCAGTCCCATCTTGATGCGCTGATTATACATAGCGATGCGATGCAAAACCAGTAGGCCGGGACTCTTGCTGACTGCCGCGCGGGTTCAAGTGAAGTCAAGTGGAGCTGAAGTTACGATAGACAGAACAAGAGACTTCGAACTAGCCTTCAGTCTGGTGTAGTGGCACTGGTCGGCCAAGATCCGGCACCTCTGGCTTTCGCCTGACCTTCTGCTTCGACCGGCCTGGGCAGACGCTCATGTGGCCTAAGAGGGTGCCGATTACTCTCTGGGATTGGAGCACGTGCCTCACCGTTTGGCCCTTTTCGACCTGCTTCGATGGCGCTGTCCTTCCGGAAGGGTACCACAGAACAGACTGCACCAGGTGTCAGCCCGAGCGTCGAGCCTGGCTTCACATCAGACTCAACCGAGCAAAGACGGCTTCTGCCCGATGTCAACAGCGGCCTGGTACCCGAAATCGACCAGGAGGTTGTGACCACTGATGAAACGCGCCATATTGCTGTTGAGGAAGATGAGCGGCTCCGCCATCTCCTCAGGCGTAGCGTACCGCCCGCAAGGTGCACGGTACAAGTCTATGAGTTCCTTCCCCCACGCGCGATGGAATTCCTTCATCATCGGCGTGTCAGTGGGGGCCGGGCTGAGACAATTGATTCTGATGTTCTTCTTCCCCATCTCGTCAGTACGTGCCATGGTGTAGACGATGATGCATTCCTTGGAGAAGATGTAGCCATCGTTAATGCGCGGATTGGCCTCCAGCCAGGCGCGTGCTTCATCGAAGCCCCGCGTTGCCAGGAGTTCGTTGATACTCTGGAGTCTCTTCTTCCAGCTCAGACCGGCAGTGGAGGTGATAGACGCAATCGCCCCGCCTGCCTGGATCTTCGGCAGGAGAGTCTCAGTCAGCAGACGGTGTCCAACGAAGTTTACGAGCGTGGTGTCCACGTTGGAAAACGGCGGTCCCGGGAGACCAGCGCAGTTAAAGAGCCCATAGAGATCTTCCGGAATCTGCCTGGCCGCGGCAATGACGGAGTCCTTGTCCTTGAGGTCAGTCTTGATGAACCCCCCAGGTCGACCAGCGTCCGTGCCGCCGCCTGTCCCATCCCGGAGGCCGCACCGGTAATGACCACTCGCTTCTTCTGGTACCCTAGCATTTCCCGCATGAATTCCCTCCCGTTCGGCCGACCTGGATCGCTGTCGTCCCCGCTGTCCTTCTCTTCTTCACCCAGACGCTGGCCAAAGGTCTTGAGCTACATCGTCCAACCCCAAGGCCATCAGTCTCTCCCGGCTGGGCTTTCCCGTTTTCAGGTCCCAGCCCATGCCCTCAAAGTACTTCACTCGCATGCCCTCAGCATCCACGGTTACATTGGCGGTGGGGCCCGCTTCGAGCGGTGGAACTTCCAGCCTGGAGCGGTGGGTTTCCTATGGGCCTGCCCAGAGACATCTTGCGAGATTGCGGGTCTATCCCTTCACGAGCGTTGAAGGCCTGGCGGATGTGCGAGATCCTCTCTCCGGTCTTCATCAGATCCTGCATGCTGACCTCTCGGCCCAGCGCGGCCGAAATGATCTTGGCCATGTCCACCTGAGGCGCGGATATCCACTGCAGCATGCACATGCCGCTCGTATCCATGATGCGCATGACACTGGAATACATGGCATCCATGGCACCCGAGGTGTGACGCCCGGGAGCCGAATCACACTCATAAGCAGTGGCGAATATGCTCATCAACCTCGGGTCATGCATGGCCAACTCCTGCCCGCCGGCATGGATAGCATATCTCTCCGCCCCTCTGCCAATTCTCTCTGCAGCCCTCTTCACGCCATCGGCGAGCACCGCGCCGAAGCCCTCACGTCTGGCCATCTGCTCGGTCATGGCCACGACGGCTTGGGACTTGCCCCATCCGAGCTCAATGCCTCCCGTATCCTCCTTGGAGATGATGCCGTTCTCGTAGCACTCCACGGCAAAGGCAATGGTGGCTCCCGCGGAGATAGTATCCAGACCGTAGCGATTGCAGATATCGTTGGCCTTGACTATGGACTCCAGATTGTCATTGAGCAACAACATGCCGAAGGCAGCCGAGGTCTCGTATTCTGGCTTGTGACTGCCGGCTTCGTAGGGGAAGCCTTTCAAGCCCCCTGCCTTCATGACGCCCTTGCACCTTATGGGACACCACAGACAACCGTGCTTGCGTTCCTGAAGGGCGATCATAGCATCACCGCCGATCGCCTTGGCGTTGGGGAAGTCGACCACGCCGACACCCGCCCAGTTCTTCACCGGGGAGTCGCCATTCAGAGCAGCGTTGGCGTTGTCGCCGCAGGTGCCCCATTTCTTGAACCGCTCGTAGTAGTCTCCCATATACTGACCCAGGAATTCCTTGCTGGCCCGGGTGACCTTCTCCTTGTCTGGCACCGGGACCTCCATTGTCCCTCTCGCCGCCACTGCTTTCAGCCTCTTTGAGCCCATTACGGCCCCCAGTCCAGACCTCGCTGCGGCTGATCCTATGTCGTGCATGATGCTGGAGATGAGGGAGAGTCTCTCTCCCGCAGGGCCGATGCAGGCCACGGCCACATTCCCGCCCAGTTCGGACTTCAGTCCCTCATCGGTCTCGCGGGAGTCCTTACCCCAGAGGTGGCTGGCATCCCGCAGTTCAGCCTGTCCGTTGTCTATGAAGAAGTAGACGGGTTTGGGAGAGACTCCGCTGAAGAAGACGGCATCGTAACCGGCGAACTTGAGATACGGGCCGAAGTAACC
>PDVJ01000048.1_pt1 | contig 10640 bp, 8 predicted proteins | sample 1369811 | NCBI WGS metagenome assembly PDVJ01 (sample SAMN07795376, study PRJNA414565) | Alkali sediment metagenome, whole genome shotgun sequencing project. | reverse complement strand
GCGCTGCTTGCCCATGCGGCGCAGCAGGTCACGCATCGCCATCGAGACGTCGCCGAAGTCGATGTCGACGGGGCAGGGCGTCTCGCACTTGTGGCAGACGGTGCAATGGTCGGCCACGTCCGAGAATGCGTCCCAGTGCTGCAGCGATACGCCACGCCGCGTCTGCTCCTCGTAGAGGAAAGCCTCGATCAGCAGCGAGACCGCCAGGATCTTGTTGCGCGGCGAGTAGAGCAGGTTGGCGCCCGGCACGTGTGTCGCGCAGACAGGCTTGCACTTGCCGCAGCGCAGGCAGTCCTTGATCGCATCGGAGATCGACGCGATGTCCGACTGCTGCATGATCAGCGACTCGTGGCCGAGCAGGTTGAAACTCGGCGTGTACGCGCGTGCGAGGTCCGCGCCTGGCAGCAGCTTGCCCTTGTTGAAGCGGCCCTCCGGGTCGATGCGCTCCTTGTACGCACGAAACGCCGAGAGTTCCGCCTCCTCGAGGTACTCGAGCTTCGTGAGGCCGATGCCGTGCTCGCCTGAGATGACACCGCCGAGTTCGCGGGCGATGCGCATGATCCGTCCAACGGCCCGGTTGGCCTGCTGCAGCATTGCGTAGTCGTCGGAGTTGACCGGAATGTTCGTGTGTACGTTGCCATCGCCGGCATGCATGTGCAGCGCAACGAAGAGGCGGCCCCGCAGCACCTTTTGGTGGATCTCGTCGAGGTCGGCGAGCAGCGGCGCGAACGGCCCGCCCGGGAAGATGCGCTGCAGTTCGCGCCGCACCTCCGTCTTCCACGACACGCGAATCGACCGGTCCTGAAGCAGGTCGAAGATCCGCAGTCCAGGCTCCGATCCGCAGCGCCGCGCGAGGCCCTCGCGCAGCGCGCCGAGGCCCACGTCCTCCAGTTTACGCAGCGACGCCGCGACCGGCGCGTCCATGTGCGCATCCAGCCACGACCATCGCGCGCGTGTCGCCGCGATCAGGTCGAGCGCGAGCCGGGGGCGGTCTCCGAGCACGTCCTCGTGAGGCAGGCGGTCCACGTCGGGATCGCCCGTCTTGCCCACGCGCGGCTTATCGGCGAGATAGCCTGCCAGCGCGTCGAGCAGCGCCAGCTTGTTCGCCAGCGAGCACTCGACGTTGATGCGTTCGATGGCGTCGGTGTACTCGCCGAGGCGCTCCAGCGGGATCACCACGTCTTCGTTGATCTTGAAGGCGTTCGTGTGCCGCGCAATGGCGGCCGTGCGCGACCGGTCGCGCCAGAAGGTCTTGCGTGCCTCCGGGCCGACCGCGACGAAGCCCTCGCCGGCACGCGCGTTGGCGATGCGCACGACCTCCGAGGCGCAATGGGCAACCGCCGTCCCGTCGTCGCCGACGATGTCGCCGATCAGCATCATCTTCGGCAGCGTGCCGCGCTTCGACTTCGTCGCGTAGCGGACGGCCTTGAGGTAACGCTCGTCGAGGTGTTCGAGGCCGCCGAGGCGCACGCCGCGGGCCGTGCCCTGCGACTCGAGATAGTCGCGGATCTCCACGATCGCCGGAATGGCCTCGCGTGGCTGGCCGAAGAACTCGAGGCAAACGGTGCGCATGTGCGCCGGCATGCGATGCAGCACCCACTGCGCGGACGTGATGATGCCGTCGCAGCCTTCCTTCTGGACGCCCGGCAGGCCGCCGAGGAACTTGTCGGTTACGTCCTTGCCGAGGCCGGACTTGCGGAAGCGTCGTCCCTCGATCTCGAGCTTTTCGGTGCGCAGCACTCGAGCCGCGTCGGGCGCGTCGCGGCCGTCCTTCCAAGTGAGTTCGAAGATTGCGCTGCCGGTCTCGTGGATCTTGCCGAGGTTGTGGCCGATGCGCGTCACCTCCAGCCAGTTGCCGTCGGGGTCCACCATGCGCCACGAGGCGAGATTGTCGAGCGCAGTGCCCCACAGCACGGCCTTCTTGCCGCCCGCGTTCATGGCGATGTTGCCGCCGACACAGGAGGCATCGGCCGAGGTCGGGTCCACGGCGAACACGAGTCCGGCCCGGTGCGCGGCCTCCTCGACGCGCCGTGTCACCACGCCCGCCCCGGTGTGCACGGTCATTACGGGCGCCGCCACTTCCGGCAACTGCGTGGGCCCGACCGGTCCGACCTGTTCCAGCTTCTCCGTGTTGATGACCGCCGCGAAGGGAGTGAGCGGCACGGCGCTGCCGGTGTAGCCCGTACCGCCGCCGCGCGGGATGATCGTGAGTCCGAGTTCGACGCAGGCGCGCACCAGCCCGGGAATCTCGTCCTCCGCGTCCGGTGCGAGCACGAGGAACGGGACTTCGACACGCCAGTCGGTCGCATCCGTGGCGTGGGAGACGCGGGCAAAGGGGTCGAAGCAGACGTTGTCTCCGCGCGTGTGGCGCACGAGCGCGCGTCTCGCCTTGCGGCGCAGCGCCTCGATGGTTTCGAAAGAGCGCGCGAATTCCACGACCGCCCGCCGCGCCTCGTCGAGAAGTCGGGCAACGAGTTCGTCCCGCTCCGGGTCCTCGCGATCGCGGCGTCGCTCGATCTCGGCGAGCCGGTGGTCCAGTGCCGCGATCAGCAGGCCACGACGCTTCGGGTTGGCGAGCAGGTCTTCCTCGAGATACGGGTTACGCTGCACGACCCAGATGTCGCCGAGGACCTCGTATAGCATCCGGGCCGATCGCCCCGTGCGGCGCTCCGAGCGCAGCCCGTCGAGCAGCCGCCAGCCCTCCTGGCCGAGCAGCCGGATCACGATCTCGCGGTCGGAAAACGACGTGTAGTTGTACGGGATCTCACGAAGCCGCGCCGGCAGGCCGGACTGGGGCGCGAGCGAAAGGGCGTCTATGGGGTCGGGCAGGGCGTTCACGATGCTCCGCAGGTCATGTGGCAACCGGCTGCATTCTCCACGGGCGTGCCCGTCGCTGGTACTGCGGGTTGCCGCGGGGGGCTGTGCCGTGCCGCGCGTCGGTGGCAAGATTCGCTCGCCGTCGCCCGGCGGCGCTGCAGGGGGGTGAAAGCGATGAAGGAGGGTGCAGCCTACCCGGACTACGTGGGCGTCTCGGACGTCACGACACGCTCGGCCGAGCAGATGCGCGTCGAGGCTTTCTTCGAGGGCCAGCCTTCGCTGATGTTCGACGAGCCGGAAGGCTTCGACATCGGCGATCCGCCCGACCTGCGTGGCCGCTCACGCGGCTGGACGCCGGTGCACGCGCAGCTCGCCGCGCTCGCGGGCTGCACCTCGATCACCATCGCCGTCGTCGCCCGCGATCACGAATTCCGGGCCAGCGGGCTGCGCACCAAGCTGCGTTCGCTCATCGACATCCGCGGCTTTTTTTTCGACCTGCACCTGCAGCCGCAGTACGAGCAGCTCAACTTCGACCTGCATCTCGACACGAAGGAGTCGGCTGGCCGCATCCGGGCTCTGGCCCGTGAGACCCACCGTCGCTGCCCGCAACTCGGCCTGTTCCGCCTTGCAAGAATCCCTATGGTCGTGAGCTGGTTCCGCGAGGGCACTTCAAAGGCGGTCGTCGAGGAGCGCTTCTTCGTCGGCTCGGCCGGTACGCCCGAGGAATCGCTGATCGCGGCCGCGAAGAAGCAGGCGAAGCGGAAGTAGGCGGCACTCGCCGGCGAATCAGAACTTCCAGCCCAGGTTCATCTGGAATCCGTCATAGGACGGCGTGCCATCGGCGTTGTCGAAGGAGACCCATTTCATCTTGTACAGGCCATCCGCGACCAGGAAGTCGTTGATGTCGTAACGAAGGCCGAGCCCGACTTCGTAGGCGAAACCGCTCTCGGACTTGGTGTCCTGGGACGACGTGCAGACATAACCGTACCACGGATTCCACCAGCAGCCGACGTCCGGCGGGCCCGTAACGATGTCGGTGTCCACCGAGCTCCAGCCGAGGCCGGCGGAAACGAAGGGCGTGAGCGGGCCCGTCAGGAAATTGTAGGTGCCATCGAACATCAGCGACAGAGTGGTCAGGTCGCCCTTGATCTGGAACGTCTCGCCCGGCTCATCGCCAGCCGCTTCTGCCGTGTAGTCCTTGCTGTCGTAACTCAGGCTCGCGCCGGCGGAGAGTCGCTCGTTGAAGTTGTAGTTCACGCCGGCGACGAAACCCGCGCCGCTGTCGACTTCGACCGTCGTGCCTCCCTCGAAGTCGGTCTCGCTCGAATTGTGGAAGATGAGGCCGGCGCGCGCCTCCCAGCGCCCGGACCGCGCTCCCACGTTCGGATCGCGCCAGTCCGGATCCTGCGGCCCGTCGGGCGTCATGACGAGACCGGCGTTGGCCCCCGTCGCGATGGCCGGCAGCGCTTCGTTCTTCGCGTGGACGCTGGTCGCGAGATTCGCGAGTTCCGGGAGACCGAGCTGCTGATAGCTGTTCGACATGATCCGCAGGGCTTCGAGTGCCGCAGGCGAACCGTCGTACGTCTGGATCACTTCGCGGGAGCGATTGACTGCGCCGATGTAGGCGCCGCGCCTGACGTAGTAGCGGGCGACGGCGAGCTCGTAGTCGGCGAGGCGGTTGCGCAGGTAGACCATCCGCTGGCGCGAGTCGGCGGCGTACGGGCTCTTCGGGTAACGCTCCAGCAGCAGCTGGAAAGCCTGCAGCGACTTGCGCGCCTCGCCGGGGGGGCGCTGCGTGACGTCAGCCCGGAACACTCGCTCGAGCCAGTTCGCTCCCGACTCGAAATAGACCAGACCACGGATGTAGTAGGCATAGTCGACGCGTGGGTGCGTCGGGTTCTCGCGTATGAACTGGTCGGCCTGGTCTACCGCCGACTCGAGATCGAAGTTCTTGTAATAGGCGTACATGAGGTCCAGCTGGCCCTGCTTGGCGGGGTTGCTGAACGGGTAGCGGGATTCGAGCAGTTCGAGTTTCTCGGCTGCGCCCTGGTAGTTGCCCGACCGCAATGAGCCGGCCGCGTCCGAGTAGATCTGTTCAGGACTGCCAAAGGCTTCCTTCTCGCCGCCCCCGAGGGTCTTGCAGCCGGAAAGCGCCATGCCTGCCGAGAGCAGGGCCAGTACGAGCGGGATCTGCAGGGTTTTCCGGGCGGCGGTCTTGGCTGCGGTCATGGGCGAGGGGGTGGGCGGGTTGGGGTCCGGCTCGAAGGGGCGAGAGTATATAGAAACGGCGTCGGGCGCAGGTGGCCGGTACACTCGCCGCCCCGCATCGGCCAGAATGCCCGGCCTCATGACCACTTCGACACTCGAGATCACCCTGAAAGTTCCCGCGGAGCACGCGGGACAACGGTTGGACCAGGCGCTCGCGGCGCTGCTGCCCGACTATTCGCGCAGCCGACTCAAGGCATGGATCGAGTCGGGCGAAGTGCAGGTCGATGGCGCGTCGCGCCGGCCTCGGGACAAGGTCTGCGGTGGAGAAACCGTATCCATCGCCGCCGAATTGCCGGAAGACACCGACGTTGCGGCGCAGCAGATCCCGCTCGTGATCGCCCATGAGGACCGCCACGTGCTCGTGGTCAACAAGCCCGCCGGGCTCGTGGTGCATCCGGGTGCCGGCAACGCCGATCAGACCCTGCAGAATGCGCTGCTGGCCCTCGATGCGAAGCTGGCGGCGCTGCCGCGTGCGGGCATCATCCACCGGCTCGACAAGGACACGAGCGGGCTGCTGATCGTGGCCCGCACGCTGCCGGCGCACACGGCGCTGGTTCGGATGCTCGAGCAGCGCGAGATACACCGCGGATACGAGGCAATCTGCCGCGGCGTGATGACCGCTGGCGGCACCGTGGATGCCCCGATCGACCGGCATCCGACCGACCGTGTCCGCATGGCCGTGCGCCAGGGCGGGCGCGATTCGGTGACCCACTATCGCGTAATCAAGAGGTTCCGCGCCCACACGCACGTGCGCGTGCAGCTCGAGACCGGACGGACCCACCAGATCCGCGTGCACCTTGCTCACGCGGGATTTCCGATCGTGGGGGATCGCGTCTATGGCGGCAGGCTGGCCCTGCCGCGAGGCGCAAGCGAGGATCTGGTGGCGGCCCTGCGTGCCTTTCCTCGCCAGGCGCTGCATGCGGCGAGACTCGAGTTCGCGCACCCGGTGACCGGCAAGGGCGTCGCATGCTCGGCGCCGCTCCCGGACGACATGCGGCAGCTGCTGAGGATTCTCGCGCTGGACGCGGCCTCCCGGTGAGCGGCGAGTTCGAGTGGCTCGAGCCGGAATGGCCCTCGCCGCCGGGGGTGCGCGTCATATCGACGCTGCGCCTCGGAGGCACGAGCGAGGGGCCGTACGCATCGATGAACCTCGCCATGCACGTCGGAGACGCGGCAGTCAGCGTCGAGGCCAACCGGCGCATGCTGCGCAGCACTGCCCGCCTTCCGTCCGAGCCGATGTGGCTCGAGCAGGTGCACGGCACGCAAGTCGTCGTTCACGACGGGCGCAGCGACGTGCCTCGCGCCGACGCTGCCATGACGCGCGGGCGAGGGCGTGTATGTGCCGTGATGACCGCGGACTGCCTGCCCGTGGTGCTGGCCGATCGGGCCGGCTCGCGGGTAGCCGTCGCGCACGCCGGCTGGCGCGGGCTGGCGCAGGGCGTCCTCGAGGCCACTGTCCGTGCGCTGCATTGCCCGCCTGCGGAGTTGATTGCCTGGCGTTTGAAGTCGGCACCGAGGTGCGCGACGCATTCGTCGCCCGCTCCGTGCAACTGGCCGGATGCTTCGCCGGGAACGAACGCGGGCGATTCCAGGCCGACCTGTACGGACTCGCGACCGCGGTGCTGGCCGAGGCGGGAGTGACTGCGGTGCATGGCGGCGGCTGGTGCACGGCAAGCGATCCCCGGCGTTTTTTTTCGTTCCGGCGCGACGGAACGACTGGCCGCATGGCGACCCTGGCCTGGCTCGCTTGAAGTGCGTGCTACGCTGATGCGCATCGCAACTGTGTTGACGGCACCGTGAATTCCCTCGTCTCGATCGTGCTTCTGACCGGCTTGAGCGGCTTGCTCAGCGCGCTGGCAGCGTCGTTCTTCCTTTCGCTCAGTGAGCCGCGTCGCGCTGCGGCAGTCCCACACCTGGTGAGCTTCGCCACCGGCGCGCTGCTGGGAGCGGCCTTCCTCGGGTTGCTGCCGCATGCGATGGACACGATCGGCCCCGCCGGCGCGCATCGCATCGGCCTGGCATTGCTGCTCGGCATCCTGACATTCTTCCTGCTCGAGAAGTTCGTGCTCTGGCGCCACTGCCACGACGATCCCTGCGAGATGCACTCGCCGAGCCACGAGGCGCGCGATGCCGCCTCCGCTCGCATGATCCTGGCGGGGGACAGCTTCCACAACGTGCTCGACGGCGTGCTGGTCGCCGCGGCGTTCATGACCGACCCGAGGCTCGGCGTCGTCACCGCGGTCGCGGTGTGCGCGCACGAGATCCCGCAGGAAGTGGGTGACCTCGCCATCCTGCTGCACGGCGGCTATTCGCGCCGCCGGGCGCTGTCACTCAACCTGCTGACGAGCCTGACGTCCATCGTCGGCGGCGTGATCGCATATTTCGCGCTGGCGACCGCAGTGCAGCTGCTGCCCTATGCGCTCGCCTTCGCTGCGGCGAGCTTCATCTACGTTTCCGTGGCCGACCTGATCCCCGGGCTGCACCGGCGCGTGGACCTGCGCGCGGGTCTGGAGCAGGTGCTCTTCATCGGTCTCGGCGTCGCCGTCGTGTACTTCACGCACCAGCAGATGCACTGAGCCCGTGCGACGCGGCAGCCGCACGCTACAGGAAGCGCCGGACTCCGAGCGACCAGACGACGACCGACAGCAGGAACCACCATGCCACGAGGCGCCGGAACAGGCGTGACTTGATCCGTTCGGCGAGGATGGCCAGCACCGCGTAGTGCAGCACGAAAGGCAGGTAGTACCAGGGCGTGAGCAGCTTGCCGCGCATGGCTGTCCAGGCGATGTCCGCTGCGAGCGTGCCGAGGACCGCGCAGAAGAACCAGAAGTAGTTGAAAGGCTTGCCCTCGGGTGCGATTTCCTCGGGCGGATACAGCGCGATCGAAAGGACGTAGAAGGACATCGCCCAAAGCACGATCAGCAGGAATGTGTCGAACGTCCAGGGCTTGTAGTCGTGCCACGTGAACAGCATCCACCAGTTGAGCACCAGCACCATGAAGACCCAGCCGGTGTAGAGCAGGTGGATTTCCGTCATCCGCCGCTGGTAGACGAACCGGAACTGGCCCGACAGCAGGTGCGTCAGCGCAAGACCGAAGATGATCGAGACCAGGACCGACAGGAAATCGAACTCGGTCACGGCGCCACCGGCGGCGGCGCGTCATCGAAGATGGCGGCGAGGCTGCCGATTTCATCAGGTGGCATCGTTCCCGCGAGAAATGCCTGGAATTCGGCCGAGTACGCGTGCCGCCGGTTTGGCCACCAGACCTCGCGTACGCCCTTCGTGTGGTAGTACTTGCGGAGTCCCTTTTCCCATCCCTGCCACTGGGTCTCATCGAGGATTCCGGCTTTGCGCTGGTACCAGGCACTCTCGTGCAGCTTGAAGAACGAGAAGAGGAAGTAGTGCGCCATGATGCGGTCGTCCCGCGTGGCGGACGCCCAGTCGTTGACCGCGCTGGACAGCGCTGACCCGAGCGCTGGTGACTGCGTTGCGGGAACGTTGATCGCTGCAATTGCCGCGGCGAGCGAGTCCACCGCCATCGCTTTTTGCGACTTGGTGTTCTGGCGGATGGTCACGATCAGGCCGAGCAGCGTGAGCGTGACGGCCGCCGCGTTGATGATTTCCGCGATCGCGGCAATATTGTCCATGTTGAAAGGGCTCCCTTGGCCACAAACGGCTCGACAATGTTACGAAGGAGCTGCCTGCCGCGTGCGGGCGTGTTCTTCGCGCGATTCCTGCACCGGGTACTGCATCAGATCCGCGTCACCGACCAGGCGCTGGTCGAAAATCTTTAAAAGTCGGCAAAAAAGCCGTCAAAAGTCGGTAAAATCGACAAAATGAGCTTTATCGGAACGCCGCAAGCCGCTGGGAGTGACTACTGGTCCGCGCCGGCAGGGACGGACTGAGCCCGACGGAGTCTGAACGGGCTTTGCTGGACCCATATAAGGCAATGTCGGGCTTTTAAGGCAATGTCGGGCTTTATCTTCCGCGGTCCGCCCCCAGACAGGGCGGTAACGCAGCCCCTTCCGGGAGCCCTGACCCCATGCGAACCGACAAACTGACCTCCAAATTCCAGATGGCCCTCGCCGATGCCCAGTCGCTGGCGCTCGGCCGTGACCACCAGTTCATCGAGCCCGCGCACCTGATGCTCGCGCTGCTGGACCAGCAGGGCGGCACTGTGCGGCCGCTGCTCGACAAGTCCGGTGCGAACGTCAACCGGCTGCGCTCGCAGCTCGGCGAGGCGCTCGACAGCCTGGCCAAGGTCGAAGGCGCCGGCGGCGAGGTTCATTTCTCGAACGACCTCGGCAAGGTGCTGAACCTGACCGACAAGCTCGCGCAGAAGCGCGGCGACCAGTACATCTCGAGCGAGCTCTTCGTGCTCGCGGCCCTCGAGGACAAGGGGCCGCTCGGCAAGATCCTGCGTGACTGCGGCGTCGTGAAGGGCGCCATAGAGCGCGCGATCGACGAAGTGCGCGGCGGCGAGAAAGTCACCGACGCAAATGCCGAGGAGCAGCGGCAGGCGCTGGAGAAGTACACGATCGACCTGACCGAGCGCGCCGAGCAGGGCAAGCTCGACCCGGTGATCGGCCGCGACGACGAGATCCGCCGCACCATCCAGGTGCTGCAGCGACGCACCAAGAACAATCCGGTGCTGATCGGCGAGCCCGGAGTCGGCAAGACCGCGATCGTCGAGGGACTCGCGCAGCGCATCGTCAACGGCGAAGTGCCCGAGGGGCTCAAGGACAAGCGCATCCTCTCGCTCGACATGGGCTCGCTGATCGCGGGCGCCAAGTTTCGCGGTGAGTTCGAGGAGCGCCTGAAAGGCGTGCTGAGCGACCTCTCGAAGCAGGAGGGCCGCGTGATCCTGTTCGTCGACGAGCTGCACACGATGGTCGGCGCCGGCAAGGCCGAGGGCGCCATGGACGCCGGCAACATGCTGAAGCCCGCGCTCGCGCGGGGCGAGCTGCACTGCGTCGGCGCAACGACGCTCGACGAGTACCGCAAGTACGTCGAAAAGGATGCCGCGCTCGAGCGCCGCTTCCAGAAGGTGCTGGTGAACGAGCCCTCCGTCGAGGACACGATCGCGATCCTGCGCGGCCTGAAAGAACGCTATGCGGTGCACCACCGCGTGGAGATCACCGACCCCGCGATCGTCGCCGCGGCGACGCTCTCGCACCGCTACATCGCGGACCGGCAGTTGCCCGACAAGGCGATCGACCTGATCGACGAGGCCGCGTCGCGCATCCGCATGGAGATGGACTCCAAGCCGGAGGAAATGGACCGGCTCGACCGCCGCATCATCCAGCTCAAGATGGAGCGCGAGGCGCTCAAGAAAGAGAAGGACGAGGCGTCGAAGAAGCGTCTCGAGGCGCTCGACGAGCAACTCGCAGACCTCGGCAAGGAGTACGCCGACTTCGAGGAGATCTGGAAGGCGGAAAAGGCTTCGGCGCAGGGCGCGGCGCAGATCACGCAGGAAATCGAGGATGCGCGACAGGCGTTCGAGACCGCGCGTCGCGCCGGCGACCTCGCCCGCATGTCTGAACTGCAGTACGGCA
>PDVJ01000711.1_pt2 | contig 10641 bp, 8 predicted proteins | sample 1369811 | NCBI WGS metagenome assembly PDVJ01 (sample SAMN07795376, study PRJNA414565) | Alkali sediment metagenome, whole genome shotgun sequencing project. | reverse complement strand
CCTCCTCCTCGGGGTGGCGTGCGGTGAGCCCGACGGCGGCGATCACGCTGGTCCTGGTCCTGGGCACGATGGGCTTCCTCGCGGCGGACGAGATGAAGAGCTCCCGCATCCAGGCCCGCCACTTCTCGGAGCTCGCCAGGGACCTCACCTACCGCGTGGACGATGGACCGAGCGATGCCATCCGCTTTCCGGCCAGCGGACCGTTCGACGAGCGGCTGGGCTACAGCAGGATTCCCGGCATCGTCCGGCGCCTGGAGGCCCGGGACTTCGCCGTGCGGGCGCAGGCGCGGCTGTCCCCGGCGCTGCTGGACCTGAGCGAACAGGGCTACTTTCCTCCCTACCGCGAAAAGACCCAGGCCGGACTCGAGCTGCTGGACTGCAAGGGCGAACCGCTTTTCATGGCCCGTCATCCGGAGCGCGTCTACCAGCGCTTCGAGGCGACGCCGCTGCTGGTGGTGGAAACGCTGCTGTTCATCGAGAACAGGGAACTGCTGGACGCCCAGAACCCGACGCGCAACCCCGCGGTCGAGTGGAGCCGGCTGGCCAAGGCGATGATGAGCCAGGCGGTCAAGCTGGTCGATTCGGATTACGACGTTCCGGGCGGCAGCACGCTGGCCACGCAGATCGAGAAGTTCCGCCACTCGCCCGAGGGCATCACGGCCACGCCGGCCGAGAAGCTGCGCCAGATGGTTTCGGCCTCGCTGCGGGCGTACCGCGAGGGCGAGGAGACCCTGGCGGCCCGCCGGCAGATCGTCGTGGACTACCTGAATACCGTTCCCCTGTCGGCGCTGGCCGGATACGGCGAGGTCAACGGCCTCGGCGACGGCTTGTGGGTCTGGTTCGGCGCGGACTTCGACGAAGTCAATCGGCTGCTCCGGCTGAACGCCCTCAAGGGTGCGGAACTGCTCGCCCAGGGGACGGCGTTCCGCCAGGTGCTGGCGCTGATGATCGCCCACCGCCGTCCGTCGTTCTACCTCACCAGCGGGCGCGAGCAGCTCGCCGACCTCACCGACAGGCATCTGCGGCTGCTCGGCTCTGCCGGGCTGATCTCGGCCAACCTGCGGGATGCCGCGCTGGCTGCGCAGTTGCATTTCCGCGACCCGCAGTCCGCCTCCGCGCTCGCCGCGGCCGACGCGAACAAGACCGCCAGCGTGGTACGCGGACGGCTCTCGGGCATGCTCGACCTGCCGCTCTACGAACTCGACCGGCTCGACCTGACCGGGCGGACGACCCTGGACCGCGACATGCAGGAAGCGGTCACCGCCGCCTTGCGCCAGCTTACCGACCCGAAGTACGCCAAGGCCGCAGGGCTGGTCGGCGAACGCCTGCTGGCCGAGGGCGACCCGACCAAGGTGAGCTACAGCCTGACCCTGGTCGAGCGCGGCAGTGATGCCAACCGGGTGCGGGTGCAGACCGACAACCTGGACCAGCCGCTGGACATCAACGAGGGCACCAAGCTGGAGCTCGGCTCCACCGCCAAGCTGCGTACCCTGGCCACCTATCTGGACATCGTCGCCCAGTTGCACGGGCGTCACGGTGAGGCGAGCGCCGCGGAACTGCGCAAGCTGCAGGTCGACCGGCGCGACAACCTGAGCCGCTGGGCGGTGGATTACCTGATCGGGACCAAGGACCGCAGCCTCGCCGCGATGCTGGAAGCGGCGATGCAGCGACGCTATTCGGCCAGCCCCGGCGAGAGCTTCTTCACCGGCGGCGGCGTGCATACCTTCGACAACTTCAAGCGCGAGGACGACTACGGCGTTCCGACGGTCTACGAAGCGCTGCGCGATTCGGTCAACCTGGCGTTCATCCGCATGATGCGGGACATCGTCCGGTCTACATGTACCAGCAGGGCTCGACCGCCCGGGTGCTGGACGACCCGGAACTGCGGGCCGCCTATCTGGCGCGATTCGCCGACAAGGAAGGCCGCGTGTTCGTCCAGCGCTACTACCGGCGCTACCACGGCAAGTCGGCTGACGAGGCGATGGATACCCTGCTCGGCGGCATACGGCTGACCGCCGAGCGCCTGGCGGTGGTCTATCGCTCGCTCGAACCCGATGGAAGCTTCGAGGATTTCGCCGCCTTCGTCACCGAAAACCTGAGCGAACGGCCCGGTACCGCCGAGCCGGGCGAGAAGCGGCTCAAGGAACTCTACGAGCGCCACGCGCCGGGACGCTTCTCGCTCGGCGACCGCGGCTACATCGCGCGTATCCACCCGCTCGAACTGTGGCTGGTCGGCTACCTGCGCAAGCACCCGGACGCGACCCTGGCACAGGCGCAGGAGGCCAGCGCCGCCGAGCGCCAGGACGTGTATGCCTGGCTGTTCAAGACGCGCCACCGCGGCGCCCAGGACCTGCGCATCCAGACCCTGCTCGAGATCGAGGCCTTCGGAGAGATCCACAGGCACTGGAAGCGGCTGGGCTATCCCTTCGAGCACCTGGTGCCGTCCTACGCCACGGCCATCGGCAGCTCCGGCGACCGTCCGGCGGCGCTCGCCGAACTGATGGGCATTATCGTGAATGGCGGGATGCGCCTGCCGATGCTGCGCATCGACGAACTGCACTTCGCCGCCGGCACGCCCTACGAGACCGTCTTCCAGCGCGCGGACGAGGCCGGCGAGCGGGTCATGGAACCGGAGGTCGCCGCGACGCTGCGCCGCGCGTTGCGCGAGGTGGTGGCCGCCGGGACCGCGCGCCGGGTGCATGGCGCCTTCGATCTGACGGACGGCACCAAGGTCGATATCGGCGGCAAGACCGGCACCGGCGACAACCGCATCGAGGCCTACGGCCCGAAAGGCAGGCTCGTCGGATCCCGGGCGGTAAACCGGACGGCGACCTTCGTCTTCTACATCGGCGATCGCTACTTCGGCACCCTGACCGCCTTCGTCGCCGGTCCCGAAGCCGACAAGTACAGCTTCACCAGCGCCCTGCCGGCGCAGATCCTCAAGGCGCTGGCGCCGCAGCTTGCCGGCTTCGTCGACCCGAACCGCACCGTGCGCTGCGCACCCCCAAGCAAGTCCCTGATCGCCCAGGTTCCCAAGCAGGCCGAGGCGTCGCCGCGCTGATTCAGCGCGCCGCGCGCCTGGCCAGTATGCCGACCGGGCCGCCGGAGTTGCTGCCGCCCTCGGTTTCCAGCACCAGCCGAAGCGTCCCGTCGGCTTCCAGCGTGCCGCGATAGCGGTGAGTGAGCGCACGCACCGGCTCGCCCGACAGTATTTCCTCGGATCGCGTGACGAATTCGATGCGCTCGCCCCTCGTGGAACCCTCGACGATCGTGCGCTCCAGGCCGACGAAACCGGCGCTGCCGCTCACCCGGCCGGCGTGCACCGAAAGCCGGAAGGTCTCGTCGCGCGTGATGCCCCAGGGATAGGCGACGCGCGCCTGCCAGGTGCCCGCGAACCGGTCATCCGGTTCCTGGCGAGCCTCGGGCGGCACCGCGGGTGGCGCGTACCAGAGCCAGAAGCCCGCGCCTGCGGCGGCGGCGAGCATGGCGGCGATTCCGCCGATTCGCCGGACGGCACGCCCGCGCGCCGCTCCGGCAGGTGCCGCGGCGGAGGTTGCCGCGTCCTCCTCCTCGATCAGCGCGATCAGCGCGGCCATGTCCTGCTCGAAGCGCGCGTCGCCGATCTCCAGGGCGTTCAGGCGCGCGAGCGGCGCCAGATCCGGCGGAAGCCGGGCCTCCGCGGGCATGGCGGCCCGCCCGACCAGCAGCGGGACCACGCGCATGCCGGAGTTCAGCGCATGCGCGATCTCCTGTCTGACATAGTCCGCCGGATCGCCGAGCCGGCGTCCTCCGTCCGGCCCGGCCGCGTCCAGCCAAGCCGGGCCGATCACCGCCAGCAGCACGCGCGCCTGGTCCAGGGTGCGCGCGATCGCGCGGGTGAAGTCCGTGAAGTCCGTGCCAGGGGCGATGTCATCCACGTCCATGAACACGGCATCCTTGCCGAAGCGGCCGGACAGGCGGTCGCAGATCCTCCCGGCGTAGGGGGCGCTGTCCTGGCGCCTGTAGCAGATGAAGATGCCGGTCAACGCGCCCGCACGGTCATTGCAGCATGAAGGTTTCGTACTCGAGCCGCCACAGGCGCCGGTCGAGTACGTACAGGCCGGCGGCCAGCGCCAGCAGCACTGCCAGCGCGTAGCCGTAGCCGTAGTAGGGCGCACCCAGCCGCAGGGTGATCGCCGTGAACGCCAGGTTGAACACCAGGAATGCGGCGCAGATCCAGACGATGATGCGGCGCTGGTCGAGGTAGAAGAAGACGTTGAGCAGGGCCAGCAGGATCACCTGCAGGCTCGCACCCACGGTCTGGATGTGCATCAGCGGCAGGTACAACTCCGAGATGCCGAGGGCGCGCAGCAGCGTCGGGCCGGCGACCAGGGTCACCAGCACCGCCAGGGTCTGGATCTTGGCGATCTCGGCCAGCCCCTGGCGGATGGCGTGGGTCATTTCGTTGCGCATGCCCTCGATGTATTCGAGCGAGCCGCCCGAGCGTACCGCGTCGTAGAAGCGCTCGTAGTACTCGGCGAAATCGGTCTCGATGCGCACCAGGAACACCGCCATGCCCGGGATCACCGACAGATAGGCCATGAACACCGGCAGGTCGTAGATCACCGAGGCGCGCAGCGGTCCGATGATCGGCTCGGAGGTGTCGGAGAAATACCAGAACATGAACTTGTCGGCCCAGATGCCCAGGTTGTAGAGCAGGCCGATCAGCATCAGGCTCGGGTAGATAAGCTGCCTGCGGGCGAATTCGAAGGAGATCGAGCGCGGCGGCCGGTAGTGGTAGAAGGTCAGGCCCCACATGCCGACGAACAGCACGAAATGCCCGAGCACGAAGCCGGCCAGCAGGCCCTCCAGGCCGAAGCCGCGCAGCGCCAGCGCCGCTCCGATCACGATGCCGTAGCCGACGGCGTAGAGCATCACGATCGCCTTGTACTGCTTCAGCCCCGACAGGAAGATGGTGGCGATCCAGACGCCGCAGAGCAGGACGAAACCGGCCAGCATGAGCAGCCGGTAGACCACCGACAGGCCGGAGAACGGACCGAAGGCGAGCGCCAGGCCGAGCAGGCCGCCGGCCAGGAAGACCGCCATGAGCAGGCCGTTCAGGTTGGACAGCACCAGCTCGCTGCGCTTCTCGAACAGGCGGTCGGAGATGAAGCGGGTGAAGGCGAGCTGCGCCGGCCCGGTGAAGATCAGGCTGCAGGCGATCAGGTAGGTCACCGAGACCTGGAACTGGGTCACCAGGAAGGCGGGCACCACCACCGAAACGCTGAGCAGGCCGACCACCAGAATGCCGACGATGGACAGCACCCACGGCCCGGAGCCAATCACGCCGGCATAGGCGTAGGCCTGGACCAGGCCGAGCAGGCTGTCCTTGCGCAGCAGCTTGCGCAGCTCGAAGCCTATGCCTGCCACGCGTCCCCCGATCCTTGCGCCGCGGCGCCGAGCGCCCCGGCATAGACCTCGCGGTAGCGCTCGAACATCAGCGTGTCGGTGTAGTAGCGCTCGACCCGGGCGATTCCGGCGGCCTGCGCGCTGCGCCAGGCGGCCCGGTCGCCGAGCAGTTCCAGGGCCGACTCGGCGAGCTGCTGCGGATCGGCGATGCGCACCACGCGTCCGGCCGCGCCCAGCGCCCGGTCCTCGCCGTCCAGGCCCTCGACCAGCTGTCGGCAGGAACCCACGTCGGTGCTCACCGTCGGCACGCCCGCGGCATAGCCCTCCAGGATCACCAGCGGCAGCGCTTCGCTGATCGAGGACAGCACCACCAGCCCGATCCTGGGCATCAGCTCGTGGATCTTCTGGAAGCCGAGGAAGCGGACCCGCTCGGCCAGGCCCAGGCTCTCGGTCAGGTTGCGGCACTCCTCGGCATAGGCCGGGTCCTCCTCGGCAGGCCCGGCGATCCAGCCCTCGGCCCCGGGCAGGCGGTCGGCCACGATGCGCATCGCGCGGATGAAGGTCTTCACGTCCTTGATCGGCACCACGCGGCCGATCAGGCACAGGATCGGCGGCGGGTATGCTGCGGGTACGCGCGGGCGGCGCGCCGTCCGCGATCTGGCGCTGCCGGTTCGCCTCGTAGAGTGCGATGATCGGATCGGCCGCGTCGTAGCACAGCCGGCCCAGCCATTCGAAGAAGCGGATCCACATCTGGCGGAAGTAGGACAACTCCGCCGGATCCTTCTGGAACACGTTGCGGTTATCGCGGATCCACTCGCTCTGGTAGAGGTCGATCTTGCGTTCCTTGGTGTAGATGCCGTGCTCGGTCAGGATCAGCGGCAGCCCGCGGCTGACGCGCAGCAGCGCGCCGAGGAATCCCGCGTAACCGGTGGACACGGTGTGGAAGCAGCGCACCGGAATCAGGCGGTGGGCGATGCCGGCAAGCTGCCAGAGCGGCCGGTGCATGATGCGTATCGTCCAGAAATAGTCCACGAACGAAGGGTCGGAGCAGTACTTGCGGTAGCGCTCGGTGATCACCCGCCAGGCCTGCCCGCTGTGCAGGAAATCCGGCAGGGTGAGCGGACCGCCGGGCATGAGGTCCCGCGCCACTTCGTGGAAGGCCGACATTCCGGCCGGGCAGGTGTCGTGCAGCGCGTCGACCCGGGCGAAGGCCTCGTCGTCGCCGGCCAGGGCCGGCACGTCCTCGCGTGCCCCGCCCCAGAAGTCGTGCAGGTAATGGGTTTCCAGGTGGACCACGTTGTCCGGCAGCGCATACTTCGCCGGCCCGTAGTCGGCCGGCCGGCTGCCGAGGAAGACCAGGGCGAAGCGGTACTCCGGAAAGGCACGGATGATCTGGTTGACCCAGCTGGAGACCCCGCCTGCCACATAGGGGAAGGTGCCCTCGAGCAGCAGCGCGATGTCGGCCGACTCGGCCCGCGGGTGGCTCACGTGCGCGTCCAGTACTGGATCACCGGCTGCAACCGCGGCATGCCCGGCCAGTCGCGCAGCACCGCGAGCAGCCTGCGCGCCTCGTCGTAGTCGCGGGCGTCGAAGGCCAGCTCCGCCAGATAGGGAATCACCCGCGTGGCCGGCAACCCCAGCCCGAGCGCGTCGGCATAGGCCTTGCGCGCCTCGTCGTTGCGCCCCTGCGCGTGCAGCAGCCTGCCCAGCCGGAGCGTCAGGTTCGCGTCCGCCGGATACGCTTCGAGCGCCTCCTGCGCGTAACGCAGCGCCTCGCCCACCGCATGGCGCTGCAGCTCGCCCTGCATGGCGCTGCAGCTCGCCCTGGACCAGGACCTGGTAGGTCAGTTCCCAATAGAGCTGCGCCAGCTTGCGTGCACTGCGGGCCGTGGCTTCCGCGTCCGTCGGATCCTTGCGGTTGCGCAGCTCGCGATGGATCGCGCGGTTGAGCCTCTGCTCGCGCGAGTCCAGCATGCCGTAGGCCAGCAGGCGCAGGTCTTCGGAGGGATCGGCCAGCAGGTCGCGCAGCAGGGGGCTGGCCAGCCGCGTCGGGATGTTCTGCAGCGACACCAGGGCGCGCAGCCGCGTGGATACCGGCGCGGTTGCGTTGCTCAGGAACCCGCGCATGCCGGGCTGGCGGAAACCCGCTCCGCCGACCCGGTCATGGGGATCCAGGGCCGGCAGTTCGACCGAAGCGAAACTGACGGGAGTCTTCAGTCGCGGCAGCCAGGGCGTGAGCAGGATGACGCCCAGCGTGCCGATGAAGCCGAGCGCCGGAATGAAGAAGATCACGCCGAACAACAGCAGCAACACCGGAAACCGGGGTTCGCGGTAGCCCGCGGGCAGCAGGGCCAGGGCGAAGAGCGCCAGCAGCGCCGCCGCCGCGCCGTGGGCGGCCAGATAGGTCGCCAGGGCCTGGTCGCTGGACATGGCAGATGCGCAGCATGCGCTGGATCAGCGCGACGGGTTCGACCTCGTCCACTTCGAGCACGTGGGCCGCGACGCCGGCGGACGCAAGTTCCTGCCCGGACTGCTGCCTGTACCAGCCCTCGATCCGGGTCAGGTAGCCCTCGGCCCCGGACAGCGAGGCCAGCGGCATGAGCGTGGCCAAGGCCCGGTTCGGCCCCGTTTCTATCATCCAGGTGACGTCCAGCGCGCGCTGCTGGCGGCGGATCGCGTAGGGCAGGTCTTCGTAGCCGTCCCGGGGCGCGAAGGACAGCGCGACGATGGCGCTCTTCACGCCGGCCTCGCGACGTATGCGCCACAGCCGCATCAGCTCGAAGGCGAAATCCAGGGTGCACGCCGGCACCGCCGCGAGCAGCGGCCGCGCCGTGGCGCGCGCGTCCAGCCCGTCGGTGTAGTAGCCGAGCATCAGGGCGACCGTCTGCAGTGTTTCCTCGTTCAGGGCGAAGAACGGCATGCGCTCGACCACCAGCAGGCCGTGGTTGGCGCCGTCCGCGCCCGCGAGCGGGGCCGCGATCAGGTAGCGCGAGCGCGGCCCGCCGGCGCCGGCATCGCTCTGCAGGTGGCACATCCGGCCCTGCGCCAGCGCGTGGTTCACCAGCGGATCGCCGGGATCGAGATCGAACGGCTTGCCGACATGCGCCAGGGCCGGCGTCACGGGCGCGCCGTCCCGGGCGGCGTAGATCGCCGCGCTGTCGATCTGGCAGTACTGGGCCATCATGCGCAGGAAGCCGCTGGCCCCGGGCAGCGCGTCGCCCGGTTCGGTTTCAACGGCCAGGCGGCGCAGCCGGGTCAGCGAATCGCGCATCGACATCGGCCGGGCGATCAGGTCCTGCTCCAGGCGGTCGTGCGACAGGCGCAGCAGGTAGTGCTGGTGGGTCAGGTTGTCCAGGCGCTGGTCCAGGTAGATCTGCATGCCCTCGGCCCGCCGCACGCGGCCGCGCCAGATGCTGCTGAATTCGCCGCACAGCATGACCACGAGCAGGCCGCCGAGGAAATACAGCTTCGGAAAGTCGCCGCGCACGAAGCCCAGCGGCTGCAGCCCGAACCAGGCCGCCAGCAGGACGAGCGCGCCGAACAGGCCGGAGAACGGCCCGTAGCGCAGGGCGAGCACCAGCGGCGCCAGCCAGGACCAGGGAAATTCGGCGCGCACCCACAGCGGGTCCAGCGGGTTGAGCCAGATGCCGGCGCCGACGATCAGCGCCGGCAGCAGCAGGGATTCGATCGCCGCGGTATAGCCGGCGCCCAGCGGGGCGGCGATGCGCGCCAGGCTCATCGAGCGGATGCCGGCAGCGCCTGTTCCAGCAACTCGCCAATCAGCTTCCGCCCGACTGCGGCCAGGCTCTCCCGGCTCCAGCCGCTCTTGCCGCCGGCGCCGTTCCACAGCACCTTGTTGTCCGCAAGGTCGACGATGCGCAGCGTCACCCCGACCGCCGGCTCGCCGTCCACGCCGACCTTGTAGCGCCACTCGTCCACCGCGCCGGCCACCGCGTAGCGCGCGCCGGTGCCCTTGGCCCAGGACAGCGCCTGTTCCTGCAGCTTCTGCTGTCCCGGCTCGAACAGCGTCTCGCGGGCCAGCTCCGGCGGGTAGGACTGCAGGTCGCGCACGCCGCGCGTGGCGAGCAGCGCCTGGGTGATCGCCTCGGCGCGGTTGCCCGCGTAGGGCGTCTCGGTGTAATTGGCGAAGGGCAACAGCACCCAGCGGCCGGCCGGGTCGGCCTTGGCCGCGCCGGTCGTGTCAACCACGGCGCATCCGCTCAGCCAGGCGGAGGCCAGCAGGGCGGCCAATCGGAATCGGTGAATCGCTTTCATGTTCTTGTCCTCGTCGTCCGGTTCAGAAGTGCAGCCTGTAAGTGAGCGACATCACGCGGGTGGTCGGGAAGCTCGTGCTGCCGCCCTTCTCCACGTAGACGCTGGCCTGCAGGTGGTCGGCCCCGAAGACGGCGCTGGCGATTCCCAGCAGGAAATCGTAACCCAAGCCGAGTTCGGAATTGTTGGTCAGGGCCGCGGAAGCGAACGGCCGCCAGCCGCGGGTGTAGTCGGTCTGGAAGCGCGTGTCGGTCGATACGCGCAGACCGTAGTAGCGTGCGCTCGTCGGCAGCACGCTGCCGGCCGCGGCGGTGAACTGGTCCAGCGCGCCCTGCACCGTTTCGCCGGGCGGCAGCGTCCCGTTTTCGATGCCGGCGAGCAGGTCGCGCAGGGCGGGCGGCACCAGCGGCGCATAGGCGCGCAGATCCTCGGGGCTCGTACCGAGCTTCCGGCGGAAGCGGAAATCGGTGAAGAACGCCGACAGTTCCAGATCCCTGGGCTCCAGCCGCAACGCGTAGGCATAGGACAGGTCGAGCCGGTTGCCCTTGCCCAGCGGATGGCGGTCCTGGGTGCTGTAGCGCTCGCCCGACCATTGCACCAGGACGCGGTCGACGCGCGAGGCCTGATAGCGCAATCCGGCCTGCACCTGGTCCTTCATGCCGGCCACCCGCACCCCCAGGCTTTCTGTGGCCGGCAGTTCGCTGCCGGCGGCGAGCAGGGCGGTCAGCCGGCCGTCGACCGGCTGGTCGTGTTCGAGCAGGACCGGATAATAGCGGTGCTCTGAATCGCGCACGCCCAGGCCGAGCCGCGTCTGGCCCTGGTCGCGGTGGTCCCAGCGCAGCAGCGCCTGCAGGAACGACTCGTCGGGTGCGCTGCCCAGCGCCTGCGCGTCGCTCAGCGTGCGCCCGACCCGTCCGGCGTCCAGGTGCAGGGCCAGGTCCGGCGCGGCTGCGATCCTGGCGGTCGCCGCGGTCTCGAACT
>PDVJ01000817.1_pt1 | contig 10647 bp, 9 predicted proteins | sample 1369811 | NCBI WGS metagenome assembly PDVJ01 (sample SAMN07795376, study PRJNA414565) | Alkali sediment metagenome, whole genome shotgun sequencing project. | reverse complement strand
TTGAAGATACAATAATTAATCCATATACAAACAAACAGCACTCGGGTTTTCTTGGACATTCGTATCTCGGAAGCTGGATTAATATCGGTGCAGATACAAACAATAGCGATCTCCAGAATAATTACGGACCAATTACAGTTCAAGTAAATGGAAAAAGAATAAACTCTGGTAAACAGTTCGTCGGTTTGATGATGGGAGATCATTCGAAGACTGCAATCAATACAATGTTTAACACGGGAACAGTCGTAGGATTTTCAAGCAACGTTTTTGGTGCCGGCTTTCCTCCGAAATATATTCCTTCATTCGGCTGGGGAGGTAATGAATCAATGCAAGAGTACAAACTTTCAAAAGCTATTGAAACGGCTAAAGCTGTTTTTGCAAGAAGAGATAAAGATTTCAAAAAAGAAGATGAAGAGATGTTTGAAACCATATTTAATTTAACACAGGAAGATAGAAGCAAAAGAGGTTATTAGTGGATCAGGAAACGAGTAATACAGATATTAAAATAGAATCGCATAGTATTGTAGATTTGTATCAGGGCGTTCGCGGCCTGGCGATTAAAATACTTAACAGGATAGATCGAACCGATGCTTACCTGGAACGAATGCTTGACAACGAAATGAAAGGTACAGAGCTGAGTGGTCCGGATAAAGCTTTGTTGTATGAAATAGTCCACGGTGTAGTAAGATGGCAAGGAAGACTCGACTGGATATTAAATGGTTTTTACAAAGGAACTTTTTCAAAAGCTATTCCGAATTTAAAAAATGCTCTTCGTGTTGCACTTTACCAGGTTCTTTTTTTGGATAGAGTGCCGGACTATGCTGCAGTAAATGAAGTGGTTGAGTTTGTTAAAAAACTTCAGGGACAGAAAGCTGCAGATTTGGTAAACGCTGTTCTCAGAAATATTATTCGAAGCAAAAATGCTATCAGGTATCCCGATCCTGGAGAAGACTTACTTGGTTATATTGCCGCATATTATTCGCATCCATCCTGGATGGTTAAAAGATATCTTGCAAGATTTGGAAGAGAAGATACTGAAAAACTTCTCGCAGTGAATAACGAAAAACCATATTTAACTCTCAGGATAAATGCGCTTAAAACTAAACCCGATGAATTTAAACATCTTCTTGAAAGTGTTGGTTTGAAGTATCATCAGGGAAATTTTCTCCCTGAGTTTTTTAAGTTGCATAATCTTACAAACATTACTGCTTGGGAATATTACACAAAAGGATATTTCAACATTCAGGATGAGAGTGCAGGACTTGCATGCAGACTTCTTGATGTTCAGGAAGGACATCGTGTGCTTGATATGTGTGCAGCTCCGGGCGGGAAGACTGCATACATTGCAGCACTGATGCACTCAAGAGGAGAAGTTGTAGCGATTGATCGGTTTGAAAGTCGTCTTAAGTTACTGCAGAAAAATATGACGAGACTTAGCGTGGATTGTGTTAGAATAGTAGTAGCCGATGCTCTCGAATATAAAAGTTTACCATTTGACAGAGTGCTTGTTGATGCACCTTGTTCAGGAACAGGAACTCTTTCCAAGAAGCCAGATATAAAATGGAAAAAGGATTTGTTTGATATTCGTAATTTGAATGTCGTTCAACTCAGATTACTTACAAAAGCAGCAACATTAGTTAAGGTAAAAAGTTTTTGAATGAAAATCCTAATTTCAAATTTGAAAATGCTAAAGAAAGATTTCCCGTTGAGCTGATAGATGAAAACGGATGTATTCAAACTTTGCCGCATATTCATAAAACTGATGGAGCTTTTGCGGCAAGACTCGTGAGGGTTTCTTAAAGTATTCTTCATATTATTTTAAAACTTAAAATTAACTCAAATGCTCGATAGGTTTGCCGAACAATTAAAAAAAGCGAGGCTGAAAAAAGGAATCTCACTCCAGCAGATGGCAGCTAAAACTCGCATCGATTTAAAATTTCTTGAAGCTATAGATAACGGTAACTTTAGTTTTCTCCCGGATTTGTATGTGAAAGCTTTCATCAAACAGTATGCAAAAGCTATTGACCTTGATGAACAGGAAACCATTAAAAAATATGAAGATGTGCTTGCTGGTAAGGCAATTGAAGACGATGAACCAAAGTCTCTGCTTGAGCAAAAAATTGAAATAAGCAAGACTCAGCCTGAGGCAGAAAAAGAAAATCTAACACCTATCTTTGACGGAAATCCCCCCGTTCCCAAACCGATTGCCAAACCTGACGAGATGAAAAAGAAACTTAGGGTTTTAATTTATGCGGCTGGATTCATCCTGGTAGGCGTTATAGTATTTTTTGCTCTTTTCAATCGGAGTTCTACTATTGTTGTTGAAGAATTGCCTTATGAAAAAGTTTTAGAAGAAGCGAATGATCGCTACCAGGTCGAAAAAGAAGCAGATGAACCAGCGGCAGTTACGTTCAGCACTGATAGTCTTACTTTACAATTTGCAAATGCTGATTCTCTTGATTCAGCATGGGTTATGGTTATTTATGATGATTTGAAGAAAGAAGATTTTCTTCTTTATCCGAAGAATACAAAAACAGTTCACGCAACAGATAATTTTAAATTCACTTTGGGCAACTCCGGTGTTATTCTCTTACGTTTAGATAATCAGCTGCTAAACTTTGAAGGCAAAAGAGGATCTGTAAGACATTACGAGATAACCCGGAAAGGTATTCAAAGGCTAAGTTCTCCTCCGATATTAAAGATAGAGTAAAATGTCATCGCCTATCGAAAAAAAAATTGAAACTTTAAGAGAGCAAATAAGAGGACACGATTACAAATATTATGTTCTTGCACAGCCAACTATAAGTGATGAAGAATATGACAAGCTTTTAAAAGAATTAGATTCTCTCGAAAAAGAACATCCCGAATTAATTACTCCTGACTCACCAACGCAAAGAGTAGGAAGCGACCTAACAAAAGAATTTAAACCAGTTGAGCATAAAATTCCAATGCTTAGTTTGTCAAATACGTACAGTGAAGAAGAGCTTTATGATTTTGACAGAAGAGTAAAAGATGGTTTGGCTGACGGTGAGAAAGTTGAATACCTGGTTGAACTAAAAATTGATGGTGCATCTGTAAGTATAAATTATGTGGATGGATTTTTGAAAACTGCCGCCACTCGTGGTGATGGAACAACAGGAGAGGAAATAACCAACAACGTCCGGACAATAAAATCTATTCCTCTAAAAATCAAAAAGGATAATTCGATCCCACATAAGCTCAGAGACTTTGAAGTACGTGGCGAGATATTTATGAACATAGAAGATTTTGAAAAGTTGAATAAGGAAAGAGAAAAAAACGGTGAAAAAATATTTGCTAATCCCCGGAACTCAACTGCCGGAACATTAAAATTGCAAGACCCGAAGGTCGTAGCAAGAAGACCACTCAACACATTTTCGTACAGCTTAATAAGCCCCGAGGATGAGTTGAAATCTCAGGAAGAAAATCTATTAATACTGAAGAAACTTGGATTTAAAGTTAATGAGCATTACAAAAAGTGCAGCAGCATCGAAGAAGTTATTCAAGTTTGTAAGAAGTTTGAGTTACTTCGTGATAAGCTGAAGTACGAAATAGATGGTGCGGTTATAAAAGTAAATTCAATTAAACAGCAAAATAAATTGGGAAGTATTGCAAAGGCACCACGCTGGGCTGTTGCATTTAAGTTTAAATCGAAACAGGCGATTACAAAAATTAATGATATCGTTTGGCAGGTCGGACGAACAGGTGCAGTAACACCCGTTGCTGAACTTGAGCCGAAACTGCTTGCGGGTTCAACTATAAGCAGGGCAACACTTCATAATTTTGATGAGATAGAACGAAAAGACATTCGTATCGGTGATACTGTAATTATTGAAAAAGGTGGCGATGTAATTCCCAAAGTTGTTGAAGTTGTTTTGAATGAAAGACCATCGGGAAGCAGAAAAACGAAGCCGCCGGAAAAATGTCCGGCTTGCGGATCCAAATTATTTAAACCTGAAGGTGAAGTTGCTTTTTATTGTGAAAACGCGGAGTGTCCAGATCAGATAAAAGGCAGGTTAGAACATTTTGCTTCACGCGGGGCAATGGATATTGAAGGTCTAGGAGAATCACTGATTGATTTATTTGTTGAAAAAGGATTTTTAAAGACTTATAGTGATATATACAAGCTTAAAAATTTTAAAGATGAATTGGTTGCGATTGATAGGCTGGGAGAAAAAAGTATATCCAATCTTCTGGATTCAATTGAGAGAAGCAAAGAGAAACCATTTGATAAAGTGTTATTTGCCCTCGGAATACGTTATGTTGGTGCAGGAGCTGCAAAAAAGCTTGCTGCTCATTTTAAATCACTGGATTTGCTGGTAGGAGCAACAGAAGAAAAAATAACAGAAGTTTACGAAATAGGCGAGAGCATAAGCAAAAGCGTTAGAAAGTTCTTCGGCGACAGTCATAATAAAAATATTATAGAAGAATTGAAAAAGGCTGGCTTAAAGTTTAGTTTTGCTGATGCTAAAACTACTTTTACGGGCGACAACTTTTTTAAAGGCAAAACCTTTGTACTAACGGGTACTTTAAGCTCATTTACACGTGAAGAAGCAGAAGAAAAAATCACTAATTTTGGCGGCAATGTTACTTCCAGTGTGAGCAAAAAAACAGATTATGTTTTAGCTGGCGAAAAAGCAGGTTCAAAATTAGATAAAGCAAAAACTCTCGGCATAAAAATTTTAGATGAAATTGAATTTCAAAAGAAAGTTAAAGAAGCAGAGCTGAAATGATCGCATCATTAAAAGAACGGGCGGCAAGATTTATAGTTAAGAAAAGAGTTCCGGTGGGAGAATTCAGCCAGAGAAATTTTTCTTCTATATTTTCTAAAACATACTCATTTCTCGTTCTGATGCCTGCCAGTGAAAGTGATTTTAAATTTGTTTTTCCTGTTCTTGAATATCTAAGAGAGCAAAGAAAAAATATTGTTGTTATGACTTATGATTTTAGAGTCAGCCTGCTTCAGCCATATTTTAAAACCAATGCTATCGAGCATGGACTAAGGGATGAAACGAAGCTTAGTCTTCCCTCAAAAAAATTGCTTGACAAATTATCCAACATGCGTTTTGATGTAGTAATCGATACGAACAGGGAGGAAATTCTTTACTATAGTTATGTTGCTAAGTCTCTCAATTCTCAGGTTAAAATAGGTTTTGCCCGTTCTGACTCTGATAAGTATTTTAACCTGCAGGTTATCAACAAGCAAAACGATCCGGAAGCCTCTTACAAAAATCTTTTAGACTGTCTAAAAATGTTTCAAGGACTTTAAAATGAATTTCGAAGTAAAAAAAGAAAACACCATCACTATTTTCAAATTGAATGAAGCCAGACTCGATACTAATATTTCAGGTTTGCTAAAAGGCGAATTTACAATGCTGCTTAAAGTTGAAGGTGCGAAGAAGTTTATCCTTGATTTGTCTTCCGTTGAAAGCTGCGATAGCTCCGGTTTAAGTGCAATTCTAGTTGCTAACAGAATACTGAATTCCACAAACGGACATATGCGGATAGCCTCACCCTCTGAAAAAGTTTACGCACTGATTAAGATAACTCAATTAGACAGGGTTCTTCCGGTTTGTGAAACCGTCGAGGAAGCGTTTAATGATTTGCAAAAAATTGATTAGTTACTATAAATTATTTAACTGTGTTTATACGCTGATAGCTATCAGGTTTTGACTTCAGACAATTCTTTAATGTAGTGGTAAGCTTCGAGATGTCCCATTTCCATTGCTTTTTTTAAATCTTTGCTGCAGCCTTCTTTATCGCCTACTTTATCCATTAGCAGTCCTCTTTCAAAGTATGCTACTTCGTGACGTGGATTTATATTAATTGTCTCGGTGAAAAATTGAATAGCTTTTTTATAATCTCTCTTTTGTTTATAACATAAAGCCAAATTGAAATAAGCTTCAGCAAAATTACTTTCTATTTTCACGTATTGGGAAAAATCAAGAATTGCATGATCAAAATCCCGCGCCCCATAATTGGCTAGTCCCCGGTAGTAAATTATATTCTGTTCCTTCATCTGAAGTTTTATACAGTCGGTAAAATCACTAATTGCACTTTCGAAATTTTTTAGAATAAGTTTTGTCAAACCTCTGCAATAGTGTCCGGTTGGTTCTGACGGTTTCACTTCAATTGCATGGCTGAAATCTTCTAGAGCTCCCCTATAATTTTGAGTAATACCTTTTTGAACACCCTTTATAATATATTGGGTAAGCTTATCATTTTCGATGTCATAAAATAATTTAAACCTGTTATATTCATTGGATAAATTTTTTGAGGGGAGAGCAGGTTTTAGAAAATATTTTTTCTTTTCTCCTGCAGGTTTGGGTGATGTTTCGGGAATCTTCTTTTCAACTTTAGTTTCAAGTCCAGCTTTCTCGTGGTATGGTAATTTGGGCTGGAATTTTTTACTTCCACTTTTACTAAACCTAAAAATCACATATACCAACGCTATAAAAAGTAATGCTAATAATACATAATACATATGAAAAAGTTTGCGATTATGAATAAAACAACGTCTTTTGAGCAATATTAGTGCCCGAATAAAATTTAATATTAAGTTCAATTTTTTACCGACCAACAGCTATTTAAGTAAAAATTCCATTTTAAGGGATTAAGTCCATGGTATTTTTTTTCTTTTCTTATATGAACTTTATAGCCTGAATATCGAGTTGAAATAATAGAAATTCTGTGGAAAATGAGACAATAAGTTCTGAATCCTATTCAAAGAAACGATTAATAGGTATATCCTTTATCAATAGGAAAGGGTAAATTTCATTACTTAAAAATTGAAAACTTGATTTATTCATAGCACGGAAATGTTTCGGATTTAAATTGAAACAACCTTCCGGATGAATTTTTAATAAGGGAAAAATTTTACTTGAAGCGAAAAGACATATCACTCAAAGATATTAAACTGATTGTTACAGATATTGATGGAACGCTTCTGAATGACAATGGCGAATTAGGTCAGGAAAGTAAAAAGCTCATTAAAGAATTGATGAATGAGAACGTAATTGTTTCTCTGGCAACCGGAAGACTTCATTCAGCAGTCATGGAAATAGCAAATGAACTTTCTCTGAACGGATACATTATTTCTCTGGATGGAGCTATGGTAAAAAGTTTTACTGATGATAAAACTCTTTATGAATCTTTTTTAAAAAAAGGTCAGGTAAAAAAAGCAATTGAAATTTCTGAGAGTTTGCTCATCAATATTGCTCTTTGTCATGCCGCTTCAATTTTTTACACAGAGTATAACTCGGTGATTCCTTCACTGCTAAGTAAATATGGAGCTTTTTATACACAGGTCGATTCGTATCAAAACTATATCTCCGGCACACTTGAAATAGTTTGTTCAAGCGATATGAAAAGCTCCATAAAACAAATGGAGGAAAAATTTAACTTCCCATATTCACTCGGATGCAACACATCGTATTTTCGCAGTAAGAAAAACGAAAATATTTTTTATCTTGAGATCAGAAAGGCGGGAAGTTCAAAAGGCAAAGCACTTATACGACTATTAAAACATCTTTCAATAAAACCCGTGCATGCGGCTGTTATTGGTGATTGGTATAATGATATTACAATGTTTCAGACAAAGGCTGTGAAGGTTGCGGTAGCTAATGCGATTCCTGAATTACTAAATGCTGCTGACTTTATTACTACAAAGACTAATAAAGAAGATGGCGCCGCTGAATTTTTCGAATTGGTGTTAAAATCAAAGAGGAATTAAAAATGGACAAACCCGAAAATAAATCATCCGGCAAAGGATTAGTTACAAAACTCTTAATGGGTTTTATAACGATCATTTTGATTGTTCTTATGTTTCCCAAGGGCGAATCAATTGAGTTTGAAGTTTCAGAAGGTTCTATATGGCTGTATGATGATTTGATTGCCCCTTTCAGCTTTCCGATAAAGAAAAGCGAAGAGGCTTATCGTGCTGAGGTTGATGCTGCAAAAGGAAGTGTGTTCCCCGTGTTCATTGATGAAAGTGCAAATAAGCAAAAGAGTATCGAGTCATTAACAAGTTATAATTCGTATCTGATTAAAGTTTTAGATGAAAGTATTGAAAGTGAATCAACATCAATTGATAATCCTACATTTTTAAGTACTCCATCATTCCTAAGCTTACAAAATTTAAGAATACGTGAAAGAAATCTCATCAAGTCGGGTCCTCCATTCAAGAATTTCTTTCAAATTGCTGCCGCTTCACTTAATACAGTTTACACAAGAGGTGTACTTAGTATAGACTTTGGTTCTCAGTTAAGAGATAGCATTGCATTACGGAGAGGTAATTTCGATATCATCGAACCAATCAACAGAAACATCTATTTCAATCAGGCTAAAAATGAAATAGTTGAAAAAATAAACAGATCAGAATTCTCTGAAGATCTCAAAGCAGCTCTTGTCGAATATACAACTCATTTTCTGTTACCGACGGTTGTTTATAGCAGCGAACTAACAGAGGAGGAAACAATACAGGCACAAAACAATGTATCAAGATACACCGGAATTGTAAATGAAAATGAAAGAATAATTGCGAAGCACGATAGAGTTTCTAAAGAAATCAGGTTGAAGATAGAGTCATACAAAGAATCAAAGGGAGAACTAATCGGACGAGGAGCGTTGATAATGCAATCGGTTGGTAAGTTTTTTCATATTGGATTGATTTTATCTCTGCTCGTTACTTATCTCTTTCTTTTTCGAAAGGGAATTTTTTATAACAACCAGAAGCTGCTGATGTTCGTTATTATAATTCTGTTTGTTTCGTTTGTCACATTTCTTATTAACCAGGTCAGAGTTCAGGCACCGCTTCAATATCTCATCTTCATTCCTGCTGCTTCAATGATTTTGACAATAATATTTGATTCAAGGATAGGTTTTTATTCTACAGTGATTATGACATTGATTACAGGTGCTCTAAGAGGAAACGACTATACATTTATGGCGATGAATTTGATTGCTGGCGGTATTGCAGTTTACTCGGTTCGTGATATTAAAAACCGATCACAAATATTCAGATCGTTCCTCTTCATCCTGCTTGGTTACATTCTTTCGATCTTTGCATTTGGATTGGAGAGATTCGCTCCATGGAACAATCTTCTTATCGAATCTGCATTTGCGACCACAAATGCTCTAATTAGTCCAGTTCTTACTTATGGACTATTAATTTTCTTTGAAAGATTCTTTAAGATAACAACCGATTTAACTCTTCTCGAGCTGTCTAATTTTGACAGACCATTATTAAAGGAGCTTGCAAGAAAAGCTCCCGGCACTTTTAACCATTCAATGACTATGGGCACAATGGCAGAAGCCGCAGCAGAAAAGATTGGTGCCAATCCGCTGCTTGCAAGAATTGGTGCGTATTACCACGATGTTGGAAAAACAATTTCGCCGCAGAATTTTGTTGAGAACCAGTTAAACAATCAGAATGTGCACGAAAATCTTAAGCCCGAAGAAAGCGTTAGTATGATCGTACAGCACGTGAATGAAGGTATAGCGCTTGCAAAAGAGCACAGCCTTCCTCAGGAGATTGTTGATTTTATTCCGATGCATCACGGCAGAATGGTAATGAGCTATTTTTATGACAGGGCAAAAAAGATTTACGGCGAAGAGAAAATTAATATTGATGATTTCAGGTATCCGGGACCAAAACCAAACACCAAAGAAACTGCGATTGTAATGCTTGCTGACGGTTGTGAGTCCGCAGTAAGGTCAATTGAAAATCCCGATCCATTCAAAGTTGAAAACGTTATTGACAGCATATTTAAATCCCGTATTGATGACAGGCAGCTTGAAGAATCACCTGTGAACTTTAAAGATATAAAAATTATGAAAGAGGAATTCCTCAACATACTTCTTGGTCAGCATCACAAACGAATTAAATACCCTAAGCAGGAAGAAGCAGAAAAAGGAATTCAGGCAGAAAATAATTAATGGAAATATTTATCAGGGAATATCTCGCAACGCTTAAGCTTGAAAGAAATCTTTCTGATAATACAATCGCCTCGTATAAAAATGATTTATCCTCACTTCTTAACTTTTTAAAAGATTCCAGAGTTGAAGATCCATCGCAGATAAACTCAAAGCTGCTGAATGATTTTTTTGGATTGCTCACGAAACTTGGTTTAAGCAGCAGGTCTTCAGCAAGATATTACTCTTCAGTAAAAGGATTTTTTGGTTACCTGTTTTCCAGCGGATACATTGAAATCAACCCGATGGAGAAAGTATCCGCCCCAAAAGTAAGCAAGGGATTGCCAAATGTTCTTAACATTAATGAAATAGAAAGCATTCTCTCAGAGCCAGATGTTAGCAAAAAGCTTGGTCTAAGAGATAAAGCACTCCTGGAAACATTTTATGCCTGCGGACTGCGTGTTTCCGAGCTTATCAATCTTAAAATATCAGACCTATTTTTAAGTGAAGAGATGATTAGAGTATTTGGCAAAGGTTCGAAGGAAAGATTTGTACCCATTGGTTCATCTGCAATTAAGTGGATAGATGAATATCTTAAAAACAGCAGACCATTGCTGGAGAGAAAAGCTAAAAGCCAGCACGTTTTGTTTCTGAATAACCGCGGAACAAAATTATCTCGGATGGGTGTCTGGAAAATTGTAAGCAACTACGCAAAGC
>PDVJ01000816.1_pt1 | contig 10647 bp, 13 predicted proteins | sample 1369811 | NCBI WGS metagenome assembly PDVJ01 (sample SAMN07795376, study PRJNA414565) | Alkali sediment metagenome, whole genome shotgun sequencing project. | reverse complement strand
ATACTCTATCGACTGTGGCATGAAATCACCTCCGTTTTAAATATTTCTGGTTCACATTAGCCCAGCATGTTCACTGGATTCCGTAGCGCCATGATCCCACCCAGTATTCTGCATCGATAATCTGCTACCTCTTCCTGGCAATATCACAAGAGTCTGTGCCCCCTGATCGGACGTAGCGCACATTCCACTTGTTGCACAAAGCCATGACAAAGTTCTTGATATCCGGATTTGGGTTTCCATACAAATCCGCTAGAAAACCATGCAATAGCTCACCGCCTGTCATTCCATCGACGGGCTCCCCTGGACCAGGCAAATTGATGTACACTATCTCCGTCATCAGTTTGTGATACTCTATTGACTGTGGCATGAAATCACCTCCTTCTCGAATATTCCTGGTTCATATTAGCTTAACATTCTCACAATAAGCGAATCTGCAAAACGATTATTCTATAGTCCCGCTTTCATATCTTGCACCTCTGAACCCGTATTGTCATGTGATTGGCTAATGGTTTCACCTGCTAGCCTAAATATTAATACTTCCTATTTTCAGTGTCAATCAATCCTTCTATTCTGTACATGATTTGGCGAGGTCCCTCCCCTGGCTTCAACTCGACCTGCCAAGAAATGTTGCAGTATCACCTCCGAGTGTTGATTTTTGACTCTGAACGGTGTACATTATGTCTGAGAAGGGAGGTGTCTGGAAATGCCTGATGTAGAGATTGGTATGATAACGGATTTCTTTGCTAAGCCGGTAGTAGCTGGTATAGAGCTAAGTGGCACATTGAGAATAGGAGATAGAATCCATATCAAGGGGAGCACTACAGATATGGAATTGACCGTAGAATCCATGCAGATTGAGCGCGTTAACATCACCGAGGCCAAGCCGGGTGACCTCGTGGGCATAAAAGTCCTTGACAGAGCTAGGCGAGGTGACAAAGTCTACAAGGTCACTGAATAACCTTAAGTAGATTTGCCATTTCAATAGCGCTTACTGCGGCAGCAAAGCCTCTATTACCCTCTTTAGCCCCCGCTCTCTGAATAGCCTGCTCCAGAGTGTCAGCTGTAATTATTCCCTGTATCACCGGTAAGCCGGCATCCAAGCTCACCCTGCTAATTCCCCTGTTTACCTCGGAAGCAACATACTCAGAATGGGGGGTTCCGCCACGAATTACCGCGCCTAGGCATATTACGGCATCGTACTTATTAGTCTGTGCCAGTTTTTTGCTTACAAGCGGGATCTCCAGACAACCCGGGCGACATCGATGTCACCCTCAGCAACACCGTGGCGCAGCAAAGCATCCTTTGCTCCCTCGAGCAACTTCATGGTTATCAACTCATTAAAACGGGAAACAACTACAGCAAACTTGAGACCTTTTCCTATCAGGATACCTTCATACTGATGCTTAGCCATTACTTACCCTCCTATAAACAGATTCCGAATGTCAAAATCCAAATCTCAAATCACGTTCAAATGCCCAACAAACCAAACCACCTCGTTATAGCATTTAAGCCCCATCATTCTTCTAGATTCAGAATATGCCCTAACTTCTTCTGTTTGGTCTCTAAGTAGCGGATATTGTAAGGCGTAGCTGGAGTTATTAGAGGGACAGTCTCAACTATTTTAATCCCATAGCTTTCCAGCCCGACCACTTTCTTAGGATTATTGGTAAGCAAGCGAATATTATGTAAACCTAGATCAGCCAGAATCTGGGCGCCCACCCCATAGTCTCTCAAATCAGGAGCAAAGCCCAAAGCTATATTGGCCTCTACAGTATCCATGCCTTGATCCTGAAGAGCATAGGCACAAAGTTTGTTGTGGAACCCGATTCCCCTCCCTTCTTGTCTCATATAAAGAAAGACACCTCGATCCTCCTTGGCTATTCTTTGCAGAGCCATTTCAATCTGAGCTCCACAATCGCATCTCAAACTACCAAAAACATCTCCAGTAAGGCACTCACTGTGCACACGCACCAACACTGGCTCACCATTCGATATGTCGCCTCTAACCAGAGCTACATGTTCAGCCGCATCAACAACGCTTCTATAGGCCACGGCTCTGAATTCGCCCCACTTTGTGGGCAGCCTAGCCTCAGTTACCCTTTGCACCAACTTCTCATGGCGAAGACGATAGGCAATCAAATCGACGATGGTTATTACCTTCAACTCAAACTCTGAAGCCATAGCTTCAAGTTGAGGCAGACGCTTCATGCTGCCATCCTCATCCATGATCTCGCATATAACGCCAGCAGGATAAAGGCCGGCTAACCTAGCCAGATCAACAATAGCTTCACTGTGTCCCGCGCGTACTAATACTCCGCCGTCCTTGGCTCGAATAGGGAATATATGCCCTGGCTGAGCTAAGTCACCCGGTCTAGTGTTGGGATCAAGTATCGTTTTTATCGTGTGCGCCCGATCAAAGGCCGAGATGCCGGTAGTGACCTTCTCCTTGGCCTCAACGGAGACTGTGAAGGCAGTGCAGTGCCGCGAGGTGTTATTGGTAACCATCAACGGTATTCCTAATTCATCGAGTCTTTGACCCGTGATAGGAAGGCAAATCAGTCCGCGACCGTGCTTAGCCATGAAGTTTATGGCCTCAGGGGTGACTCTCTCGGCAGCCATGGCCAGATCCCCTTCGTTTTCACGTGACTCATCATCAACGACAATGATGCACCTGCCTGCCTTAATATCCTCAATTGCCTCAGAAATGCTACTCAGCATCTATTCCCCCTGCAAATCCATATTCCCTAAGGAACTCAATGCTCAGACTTTGTCTTCTTTGCTCTTTGAGACTTGCGACATATTTAGCTATGATGTCCACCTCCAAATTGACTACGTCACCAGGTCTCTTCCTTCCTAACGTGGTATTTTCCATAGTGTAATCTACCAAAGACACAACAAAAGAAGAATCCTCCACGTTTACTATGGTAAGACTAACGCCATCAACAGCAATAAACCCCTTATCCACCATATAAGGCATTAGTTCGGCTGCTGCTGAAATCCTCATAATACGTGCGCCTTCTTCGCTACTTACATCTAGTACTTCTCCTGTCTCATCCACATGACCCAACACCAAATGGCCACCCAGGCGCCCCCCCAGCACCAGCGCCCTTTCCAAATTTACCTGATCGCTATAATGAAGTCTGCCGAGATTAGTGCAACGCAATGTCTCAGGCATAACATCGACGCTAAAGCCACGATTCTCTAATGATACAACAGTCAGGCAAACACCATTGACAGCTACACTGTCGCCCATCTTTGTTCCTTCAACCACTCTATGGGCCTCGAAGGCCAAACGGTTTCGGCTTACCTCCTTGACTATGCCAATCTCCTCGACTATACCTGTGAACATACTCTGTCCCTGAAACCTACGCCTCTTGCGGTAATCGTTTCTCGGGATATCCACTGACCAATATATCATCGCCGAAAGTCTTGATGTCAACTCGAGTAAGGCGCAAAGCCTTAGCCATATCATCGACGCCGTTCCCCCCCACACTTACGGCCTCACAACCCCCAATGATGACTGGCGAAATGAAAGCTAATACCTTATCCACTAAGTGGTGGTCAAAAAGCGAACCAAGAAGCTTACCGCCTCCCTCCACCAAGACGGTAACAATCTCCCTCTTCCCCAACAATTTCAACAACTCTACAATATCTACTGAGCCTCCCCTGGCTGGTAATTCCACCACCTCAGCACCCAGCTCTATGAATTTTCCCTTCTTTACGGAGTCAAGAGGTGCCACTACAGCGAGCAAGACTTCGCCCGGTGACTCAAAAACACGAGAGTTCACCGGCACCTTTCCTTTGCTGTCAATGACCAAACGCAGAGGCTGCTTTTTCCCTATGCCACCTCTGCCACCACAACCCTTAGCCGTGAGGCGAGGATTATCAGCAACAATAGTGTTCACTCCCACCATTATGGCATCAACAGTGTGACGCAGGGTATGTGCATACTTTCTCGTCTCTTCCTTGGTTATCCATTTAGAATCACCAGTCTTAGTAGCAATCTTGCCGTCAAGGCTCATAGCGAATTTGGCCACCACAAATGGCAAGCCTGTGGTAATGTGCTTAATGTAAGCCTCGTTTATCTCATAAGCTTCCTGCTGACACATACCTACGTGGGTCTTGATGCCTTTCTCATTTAGCCTCTTTACGCCATGTCCGGAAACCACAGGGTTAGGGTCAAGCAAGGCTATATGAACGTCTGAAATACCGGCATCGATTATGGCTTGAGTGCAGGGTGGCGTCCGTCCGTAATGAGGGCAAGGCTCCAAGGTAACATACATGCTAGCACCTTGTGCGTTATCTCCAGCCTGACGGAGCGCCATAACCTCAGCATGTTCACAACCAACAGGTTGGGTATATCCCATGCCGACAGCAAGTCCATCCTTAACAAGCACCGCCCCAACTGCTGGGTTAGGACTGGTATATCCCATAGCCAACCTGGCCAGAGAGAGAGCACATTCCATGTAATCCTGGGATGGCATTACTATCTACCTCTCGGGGACAGATCATTCATCACGGGCTGCTAACTGGAGACTCGTTTGCATCTAGCGTTTGTTCTTCGCATCGCCAGAACCATATGAATTTCCACACGAGGAAGTCAAGTTTCATGCAGGCATTTGCCTATTGCCACTCTAATGATACAAGGTAATTGATAATTTGCCAAATTGCACAGCTTGTCAAGAAGATATGATCTTTACCGTCTTGAGCGTTGATTGTAGCAGCAGCCTAAGCGAAGTGCAAAAAAGAGCAAGCGCAAATGGAGATGTCGTTGCTGTTTTTGTATAATGGATGTAGGCGAATGAAAAAGGCTTTTGAAATAGTTGACCATACTGCTGACGTGGGCATCATTGCCTACGGGACGAATATCGAGGAGCTTTTCTGCAATGCTGCTCTAGCCTTGTTCAGTTTGATTACTGAGCCTGGAAGCATTCAAGAGAAATCGCATCTCAATTTGAGAGTAAGCAGCGCCGACAGAGATAGCTTGTTAGTTGAGTGGCTTAACGAGCTCATTTATTTTTTTGATGCCAAACACATTCTATTCAACCGCTTCGATATCGAAAGCCTGACTCAGAATGAACTCAAGGCTACCTGTCATGGAGAAGGCTTTGACCCAATGAAGCACAAGATAAAGAGAGGAGTAAAGGCAGCCACATATCACATGTTGGGGCTAGATAAGAACAATGATGGCTACAAGGCACAGATAATCCTCGACATCTAGGAGCTAAGAATATGACACAATGGCAGGGACAACTTATCAAGATAGACGATTACCGCTGGAAGATTCCCGAGAATTACAAAACGGGCATGAAGGTTCCTGGCCTAATCTATGCCAGTAAGGAAATGCTGGAATCTATACGCGAGGAACAAGCACTCGAGCAAGTTGCCAATGTTGCCTTTCTCCCCGGCATAGTAGGTTACTCCCTGGCTATGCCCGATATCCACTGGGGATACGGCTTCCCTATAGGCGGTGTAGCGGCGATGGATGTTAAGGATGGTGTGGTTTCCCCTGGCGGAGTGGGCTACGATATTAATTGCGGTGTAAGGCTATTGAGTACCAGTCTCAGCGAAGCTGAAGCGCGGCCCAAGATTAATCAGTTGATCAATGCACTATTCCATAATATACCCTCCGGTCTCGGCTCTGAAGGAAAGATAAAGACAAGTCAGAAAGAGATGAACCAGTTGATGGTTGAGGGAGCTCGTTGGGCAGTGAAGCGTGGCCTGGGTTTCGAGGAAGATCTGGATGTTACCGAAGAAGGCGGATGCCTTGGTGGGGCCGATCCCAGCAAGATAAGCGATAAGGCCGCAAAGAGAGGTATGCCTCAGGCCGGTACACTAGGCTCGGGAAATCATTTCCTTGAGATTCAAGTGGTGAAGGAAATATTCGATCCTCACACCGCTAGTATTATGGGCATCACCGAGACAGGTCAGATATTGGTCTTAATCCACACAGGCTCTCGCGGCTTTGGTCATCAAATATGTACCGACCATCTGCGAGTCATGGAGCAGGCTGTATCAAAGTATGGAATAAAGTTGCCCGACCGGCAACTTGCCTGTGCTCCCATAGAGTCAAAGGAAGGGAAGGATTATCTAGCTGCCATGGCATGTGCTGCTAACTACGCGTGGGTTAACCGTCAATGTATTGCGCACTGGGTTAGAGAGAGTTTCTCTGGGATCTTTGGCAAAAGCCCTGAGAAACTGGGTATGAGGCAGATTTATGATGTTGCTCATAACATAGCCAAAATAGAGGAGCACGCGATAGACGGTCGCAATGTTAAGGTGTGTGTTCACCGCAAAGGAGCTACCAGAGCCTTTCCGGCAGGCCATAAGGATACTCCAAAACGCTACAAGGAGGTAGGGCAACCTGTGCTCGTGCCCGGGGATATGGGACGGTGTTCTTTTGTTGCTGTGGGCACTGAAAAGGCTATGTCTGAGACCTTCGGCTCCACCTGTCATGGCGCGGGCAGGGTACTGAGCCGGGGTGCTGCCAGACGAGGTATCAGGGGGGCGGATATCATACGAGAATTGGAAAGCAGGGGCATAATTGTCAAAGCGGAAAGCGTTTCTGCGCTAGCTGAGGAGGCCTCTCAAGCTTACAAAGACGTTACCGAAGTCATAAATGTGGTTCATCAAGCCGGCATTGCTAGAAAAGTAGCTATGGCTGTACCTATGGGCGTCATCAAGGGTTAGAACAACCATGTCATTGCGAGCGAAGCGAAGCAATCTCGAGGGCATAATTAAGCTTCCCTCTTCTCAATTGAAAGGGAAGGTTTCACTAGAGGAAACGATAGCAAGACGCAGATCGGTTCGTAGCTACCGTAGAGAGCCGCTTGCCTTATCTCAATTGAGTCAAATACTCTGGTCGGCACAGGGCGTCACCGGAAGCAGAGGGTTCAGGGCAGCGCCCAGCGCCGGAGCCACCTATCCCCTTGAGATCTTTGTAGTGGTTGGCACACAAGCTGTAATTGCCAACGAGTCAAAGCAACCTGCTCAAGAACTGCAGGCCGGTGTCTACCACTATGAGGTAGATTCTCACTCCTTGAGCTTACACAAGGCAACTGATTTAAGACCAGACCTAGCCGGGGCAACTCTGGATCAAGGATTCATTATCGACGCCCCGGTGACCATTGTCATCTGTGCTCTTTATCACAGGACTTCCTACAGATATGGTAGGCGTGGGGAGAGATATGTTCACATAGAGGTGGGACACGTAGGTGAAAACATCCACCTTCAAGCCGTGGCTCTAGGATTAGCCACGGTGGAAGTCGGAGCCTTCCGTGACGAAGAGGTGAGAGAAGTTCTCGGCTTAGAGGAACAAATCAAACCCCTATATGTAATGCCTGTGGGCAAACCAGCCTAGAAACAGGCCGAAGTCGCCAAACAAGTTCGTCGTNCCTGCGTACATTCTTCNTCAGCTCACAATCTAATTCAGACCCAGCCCTTCCTGTCGCATTAGCAGGCCTATTTGACCNCTAATTCAGAAAGCTATAGAATAGCCTGACNCCATAATAGATGACTTCCAAGATCACGAGACTGGTGGAACAGATGCTCAAGGGAGAAAACGTCTCCCTNTCANGGGTCATCAGCCTGGTAGAAAACGAAAGCAGCCAGGTGCCCGAAATAATGAAGCTNATCGCGCCATACTTGGGTAAGGCACACTGCATAGGCATAGCCGGCCCGCCAGGAGTAGGAAAGAGCCCCTTAGTGGACAAGCTAACAGCGTTGATGCGCAAACAAGACTTAAAAGTCGGGATAATTGCCGTGGATCCCTCAAGCCCATTCACAGGAGGGGCAGTACTAGGTGACCGGATAAGAATGCAACAGCATTACCTTGACGATGGGGTTTTCATTCGCAGTATGGCGACTCGTGGCGGTCTAGGCGGGCTACCAGAAACCGCGGGCTCCGTGATCAAGTTGCTTGATGCCGCTGGCAAAGACGCTATCCTCGTGGAGACCGTAGGAGTAGGGCAAAGCGAAATAGATATTATGGAGAAGACCGACACTGTCCTTGTCATATTATGTCCTGAATCTGGTGATGCTATCCAGACAATGAAAGCAGGACTGTTTGAGATCGCTGACATATTTGTAGTAAATAAGGCTGACAATCCTGGTGTCGACAACTTCGTCCGTGATATACAAGCTATGCTGCAGCTTCGTGAGCCAAGCTGGTGGAATATACCTGTGGTAGCCACACAAGCAGTTAACGACGTCGGCACTGAGAGACTCTGCAAACAAATTCAATTGCACTACCAAGCCCTCTGTAAAGAGGGCAGACTTTCACAACGCCGCCAACTGCAGCGAAAACAGGACTTCATAAAGACCCTAGAACGGAAACTCACTCATAAGTTACTCAGGCTAATTGAGCAGGACGGGCAACTGAGCAGCTATATGGAGAAGGTGGAAAAGGGAGAACTGGACCCTTATTCTGCAGCCGACGAGATCCTTAGATCCGGAAGTCTTCTTACCGATTCGCTGCGTCAGTAACCCACAGAATGAATCACGATGGCCAAGATCTACGACGTCGCCATAGTCGGTGCTGGTCCCGCAGGCATATTCGCTAGCCTGGAACTATGTGACGCCGGGCTCGATGTTTTGCTTCTGGACAAGGGCAGTGAAATTGATGCCCGTGTTTGTCCCGTTCAAAACACAAGCGGGTGTTGTGCCCTGTGCTCTCCATGCCATCTGGTCAGTGGCTTTGGAGGTGCTGGAGCTTTTAGCGACGGCAAACTGACTTTGTCCACCCAGGTAGGCGGCCGGCTCAAGGAATTGGTCGGTTCCGAACAAGCCAGGGCACTCATAGATTATGTTGATTCTATCTACCTCAAATTTGGCGCGCCTCCCAAGATCTATGGAATCGGGGGAAATATAGCGAAATTGGAACGAGAGGCTGCCTCAGCCGGGCTCACATTAACCCCCGTCAAATTGCGTCACCTGGGAACAGAGCTTTGCCACGAGACACTAAAGGCCATGCAGAATCATCTGTCACCAAGATTAGACATAAGACTAGGAACAACAATCAAGAATATTGTAGTTGAGGACGGTGTGGTTAAAGCTGTAGAAACTGGCCATGGTGAAAAGATAGGCTGCGGCTACTTAATCTTAGCCCCGGGGAGGGAGGGGGCAGAATGGCTATGCAATGAAGCCAAGAGACTCAGGTTGAGCCTTGATTCCAACCCCGTAGATGTGGGCTGCCGGATAGAAGTGCCAATGACGGCCATGGAGAAGTTGACTAGGACGTTGTATGAATCAAAACTTGAGTTCTATTCCCGAAGTTTTAATGACCGGGTCAGAACATTTTGCATGTGTCCTGGAGGCGAGGTGATTATGGAGTCCACAGGTGGCTCCGACCCTGTGATTACAGTCAACGGCGTTGGTTATGCCCAACCCCGGACAAAAAATACTAACTTTGCCGTCTTAGTAAGCACCACTTTCACTGAGCCTTTCCACGAACCTATCGCATACGGTAAGTATCTGGCAAGGCTAGCCAATATCCTTAGCGGCGGTGTGCTGGTGCAGAGATTCGGAGACTTAATGGACGGTCGCCGCTCTACACAAGCTCGATTACGGAATAATCCTATTGAGCCAAGCTTGAAGGCAGCGACACCCGGGGATTTGAGCTTCGCCCTCCCCTATCGCTATCTCAAGAGTATAGTGGAAATGCTTCAGGCTATCGACAAACTAGTTCCTGGCGTCGCTTCTCCCCAAACCCTGCTTTACGGAACAGAGGTCAAATTTTACTCCAGTCGGTTAAAGTTGACCCCTTGTTTAGAGACTGAGATCAGTAACATATTTGCCGCCGGCGATGGCGCCGGTGTTAGCCGAGGCCTGGTCCAAGCTTCAGCCTCAGGTATAGTGGCAGCTAGAGAGATACTGAAACGGTCAGGGAAAAGGTCTTCTCCACCAACGTGAAGTATCCTACTTTTTTGGGCATCGATTTAACCTCAACAGAAGCCAAACCGAGCGCTTGCCTGGGATTGGATAGCAGATCACAACTTGTTTACCTTGGCTTCTTAATTAAGAATGGGGATATGATCGCTCTGGCAAATTTCTATTCACCACAAGTGATAGCCATTGATGCACCCTTGAGCTTGCCAGCGGGGTTATGCTGTCTTGAGGAAAGCTGTCTTTGCAGGCCAAAATTCCCAAGGAAGTACAGGCAATGTGACCAAGAGCTGAGGCAACAGCGAATTCCTTGTTACCCCACTAGCAAGAAGACCTTCATCAAGGACTTGATCTACCGTGGTATCGAGCTCAAGACCAGCATCAGCCGCGAGGTGAAACAAGCTGGTCAAGTCATTGAGGTCTATCCCTTTGCCAGCAAAGTCCGCCTCTTTGGCAAAACTATGCCCCGGAAAACCACCAAACAAGGGATAAGCTTTCTCAGAGATAAACTAGGAACCATCCTACCTGGTCTTAAGCCATATTTAGACATGTTCGACCACGACCTGTGCGATGCTGCGGTGGCAGCTTACACTGGTTTACTCTATCACCAGAATAGGGCGGAGGCCTTAGGTAACAGCGAAGAGGGACTAATCTTCATCCCAGATTGACGTTCACCCCTTTCCATTGTTAAATTACCAGCGAGGGGGGTGAAATGGAATTAACTTTAAGCGTTATCAAAGCAGACATCGGCGGCTATGTCGGACA
>PDVJ01000813.1_pt1 | contig 10657 bp, 9 predicted proteins | sample 1369811 | NCBI WGS metagenome assembly PDVJ01 (sample SAMN07795376, study PRJNA414565) | Alkali sediment metagenome, whole genome shotgun sequencing project. | reverse complement strand
AAAAGGTAAATTATATCAAGGGAATCCGGGTAACTGAGCAACACTATAATGGCAGCGCAGGAAGGGAGGTAAAGAGATGTTAAAGAAAGCCGTATTGGCAAAGCAGATGTCAGTCACCGTAGAAAACAGAATTGGTGTCCTGGATGTAATGGCAGGGTATCTGGCGGATCGCGGTATTAACATCGAGGCGATAGCAGGCTATGAATTGCCAGGATCAAAACATTCGGTAATCATGCTGGTCGTCGATGATATCCTCCGCGCGGGTGAGGCAATACAAGAGAGGGGTTTCGGTCCCATTGAGATACACGATGTCATCGTAGTCGAACTCGATAACAAGGCGGGGGCATTGAAAACTGTTACGGGTTTGTTGGTGCACAAGGGGATAAACATCAGATACTTATATGCCACCACAAGCATCGAAAAGTGCCCCGTAAAGCTGATTTTATCGACGAGTGATAACGAAGCGGCCTTTATTACAATGAAAAAATCCGCGATGAAATAAGAACCAATGCCTTTCTCTTCACGCACGCTGAAATATTGTACCCCCAGTGGTCGTCGATTGTTGCCCGAAATCAGTGAAATGGCGCCAACAGCGGTGAATGGTTAAAATAGTTATGATAATGCTGTCCCAACGAAAAGTGTATGTGTATCTGCAGCTATTTTCCCTTGTCATGCCCCTCTTGGGCTATATCATGGATGACACGTACAAAACATGGCCGATAAGCTTCATTACCTTTACGCTTATCGGTATTGTAATGTTCATCTGGAGCCATATTCGGCATAAAAAAACAGATGACAAAAAAGATGTGAGGGCTGTGGATTGGATAGGCAAAGGATGCACCATGCAGATCGCCGGAAACCATCAGGAAGCGATCATAGCTTTTACGAAGGCATGTGAATTGGAGGCCGGCGTAGTTTTGGCCTATTATGCCCGGGGACGAAGCTATTGGGAGTTGGGGAACGTGGATCAGGCGATAAAAGATTTTAACAAGGCTATCGAGCTGAATCCAAAATTTATTGAGGCGTATGACAAGCGAGGACTGTGTTATGTAAAGTCAGGAAACCCTGCACAGGCAATCGAAGATTTCAATAAAGCCATTGCGCTTAACTCCAAGTACGCTATAGCTTACCGCAATCGCGGCGTCGCGCACGGAATGATGGGAAACCACGAACAGGAAATCACAGATACTCAAGCCGCCGCAAGGTTAGGACTTGAAGCAGCACAGACTTTCTTGAAATCAAAAGAAATCACCTGGTAGAATGGTCACAGACAGCTGTCTGTAAAAATCTTTTACTCTTGAAACAAATGTTAAATTAATCAAAACTACCATCAAGAATAAATACCGCCACCTATTCACTCAACACACTATATGGGCTATGTCTGGAATACCTCACAAAGATAACGCTGACGCGTCGACCATTTCGGGATTGCATGGCAGAAAGTATTTTAACTTTTTCTTTAAGCCATCGAAAGCTGCCATCAAAGATTTGCATGACGGTGACTTGGTATTTTACAGTGCGCCCCAATTTCATCACTTACTCCGAATAGAGCGGAAAAGGACATCACGCTCTAAGAAGCCTTTTCTCCTGGCGCTTCTTGATATCTCAACATTAGAATCCAACAAACATTACGATCACACGGTCGAAAAAATAAAAGAAATTCTTATTTCCTGTACAAGGGAAACAGATATCCTGGGATGGTACGAAAATGACAGGATCATGGGCGTCATTTTTACCGAAATGGCGCGTGTCGACACAACGATGATCGAAAACATATTCCGTAAGATACGCATGAAGATAGACGAAAATTTTATAAGGGAATCGGCCGGCAACATCGTGCTGCACCCCCATGTATTTGGTACTCAAGAAGACATTGAAAAATCCAAGGTAAAGGTTCCTTAATTCTCCAAGACCTAAAGGATATGAAGGCATTATTCCCCGATAGCTACATTGTCTCATATTTCTTTATCTTGACTAATTGCGAGTCACAAATTATTATCTCTAAAAACGATATATGTGGTAATTGTCTATGGCCAGTCGTTTCCGTCTCCAGATAGCCATGATTTTGCAGATAATTCTGTGCATGCTCCTTATTACATCTCCGGCAATAGCGCGCGACGCCATCAGGATAGTTGATGGTTTTGTTTCCAAAGTATCGGATGGAAATAACGTCACGGTAGTCACGAAAAATCGCGAAAAGCTGAAGGTCCGCATGTATGGAATTGATGCACCCGAACTGGACAAAATAAACCGTAAAACAAAGCGTATCATACGACCGGGGCAGCCCTTCGGAATTGAGGCAAAATCGTATCTTTCCTCCATGGTGTTCGGCCAGGATGTTCGCCTTGCTATTATGGATATCGACACTCAGAAGAGAATGGTTGCCGTCGTTTGGGTGAGAGAAAAAGATTTTTCAAAAAATGTAAACATAGAGATGCTGAAGGCCGGCATGGCGGAAGCCTATACGGAGTATCTGATAGACGAACAGTACCGTAACGTGTTCCTCGAAGCGGAGAAGGAAGCACGAGAGAAGAAAATAAGAATCTGGTCCCTGGGCCTTGTGTATGAAAGGCCAAGTGTGTATAGGAATAAATAATAATTTTTATCACAACCCCCTCAGTGTTTAAATATCCCGTGTGCGTAAATCAGCATCTTCTTCCCCGACTTCAGATGGGCAGTTACTGCTTTATCTTCCGTGTTGACGAGGTCCCAGTGCAGGGCTGAATCATTGAACCCCATTTTTTTCTTTATTTCTTTTGTGAGCTCTGAGGGATTTCCCCTGTACGTCGCAGTATAGGAAGAACCAAGGGCAACATGACAGTTTCCATATTGTCCGCCGTGGTTTTCATCAAAAAGCGTATCGGCCATGAATCGGTCGATCCGTGAAAATCGTTTGTCCGTAAGGGAAAACTCTCCGACCCGGCGCGCGCCCTTATCCATGGCAAGCTGTTTGACGACAAAATCCTTCCCTGTCTCCGCCTCAATCTCTGTCACGACACCTTTCTCAAACTTCAGACTTACTCCCTCTACATAATTTCCGCTTCGGAAGGAGGGAAGATTTGCATAGTAGCGGCCCTTCGTTCCCCTCCAATCCGGTGAAGTAAATATTTCAAAGCTCGGCACATTGTGCCCGGAGATGCCTATCCATTTCCTCTCAAATCCAGGTGTCACCTTTAAATCGATACTCTGTGACTCAACATGGAGAGATTTCACCTCAAGGCCGTCCAACCATTTTTTTATTTCTCTCACTTCGTCGAGAATTGTTTGCCATCGGGAAACAGGATGTTCATGATCCAGGTAACAGGCCCTGACAATCTGTTCCGTATATTGATCGCTTGTCATTCTCGCCTGCTTTGCCAGTTCATCTGTCGGCAGGGTGCAAAGAGTCCAACTATAAAGCCCCTCTTCTTCACGCCTGTTAAGAATATCCCGGAGTGGTTTTCTTGCCACGAGGGCTTTCCCTATCTTTACCGGATCGATATCTTTCAGGTGCGTAAGGGCGTCCGGCGCGTGGAGGAAGATTCTTCCGTGAATGCTGCTGCAAAGCTCCCTGTCTCCGGGGACCAGAAAAACGAGCTGTTTGCTGTTTGCCTTTTCGTAGAAGCCGCGCTCCATCACCTTTGTCTGGCCTACCCGCTGTATCGGATTCATCCCCATATCAAGTATTCTATTATAAAGTAATTCCGCGAGTCCGAGCGCTGAAGGGTCATACTGGAGGAGTATGGTGTCGTTCTTTTTAAACGGCTTCTGCCTGGCCACCTTCAAGGCCCAGATGAGCACATCTGCGTACTTTTTCACTTGACCATCTGTCAACATAGTTTCATTCACCCCGATATCAATGATGTCTTTTCGTTTAGCTGTAAAAAAGGCTTCAATGGTACAAGTGTTAATTTTCTAATATTCACTCGAACCCTTGACTCCTCGACCCCTTGAATCCTAAAGATGATAGCGACATTTCCGGAGATGATTACTAAATACTAATGCCTCTGATAGCCATAACGCTCTTCGAAGATGGGGGCTACCAGATTATCCACCGGAACATAATCGTCAGTCAGGATTATGGAGGGACGCTGCGAAAGATATTCCTGGAGCCGCTCCTGAGGCATCACATGGGACATCACCTCTTTCCCGCCCTGTCCCTTGATGAAGGTAAGAAAATCATCCATATTAATGCTTTTCCTGCTCGCGACGATCACGCGGGTACTGATGCCGGTCGCTTCATTGTAAGGCTTATGGGACACGAGGTGGACATTCCCCTTGCCGAATACTTCTTCGAGCGTCCGCATATAGGAAGGCATAAAAAGCCCCTTCTGGTAACTGTCAATCACATTGGCCATGAGTATGCCATCAGGCTTCAAGAGTGCGGCCATCTGCTCGGCAAATTCCTTTGTGGTGAGGTGGTATGGTATGGAAAGGTCATTAAAGGCATCCCCCACGATGAAATCATATTCCCCTTTCTCCTTACAGTTCATGACGAACCAGCGCCCGTCTTCATTGAAAGACCGAATCTTCGTGTTGCCTGGCACTCCCAGATATTCATGAACCACCTTGGTAACTTCCGGATCAATCTCCACCACATCAATTTCGGCCGTGGGATACATTACTTCAAGACTGCGGGGCAAGGTATACCCTCCGCCACCGATAAACAGAGTTTTCAGAGAACCTGTTCTCTGCATTCTCCACCTCATGAGTTCCTCATAAATCCTTATGTACTCATAATCTAGATAGAGGGGATTATTCAGATCATTTATGGAATGGACGAGGTGGTCCAGGACAAGCGCCGTTGCCCATGTGTTCTCGACCTTTGTAAGGTATTTTCTCACCTGGATCGTATAATAGTCACTCTCTTTGAAATAATAGACTTTGTCATCGAGGGGTACTTTGAAGGCGTAGCCATAGAAAGTCCAGACGAGAGAAATACACACTACCATAACAACAGCAAAAGATTTCTTTTTGATGAACGTTCCCCCGAAAATGAGCGCGGACAGTATAAGAATAAACCCTACACTTAAAAGGATATTGCGCGTTCCCATCCAGGAGATGAGATAAAACCCCGTCGCAAACGTCCCGATAATGGAACCGAGGGTGGAGAAGGCATAGATCTTCCCCACAACATTGCCGGTCTTGGCCAGATTTTGAAGCGTAAGTTTCACCACAACGGGAGAAATCATCCCCAGGATGCAGGAAGGGATAAAAAATATCACTGTAGTAAGAAGTAAAATACGCATCATCAGCGTGGTCTGAAACTGGGTCGCCCCCAGAATATTGATAAGCGGTGAAATGGAGAATGCCCCAATGCCGGAAGCAAAGAGAAGCCAGCCGAGCGTTGAAGGCTTGGGAAACCTGTCCGCAAGCAGACCTCCCAGATAAGCGCCTATGCTGATACCGGCGAGGACAACACCGATAATGCTCGTCCAGGTATAGAGTGATACTCCCACATAGGGCGCCATAATCCTTCCCGCTACCAGTTCAATAACCAGGGTGCAGAAGCTTGCGATAAAAACTACGCTGTTGGCCCTCACAATTTCTTTTTGCATTGATACACCTCCGCATGTTCTATTACCAGCCCGAACAGCTACGCATGTCATTTCGAAGGAACAGAGTGACTGAGAAATCTTCGATAATATTAAATAAGATTTCTACCTGCGGTGGAAGTGACAAACGATTAATTTTCACAAGCTGGTACTATATAGACTTTTTCGGGGCTGGTTATATATCATGGAGATGTGATTGTAAACAGAGATTTTTGTTGGCGCAGGATGTCTTTGCCCCTTGACATCATATGTGCATTCACCTATACGGAAACATTGAGGAGGAATCGCACCATGGTAAACTTTAAAGTACCCCATCTCCGGTTACAAAACCTTAAGGGAATAATCCTTTTCGTTGTCGTTATTGCACTCCTTGCCGTCTCCCTGCAGGTCATCATGCTCATCACAGACTGGTTCTGGTTCCAGGAGGTAGGGTATCAAACCATTTTTTACGTAACCCTCCTTACCAAGCTCAAAATGGCGGCGTTCTTCGGCATCGTCTTCTTTGCGATTTTTTGTACAAATCTCCTTCTCGCCGTTCACTATTCTTCCCGTATCTCTGTTATTAAGGATGATGATACCGTCCAGGTATTGCCGGAGGGTGCAGACAATAAAACCCTGCAGATGCTGATTGTGTTTGCCTCCCTGATTTTCGCGTTTTTCGCCGCTTCAAGCGGAACGTTTCAATGGGAAAACTTCCTGCTCTTTGCCAATGCCTCATCGTTTGGAATCTCCGATCCCGTATTCAATAAAGACATAGGCTTTTATATATTTCAGCTCCCCTTTTTGAAACACATCTATGGCTGGCTGTTTTTTGTAATCATGGTCAGCATGGCAGCTACGGGGGTGATGTATTTTATTCGCCGCGCGTTCTCCTTCATCCCCCCTCGAACATGGCGAATATCACCAGAGGTCCGGATACACATGTCCGTTCTCGTCGCGTGTCTGTTCTTCTGGGGAACTTTCGGCGCCTGGCTTGAGCTGAACGAAATCCTCTTCACAAAACGCGGTGTAGTTTTTGGCCCCGGTTACGCCGAAGTGACGACACAATTGTGGGTAATCAAAAGCTTGATGGCAGTCACAATCCTGTGCGGCCTCTCCGTTGTGTATTACGCCTTTCGTCGGGACTGGCGTGTTCCGGCTGCTGCAGTATTTGTATTTTTCTTGATTCTCGTCTTCGGCCGGAATGTCTACCCCGCACTCATTCAGAAATTCAAGGTTATCCCTAATGAGATCGTCCTGGAAACGCCCTATCTCGAACAAAACATTAAGTACACTCGCATGGCATATCAGCTTCATGACATTGAGGAGTTGGAATATCCGGTAGACGAAGATCTGACCGCGGAAGACCTGCGGAAAAATGACCTGACCGTGAAAAATATCCGTCTCTGGGATTATGCGCCCCTTCTCCAGACTTACTCACAATTGCAGGAAATGCGCACCTACTATAAGTTCATCAGCGTAGACAATGACCGCTACACGATAAAGGGGGAGTACCGTCAGGTAATGCTTTCCCCGCGGGAACTCTCCTACCAGGCCCTGCCCGCAAGAACCTGGATCAATGAACATCTTACGTACACCCACGGATATGGAGTCGTCCTTGGCCCGGTAAACCGCATATCGAGTGAAGGACTTCCGGAGTTCTTCATCAAAGATATCCCCCCCGTCTCCACCACGAACATCAGAATTACACGGCCCGAAATTTATTACGGCGAAACATCCAACGAATATGTTTTTGTCCGGACAAAGCGCCAGGAGTTCGATTATCCCGTGGGTGATAAAAACGTGTACACCACTTACGAAGGCAGGGGAGGAGTTCCCCTCTCTTTCTGGAAAAAGCTGCTTTTCGCGGCACGATTCGGCTCGTTTACCATTCTTCTTTCCGACGACATTACAGCCGACAGTCGCGTCATGTTTTACAGGAAAGTGACAGAACGCGTTTCCCGTATCGTGCCCTTCATTCAATTTGACGGAGACCCCTACATGGTAATTTCCCCGGAAGGCCGTCTTATCTGGATGTTGGATGGCTATACCCTTACAGATCGTTTTCCCTATTCCGAACCTACCGCCAAAATGGGGAATTATATTCGCAACTCTCTCAAGGCAACCGTTGACGCCTATGACGGGACCGTGAGACTCTACATGAGCGACATGAAAGATCCCATCATTCAGACCTATGCCCGCATATTCCCCGGAGTCTTTCATACTATGGAGGAAATGCCGGGAGAACTGAAACGCCACGTCCGTTATCCGCGGAGCATGCTGGCCATACAAGCCAGGATGTACGGGGCGTACCACATGCAAGACCCCCAAGTCTTTTACAACAAAGAAGATCTCTGGGCCATACCTGGAAAACAAACCCCCGGCAGTGAACGGGAAATGGAGCCGTACTACACAATCATGAAACTTCCCGGAGATAAAAAAGAAGAGTTCATTCTTCTGGTGGCCTTTACCCCCAGCAAAAAGGACAACATGTCCGCATGGATGGCAGTCCGCTGTGATATGCCGGATTATGGGAAGATCACCATCTACAAATTCCCGAAACAAAAACTTGTCTACGGACCGAGCCAGATAGAAGCCCGCATAAATCAGGATACGGAAATTTCCAAGCAGCTTTCCCTCTGGAACCAGCGCGGTTCTCAGGTCATCCGGGGAAGCATCTTGGCAATACCTATCGAAAAATCAATTATTTATATAGAACCTCTTTACCTTTCCGCGGAAAAAGGGCAACTTCCTGAATTGAAACGGGTTATCGTGGCGTATGGTAACTCCATTGCGATGGAGGAAAATCTGGAAACTTCCCTCCAGCGGATCTTCGGCGGAAAGCCCTTGAGGGAGAGAGAACAGACGGCAGCGGCGAGGACCACAGGGCCGGTGAGAGAAAAGACGGACAGGGAATTAGCCTTGGAGGCGCTTTCTCATTACAGGAGGGCACAGGAGTATCTCAAGCTCGGCAACTGGAGTAGTTACGGAGATGAGCTGAAAAAGATGGACGAAATCCTCAGGAATATAGAGAAAAAGAGATAGGAAAATTCTATAATCGGGAAGTACCATTTAAATAGAAAAATTGAATCCGGTAGCGAGCGCATTCCCCGTAGCAAGCTGCGGGGTAAGCGAGCGAATGGGGAACATTATTATTCATTGTGGATCGAAGATTCTCCGCAGTTTACTGCGGAGAGCTTCAATATTGTTGAAAAGATAAGTTCTTGCAAACTGCTTCAAAATCTTGTATGAGTCTCGGCAAATCATTTTTCCAAGGAGGCAATATGAAGGCGTTGGTCACTTACTATTCAGCAACAGGCAATACGGAAAAGCTTGCCCGTGCAATATACGAAACTCTCGATATCGAAAAAGAACTAAAATCCATCAAGGATGTCCAGAACATTAAAGGATATGACATTATATTTTGCGGATTCCCGGTTCACGCTCACAGTGTACCTGGTCCGGCAACTTCATTTATCAAAGGACTTCCTGAAGGCCAAAAAGTTGCCTTTTTCTCCACCCACGGATCCCTCCGGGGTGGCCAGCTGCCCAAACAGGCCTTCGAACACGCCTTTAGTTTGGCATCCAAAGCCAAAATCCTCGGCCACTTCGGATGCAGGGGTAAGGTAGACAGTAAGATTATTGATGCGTTGATGAAGAAGCCGGAACACCAGGAGTGGGCGGAAGAAGCCCTCACCGCAGAGGGACATCCCGATCAGCACGATCTCGCCGACGGTAAGACATTCGCAGCGGCAATGATCCGAAAGCTCTTTCAATAGAGTTCCCATCAACTCCCAAAATGATACCCCCTCCTGTATCTTCACTGCTGAAGAAACAGGGCGGGGGATTTGCCGAACTTAATTATCTCTCCGTTTATTTTAGCAAGTTTGTACAGTGCCTGCCTTAGGTTCTCCTGTTCCGTTCCACCGGTCTGGGCCATGTCTGGCCTACCGCCATTCTCTCGGATAGAAAGATCATTCATCCAACATACCAATCCCCGTACGTTAACTTTGACTAAGTACAATAGTTCATACATTCGATCGCGTATTGTCATTTCGAACGGAGAGAGAAATCTTAATGAATATGAAATGGTAATAGATGTCTCCCTGCGGTCGATATGACACAAAATTTACTAAATGAAGCACTAAGTCCTACGGACTGGTGTTTTTATTTATCTCGCTTTATCTTCACAAGAATTCAATTCTATCATTATGAACTCACTGTCAATTATTTACAATGACATCCAAAGATTCAAATTGTCTTGACATACAAGAACATCTGCCACTATATTTCGTAATTCCTGAAGGGAATTCTTATCAAATGGAAGACCATTTATACAGAAGAATTTTCCTGTCACTTTTTATTTGTCTGGTACTAATCGGCAACTGCGGGTGCGAATTCTTCAGGAAAAATCAGCCTCAGGCCGTCAAGGGCGTTCTTGATCTCACCGGCTGGAATTTCGATCTGGAGGAACCGGTTAATCTTGCAGGAGAATACGAATTCTACTGGAACAGGCATATCGCTCCTGGAGAATTTACTGCTACCTCCCGTCCAAAAGCATCCGGATTCATTTCTATCCCCGGATATTGGAGCGATTACCGGTTGGAAGGACAGAAACTGCCCGGCCACGGGTACGCCACATATCGTCTAACTATCCTTGTAGGCAAGGTAAGGAACCCTCTGGCTATCGAGGTTCCGGAAGTTTCCACTGCCTACAGGCTTTTCGTTAATCAAAATGAGTTGGTTTCCGTAGGGGTCGCCGGGAAAAGTATGGAAACCACTACTCCTCGCCAGTATCCTGTACGGCTAACTTTCACACCGGTCTCTGATCGGGTCACCCTCCTCATCCAGGTCAGCAATTTCCACCACCGCCGGGGTGGGCTGTGGCCCGTAATGGCCATGGGTAAGCAGAACGCTATCACTAAATTGCATGAGCGCAAACGCGACCTGGATTTCTTTCTCCTTGGATGCAGCTTCATCATGGCGATTTACCACCTGGCTCTTTTCCTCGTAAGAGTGAAGTTCCGGTCTACACTGTACTTCGGAATTTTGTGCTTTCTAATCGCTCTTAGACTTTTCACCACGGACCAGAGATATATCCTTCAGATACTCCCGACTCTTGACTGGGAATTGTTGGTGAAGAT
>PDVJ01000812.1_pt1 | contig 10666 bp, 13 predicted proteins | sample 1369811 | NCBI WGS metagenome assembly PDVJ01 (sample SAMN07795376, study PRJNA414565) | Alkali sediment metagenome, whole genome shotgun sequencing project. | reverse complement strand
ATAAATTATGGAACCCATACTCGAAGCAAAACAGCTCAGCATGAATTTCGGCGGCATAAAGGCTTTAGACCGGGTTGACTTCGATGTCCTTTCCGGAGAGATTACCGCTCTCATTGGTCCTAACGGCGCCGGGAAGACAACTTTTTTCAATTGTATCACCGGTATTTACGCCCCTACAGAAGGCGATATATTTATCACCCCGCCCGGCGGCACGCGGCACAAAATAAACGGTCTCAGTATCCATAAAGTAACGGAAAGAGGGGTGGCCAGGACATTCCAGAACATCCGACTCTTCCCGGATATGACCGTTCTGGAGAACGTGATGATCGGCCGCCACTGCCGTACCCAGGCAGGAATCCTGGGCGCCATCCTCAGGGATAATTCAACGAGAGATGAAGAAGAAGCCATAGTCGCAAGAAGCTATGAAATCTTAGAAAAGATAGGTATCTCAGAGCATGTCAACATACTGGCGAGAAACCTCCCTTATGGAATCCAGCGGCGCCTGGAAATTGCACGGGCCCTTGCCACAGATCCGTTCCTGCTCCTCCTTGATGAACCCGCGGCCGGCATGAATGCGCAGGAAACAAAGGAGCTTGAGACATTGATTATGAGCATCCGTGACGAAGGGAAAATCTCCATCCTCCTTATTGAGCATGATATGCGGCTGGTCATGAGTCTTTCGGATTGCGTACATGTGATGGACTACGGTGAAATGATCGCCCGGGGAACCCCTCAGGAAATCAGGGAAAATCCGTTGGTAATAAAGGCCTATCTGGGAGAAGATGTCAGTGCTTAAGCTGAAAAACATACAAACCTTCTACGGCAACATCCAGGTACTGAAAGACCTCTGTATGGAAGTCGCCTCGGGAGAGATCATAACCCTAATAGGAGCGAATGGAGCCGGTAAATCCACCACCCTTATGTCCATCACCGGGATCGTGCCTCCACAAACCGGTGAAATTCTGTTTCTCGATAAATCCATCCACATGCTGAGTCCCGATGAAATTGTCGCGTTGGGGATTTCCCTTGTTCCGGAAGGCCGCCGCATTTTTCCCCGTCTCACAGTTATGGAAAACCTGGATATGGGAGCTTTTCTTCGAAGAGATGCAGCTGAGGTGAAAAAAGACGTAGACCACATCTTCGAGCTCTTTCCTATCCTTGCTGAAAGGCGTCATCAGCACGGCGGCACGCTGAGCGGAGGGGAACAGCAAATGCTGGCTATCTCCCGTGCTCTCATGGCAAGGCCGCGCCTGCTTCTCCTTGACGAACCGTCGTTAGGTCTGGGCCCGATGGTGGTAACGCTGATTTTCGATATCATCAGAAGAATCAACAAGGAAAGCGGGACGACCATATTCCTGGTGGAACAGAACGCCCACATGGCCCTCAAGGTCGCCCACCGGGGCTACGTCATGGAAAACGGCCGCATCACCCTGGAAGGTACGGCAGAGAGCCTCCTGCATAATGAAGACGTGAAAAGGGCGTACTTGGGAATATGAATTGTATTGACACGCAAGACTGCTTCTCCTATACTTTCCACACTATAAATGAGGTTTTCAATAATATGCGCACCCAAATGATTAATCTACCCATGGAAGACATCAAAACCTTTTGCAAGCGCTATAATGTCCGGGAACTTGCCCTTTTTGGTTCAGCGGCCAAAGGCAAACTAAGAAAAGGCAGCGACATAGATTTGCTGGTAGAATTTGAACCCGATGCGCAGGTGGGCTTCATAACTCTTTCGCGGATGCAGCGTGAGCTTTCAGGCCTTATTCATCGCAAAGTCGACCTGGTTCCCAAGGGAGGCTTAAAACCAATGCTGAGGCAGGAAATTTTCTCTTCTATTAAGGTTCTCTATGCGGCGTGAGGACTTATATCTTTCCGATATTCTGTAAGCAGGAGATGCAATCCAAAAATTCTTGTCGGGCATTGACAGGAACACTTTCATACACAGTGACCTCATCAGGAGCGCCGTCCTGCAAAAGCTGACCATTATTGGTGAGGCAGCTGCACGCATTCCCAAATCCTTCAAAGAAAAGCATAAAGATATAGAATGGGCGGATATAGTTGCTTTTCGAAACCTTGCAGTTCACGCATATTTTTCAATCGATTGGTCGATCGTATGGACAGCAGCAACAAAAGACGTATCTGAACTAATACATAAAATCACTGCTATCGTTCCAAAAACCGGATAGTGAATTAAACACAGAACGCCCACATGGCCCTCAAGGTCGCCCACCGGGGCTACGTCATGGAAAACGGTCGCATCACCCTGGAAGCTACGGCCGACACCCTCCTCCATAACGAGGAGGTGAAAAGGGCATATTGGGGGATATAATTACCGCCAAATAATTTTGGGCTCTTTTCTGGGCGGAAGGCGATGATAGTTATACTTTGGATAGCCGACCATCATGGCCCCCAGGCTGATATGGTCTTCCGGCAAGGTCAGCGCCTTTTGCATGGGAGGCCAGGACGCGGCGGCGGCGTTAAAGTACCCTGCCCAGCAGGCGCCAAGCCCGAATGGCAGCGCCGCCAGTTCCAGATATGCGAGCGCAATGGTTGCGGCAACCGGAGCCATGCGGTTCTCTTTGGACGCATGAGTAATTATCATGTGCGGTGCTTTACGACAGACAGGATCTTTCCCTTTTTCCCATCTGTCCACCACCCGACCCATATGCAGCAAATTAGCAAGGTCGGGCTGTTGCTTGAGCATATACCGCATCCAGTCAATCACCATGCCCGCTAGTTTTTGAATTTCCGCACGGTCATAAAGGACCAGCCATTCCACCGGTTGGCTGTTATGGCCGGACGGTGCGAACCGCGCAATTTCGATCAGTCTGGAAATCGCTTCTTTATCTACTTGCTTGTCTTTATACACCCGGATCGACCGTCTGGAACGCAGAAAATGCTCCGTCTGCTCGGGAGTGAGCTGCCAATCCTTGCGTATCGGAGGGCATTGTTCTGGCATAATTGTTTTTAACGACAATGCGCCGTGAGGACATACGGCGACACAATGGCCACACCCCACACACAATGTATCTGCATCTTCAGTCGGGGAAGGGAAAGATGCATCATCCTTACGCTCGATAAGTCCCATGGGGCACGTTTCCGCACATATGCCGTCACGTGTGCATTTCTCCTGATCAATCATTAAATGGCTCATATATTCTCCCTTTGAGTGAGTTTATTACGAACATAGAATTTTGCTGTCATTCCAGGCGTGGAGACTGTGTCATTATACTGGCGTGCGCTGTCCCTTTTCTGTGTGAAGAATATCAGGCTGAGAGCAGCAATACGACAAAAATCATTTTAATTTTTTCACTATCTCATCCCAGGTCTCCACTACTTCCGCATCCTCCATGGAATCAAAGCTGAAGGCATGAGATTGATGCACCTCTGCGGATTCAATCACCTCCTGTCCGCCGATTACTGTCTTAATCGTTAATTTCTTTTCCCTGATTTCTTTAAATATTTCTCCTTTGTTCCATGGCATGACGGGTGCTTCGGGAAACTCATTTTTCTTCAGCCATGACCGGATTGCTCTCACACCCAAAAGTCCTTTCTGGAGAAATACGATAGGGAATTTTTCGTGGATTTTTTTTACCGCCTTCGCACTTCCCGGTTTTACCTGCAGTGCAAAAGGCCCCTCCAGTACACTGCCTTCGACATCAATAAACACTACCTTCGTTTTCTTATTGACGGCAAGGAGAAGCCCATCATCTCTGATCTCGCCTGATCTCGCCGCTATTTTATAGAGCCCAGCTTTCATCGGAACAAAGCCTTTTACAGCAAAGCCATCAGTGCCGGAAAGGTTTTTGCCGATTGATTTTCCATTCACGAGGAACTCCACCAGCTCTCCCCTTTTGCTGAAAAATCCTCCCCGGGTCTCAGCCCTGAGCATAACCTCCTCGCCCGGCAATGTCGCAATATCATAGATTATGACCTCCGACACCGCAGAGGCCGAAAATGTAAAGGAGAGAAGAGCACTCAAAAATACGGACAGCGCCCATTTATTTGTAATCATACCCACGTTCACGCCCTTGTCGAGGATTTGTTCCTACTCTGCTATTCCAAGTTTAATACTATAATGAAACCCGTCGAGGCAAGATGAAATATGGAATGCGGTTGACATTGACCGGTTTCTATACTATTGGAGAGACTGTATTATTAATTCTCTTGTAATGTCCTTACTATGAAACAATTAGTTGTGAGAAATATGATCGAACCGAACGGCAGGGGGAGCAGGAGATGCCTCGCCTGCGGAACCACCGCTAATATGGGCCGGCGCAGATACTGTTCCATCGAGTGCCGGAAACGGCTCCTTTATAAGTTAGAGGTGCGAACGGGTTTAATAAAAACACTGAATGCAAAGTACGCGACATTTTATTTTTCCGATGTGATGATCATATTGGACATGCTCCTCTATGGATCGGATGAGATATTCAGCTTTTTCTATCCTCGATCCCCCGGAAAGAAACCTTCGGAAGATTTCAGCAGCATGGCCGATATGCTGGGGAACATCTGGTGGAAAGAAAAGAAACGAACAAACAAACGATACTTGGCCTCGCATCATGTACTTTCACAGGCGGTAAGGAACAACGCACCGGCAGTTTCTGTGAAGCCGACAATGATAAAAGTTCCTTCCATTAAGACGACGCATTTGGCGAACCTAAAACTTGATAAATCAGAATTAATTGCTGCCGAATTGTTACATCGAGTAAAAGAAGCATACCGCCGTCAGGCGAAAATTCACCATCCCGATATAGGCGGTGAGGCGGCTACCTTCAGAAAAGTTCATGATGCGTATAAAGAACTGACAGCCTGGGCAAAAAATCCCACTTTTAAAAAACGCAGGGGGTTTCCCGACAAGTGGTTTTATGACGGGGGCACAAACAAGTGGGCACAACCTACACCATTATCGGAAAAGTGAATTTTCACGTTACAGGGGGCGATCGTCCAGGCAGGGAATATTTGGCCCTTTGAGGGCTATCTTCACAGAGCCTGGATCGCGCCTGATGCTGTGCGTTTCTTTCATCTATGCCTTCACCGCGACAATCGGCAAACTTGCCATTACTCATTCCAATCCCTATTTCTTCGGCGTCATTTACAACATGTCTCTTACGGCGTCGATTTTCAGTCATATGCTGGCCATTTCGATGACACACGTCGCCTACATGATATCATTGAAGCGTACAAGCCTCTTATTCGGCGTCATCTATGGTGCAGTCTTGTTTAAGGAAGAAAAAATCGCGGAGAGATTGACGGGAGCTGCCATAATGATAACAGGCGTATTTTTGATAGGCTGGTTCGGATAGTAAGAGGCCAGTTAATTCATGACAAAAAACTTTGCCTTTGTCAGGGATCATATCCCTCTTGCCTTCTTTGGTGGGTCAATGAGTGTGAAAGGCGGCAAGGGGGGATCATCAATTCAGCGTTCAAAGATTATTCTCTTCCCTGCGCTTCGATGCACGCTTATTCGGATCGAGTTCCATTTTCCGGAGGCGTATGTGTTGGGGTGTAACTTCAACCAGTTCATCCTCGGCGATGAATTCAATGGACTGATCCAGAGAGAGCGGCCGCGGCGGCCTCAAGGTCACGGTCGCTTCCGCGGTTGAGCTCCTGATATTGGTGAGCTTCTTTTCCTTGGTGATATTCACCCCCATATCGCCGGTACGATTGCGTTCGCCGATGATCATGCCCCCGTACACCTCATATCCCACCTCGACGAAGAGTTCACCGCGGTCTACCATGGCCAGGCTGGCATAGGTTGTCACCCTGCCGCTTCTATCGGCGAGAAGGGCACCGCTTGCCCGTTGCGGGATCGGCCCAAACCACGGTTCATAGCCTTCAAAGAGCGTATTCATCACGCCCGCTCCCTTGGTATCCGTAAGAAAATGACTGCGGAACCCGATCAGGCCCCGGCAGGGAACAAGGAACTCCAGGTTGACCCGGCCGCTTCCCTTGTTGATCAGGTGGGTCATGCGCCCTTTTCTCACTGACAGTTTTTCCGTCACAATGCCGACGAATGCTTCAGGGATATCGATAAAGACACGCTCTACAGGTTCCAGAGTTTTGCCGTTTTCTATTTTCGTGATAACATTTGGCTTGGACACCATGAGCTCATAGCCTTCCCGGCGCATGGTTTCGATCAGCACTGCCATCTGCAGCTCCCCCCGCCCGCATACCTCGAAGGCGTCCTTGCGCTCCAATGGTTTCATTTTCAGTGCGACGTTGCGGAAACTCTCTTTTTCCAGACGTTCAAGAAGATGGCGTGACGTCAGATACTTCCCTTCCCTGCCGGCAAAGGGACTGTTGTTCACGTAAAAGATCATAGAGACGGTCGGCGCGTCGATAAGTATCCGGGGGAGCGGGATGGGAGTCTCCTGCGATGTAATCGTATCACCGATACTGATGGATTCGATTCCGGCAAAGGCGACAATATCACCGGCCTCGACGGCCTCGACCTGCTTTTTCTTCAAACCGTGAAACGTGTAGAGGGCGGAAAACCTGACACCGGGAGTGATTGAATCTTCTCCGCACAGGGCATAGGTCTGATTCATCGTGAGAACTCCGTTGATTAACCGCCCGATGGCGATCTGCCCCACATAGGAATCATAATCGAGATTCGTAACAAGAAACTGGGGAACATGTTCGTCATCGGTATCAGGACCGGGTATGGCGGAACAAATGGCGTCAAGCAGGGGTTTCAGATCTTCCGACGAATCTCCCGGCTTCTTATGGGCAATGCCCCGTTTTGCGTTGGTGTAGAGGATGGGAAACTCTATCTGCTGCTCGTTCGCATCGAGATCAATAAAAAGATCATACACCTCATTGATGACCTCCTCGATCCGGGCATCGCCGCGGTCGATCTTGTTGATGACGACCACAATGGGAAGTTTTTTGGCAAGGGCTTTTTTCACGACGAACCGGGTCTGCGGAAGCGGTCCCTCACTGGCATCGACCAGCAGAATTGCTCCATCGACCATATTCAGACTGCGTTCGACCTCGCCGCCGAAATCCGCATGTCCGGGCGTATCGACGATATTGATCTTGACGTTGTCGTACCATATGGCCGTATTCTTCGCCATGATGGTAATCCCCCGTTCTTTTTCGAGATCCATGGAGTCCATCACCCGTTCCGCGACTTCCTGATGCTCCCGGAAGGTGCCCGTTTGCTTGAGCATGGCATCGAGAAGGGTCGTTTTACCGTGATCGACATGGGCAATGATGGCAATATTTCTTATGTTCTGCTTTCGCATGCGTACTTTAGCTCCTTTGCAATTGCCTTCCCTCTAATATTCCTACAGCGAAAAAGCAAGTTGTTATAAAAAGAGAGGACGTGCTTGACATTTATCCGGAATATATGCTAAGTATGCTTCCATGATTCCAAGACCCTTCTGGCTGAACCGTATACAAATCTCCTGGCAGGAGGCGCCTATTGTATGGCTTGCCGGTGTGCGGCGCATCGGAAAAACAACCCTTGCACAGAGCCTTGATCCCGACAGTATCGCCTATATCAACTGCGATCTTCCCATCACCCATGACATTGTAGCCGATCCTGAGCTTTTTTTCCGCAACTGTTCTTCCCCTATCGTCGTTTTCGACGAGGTACACCAGTTGCGCGATCCAAGTATGGTCCTGAAAATCGGGGCAGACCTTTTCCCCCATCTGAAAATCATGGCAACCGGTTCATCAACTCTTGCCGCGAGCAGGAAATTCAAAGATACGCTTGCAGGAAGAAAGCGACTTGTCCATCTGACGCCTGTCCTCTGGGATGAGCTTCCTGCCTTTGAGAATGCACCGCTTCTGAAGAGGCTCTATCACGGAGGCTTGCCGCAGGCCTTATTATCCACGACAAAACAGCCCGGATTCTATCGTGAATGGATCGATTCATTTTTTGCACGGGATATTCAAAGGCTCTTTGCTTTCCGCAATCCCGATAAATTTACCATGTTTTTTGAGTATCTCATGAGGCAAAGCGGCGGTCAGTTGGAGATGACGAAGACGGCAAGCGCTTTAGGCATAAGCAGGCCCACCTTGGAAAGCCATTTAAGCGCCATGGAGATCACCCATGCTGTGACGATGGTGCGGCCCTTTTTCGGCGGTGGCCACAAGGAGATCATCAAGATGCCCAAGGTTTACGGATTTGACACGGGCTTCGTGGGCTTTTGCCGGGGTTGGGATCCCTTAAGACCGGATGACTACGGCATTTTGTGGGAGCATCTTGTCCTTGAGTATCTACAGGCGCATCTCTATAACCGGACTGTGCAATACTGGCGTGACGCCAACGGCAGGGAGATAGATTTTATCATGGTCAGGAACCGCAATGAAGTGGACACCATTGAGTGTAAGTGGAATCCGGATCAGTTCAATCCCGACGCCCTTAAAATATTCCGGAACTTCTACAACCAGGGGAACAACTACCTCGTCTGCCCTGTTTCCGTAACCGGTTACCTGAAACGGGTCTCAGGTATGGACATCTGTCTATGCAATCCTGAAGGATTATTGAGATCATTAGAAAAAATCGGTTAGCAGTACCAGCCGGACACACCTGTCTTTTGCCCGGTGCATTCTTAATCCGTCAGTTTCATACCTCATGGATGATTACTCTCAAATTCCCATCAATGATGATCATTACTATCGAGACCCCGAATACTCCTGGGACGCCTATATCCACGCATAATCCTGAAAAAGAAACAGGATGCTGTAGAAAGGTGCGCCCGGATTATGCCTGAAAATGCCCGCTGACCTGGTAAAACCAGTAAAAACTCCTCTTCTTGTCATTGGTAATAAATGCATCTGCTCCGACGTCAAGGGATAAGACCTCTGTAAGGGTTATCACGAAAGAAAAGGCATTGATATTTCCTATTGGTGGAGGCGGCGGGAATCGAACCCGCGTCCGAAAACATTCCACTGCAGCGTCTACATACGTATCCTCTGTTTTAATTTCACTCACGAAAACTCCCGGAGGCAGGATTTATCGAGAGCTATCCCTTTTGGTTTTCGCCCCTCTCACTTCGGGAAAGCAAGATCAGCTATCCTGCCTGTATGACGCCCTGTGCTGATCCGGCAGGCGGAATCAGGAGGACGTAGCCGTCTATGCGGCTAAAGCGTAATCGTAATTGGTTGCGCTTAAATGTTTCCTACCTGTTTAACGAGGCCTGGTAGGAACCTCGGTATGCGACTACAGCTTCCATATCCCCGTCGAAACCATTGCGCCCCCATGGTGATGTGAATATAGAAGTGCTATAAAGTAGTATAAGGCGGGACATCTTTTTAGTCAAGTTAATTCATTGAATCCATGAGCTGTCTCAATCTTTTCCATGGATTCCCCGTTTCATTTCTCGTCGATGCTCTTTGCCCTTCAGGCTCTCCCGTTTATCGTAGAGCCTCTTTCCTCGGCCAATCCCGATTTCTACCTTAACCCTTCCCTTTTTAAAGTATAATTTGAGCGGGATGAGTGCCGGCCCCCGTTCTCTTGATTTTCCGTAAAGTCTTTTGATCTCTCCCTTGTGAAGAAGCAGTTTTCGAACCCTCAGTGGATCATGATTCATTCGGTTTCCGAAAGAATACGGACTGATGTGCATTTCATGGACAAACACCTGCCCGTCCTTTACCAGGGCGTAACTGTCCTTGAGATTTTCCTTTCCCTCCCGGAGCGCCTTCACTTCCGTGCCCACAAGGGCGATCCCCGCTTCATAGGTATCTTCTATAAAGTAGTTCAACCGCGCCGTCTTATTCTGGGCGATAATTTTTCTGCTGTTTTTCTTTGTGCCATATTACTCAATCGGAACCTTTAATAATAACCATTTTTGTCATTGCGAACCAGCGAGGCGCCCGTCCTGCCACTATATCTTTCGGATATGCATCCCCGTCTGTCCGGGAACCCTGCTTCTTTACTTCATGTCTCTCATGCCTTTCGGCAGATAATCCAATTTCACATGCCTCAATGCCTTGTAAACATTATCACGGACGTTCTGATGTTCTCCCTCCAGCTCTCTTAAAACTTTTTTAATGGACAGAAGACCTTTCTCTTTCGCATATTTTTTAATCAGTTCTTCCTTAATGTATGCAAAAGGACGTATGATATGGAGACGCCCCTGGAAAATAGACTGAAAATTATTGAAGCCATTCTGAAACATCTTGGTATCTGGTTTGTCAAATCAAAACCCCCTCCAAAAGCGCACGGCCCGCCATCCATCGAATACGTAATGGATGGTCACTCTCAAATTCCCATCAATGACGATCATTACTATCGAGACCCCGAATACTCCTGGGACGCCTATATCCACGCATAATCCTGAAAAGAAAACAGGATGCTGTAGAAAGGTGCCCGTTTGCTTGAGCATGGCATCGACAAGGGTCGTCTTGCCGTGATCAACGTGGGCAATAATGGCAATATTTCTTATGTTCTGTTTTCTCATGCGTGTTTCATCTCCATTAAAAAAAGCATCCCCCCTTGTCTGCTTTGGCAAATCATCCATTCGGATCGGGGCAAGGGGGGATGGTCATACTGTATTTTTATGGTTTGTTCAGCCGTTCAATTCCATAATCTTTGTTTTGGTTTCTTTATTGAGGTAATCCCACAACCCCACTCGCTCCAAAGTCTCAACTTCCGGAATCCCGTTAGAATTCCAGCCTCGCTCGCGGTAATAGGCCTGTATCAAGT
>PDVJ01000467.1_pt2 | contig 10678 bp, 10 predicted proteins | sample 1369811 | NCBI WGS metagenome assembly PDVJ01 (sample SAMN07795376, study PRJNA414565) | Alkali sediment metagenome, whole genome shotgun sequencing project. | reverse complement strand
CGAACCGACGCTCGAGGTCCTGCGCGACGCGTTGCGCCTTGCCCGCATCGCGCGCCACGAGCGTCAGTTGCGCTCCACGCGCCGCCAGTACCGCGGCGGTGGCGAGGCCCAATCCCGACGTGGCTCCCGTGATCAGGATGTGGCGGTCGCGCAGGTACGCCGACACGGGTTTCCAGCGCCTGCGCGCCGAACCGTAGCCGAAGCGGGTGAAGCCCAGCATGCCGGGCACGACCAGTCTGTCGGCCAGCATGGTGCCCCAGTCGGCACGCGGCGGGTCGAACCGGTCTTCGAGCGCCCGCTTCATACCGGCCATGGCGCTCTTGCCGACACGGTCCATGACTCCCGGGAACGTCTTCGCCAGGCAGGCCAGCGGAGCAACGAAGTCGAAGGTGGCGACGTACCGGATTCGCGTGCCGTCGGGGATTCTCTCGAAGAAGATCTCTTCCCGCGCGGTGAAGGGCTTCGAATCGACCGTCATGAGCAAACGACGGTCCGGCTCCCATTCGACCACGGTGTAGCGCAGCGAGAAGCCCGCCTTCATGTCGATCAGGAACTGGCTGCCGACGCCGAGCGGGCCGTCGGTCAGGCGTGCGGCGCGCGCTACGGCCGGGTCCCATTCCTCGATGCGGGAGAACTCGGAAATGTAGGCAAACACTTCGTGCAGCGGCCGCTGCACCTCGATGGTCTCGTCCAGTCGGATGGTCCTGGTCATGCTCGTCTCAGGGGGAAAGGGGGGAGCGCCCCGACCGCTATTCGCTGCGCCCGGGGGCATGGATACATTTGGCCAAACCGCGCGAGGCAGCCTCGCGAACGCGGCCAAACGGTCTCCGCTCGCGTCCCGGTCAGCCGCTCACCACATTGGATGGCGTCTTGCCCTGCAGCGCTGCGACGAGATTGCCGAGCGCCATGCGCACCATGCTCGTGCGCGTGTCGGGCGTCGCGCTGCCGATGTGAGGAGTGAGTAGCACATTCGGGCAATCGAGCAGCGCCGGATGGACCTTCGGCTCGTTCTCGAAGCAATCGACTGCCGCTGCGGCGATCGTGCCAGCCTTGAGTGCTGTCGCGAGCGCCTCGTCGTCCACGACGCCGCCGCGACCCGCATGGATCAGCACCGCAGTGGGCTTCATGCGCGCGAGCTGCGGCGCGCCGATCAGGTGGTGAGTGGACGGACCGTAGGGCACCTGCACGACCACGAAGTCGGACTCAGCCAGGAGCCGGTCCAGATCACCCCGCTGCGCCCGCTGCTCGGCCTCCAGCTCCGGCGCGGCCGTCTTGCTGTCGCTGTAGAGAACGCGCATCTCGAAGCCGGTCGCACGTCGCGCGATCACCCGCCCGATCCGCCCGAATCCGATGATGCCCAGCGTCTTGCGGTTCACGTCCATGCCGAGACCGAAGCCGGTGAGATCGTCCGGCGTCCACTTCCCTGCGCGTACGAAGGCATCGGCCTGGGGCAGCCGCCGTGCAGCGGCAATGATCATCCCGAAGACGAGATCCGCAACGGCATCGTCCATGACGCCGGGCGTGTTGGTCACCGTGATCCCGCGGGAGCGTGCCGCAGCGATGTCGATGTTGTCGTAGCCGACGCCGATGTTGCAGATGAGCCTGAGCTTCGGGCAGGCCGCGATGATGTCGGCGTCCACTGGATCGATCGACGTCACCACTGCAGCGTCCGCATCGCGCAGCAATTCGGTCATACCGCTCTTGTCGAGGGGCGCGTCCGATTGCGGGCTTCGTCATGACTCTCGATCTCCGGGGGACTGCGTGCGCAACTGCGCTTAGACGCGCAGCGCGATGCCGAGGGCGGCGATTGTCGCGATGACCGGGATGACGACGGTGACGACACCGATATCCTTGTAGGCTTCGCGATGCGTCAGCTGAGTGATGGTCAGCATCGCGACGACGGCGCCGCAGTGCGGCAGCGAATCGAGACCGCCACTGGCCATCGCCGCGAGCCGGTGGAGCGTCCCGGGATCGATTCCCTTCGCCAGGTATGAATCGGCCATCGTCGCCATGAAGATCTGCAGGCCTCCGGAGGCAGATCCCGTGATCCCCGCGACGGCGCTGACGGCACCAAACATCGACAGCAACGTGGAATGTCGGCCGACACCACGGCATCGGTGAACGTCTTGAAGCCCGCGGTACGTACGACCACGCCACCGAACCCGATCACGGCGGCCGTGGAAAGCAGCGGCAGGATCGAGTCCTGGGTTCCATCGCCGAGGATCTGCAGCGCGCGGCGCCGTGCGGCCGGAAACAGGACGATCGCGACCAGGCTGCCGACGGCGAGCGCGATGGACGGCCAGAGAACAGGCTGGCCATTGGCAAAGGCCACGAGGGGCACGTCCGTGCCAAGGCCGGAGAGTGCCAGCAACCGAGGTGCGAGGATCGTGCCGATCACAAGCACCAGCGGCACGAGGGCCAGCGTCCTGTGCGGCAACTCCTTCTGTATCGACGCGAGGTCCGGAATGCGATCTGCAGGACCCGGAACAAACCGTTCGCCGGCCGCATGCGCCTTCACGCGTTCGCGCTCGAGATACCACGTACCAAGGACGAACATGATCGCGCCGCCGAACAGGCCGAGCCCGGCGCCTGCGAAGAGATCTGTCCCGAGCCGGACCGAGGGAATGACATTCTGGATCGAGGGCGTACCGGGCAGCGCCGTGAGCGTGAAGGTTCCGGCGCCAAGGGCCAGCGCTGCGCAGAACAGCCGCTTCGGGATGTCGGCTTCCTTCAGGAGGCGCAGGCCCAGCGGATACATCGCGAAGATCACGACGAACACGACCACGCCGCCGTAGGTCAGCAGCGCGCAGGCAAGTACCGTGATCCACAGTGCCCGGTGAGTGCCGAGTCGCCTCACCAGGGCCATGGCGATGCTGGTCGCCGCGTGACTGTCACCCATGATGCGGCCGAAGACCGCGCCCGCCGCAAACAGCAGGAAGAACCTGCCTGCAAAGGTGAAGGCGCCGAGATCCCCGAAGGTATATGCATCGCGGAGGCTCTCGGCGAGCGGCAAGGAGTTGGTGACCATCACGACCAGCGAGCAGACCACGGACGCGAAGATCACGTTGACTCCGCGCAGCGCGAGCCAGATGAGCAACGCGAGTCCTGCGAGCAGACCTGCGAGTCCGAGCATTGCCTTCGCCCCTTTCGTTATCGTTCCCGGCGCAACCTGGGTCTGCCCTGGCTAGTCGAGAACGGCTCCCTCGCAGGCCGGCCGCACGTGCTTGCGGTAGCGGCGCATGAAGCCGTCCGGCACCTCGCGCGCGAAGGGCTTCCACACGGCCCTGCGTTTCGCGAGCGTCGCATCGTCCACGTGCAGCGTGAGCTGGCGGCCCGGGATGTCGATCTCGATGAGGTCACCATCCTCGATCAGTGCGATCGGACCGCCGTCGCTCGCTTCCGGGCAGATGTGCCCGACGCAGGGCCCCGAGGTGGCGCCCGAAAAACGTCCGTCGGTGACCAGCGCGGCCTGCTTCAGGCCTTTCATCTTGAGCGCCAGGGTGGCGCCCAGCATCTCCGGCATCCCGGGTGCGCCCCTGGGCCCCAGGTAGCGCAGGACCACCACGTCGCCCTGCCTGATCCTGCCCGCGCCGATTGCCGCCAGCGCGTCCTCTTCCGTGTTGAAGCACACCGCGGGCCCCTTGCACTTGAGCATCGACGGCTGGACGCCTGCCTGCTTGACGATCGCCGTGTCCGGCGCGAGATTGCCGCGCAGCACGGTGATGGCGCTGGTCGGGCGGAAAGCCTTCTCCACCGGCGGAATGACGGCTTCGTTCACGACGCGCGCCGCGTCGATCGTCGCCTTGAGCGGCTTGCCGGTCACGGTCATGCAACTGGTGTCGAGGAAGCCCTCCATTCGCTTGAGCACCGCCGGCATGCCGCCCGCGGCCCAGAGGTCCTGCACTCCGTACGGGCCGTTCGGGCTGACGGCGAGCAGCGTCGGCACTTCCCCCGCCGCCTCGAAATCCGCCATGCCGAGCGACACGCCGGCGGCCTTCGCGACCGCAGGCAGGTGCAAAGCGGTGTTCGTCGACGCGCCGATGGCCATGGCGATGCGCACTGCGTTGCTGAACGCCGCGGGGGTGAACATCTGCCGCGCGTTCAGTCCCTCGCGGACCATCCCCACGATGCGCTCACCCGTGCCGCGCGCGGCAGCGAGCTTGTCGGAATGCCAACCCGGAATGTTGCTGCTGCCCGGCAGGCAGAGCCCGAAGGCTTCTGCAAGGCACTGGAAGGTGTTGGCGGTGCCCATGATCTCGCAGGCGCCGCAGGTCGAGCAGGTCGCCGTCTTCGCCAGCAGCTGCGCGTCGTCGCCGTAGTCACCGTGGTCGATCGTGCCGCGCTGGCCCGCGGCATTGCGGATGTCCATCTGCCCGGGGCCGGCCGAGAGATAGATCGTGGGCAGGTCCAGCCGCGCGGCCGCCATCATCATGGCCGGATTGATCTTGTCGCAGCCTGCGATCACCACCAGGCCGTCATAGGGCTGCGAGCGCACGTGCGTCTCGATCATGTCCGCGATCAGGTCGCGCTGCGCGAGCACGAAGCGTCGTGAGCCATCGCGACACCGTCGCAGGGCGCGGGCACGTTGAACTCGGCGCACTCGCCGCCGGCGGCCAGGATGCCGTCGTGCACCTTGCGCGCGAGGCGATCGAGGTGCGCGTGACCGGTGGTGAGCTCGGTGTGGGAGTTTGCGATCGCGATCAGAGGCCGCGTCCTGAACTTGTCCGTGTCGTAGCCGGCGCCATGCAACAGCCCCTTGCGGAACATGTTCATGATCGGACTGGCGCTGTTCGAAATGATGTCGCTGCGCTTCTTGCCTGCTTCCACGCTCATGATGTTGTCTCCGGATTCCCGCTGGCTACCCCAGACCGCAACCGCCCCGAGGTCCTCGCTCACACCCGTCGGACGGGGGCCGGTCCTGGGGCAGGACGACATCATGCACGGTCGGCGGCAGGGTGTGCTTGATGGCACGTTCTCCCGGGCAGCATGCGATTTCGCATGCGCCTGAGTCCCGTGAATCCTTCCGACGGGGGCGAGGGCGTGGGCATCGTCGACGCTCGGGCGGCCCGGCTCACTTCGGCAGAGAACCCCCGAACGCGTTCACCTCGACCTTGAGGTCGTAGTAATGGTCTGACCCGACCTTGATCTTGTTCGTGGTGTGAGCGACGACGTCGATGGCAACCTGTGCATTCGCAGGATCACAGTCGGCTTCGTCGCGGACACTGACGTCGATGGTTCGCGCACCGGGATCCGCGTAGATCGTCACCTTCTCACCGGGACGCAGTCCCGCTACGTGCTGGTCGTCGATCGCAATGTCGTAGGTGCAGCGCTTGCCCAGAAACACCTTCTGTCGGGTTATGACGATGGCGCCCGCACCCTCGCGAGGCGTGACGGCCGCTTCGTCCATGACGTCCTTTGTCGGTTTCGGCTCCCGTGCCGAGCTCGGAGCGGGCGATACGACAACCAGGGGCACGGCGGGCGCGCAGGCCGTCGCGCACAAGGCGAAGACGAGCGCGGCGAGGTGTTTCATCGACTCTCCGGATCAGAACGAGGCGAATTCCGATCGATCAGCCGCCTCGGACCATCGCCCATCCCAGTCCTCCGCCGCGAATCGGTCCGTGGACGGGAAGCCCGGCGGACGCCGTCGCTCGAAGCGCCAGTCGTACTCGATCTTCGTTGCGTAGCGCGGCTCGCTCGCCGTGAGGCTTCCCGCAGCAAGACTTCCGAAGATCTCCAGTGTCGCCGAATCCGAATGGTCGATGTCCGTCACGATGACACGGTGCTTCGCGAACAGGGCGGCGTGGATGTGGAGATCGCCGGGCCCGGTCACGCGCGGCGAAGCCACCACGATGTCCCTGTCGGAGACGAGTCCCAGGTAGTCGTCCGAGTCCGGATCGTGGCGAGGATCGTTCGCATACACGAGGTTCCCTTCCACCACGATCCTCTGCGGGGCGTAGACGAGATACCTGCCGGAAACGACTCCCTGCACGTATACGATCGCACCGCGCGCAGCGACGAAGTACACGGACTGGCCCGTGGGTTGCTCGCTGAAAAGCGATGAGCCGGACTTTCGGTCGCGTCCCGCATAGCCGCCGTCGGGGAAGAACGTGATGGCGGTATCGTCCGTGAGCTCGTGCATTCGCACGTTCGCATCGTGCCTCGCCTGCTCGAACGAGTTCCCCTGCCCGGACAGGGAGATCCGGCCCGCACGCGTCACGATTCCCTCCCGAAAGACCTCGGACTTCGGGCTGCGTCCTTCCGAACGCATGTTGAATCCGCCAGCAGCTGTAGTCACTCTGCCGAGAAACGTTGGCCTCGCCTGCGAGTCGTGCAGCAGGTTGAACCGTGAGTTGATGTGCATGCGGCCGACGATCTCGTCGTCGTGCAGCTGCACCGCGGGGTCCCAGCGATCGATGAGCTGCGCATAATGGGAAAAGGGCAGACGCTTGAGCATGATCCGGGTCCTGAGCTGCCTGCCCTGGTCTTCGGCGCTGATCTGCGCGATGACGCGATCCGGCTCGACGCCGTCCGTGGCAGGCTGCAGGACCAGCTCGGCGTCGTACTGCCTGCCATCCTGTTGCCACGCGCTTCGTGCGCGAGGCGCCTTCACCAGTTCTTCAGCCAGCCGCTCGACTCGTTGCAGGAGCGCCGACGCCTGGGCCTGAGGCATGAGATAGGTTGTCGGGGATTCAATGCTGCTGGTCTCGCCCGGAGCCTCGACATCCGCCGGCGGCGAGTCTTCCGGGTCGTCACGCGAACTGTCGAACTCGGCGGGCGAGAGCATCGGCGGCTCGATGTCCCGGAGGTCTGGCTGGTCGGGGGGCATCGGCCTCGGTACTGCCAGGTTCCGCAGGATCGACTCGATCCCTTCTCTCGGAGTGGCGGCCACGGAATCCATGTACACGATCCGGGTGACGGGCGTGTCGTCGTCGCTGATTCCGTCGCGCCGGCCGCCCGACAGCAGAATCAGCAGGACCAGCCCGAGGTGCAGAACGGCGGAAAGGAGGCCCGCCCATGCACGGGTTGAGAATTGCGAATCGAGACGCCTCGGATGCGTCATCGAACTCCCCCTGCGCTCCCCGGCTGGTCGCACCAGCTCGACTTGAGCCTACTCCTTCCAGCACCGGCGGCAACAGCTGTCGAGCACGAGGGCGCGCCTCGCGGACTCCCGCGCGGCCCGGGCCATCTGGCAGTGCAGCAAAGTCGGCGCGAACCGCGCGCCCGCCGCGATTGCATTGCCACCTCGATGGGGCAGAATCGATTCCGTGAACGCGGGTTCCTCGCCGAGCACGCCGCCTGTGTCCGGGAGCGCTTCGTCGGAAGGGCTTCGGCAACGACCCGTATTGCTTGCGCTGCTGCTGCTGGCGATCTGTGGCCGAGCCGAAACGCAGGAGCCGGTCGCTGGACCAGAGACAGTCGCTGCGCAGACGCCAGTCACGGCGGTCTGGCAGAAGCATGAAATCGTCTTCACCTATCAGAGCTTCATAGCCGTCTACTCCTGCGACGCCCTGCAGAACCGCGTCGCGAGTATTCTCTACGCGATCGGTGCGCGACCCGATCTCGAGATCAAGGTCACCGGCTGCAGCCGATCCGCCGTCCCGCTGGACGTGCCGACGGTCGACCGTGCGCACCGGACGACGGAGCCGGCATCGGGGACGAGTTACCTGCCGCGCCACGACCTCCAGCAGGTCTCGACCGTGCATGTGCTGCTGTCGATGCCGGTCGAAATGACGCCCGAGGTGGTCGAGGATCTGAAGGCAGACAAGTCGCGCCGTGAGTTGATCTCGCGCGTGACCGGAAATCCAATCCCACGGTTCGATGATCCGATCCCGTTCGCCGCGGAACGGCGGGTCGTGAGGATCTCCAACAAGACGGTGGGCATCGAGCCCGTCGAATGCGAGCTGCTCGACCAGCTGGTCACGAGTTCCTTCAGGAATCTCGGCATTGACGTGGTACGGCGAGGCTATTCCTGCGATCGCCGCCGGGTGTCGAAGATCTATCCGACGCTCGACGCGGAGGTACTGGTCCCGGTTCAGTTCGAATCCCGGGAGACGCAGCAGGCGCCGGCGGAAGGCGAGGACAAGACCGAGCAGACCGTGCCGGCCAATTCGGATGAGGGATCGACGGAGCCTGGCACCGACCAGCCACCGGAGTGAATGGATAGGAGACCGTCCGGGTGAATCACGGCCGGAGCCCTTCACTGTGACGAAGGGTCCTGATGTACCCTGCTGCGCTTGAAGACTCCTGGAAGATCTCCGGACTGCGCGGCCGGAGCGCCCTGCGACTTCAAACTCGAGTGCGCGAAGGTGCGAGACGTCCCGACTGACGTCTTCTGGCCGTGATGAAGCGAAGAGGTACTCATGACCACATTGCTACAGCTCGTCGTCTGGACGACCGTACTGACCTGGGTCTCGATCATGGCCGCCGCTGTATTGCGCAACCGCGAATGGACGATGGAAGGCATGAAGCTCGGCCTGAGCAATCGGGAGAACCTTCCCCAGCCGACGCCGCTCGGGGGTCGCGCCGTCCGAGCCGCCAGTAACACGCAGGAGAACTTCATACTGTTCGCAGCGCTCGCTCTCACGGCCCACGCCGTGGGCGCGGACCAGCAGGCCACCCTCGGGGCGCAGGTCTTCTTCTGGGCGCGCCTCATCTACCTGCCCGTGTACTGGGCAGGCATCACTTATGTACGCAGCCTCATCTGGGGCGTCGGCACCGTGGGACTGGCCATGATGCTGCTGGCGATCATCCGGCTCTGACGGCCGGAGGATCCGATGTCTGCCGTAAGCGCGCTCGGTCATGCTGGCTCACGTGCTGCGGCACCTCGCATGCATCACGCCGCGCCCAGCCACTCGGTCCGTCTGCTTTGAGCTGGATCCCGCCCGTCGCACTCGTGCTGCTCGTCGGCCTCGCGATGGCAGCAGCACATTGGCTGCTCGTGCGCTGGATGCAGCGATCATCGGAACCGGCCCCGGCCCCAGAGCGCGACGAAGAAGCTGACTAGCAGAGCTCCATGGCCGGCTCGGCCTTGAACCGACGGCTCCGCCAGACGCGGTCCCGATAGCGTCCGGCGACGGCGTGCCCNANAAGCTTAACCGGACGTTCACCTTCGCGTAACAGCCTGCATGCCATAAAGCGTGNGGGCCTCTTNGAGGCTGCGCTGTCAACAACATCCGGGGACCCGATGATGGCTCGCACCAGACTTGCCGCTTCNATGCCAGCGATGGNGTGCCTGTCGCTGATGGCCGCTCCGACNTTGGCGGATCAGGATGACGGAAAGCGTTCCGGGCNCGGACGGACAGACCCGCCGGGCCAGCTCATCGAGGTCCAGTTGCTCGGCTTCAACGACTACCACGGGCACGTGCTTCCGGACGCCGCAGGCGACGTGGACGGCGTGGCTGCCGGCGGCGGGGCGTATCTGGCGACGAAGCTCAAGGAACTGCGGAAGGGCAAGAAGTACAGCCTGACGGTTGCCGCTGGCGACCTCATCGGCGGTTCGCCCGCCTTTTCCGGCCTCTTCCACGACGAGCCGTCGGTCGAGTCGCTGAACGCGATGGGCCTGGCCGTATCGAGCGTCGGCAACCACGAGTTCGACGAAGGCGTGTACGAGCTGACCCGCATGCAATACGGCGGCTGTCACCCCGTAGATGGCTGCTATTTCCCCGAATCGCCGTACCAGGGCGCCCGCTTCCAGTGGCTCGCGGCCAATGTCGTCAACGAGCACGGCGAGACCCCGCTGCCTCCTTTCTGGATCAAGAAATTCGAGGGCGTGAAGATCGCGTTCATCGGCATGACGCTCGAAGCCACCGACACGCTCGTTGCCGCCGCCGGAATCGAGGGCTGGGATTTCCGCGATGAGGCGAAGACGGCCAACGCGCTGGTCCCGATCCTCAGGAGGAAATACGGCGTGGACGCCATCGTCGTGCTCCTGCACGAGGGCGGGTCGCAGACACCGCCTCCCGGCACCATCGACGCGTGCGAAGGCATCTCCGGTCCGATCGTGGCGATCAACAACGCGGCTGCATCCTGAAATCGACGTCGTGATCACCGGGCATACCCACCTGCCCTACAACTGCGTGCTTCGCGATCCTGTCGGCCGGCCCCGGATCGTCACCAGCGCCTACTCGTTTGGTCGCGTCGTCACGGAGGTGAACCTGGTGCTCGACAAGCGCACGGACGATGTTCGTCGCGACCTGAGCGAGGCCACGAACCATCTCGTCGACCGGACTGCACTGACACCCGATCCGGCGATCACCGCGGTGATCGACAAGTGGCAGCCCTTGTACGAGGCAGCCGGCAGCACTCCGATCGGCACGATTACCGAGACCATTGTCCGCGGTGGCACGAACGGCTCGGACCGTGGCGTCGAGTCGCCCGCCGGCAACCTCGTTGCTGATGCTCAGCGGTGGGCCACGTCGGCCAACGGAGCACAGATTGCCTTCATGAATCCGGGCGGCGTTCGTTCCGACCTGACCTATCCAGACTCTTCCGGTGAAGGCGACGGAGTGGTGACCTACGGCGAGGCGTTCACCTTCCAGCCCTTCGGCAACACGCTCATCACTTTGCCGATGACCGGCGCCCAGATCGTCGCGGTGCTCGAGGAACAGTGCCAGCCGGCTGGCAGCAGTCGTCCGTTCCTGCACCTCGGTGTATCGTCGGGCTTCACCTACGACCTGTC
>PDVJ01000807.1_pt1 | contig 10680 bp, 8 predicted proteins | sample 1369811 | NCBI WGS metagenome assembly PDVJ01 (sample SAMN07795376, study PRJNA414565) | Alkali sediment metagenome, whole genome shotgun sequencing project. | reverse complement strand
GGCTGCGGCGGCTGGTCGGTGTCGAGTTCGACATCACGGAGCGCAAGCTGTACGAGGACGCGCTGTTCAAGGAGAAGGAGAGCGCGCAGATCACGCTGCAGTCGATCGGCGACGGCGTGATCACCACCGACGCGCACCTCANNATCGAGTACCTCAATCCTGTCGCAGAGGAACTCACCGGCTGGCGCTTCGAGGAGGCNCAGGGAAAGAACATCGACGACATCTTCCGCGGCTTCCACGAAGAGACCTGCGAGCCACTGGAGAANCCGCTGTCCGTGGCGATCCGCCGCAGCCGGGCGATCAAGTCGGTGCGCCCGACTCTGCTCATCAAGCGCGNCGGCAACGAGATGTACATCGAGAGCACGGCCTCGCCGATCCGCGACGGCTCGGGCGCGGTGTCGGGCGGTGTTCTCGTGTTCCACGACGTGAGCGAGAGCCGCGAACTGAACCGCAAGCTCTCCTACCACGCGAGCCACGACATCCTCACCGGCCTCGTCAACCGGCGCGAGTTCGAGGCGCGGCTCGAGCGATCGCTGCGCAGCGCGCGGGCGCGCGAGACCTCCTACGCCCTTTGCCACCTCGACGTCGACCAGTTCAAGATCATCAACGACACCTGCGGTCACAGCGCAGGCGACGCGCTGCTCGGGCAGGTGGGCGCGCTGCTCAAGACCAAGATCCGCTGGCGCGATACGCTGGCGCGCCTCGGCGGCGACGAGTTCGCCGTGCTGCTCGAGAGCTGCTCACTCGAAGAAGCCATGCGCATGGCCGACCTGTTGCGCGAGACCATCCGCAACTACAAGTTTGTCTGGGAAGAGCGCACGTTCCGCCTCGGCTGCAGCGTCGGCGTGGTGCCGATCACGGGCGACACCGACGATGTCGCCGCATTGCTGTCGGCCGCCGACAGCGCCTGCGCCGCGGCGAAAGAAGCCGGCCGCAACCGGGTATACAGCTTCCAGGAGAACGACATCGATCTGATGCGTCGCCGCCGCGAGATGCAGTGGGCCGCGCGCATCAACAACGCACTCGAGGAGTCGCGCTTCGAGCTCTATCGCATGACCATCCAGCCGCTGCAGCAGCCCGACCCCGGCGCGCACTTCGAGCTGCTGCTGCGCATGCGTGACGAGGCGGGGAAGATCGTCTCGCCGGACAACTTCATCGCCGCCGCCGAGCGTTACGGGCTGACGCCCGCCATCGACCGATGGGTGATCGAGAACGCGCTGCGCTGGCTGGTGTCGGAGGCCGACGAGCGCGAGCGCCTCGCGATGTGCTCGATCAACCTGTCCGGACAGAGCCTCGGCGACGACAAGTTCCTGCCGTTCGTCATCGACCAGTTCCACCGCAGCGGCATCGACGCGTCGAAGATCTGCTTCGAGATCACCGAGACGGCGGCGATCGCCAGCTTCGCCCAGGCCAACCGCTTCATCCAGGCGCTGAAGGAGCTGGGCTGCCGCTTCGCGCTGGACGACTTCGGCACCGGCCTGTCGTCATTCGGCTACCTGAAGCACTTCCCCGTCGACTTCCTCAAGATCGACGGCAGTTTCGTGAAGGAGATCCTCCACGACCCGATCGACCGGGAGATGGTCCGCTCGATCAACGAGATCGGCCACCTCACCGGCAAGCTCACCATCGCCGAGTTCGCCGAGAACGCCGAGATCATCAACATGCTGCGCAACCTCGGCGTGGACTACGCGCAGGGTTACGGCATCGCCTCGCCGCAGCGCATCTCGAAGGCGGGCGTCAGCCTCGCGTTCGCGGCGGCGCGAGCCGCGACCAGGCGCCACGCACCCACTCCTGCGACCCGCGCGATCAGCCCGGCGCGTCGAACTCGAAGCGCATCGACAGGTCGATCGCCCGCAGGTGCTTGGTGAGCGACCCGATCGAGACGAAGTCCACGCCGGTCTCGGCGATCGGTCGCAGGGTCTCGAGCGTGACGTTTCCGGAAGCCTCGAGCTTCATCGGTCCGCGTGCATGCGCGCGGTTGAGCGCCACCGCGGCGCGCAGCTGCTCCAGGCTGAACTCATCCAGCAGGGCCATGTCGGCGCCGGCGTCGAGGGCCTCGCGCAGCTCGTCCAGCGTCTCCACTTCGACCTCGACGGGCACACCGGTGCCTGCAGTTCGCGCTGCGGCCACGGCCTCGGCGATCGAGCCCGCGGCCATGATGTGGTTCTCCTTGACGAGGATCCCGTCGTAGAGGCCCTTGCGGTGGTTGCCGCCGCCGCCGCAGCGCACCGCGTATTTCTGCGCCAGGCGCAGCCCGACGACTTCGACCCAGCGACGCGTAGTCGTCGCCGTGCCCGACAGCGTCTGCAGGAAATTGAGCGCCGTCCGCTCGCCGGTGAGCAGCGAGCGTGCCGGGCCGGCCACGCGGAACAGCCTTTGGGAGGGCGCGATGTCCGCACCTTCCCGGACTTCCCATTCGACGCTCACGCGCGGGTCGAGCTGGCGGAACACTTCGTCGACCCAGGGTCGCCCGCAAAGCACGGCTGCCTCACGCGTGATGACCGTCGCGCGACCCCGGCGCCCGGCCGGAACCAGTGCCGCGGTGAGATCCCCCGCGCCCACGTCCTCGGCGAGTGCTCGCGCCACCTGCTCGGCGAGGTCGGGCGGGGGCGAGAGCTCGGCCGTGGTGCGCGGTGCGGTTCCGTGCTGCTGCGTCATGGCAGTCCCTCGAAGCCTATGGCCCGGGAATTGCGCCCGGTTTGAAGATCAGGAAGGGCATCCGCATAATCTAGCCCGACTTGATGCCAGTGGTAACGGCGAATGTTGGCGAGACCAGGACCGGCTTCCCCGTGCATCAAGGTGTGCGTGCTCGACGAGTTCGATTGCTGCCGGGGCTGCCGGCGCACAGTGTCGGAGATCGCGCGCTGGGGTCGCATGGGCCCCGAGGAACAGTGGGCCGTCGTCGCGCGGCTCGAATTGTTGCGTGCCGCCGAGCGGCAGGAATCTGTGGCTGCCAGCGTCGCAGCCGGGAGTTAAGGTCGTGGACGTCACTCAGCGAATTCAGGAACAGCTCAAGTCGAATCCGGTCGTGCTCTACATGAAGGGCACGCCCGACTTCCCGCAGTGCGGCTTCTCGGCCTCGGCCGTGCGCACTCTGGAGGCCTGCGGCGCGAGCTTCGCATTCGTCAACATCTTCGAGGAGCCGGAGCTGCGCGAGGCCCTGAAGCGCTACTCGAACTGGCCAACCTATCCACAGCTCTACGTCAACGGCGAGCTGGTCGGCGGGTCCGACATCCTCACCGACATGTACCAGAAGGGCGAGCTGCAGCAGCTGCTCACCGAGGCAGGCGCAGCCGCGGCGCGCTGAGGGCAGGCGGAGCGCCGCGCCGACGGCGACCCGCGGCTCTCCGCTCAGTCCTCCGCGAACGGTTCCCCGTCGGGTGCCGCGAGTTCGGGCGCGCGCTCGATCGCTTCCTCGTACATGAAGCGGAAGCGATTGCAGATCGTGCAGAACAGCGCGCCCGTGCGCTCGGCATCGTAGATCGCCGAATGCGCGCCCGCCGGATCCCAGGCGAGTCCCGCCGCCGTCACTGCCCGCGAAAGCACCGTCTGCCCGAGCGCCACGCCGCCGAGCGTCGCCGTGTCGAAGCTCGAAAACGGGTGAAAAGGGTTGCGCTTGATGTCGGTGCGCGCGGCCGCCGCATTCAGGAAGCCGAGATCGAAGGACGCGTTGTGGCCCACGAGGATCGCGCGGGTGCAGCCTGCGTCGCGCACCGCCTTGCGCACCTCCCGGAACAGCTGCGTCAGCGCCTCTTTCTCGGGCATCGCGGGCCGCAGGGGGTGATGCGGGTCGATGCCGTTCACGGCGAGGGACGCGGGGTCGATGCGCGAGCCGTGGAACGGCTGGACGTGGTAGCGGAAGTTGGCTCCCGGGCGCAGCTCGCCGCCGGGAGCCATCTCGATCACCACGGCTGCAAGCTCGAGCAGGGCATCGGTTGCGGCATTGAATCCGCCGGTTTCCACGTCGACGGCCACGGGAAGGAAACCCCGGAAGCGATCGGCAATGCGGGGCGGCTCCATGGCACTCACTCTGCCACGAGTCGCCAGCCGACGGTGGCACCGGAGCGCAGCGGGACCAGCTCGTCGGCGCCGAACGGGTAGTTGGCGGGCACCTCCCAGGGGCGGCGCTCGAGCGTGATCTGCCCGGAGTTTCGTGGCCGCCCGTAGAAGTCGGCACCATGCTCGGAGGCGAATGCCTCGAGGCGATCGAGGTGGCCGGCCGATTCGAAGACCTCGGCATACAACTCTATGCCGGCGTGCGCCGAGAAGATGCCCGCGCATCCGCAGGCCGCTTCCTTGGTGTGACGGGCATGCGGTGCGCTGTCGGTGCCGAGGAAGAAGCGCGGGTCGCCGCCGGTCGCCGCCTCCACCAGCGCCTCGCGGTCGCGCTCGCGCTTGAGCACCGGCAGGCAATAGGCGTGCGGTCGCAGGCCGCCCTCGAACATCGCGTTGCGGTTCATGAGCAGGTGCTGCGGCGTCAGGGTCGCAGCGACCCCGGCGCGCGCGCTGCGAACGAACTCCACGGCTTGCGCAGTGGTGACGTGCTCGAAAACCACCTTGAGCGCAGGGACGCGTGTGACCACGCGTGACAGGACGCGATCGATGAAGGCTTGCTCGCGGTCGAACACGTCCACGTCGCCCGCGGTCACTTCGCCGTGCACCTGCAGGACAAGACCGGCCTCGGCCATCGCCTCGAGCGCTCCCCAGATCCTGTCGATCGAGGTCACGCCCGCATCGGAATGCGTGGTCGCGCCGGCAGGATACAGCTTGGCGCCAACCACGAAGCCGCTCGCCCGGGCGCGCCGGATCTCCTCCGGCGGCGTGCTGTCGGTGAGGTACAGCGTCATGAGCGGTTCGAAGGCCGTGCCCGCCGGCAGGGCCGCGAGGATGCGCGAGCGGTACTCCGCGAGTGCCGCGGTCGTCGTCATCGGCGGCTTGAGGTTCGGCATCACCAGTGCGCGTGCGAAGCGCGCAGCCGTGAATGGCAGCACCGCCGCCATCTGCGCGCCGTCGCACAGGTGCAGGTGCCAGTCGTCGGGGCGACGCAGTCGCAGCTTCGTCAAGCCGGCTTCTCCAGCCGACCGAACAGGTCGTCCTCGCCGAGCAGCGTGGCCGCCATGCGAACACCGAAGCCCGTGAACTCGGTGGGCACGTGCGCCAGCCCTCCCTTGCGCTCGCTCGAGGAGAGATCGATGTGGACCCAGGGAACCGAGGACGGCACGAAGCGGCTCAGGAAGCGCGCCGCCAGGATGTGGTCGCCCTTGGAATCCAGGGTGCATTGCATGACGTCGGCCATGGGGCTGTCGAGCTCGGCGTCGAAGTCCTCGTCCATCGGGAAGCACCAGATGCGCTCGCCGCTGGCGCGACCCGCTTCCTCCACAGCGGAGGCGAGCGCGTCATGGGTCGTGAAGGCGCCGCTGTAGCGCTCGGTGAGTGCATTCACGCAGGCGCCGGTGAGAGTGGCGAAATCCATCAGCAGGCCGGGCTTCGCGCGCGCCGCCAGCGCCAGCGCATCGGCGAGCACCATGCGGCCCTCGGCGTCGCTGTGCACGACCTGGATGGTCACGCCGTTCATCGCTCGCACGATCTCCTGCGGCCGGTAGGCGCGCGGACCGATCTCGTTCTCGGTGAGCGCGAGCCAGCAGTCGATCTCGAGCGGCACGCGGCGACGCGAAAGCGCGAGCAGGGTGCCGACCGCCACCGCGCTGCCCTGCATGTCGCCGTGCATCTGGTACATGCCCTTGTGCGACTTGATGTTGATGCCGCCGGTATCGAAGCAGATGCCCTTGCCGACGAGCCCGACGCGGTGTCGCGCGCGCCGGCCACGCGGACGGTACCCGAGCCGCACGATGCCCGCGCCGCGGTGCGCATTGGCGCGGCTCACTGCGAGGAACGCACCTGCGCCGAGTCGTGTCAGCGCGCGCTCGTCGTAGAAGCGGAACGTCCAGCCCTCGCGGCGTGCAAGGGTTGCGAGTGCGCGCCGGTAGGTAACGCAGTCGAGCTCGTTCGGCGGCAGGGCGGCGAGCCAGCGCGCGAGGTGATTTCCCGCTGCGCTCCGGACAGCAGACTCCAGATCGCCGGCCCGTGCCCCGTGGGCGTCGATCGACTTGAGCTCAGGCGGCGGCACCGGCCTGGACTTGCGCTGCGGCATCGGCGCCGCGGCGGCGAGCGCCGCACTCGCCAGTGCCTCGACGACATCCGGCGCTTCGGCGTCCTCGAAGCCGGCCGCGTGACACTGCATCGCAATCACGCCGGGCTGCAGCAGCTCGCGCATCAGTCGGCCGGCCAGTTCGAGCCGCAGGTAGGCAGACGCACCGCGCGGAAGGAAGCCGACCGCGGCGATCGTGTGTCGGGCATTGGGCAGCCGCGTCACGAGCAGCGGCGACTTGCCGCGGCGCCGGGCGCTGCGGTAGAGAGCTTTCCAGAGCGCGGCGTACGGCAGGCCGGCCAGCGTCTTCGCGGGGTCGTGATCTGCGATGACGAATGCCGCAGCATCCGACCGATCGAGGACGGCCTCGCTCAGCGCGGCGGGTCGCCGGCGAACGGCGAGCCTTGTTTCCGGTGGCAGGATCTGCATGCGGAGTCGCCTTGACCCCCTCCGGGGCAGCGCGGATCATTGCGCGTCCGCATGCTAGCAGGGCATGCAGGTCAATTCATTACGACCCAATAACAATCGGGCCCGCACATGTTCGAAGCTTCGAAGATCGAGGATGCCGATCCGGAAGAAACGCGCGAGTGGCTCGAGTCCATCGACTCGGTGCTGCGCGCGCATGGCGCAGAGCGGGCGCATTACCTGCTCGAGCGCCTGATCGATTACACGCGCCGTTCCGGTGCCTACCTGCCGTTCCGCCCGAACACCGCCTACGTCAACACGATCTCGACCAACCAGGAGCAGGAGTATCCCGGCGACCGGGCGCTCGAGAAGCGCATCAAGGCCTACATCCGCTGGAACGCCATGGCGATGGTCGTGCAGGCCAACCGCCAGAGTTCCGAGTACGGCGGCCACATCGCGAGCTACGCCTCGGCCGCGACGCTCTACGAAGTTGGCTTCAATCATTTCTGGCGTGCGCCGGGCGACCAGCATCCGGGCGACATGGTGTTCATCCAGGGGCACTCCTCGCCAGGCATCTACGCTCGCGCCTTCCTCGAGGGACGGCTGACCGAGGAGCACCTGCGGCGCTTCCGCGAGGAAGTCGGCGGCGGCGGGCTCTCGTCGTACCCGCACCCCTGGCTGATGCCCGACTTCTGGCAGTTCCCGACGGTGTCCATGGGCCTCGGGCCAATGATGGCGATCTACCAGGCACGCTTCACGCGCTACCTCGAGCACCGCGGAATCGTGCCGGTCAGCGACCGTAAGGTCTGGTGCTTCCTCGGCGACGGCGAGATGGACGAGCCCGAGTCGCTCGGCGCGATCACCATGCCGGTACGCGAGAAGCTCGACAACCTCGTCTTCGTCGTCAACTGCAACCTGCAGCGCCTCGACGGGCCCGTGCGCGGCAACGGCAAGATCATCCAGGAACTCGAGGCCGCATTCCTCGGCGCCGGCTGGAACGTCATCAAGCTGCTGTGGGGCTCGCGCTGGGACCCGCTGCTCGCGCGTGATTCGCGCGGCCTGCTGCGCAAGCTGATGATGGAGTGCGTGGACGGCGAGTACCAGAATTTCAAGGCCAAGGGCGGCGCCTACACGCGCGAGCATTTCTTCGGCAAGTACGCGGAGTTGAAGGAGATGGTCGCCAACATGTCGGACGACGACATCTGGCGGCTGAACCGTGGTGGCCACGACCCGCACAAGGTCTTCAACGCCTACCGCGCGGCCGTGGAGCACAAGGGCCAGCCCACCGTGATCCTCGCGAAGACCATCAAGGGCTACGGCATGGGTAAGGCCGGCGAGGGCCTCAACATCACCCACCAGCAGAAGAAGCTCGACGACGAGGCGCTCAAGGAGTTCCGCGACCGGTTCAACATTCCGGTGTCCGACGATCACATCGCGAGCGTGCCGTATTTCCGGCCCGCGGAGGACAGCGAAGAGATCAAGTATCTGCAGGGACGCCGTCGTGCGCTCGGGGGCTTCCTGCCGCAGCGCCGTCACGAGGCACCGCAGCTCGAGGTGCCGCCGCTCGAGGCGTTCGCCTCGCTGCTCGAGTCCACCGGGGACCGCGAGATCTCCACCACAATGGCGCTGGTGCGAATCCTCGGCATCCTGCTGAAGGACAAGGGGATCGGCCGGCATGTCGTGCCGATCGTGCCGGACGAGGCCCGCACCTTCGGCATGGAAGGCATGTTCCGGCAGATCGGCATCTACTCCTCGATGGGACAGCTCTACACGCCGCAGGACGCCGACCAGCTGCTCTACTACCGCGAGGACAAGAAGGGCCAGATCCTGGAGGAGGGCATCAACGAGGGTGGAGCGCTGTGCAGCTGGATCGCTGCGGGCACGGCGTACTCGAACCACGGCGTGGCGATGGTGCCTTTCTACATCTTCTATTCGATGTTCGGCTTCCAGCGCGTGGGCGACTTCATCTGGGCCGGCGGCGACATGCAGTCGCGCGGCTTCCTGATCGGCGGCACCGCGGGGCGAACGACGCTGGCCGGCGAGGGCCTGCAGCACCAGGACGGCCACAGCCAGCTCGTGGCTACCACGGTGCCGAACTGCGTCGCCTATGACCCGGCCTATGCCTACGAGCTCGCGGTGATCGTCCAGGACGGCCTGCGGCGCATGTATGCCGAGCAGGAAAGCATCTTCTACTACGTCACCTGCATGAACGAGAACTACGCGCAGCCGGGGATGCCGGCGGGCGTGGAGCAGGGGATCCTGAAGGGCATCTACCGGCTGAGCGAGGGCGGACGCGGCAAGGTCCGCGCTCCTTCGCGAGGTCATCGCCGCTGCGGAACTCCTCGAGCGCGAGTTCGGCGTGCCCGCGGACGTGTTCAGCGTCACGAGCTACTCCGAGCTCCGGCGGGAGGCAATCGATGCGGAACGCTGGAGCCTGCTGCACCCCGATGAGCCGCGACGCGTGCCCTATGTCGAGCAGTGCCTGGCGGGTCGAGTCGGCCCCTTCGTCGCGGCGACGGACTACATGCGCACGGTTGCCGACCAGGTGCGCCAGTGGGTGCCCGGGCGTTTCCACGTGCTCGGCACCGACGGATTCGGCCGCAGCGACGCGCGGGCCGCGCTGCGCGGCCACTTCGAGGTCGACCACCGCTGGATCGCGCTCGCGGCGCTCAAGGCGCTTGCCGACGACGGCATGCTCGACGTCGCGACGGTGACGAGCGCGATCGCGCGCTTCGGCATCGATCCCGACAAGCCGAATCCCGTGACGACCTGACGGCGGTGCCATGGCGAGCCTGATCGAGATCCGCGTTCCCGACATCGGCGACTTCAAGGACGTCGAGATCATCGAGGTCGCGGGGGGGATCTCATTGCGCTGGTGGAGACCGCGCCGGCCGCGGCTGCGTCGTCCCCGCCTGCTGCAGCTGCTGCGCCGTCGCCGCCTGCAGCGCCTGCTGCGACGGCACCGCCGGCGGCATCGCGACCGGCGGCACCATCCTCGACACCGGCCGCGCCGGTCGCCGCTCCAGCGGCTCCTGGACCCGGCTCACCGATCTCCGCGCCGGCCGCGCCCGTTGACGAGCCGGGCTTCGCGCGCTCGCACGCGAGCCCCTCGATCCGTCGCTTCGCGCGCGAACTGGGCGTGGACCTGGCCAGGGTCGAGGGCACGGGCAGGAAGGGCCGCATCACCGAGCCGGACGTAAAGGCCTACGTGAAACGCCTGCTGACGGCGGCCGCCGGCGCCGGTGCGGCGCTGCCACGCGTGCCGGTCGTGGACTTCGGGGCCTTCGGGCCGGTCGAGCGTGTTCCGCTCACGCGCATCCAGAAGATCTCCGGGCCCCGACTGCACGCGAGCTGGGTGAACATCCCCCATGTCACGCAGTTCGACGAAGCAGATATCACTGAAATGGAGGCGACTCGCGCGAGGCTCAAGGACGAGGCGACGGCGCGCGGCATCAAGCTCACGCCGCTCGCCTTCGTGATGCGTGCCTGCGTGCAGGCGCTCGCCGCGTTCCCGCACTTCGGTGCCTCGCTGGACGTCGAGGCCGGCGAGCTCGTAATGAAGAAGTACCTGCACGTCGGATTCGCCGCCGACACGCCGGGAGGACTCGTCGTGCCGGTCGTGCGGGACGCGGATCGCAAGGACGTGTTCGAACTCGCGCGTGAACTCGCGGCGCTCTCGGAGAAGGCGCGCGCCGGCAAGCTCGCCGCAGCAGACATGCAGGGCGGGTGCTTCACGATCTCGAGCCTTGGTGGCATTGGCGGTACGGCATTCACGCCGATCATCAACGCACCGGAGGTAGCGATTCTCGGCGTCTCGCGAGCGATGCAGCGGCCCGTGCTCGAGGACGGCGCCTGGGTCGCGCGTCTGATGCTCCCGCTGTCGCTGTCCTACGACCACCGGGTGATCGATGGTGCCTCGGCGGCGCGCTTTACCACCTTCCTTGCCAAGGCGCTGTCTGACGTGCAGGGACTGCTGCAGGCGATCCCCTGAGGGGCGCCACACACGGAGTCATCAAGCGTGACCGCACCGTCCGAATCGAATTCCAGCAATGTCCTGCTTCGCGTCCCCGACTTGGGCGGGGTGCAGGACGTGACCGTGCTCGAGGTGCTGGTGAAGCCCGGCGACC
>PDVJ01000805.1_pt1 | contig 10687 bp, 9 predicted proteins | sample 1369811 | NCBI WGS metagenome assembly PDVJ01 (sample SAMN07795376, study PRJNA414565) | Alkali sediment metagenome, whole genome shotgun sequencing project. | reverse complement strand
ATGCTGGCGATGATACCGATGGTCAGCGTCACGGCAAACCCCTTCACCGGTCCCGACCCGAACTGGAAGAGGAAAACCGCCGCGATGAGCGTCGTCACATTCGAGTCGAAGATGGTCAGGAAGGCCTTCGTGTAGCCCGCGTCGATGGCCGCCCGCGGCGTTTTGCCCGTCCGCAGCTCCTCGCGGGTGCGCTCGAAGATGAGCACGTTGGCATCCACGGCCATGCCGACGGTGAGCACGATGCCGGCGATGCCCGGCAGGGTGAGCGTGGCGTCGAAGATCGCCATGGCCCCGAGCAGCAGGACCAGGTTGAGCACCAGGGCGATGCAGGCCACGACGCCCGACCACCTGTAGTAGATTACGATGAAGACGAAAACGAGCAGGAAGCCGATGATCGTCGACAGAATGCCCTTGTCGATGGAATCCTGGCCCAGCGACGGGCCCACGGAGCGCTGCTCGAGGATCTTGACCGGTGCGGGCAGCGAGCCGGCCCTCAGCACGATGGCCAGGTCCCGCGCCTCTTCCATGGAGAAGGCGCCCGTGACCTGGGCGTCGCCGCCGGAGATCCGTTCCTTGATGACAGGCGCCGAGTAGACGGCACCATCGAGAATGATGGCGAGCCTTTTGTTCACGTTCTCGCCGGTGATGCGGTCAAAGTCCTTCGCCCCCTGGGGGTTGAACTTGATGGCCACGTAGGGCTCGCCGAAGCGGTCGCTGATCTTCACCTGGGCGTTCTCGAGCGACTGGCCCGTCAGCAGGGTGCGCTCCTTCAGGAGGTACGTCGTGTCCCGGCGCCCCGTAGTCTTTTCTCCCCCCTCCCGGGCTCCCTTCATGAGGATAGAGCCTGCGGGGACATTGCCCCGCATGGCGTCCTCGACGCTATGCTCCTCATCGACGAGCTTGAACTCCAGCAGGGCCGTCCTGCCGATGAGGTCGATGGCCCTTTTCGGGTCCTTGATCCCGGGCAGCTGGATCAGAATCCGGTCGTCGCCCTGGGGAATGATCTCGGGCTCCGTCACACCGAACTGGTCGACGCGGTTGCGGATCGTCTCGAGGCTCTGGTCGAGGGTCGTCTTCTTGATGTCGGCGATCCGCTTCTCGCGGAACTTCAGGGTCACCTTCTCGCGCCCCTCGGCGGCCTCGGTGGACTTGATCTCCAGGTCGGGGAACTGATCGGCCAGGATCTTCTCGAGATCGGCCCGGGATTCCTTGGACGGCAGCTCAATGGAGATGCTGTTGTCGGCCTTTCGCTCCACGCTGCGGAAGCGGATGCGCTTTTCCATGAGCCCTTCCTTGATGGCGTTGGCGAGCCGCTCCACGGTCCCTTCCATGGCCTTCTCCGTGTCCACCTCGAGGACCAGGTGCATGCCGCCCTGCAGGTCCAGCCCCAGGTGGATGCGGTTCTTCGGGAAGTACTGCTTCACCGAAGGCGGCAGGGAAGGGTAAAGGGTGGGCAGAAAGCAGTACACCGCGGCCAGGGTCGCCACCGCCGCGATGAGCGTTCTCAATTTAATACTCTGGAACATGAGAATCTCCCTTCGACCTTTCTTATTCCTCGGCGGTTTTCTGCACGAGGGCCGTGATGTGAGCGCGGTTGACCTTGATCTTCACGTTCGGGGCGATCTCGATGGTCACCACGGCCTCGGTGAGGGCGGCGACTTTTCCCTGGATGCCGCCTGTCGTTTCGACCATGTCGCCATGCTTCAGCTGTGCGATCATCTCCTTGGCCTCTTTCTGCTTTTTCTGGGCGGGCCGGATGAGCAGAAAGTAGAAGATGCCGAAGATCGCCGTCATCATCAGGATGAAGCCCATATCCCCACCGGGTGCTCCCTGGCCCCCTGCGCCTCCCATGGCGTACGCTATACTCGTCAAGGTTCGTCCTCCTCTTTGGTGTTCATGTTTTCGTCCACACGCCCCTCGGGAATCGAGCCGGCATCGCCGTCGCGCTGCCTCTGCCCGAAGGTCCGCCGGAAGTCCTCGAAGGAGTCTCCGGCAATGGCCGTTCGGATGCGCTCCATGAGCGCGAGATAGAACCGGACGTTGTGGATCGTGTTCAACATTAAAGCCAGGATCTCCCTGGCTATAAAAAGATGCCGGAGATAGGCCCGCGAGAAGTTCCTGCACGTGTAGCAGTCGCATGAATCGTCGAGCGGAGCCTGATCGTTCCGGTAACGGGCGTTTTTTATAACAACCTTTCCGTGATTTGTAAATAGTAATCCGTTCCTGGCGCAACGGGTGGGCATGACGCAGTCGAAGAGGTCGATACCGCGATGGACGCCCTCGACAAGGTCCTCCGGGGTGCCCACCCCCATCAGGTACCGGGCCTGGCCTTTCGGCAGCAGCGGTACGGTGGCCTCGACGGTTTCCATCATGAGATCCTTGGGTTCCCCGACGCTAAGCCCCCCGACGGCATACCCGTCGAAGCCGATAGCGGTGAGCGCCTCGACGGAGGCCTGCCTCAGGTCCCGGTGGATGCCCCCCTGGACGATGCCGAAGAGGGCCTGGTCGGGGCTTTTCTTTGCGTCCCGGCAGCGCCTGGCCCATCGATGGGTCAGCGCCATGGATTTTTCCACGTAGTCGCGCTCGGCGGGGTAGGGCGTGCAGTCGTCGAAGCACATCATGATGTCCGAGCCGAGGGCCTCCTGGATCTCGATGGCCCGCTCAGGGCTCAGGAAATGGCGCGAGCCGTCGATGTGGGACTGGAAGTGGACCCCCTCCTCCGTGATCCTGCGCAGGGGTCCGAGGCTGAAGATCTGGAATCCGCCGCTGTCGGTGAGGATGGGACGGTCCCAGTGCATGAACCGGTGAAGCCCCCCGTGCTCGCGGATCAGCTCGTGGCCCGGCCTCAGGTATAGATGGTAGGTGTTGCCCAGGATGATCTCGGCGCCTGCCTCCTTGAGCCACTCCGGAGTCATGGCCTTCACGGTCCCCTGGGTTCCCACGGGCATGAAGACGGGCGTGCCGAGACGGGCCCGGGAGTTCGGGGCTGTCTTTAGTAATTCGAAGCTGAAAGCCATAAACGCGATGGAATAATGGAATGTTGGAATTATGGAATGTTGGGTTAAGGATGGAAAAACCCATGAATCCAATATTCCATTACTCCATTATTCCGCCTTTCATGTGATGAACATACAATCCCCGTAGCTGTAAAACCGGTATTTCTCGTCGATGGCCTTTTGATAGGCCGCAAATATCAGCTCCCTGCCGGCGAAGGCGCAGGCGAGCAGAAAAAGGGACGATTTCGGGAGGTGAAAGTTCGTAAGCAGCGCCCCCACGCGCCTGAACCGGTAGCCGGGGTAGATGTAGAGCCCCGTGGAGCCCGAAGCCGCCCGGATGTGGCCCCGTTCGTCGGCGATGGACTCGAGGACCCGGGTGGAGGTGGTCCCCACGGCGACGACCCGCTTGGCGGAGTTGATCATCTCCGCCGTCTCGTCGCCGATCTCGAAGTACTCTTCGTCCATCCTGTGATCCTCGATCTGCTCGGCTTCCACCGGGGTAAATGTTCCGTAGCCCACGTGGAGGGTCACCATCGCCACGGGGATGCCGCTGCCCCGGATCTCATCGAGGACCGATTCCGTGAAGTGCAGCCCGGCCGTGGGCGCTGCGACGGACCCCGGGTGTTTGGCGTAGACGGTCTGGTACCGGTCGAGATCGTCGGGGGAAGCCCCGTCTGTCTTCTCCCGGCGGATGTATGGTGGCAGCGGGGCCTGCCCCCGGCGCCGCAGGAAGGTCTCGAAGGGCTCGTCGGTCTTGAACTCGACGACCCATTTCCTCTCGTCGATCCTCTCCAGGACCCGGACGCTTGCTCCCCCGTCAAAGGCCAGCGTCGCCCCCGCCTTGATGCGCTTTGCCGGTCTCAGGAGCGCCTCCCACCGGGGCGACGATGCCCCTTCGCGGCTGCGAAGCAGGAGGATCTCCACGGCGGCGCCCGTTGACTTGCGGGCAAAAAGCCTCGCCGGGATCACCTTCGAGTCGTTGATGACGAGAACGTCTCCTTTTCGCAGCAATCCCGGGAACTCCTGAAAGACGTGGTCCCGCAGAGAGCCGCTTTGCTTCTCCACGACCATCATCCGCGAGCGGTCCCGGTCCGGGGCCGGCGACTGGGCGATAAGCTCCTGGGGGAGCGTGTAGTCAAAGTCGGTTAGTTTCATATAAAAAAGCTGGAATATTGGAATAATGGAGTAGTGGAATGTTGGGGCATTGGGTAAAAAAAAGATTCCGACCATCGGAATCCCATTATTCCATCATTCCATTTATCCATTATTCCGCAACCCGGGACGTTGCAAATAACCGTAAACGAAGGGGAAAGTCAAGAGAATTATACGGGGTTTGCCGTTGAGCCGGGTTGCATTCTAGCTCGTGCCAAAGTAGACGAGCAGCAGCCCGATGACCATGGCCAGAAACCCGAGCATCCTCAGGTTTGCATCGGAGGCCTCCTGGAGCTTCAGGTAGAGGGACTTGATCTTTTCCGGGAAGGCGAAATAGGGAAGCCCCTCCAGGACGAGAACCATGCCGATGACACAGAGGAAGAATTTGAAATTGACATTTTCCATGGTCTTTCTTGTTTCCCGTCTGTTTCTTACCTTCTCAACGTCTTCACTTCATAACTTCTTTCTTTTCGCCTCTTCCCACAGTGCGTCCATCTCTTCCAAAGTCGATGACGCCGGGTCCTTCCCACGCTCGCGCAGCCTCTGCTCTATATAAAGGAAGCGCTCCTCGAATCTGCGGTTCGTTGACCGCAGCGCCTCCTCGGAATTAACTTTCAAATGCCGGCTGAGGTTGACGATCGAGAAGAGGACATCGCCGATCTCGTCTCGGACCCGGTCGGGGTCCCCTTTCGCGAATGCCTCCCGGAATTCCCCCAGTTCCTCCTCGACTTTTGCCATTACGCTCTGAGCCGAGTCCCAGTCGAAGCCGACCTTTGCAGCTTCCCCGGTCAATTTCTGGGCTCGCATGAGCGCCGGCATCGACCGGGGGACCCGTGCCAGCAGGGAGGTTTCATTCTCCCCCCGCTTCTCGACATCCCGCTTGATCTGGTCCCAGTTGCGCTTCACCTCGGCGGCGTCTTTCACCTTTGCGTCGCCGAAGACGTGGGGGTGGCGACGGATCATTTTTGCCGAGATTTCATCGAGAACCCCATTGATTCCAAAGAGGTTTTCCTCCTCGGCGATCCGGGCAAGGAACAGGATCATGAAGAGAAGATCGCCCAGTTCTTCCCGGAGCGCCGCGGGTGAGGCTTTCCCGACGGCATCGAGGACCTCGTAGGTCTCGTCCAGGAGGTAGCGGCCCACATCCTCTTTCGTCTGGCGGATGTCCCAGGGGCATCCGCCCTCGGGGTTCCGAAGCCTTTCGATGAGGGTCAGGAGCTTTTCGAACCGGTCTGTTGCTTCTTGATGTTCTTTTTCCGGCATAACCACCCAAGGATTTCGACCTGATTATCACAATCGGCAAACCCTGTCAAAAATCGAACAGCCGCCCTGCCGAAAAATACCCTGTCGCCCCTTCGATTTCACTTGATTTTTGCGACTTTGAGTGATATGCATTCGCGGTTTCAAAAGACACCCGGATCAGCCCGCAGAACTGTTCCGGGATTCACCCCGATAATCACCGAAGCCCCCGTTCTTTCACAGAATTTGCCAACTACAGGCTTTTGATGCCTGTCGTTCTATTCAAGGAGAGAGGAGGAGTACTATGGCAGAAGAGAAGAAATTGACAAGGGCCGAGAGGCTTGCCGCGGAAAGAGAAAGCAACCTGAAGCACTGGGAAGCGCAGGATGCCGAACTGCTGAAACATCGCGAAGAGGCCTACAACCTCGGTGGGGCAGATCAGGTTGCCCGCCTGGCAAAGCAGGGCAAGAAGCCCATGCGCGATCTGGTCACGGAACTCATCGATCCCGGCACGGAGTTCTTCGAAGTCGGTCTCGATGCGGGCTACAACATCGGTAAAGTAAAGCTCTACGGCGGCGAGATCTACGAATCCGAGAAGCGCGGCCACATCCCCGGCGGCGGCCTCGTGACCGGCGTCGGAACGATCCAGGGCAAAGACTGCATGGTCTTCGCCAACGAGAACCGCTACGCCGCGGGAACCTATTTCCCCATCACCCTGAAGAAGCACATCAGGGCCCAGGCGATTGCAGAGCGCCTGAGACTGCCCTGCGTCTACATCGCCGATTCCGGCGGAATCAACCTGCCCCTGCAGCTGGGCTGCTTCGCCGACGACGGCCACTTCGGCAGCATGTTCTACAACATGTGCCGCATGTCCGCCGACGGCATCCGCCAGTACACGCTCTCCACGGGCGGCAACACGGCGGGCGGCGCCTACATCGTCTACCTGGCCTCCGAGTCCGTCATGATCGAGAAGATGGCCTACGCCTTCCTGGCGGGTCCCCCCATGGTGAAGTCGGCCATCGGCGAGACGGTTTCCCCCGAGGATCTCGGCGGCGCCTATGTCCACACCAAGCACTCCGGCGGCTGCGATCACATCGTGAAGAGCCAGGCCGAGGGGATCAAGAAGCTTCGCGACATCATCGACTTCGAACCGCCCCAGAAGCTCTTTGTCGACCGCCGCAAGGCCGTCGCGCCCCAGTTCGACTTCGCGGAGATGATGCGCGACACGCCCACCAACACCTATCAGTTCATCGACATCCGCAAGACCCTGAAGTGCCTGGCCGACGACAGCTACATCCACGAGTACAAGCCCACCTACGGTGAAAACCGAGGCGATTCGATCGTGGCCGGCAAGATGTGGCTCGGCGGCATGCCCGTCGGCTTCATCGCCTCGAATGCCAACGGCGTCATCTACATCGAGGCGGCCCGCAAGGCCACCGAGTGGATGATCCGCTGCGGCAACCAGGGCCTCCCGGTCCTGTTCCTCCAGGGCTCGCCCGGCTACATGGTCGGCAAGTCCGAGGAGTGGGGCGGCATCGGCAAGTACGGCTCCGACATGGTCCGCACCTGCTCCGTGCTCAACGTGCCGAAGATCCAGTACGTCATCGGCCCCGACCACGGCGCCGCCAACTACGGCATGTGCGGCCGCGCCTTCCGGCCGGTCTTCTGCTTCACCAACATGAGAGGCCGCACGACCGTTATGTCCGGTGACACGGCGGGCTTCATCGTCGAGTCCGTGCGCCGCAAGAACATCATCGACAAGGGACAGCCGGTCAACGAAGAAGAAATGGCCAAGTTCCGCCAGATGATGAGAGACCGCTACGACGCCGAAGGCCACCCGTTCCTCACCGGGTCGCTTCTGTTCCACGACGGCGCCATCGCCTTCAGCGAGGTCCGCGGCAAGCTGGCAAGAGCCCTCGAGCTCTGTTACCGCGTGCCCGTCGGCCACACCAATTGGGGTGATCTGAAGGTTTAATTCAGGGAATCTGACATGTCCGGAGGAAGCCCCGGCCCGCCGGGCCGGGGCCTCTCCCCGGTTCATAAAACTGAGGAAAAGGGAAAGAGATAGAGAGGGAGGAAGTTATGTCAGAAATTCTGCTTCAACAAAAGACCGATGACGGCATCCTGATTTTGACCCTGAACCGTCCGGATGCCATGAACTGCTTCAACTTCGACCTGCTGTCCGTGCTGGCCGACGTCATCCGCGAGGCCAACTTCGATCTGAGTCTCCGCTGCATCATCATCACGGGCTCCAAGGCCGGCGACGACCCCAAGAAGTGGTCCTTCTCCACGGGCGCAGACCTGAAAGAGCGTCGCTCGCTCACGCAGGACCAGGTCCGCCGCTTCATCTTCACGATTCGCAACACCTTCACGGCTGTCGAGAACGTCCGCATCCCCGTCATCGCCGCGATCAACGGCTTTGCCTTCGGCGGCGGCACGGAGCTGGCGCTGGCCTGCGACATCCGCATCTGCTCGAACAACGTGCTGATGGGACTGACCGAGACGAGCCTCGCCATCATCCCCGGCGCCGGCGGCACCCAGCGCATGACCCGCGTGGTGGGCGTGGCCAAGGCGAAGGAGCTCATCTACACGGCCCGCCGCTTCGATGCGAAGACGGCCCTGGAGATCGGCCTGGTGAGCAAGGTTGTCGAGCCCGACAAGCTGATGGATTCGGCCCTGGAGCTGGCCCGCGAGATCGCGAAGAACGGTCCCGTCGGCGTGGCGCAGGCGAAGTTCGCCATCAACTACGGCTCCGAGGCGAGCCTCGGAGTGGCGCTGCCGCTCGAGTCGAAGGCCTACGAAGTGACGATTCCCACGAAGGACCGCCTGGAAGCCCTGGCCGCCTTCGCGGAGAAGCGCAAACCGAACTTTACGGGAGAGTAGCCCGGACTGTAATCGGCCCGACGTGCCTGCACCGCCGTGAGGCAGCGCGGGAGTCGCCGAGTCGTTCGGCTTTCCCTTGAGGTAAAGCCGCCCCTTAGGGTGTGCAAAACAACATCGTGTTGCAGATTTAATATTTAGGGAGGTAGGAGTTTTATGACGGAATATGATCTCTGGAAAGTTTTCCCAAGAATGCCCAAGAAGGTCATGATCGGCGACATCACGATCCGTGACGGCTTCCAGCACGAGGAGAAATTCATCTCCACGCAAGCCAAGATTTTCTACGGACAGGAGAGCATCCTGGCCGGCTGCAAGGAACTCGAGGCCACCAACCTGGGGAGCGCCGCCACGACGCCCCAGTTCTCCGATGCCGACGAAGTGATGAAGGCCATGCGTAGCGACGAGTTCAAGAAGCGCTGCGAGCGCGCCAAGATCAAGTATAACGATCTGGTTTTCACCAACGTGACGATCCGCGAGACCGCCGTGGACCGCGCCATCGAGATGAAGAAGAAGGGCTACGGCCCGGACCGCATCCTCATGATGGTCTCGACGGACCCCGAGCACCACTTCGCCAACTCCGGCACGACCCTCTCCCAGTACTGGAGAGAGGCCGAGCGCTGCATCAAGAAGGCAACCGATGCCGGCATCAAGATGTGCGGCACGGTCTCCACGATCTGGGGCAGCCCCATCAGCGGCGCGACGAAGCTGGAAGACGCCGTTGAGTTCACGAAGCGCTGGTTCTCGATCGGCGCCTTCGACATCGAGCACGCCGACCACGACGGCTCGGCCAACGGCGCCGACGTGTACCGGTACTTCTCGATGATCCTCGACGCGATGCCCAATCCCGAGGCGCACCTGTGCCACCTGCACGAGACCAAGCGCATCGCCTCGCAGTCGATCCTGGCGGCACTGGAGGCGGGGCTTGCCCGTTTCGAGGGGACGCTGGGCGGCCTGGGCGGACAGCCGGCAAACTTCCTCGACGACTGCCCGATCCGCGGCACCGGCGAGTATTACTACAAGGATCACCGGTTCGTAGGGCTGATCTGCCTGGAGGACCTCCTCGTGCAGATCGACGAGCTGGGGATTGAGCACGGCTACGACGTGGACCGCATGCTGTGGCTGGGTTCGAAGCTGGAGAAGACCTGCGGGCGCAGGCTGCGCAGCGAGGCCGTCATCAACGGCCGCACGCAGAAGGGCGGGAATCCCCAGTTTGGCCGCCCGGGCCTCAGGAAGCTCGTCGACAAGGAAGGCGAGAAGCCCGGCCAGCGCGTGCCGGCCGAGTGGCCCGCCGAGGCGAAGCTGGGCGACAAGTGGGGACCCACCGCCGCCGCATGGAAGAAGTAAGTCGATAACCCGTGACAGGGGGAGAATATATATCTTCCCCTGTCACTCTTTTTCTGCTAGAACCCGTCACGGTTCCTCGAGAACCGTGACGACTTTTACCTATTGAAACAAAAGAGGAGGATAGCGAAATGGCAGATGTAGTAGCCCCCATGCCCGGGACGATCAAAGAGATCATCGTAAAGGTGGGCGATGCCGTGAAGGAAGACGAGGAGCTCGTCATCCTCGAGGCCATGAAGATGGAAAATCCCATCGTGGCCCCTGCGAACGGCACCGTGAAGGAAATCAAAGTAAAGGAAGGCGACAAGGTCAACACGAGCCAGGTTCTCGTCGTTCTCGGATAACGCCGACTGAAAATGGTAAAACGATGCCGAACTGACTCTCCGGGGTCGGTTCGGCATTGTTTTATCTATCTGCGTCCGAAGGACGCAGATGGGATTCGGGCATCGGGATCCGTTACAAGAGACAAGTGCAGCGTAACAAGTAACGCATTTTCAATACCCAATACCCCGTTTCCCAATTCCCATCATCTATGGTAAGTTTACGCCGGGGATAATCCATGAAGCAAGGCTTGCCAACAAAGGTCACGATTCACGAAGTCGTCCTGCGCGACGGGATCCAGAACGAGCGAAAGATCGTCCTGACGGAAGAGAAACTGCGTCTGATCGGGGAACTCGTTGCCTGCGGAGTCCGGCGCATCGAGGTGTCATCCTTCGTCAACCCCAAACTCGTCCCGCAGATGGCCGATGCCGAAGAACTCTGGGAGCGGATCGAGCGGAAAAGAAGCGTCCTCTATTCGGCCCTCATCCTCAGTGAAGGCGGCCTCGAGAGGGCTATCCGCTGCCGGGTTCCCCATGTGGGAATTTTCGTGTCGGCAAGCGAGACCCACAGCCGAAAGAACAGCAACAAGTCCGTTGCCGAGGCGCTGAAAGAGGCCGTCCGCCTGATCGGCAGGGCGCAGGATGCCGGGATGAGGGTGAGGGCCGGCGTCATGAACGCCTTTGGCTGCGCCTACGAAGGCCCCGTGCCCGTGACCCGCGTCCTGAAGATCGTTTGTACCTTCAAGCAGATGGGGCCTG
>PDVJ01000446.1_pt2 | contig 10692 bp, 9 predicted proteins | sample 1369811 | NCBI WGS metagenome assembly PDVJ01 (sample SAMN07795376, study PRJNA414565) | Alkali sediment metagenome, whole genome shotgun sequencing project. | reverse complement strand
GCCCCCGCGTTACCGATCGACTTGCATGTGTTAAGCACGCCGCCAGCGTTCAATCTGAGCCAGGATCAAACTCTTCACTTGAAGTCTTGCGACTCAATTTCGGAGAGATCCCAACTAGTTTCAGTATTAACTGGCTAATTGGTACTCGCCGTGTTTGCGCTTGCAAACGACCGACGCGAGTCCCCACACAAATTACCTGTTTCGATTTTTAAAGATCGCCCTCGGGCTCGGCCGGGGCAGACCGCGAATTATGCGGCATTCCGCGTGACTGTCAACAGCGTTCAGCAGAAATTTCTGCTGTTTGCGTGACTTCCACGGCACTCCATGTACGGGACGCCGCTGCGGAAGGGCGCGCAGTATAGCGACGCGCTGCACCGCGTCAACACTGGCGATTCGGCACCACTCGTCGCCCGCGGCTTGACAACGCGCGAGCCCCGGGAAATCCCGTTACTCGGCGGCAATCGTTACTCGTGCCAGCCTGCGCTTGCCAACCTGGAAGACGTGTGTACTGCCCGGCGCGAACCTCGAGTTGCCGTCCTCGACTCGCTCGCCGTCGACCTTCACGGCGCCCTGCTTCACCTGTCGGAATGCCTCGCTGGTGCTCGGCACCAATCCCGCAGCCTTCAACACCTGCGCGATCGGGAGCCCGGCAGCGGTGCGCGCGCTGGCACCGCTGCCGGCGCCGTGGAATCGGTCCACGATCTCGACGGCAAGTTCGAACTTGACGTCGCGCGGATTGCGCCCACCGTCAGCTTCGGCGCGCAACCTTGCCAGGTCCGCATTCGGCCGGAACGACAGCAGCTCGAAGTAGCGCCACATCAGGTCGTCCGAGATCGACATCAGCTTCCCGAACATCTCGTCCCGCGGATCAGTGATGCCGATGTAGTTGCCGAGCGACTTCGACATCTTGTTGACGCCGTCGAGGCCCTCTAGCAGCGGCATCGTCATCACGACCTGCGGCTCCTGGCCGTACGCTTCCTGCAGCTGACGGCCAACCAGCAGATTGAACTTCTGGTCCGTGCCGCCGAGCTCGACGTCGGCCTCGAGCGCCACCGAGTCGTATCCCTGCACGAGCGGATACAGGAACTCGTGGATCGCGATGGCCTGTCCGCTTCGGTAGCGCTTCGCGAAATCGTCGCGCTCGAGCATGCGAGCAACGGTGTGCCTCGCAGCCAGCTGGATCAGGCCTGCTGCGCTCATCGGCCCCATCCAGCGCGAGTTGAACTCGATGCGCGTGCGCTCCGGATCGAGGATCTTGAAGATCTGTGACTGGTAGGTGGCCGCATTCGCCTGCACGTCCTCCGGTGTGAGCGGTGGACGCGTCGCATTGCGGCCGGTGGGATCGCCGATCAGTCCCGTGAAGTCGCCGATGAGAAAGATCACCTCGTGCCCGAGCCGCTGGAACAGCGCCATCTTGTTGATGAGCACGGTGTGGCCGAGGTGCAGGTCGGGTGCGGTCGGATCGAAGCCCGCCTTGATGCGCAGCGGCCGACCCTTCTGCAGTTTTTTCAGCAGGTCGGCCTCGAGCAGGATCTCGGCCGCGCCTCGGCGCAGCTCGGCGAGTTGTTCTTGAGCGCTCAGCATGGTGTCGCGGAGTCCTGACTGAGGAGCGAGCCGGTGTGGCCGCCGGACTCTATGGACTCGCCGGTCCCGAGGCAATCCGTAGGCTTGAGGCGGAAACCCGTCACGGAATTGACTTTCAGTGCGCAAGCGGCTGTCGAAACACGGAAAAACGTCGGATTTAACAGTTGACGCGTCGTGACTACACCACTAACTTACGGCCGGCTTCGATCCCGGGGGTACCGATCTTGGCTGTAAACGAATTTCGTCGCGGGCGGTCCGCCGCGCAACAAGCACGGGTAGGCGGGCGTCGCTGGATGCTCTCGGCTGGCGCAGTACCCCTGGTCGCGGCCAGCGTGCTGATGATGCGGCCGGTTGGCGACGACGCCCCCACCTCGATCGACCTGACCCCGCGCGCGGCAGCGGCGCAGGATTCCGCCGTCGGGAACGGCCCGCGCAGCATCGATGTCGTCGACGTACAGGTGCAGCGCAACGACACCCTCGACCGCATCTTCCGTTCCCTGGGCATCGACAGCGCCACGCTCACCGAGCTGCGCCAGCTGCCCGACGTGCGCAAGGCGCTGGACCTGCTGCGGCCGGGCGACGTCATTACCCTCACCCATGCCGACGGCGCCCTGCTGTCCCTCAACCGCCGCATCAGCAACACGCTCACGCTGAGTGTTGCCCGCGCGGGCGACGGTTACGCGGTCGACTACATCGATAACCCGTTCGAGATCGAGACCGGGGCCACGCGCGCGCGCATCGAATCCTCGCTGTTCAACGCGGGGCGCGAGGCGGGGCTGTCGAGCGAGACGATCATGGTGCTCGCCAACGAGATCTTCGGCTGGGACATCGACTTCGCGCTCGACATCCGCCGTGGCGACGAGTTCGGCGTGATCTACCAGCGCAAGTTCCAGGACGGTCGCTACGTCACCGACGGGCGCGTGCTGGCCGCCGAATTCGTGAACCGGGGCCGCACCTACCGCGCTGTCTGGTTCGAATCGGCCGACGGCGCCGTGCGCGGTTATTTCACGCCGGAAGGTCGTGGCATGCGCAAGGCGTTCCTGCGCGCCCCGCTCGATTTCACGCGCATCAGCTCCGGCTTCAACCCGCGTCGCATTCACCCGATCAGCGGCCGCGTGCGCGCCCACCGCGGTGTCGACTACGTCGCGCCGACCGGTACGCCGATCTGGGCGGCCGGCGCCGGCCAGATCCAGTTCGCGGGCCGCAAGGGCGGCTACGGCAATGCGGTGATCGTCGACCACGGCCGCGGAATCACCACCCTGTATGCCCACATGTCGCGCATCGGCCGGGATGCGCGAGTCGGGCGGAAGGTCGAGCAAGGCAAGGTGATCGGCTACGTGGGCTCCACGGGCGCTTCGACCGGCCCGCACCTTCACTACGAATACCGGGTGAACGGCCAGCACAAGAACCCGGCCACCGTGCCGCTGCCGAATACGGAAGTGCCGGCCGCCTACGCCGCCGAGTTCCGCGCCAACACCGAAATCGCGCTGGCGCAGCTGCGTCTGACCGACCGCGGCGCCGCAGCACTCGCCAGTCGTTGAGCGCGACGCCGGAATCTCAGGAAGTCGACTGAACGGCAGCGGGCGCGCGCCGCCCGTGACGTCTATTGAACGCGCAGTCGGAACCCGGCGGCCTGCAGGAGTCCGGTCTCCTGTTCCAGATCCGCGGCCGTGAGCGGGTGCTCCGCCAACCAGCCCTTCGGGAACGCAACCGAGAGCGAACGACCGCTGGGTTTGAGCTGCAGCTGCGGCAACGCGCGCGGCCCACGACCGCGGTGCAGCAACACCGCGAGCCTCAGCAGCACGATCAGGAACTCGGCCCTGAGGTGCCACGGCGGCACCAGGTCCTCGAGCTGGGCGAGATTGAGCTTGCGACGGTGATTTCCGACGACTGCTGCGAGCAGCTGCTGCTCTTCGCGCGGGAATCCCGGAAGGTCGGCATTGGCGAGCAGGTACGCGCCGTGCTTGTGATAGTGCGAGTGCGCAATGTCGAGCCCCACCTCGTGAAGGCGCGCCGCCCACCGCAGCACGGGCTCCGCCAGTGGCTCGTCGAGCTTCCACGCCTCGCGCACCTGCCCAAGGAAGGCGAGCACGGTCGCCTCGACCCGGTCGGCTTGCGCCAAGTCCACGTGGAAGCGCGCCTCGAGCGAGCGAACACTGCGCGCCCGCGCGTCTTCGTCGGTAAGCCGGCCCACGAGGTCGTAGAGCAACCCCTCGCGCAGCGAACCGTCGGCGACGCGCATGCTCTCGATGCCCAGCATGTCGAATATCTCGGTAATGATCACGAGTCCGCCCGGCATGATCTCCTGCCGCTCGGCGGCGAGACCGGGAAGGCGGAGTTTGCTCACCTCGCCGGCCCTCAAGCACTCGCCCAACAGCCACTGCACTCCCTCGCGGTCGATGCCGCCGCGGCCTGTGCCGCGTGCCACCAGCGCATCGGCCGCGGCGCGCATGGTTCCCGAGGCGCCGAATGCCATCTCCCACTCCGTGCGCTTGAACCGTGACATGACCGGTTCGATCTCGAGCTGCACCTCGGTACGCGCGCGCTTCATGCGCTTCTCGGTGATCACCCCGTCGCCGAAATGGCGCGCGCTAAGGCTCACGCATCCCATGTAGAGGCTCTCGAGCCGGCGCGCTTCGAAGCCTTCGCCGATGATCAGTTCGGTGCTGCCACCGCCGATGTCGACCACGAGCCTGCGGCCGGCTTCGCTGGGCGTTGTGTGCGACACACCCAGGTAGATCAGTCGCGCTTCCTCCACGCCCGAGATGATCTCGATCGGGTGTCCGAGGGCCTCGCGCGCGCGGTCGAGGAACGCGCCCTTGCGTCTCGCCTTGCGCAGGGTATTGGTGCCGACGACTCGTACGCGCTCGGCCCGCATGTCGCGCAGACGCTGGCCGAAGCGCTCGAGGCAGGCGAGTGCGCGGGCGGTGGACTCACGGTTCAGCCGCCCATGCTCATCGAGCCCGGCGGCAAGGCGCACCATCTCGCGAAGACGGTCGACAATGGCGAGCTGGCCCAGCGCGTAGCGCGCCACAACCATGTGAAAGCTGTTCGACCCGAGGTCGACAGCGGCAAGGACGTCTGGCACAGGCGCGCGGGGCGAGGCCAAGTCGGGTTCAGGCGGAGAACGAGGAGCCGCAGCCGCAGGTGGTAGTGGCGTTGGGATTGCGGATCACGAATTGCGCACCCTCGAGGTCTTCCTTGTAGTCGATCTCGGCGCCGGCGAGGTACTGGATGCTCATCGGGTCCACGACCAGCCTCACCCCGAGGGCCTCGACGCAGGTATCGCCTTCTTCCTCGTTCTCGTCGAAGGTGAAGCCGTACTGGAAGCCCGAACAGCCGCCGCCCGACACGAACACCCGAAGCCTGAGGTTCGGGTTGCCTTCCTCGCGGATCAGCTCGCCGACCTTGATGGCCGCCGATTCCGTGAACACCAGCGCGGGCGCGTCGGCCACGTCAGTTGCTACGAGGTCTGTCATGTCACTTTGCTCCATCAGTTCGATCCTCCAGCCCGGCGATGTTAGCACTGCTCCCGGTCGCCCAGCGTGACACTCACGGGTCTGCGGCGTTCGCCACGTTCCACGGGAAGGACTGCTGCAACGGGAAGCGCAGCTTGCTCGAGCGCACCTGCACCTCCGCCTCGAAGGCCTGGAATGCCTCCGGCAGCGTGACCCGCTGTTCGAGCGTCTGGAAGTAGCGGAATGAAAACGGCAGCTCCGCGCGCGGGCGTCCGAGCAGTTCACCCACCGAGTAGCGCGCCGGACGGTCAGCCTGCATGCCGTGCAGCACGACCTGCACGAGTCCCGAGGCCAGGCTCTCATGGCGCATCGCCTGGATCAGCGTGAGCTTCAACACGTACTCGCGCGGGGCTGAGCCGGGCTGGATGTCGAAACGCTGGATGCGCAGGCCCTGGATGCCGTCCTCGGGTGAGACGATGCTGCGATAGAACGCGAGATCCTCCGACTGCTTCGACAGCTGCGACTGCAGCTCGCCGATCGAGCGCTCCACCTGCCCGTAGGCCTCCCGGTCAAGACGCCGCGCCATCTCCAGTTCCGCGACCTTGGCGCCGAGCTCGGAGTTCTGCTTCTCGAGCCGCTCCGCCTTTGCAAGCAGCTCGCGTCGCTCGATGGTCATGCCCGGGACGTCGAGGCCTGCCGAGACTCGCCCGCGGTGATACGCGTAGGCCGCAGAGAGCACCGCTGCCACGACCGCGGCGATGCCGAGCCAGACCGCGCGGCCGCCCCACGCCGGGCGCGGGGGCGAAGCCCGCTCCATCACTCGCCGGCCACGCTGGTGGCAGAACGGCGGGGGCGTGGTCGAGCCGGCGGGCTCAGCACTTCGTCCGACCACCACTCCGGCAGCGGCGGTGGTCCGTCCGCGAACGCCTGGCGACCGAGTTCCTCCAGCGCCCGCGCGTACACGGTCCGCTTGAAATAGATCACCTCGCGCACCGGCGACCAGTAGTCCACCCAGCGGCCGCTGTCGAACTCGGGGCGCTCGGTGACGTCGAATCGCAGCCGCGACTCGCTGCCGACCATGCGCAGCAGGAACCACCGCTGCTTCTGCCCGATGCAGAGCGGTCGGGAGCGCCGCCGCACGTACCGCCGCGGCAGACGGTAGCGCAGCCAGTTGCGCGTCGCGGCGAGCACTTCGACGTCGTCCGGGGCAAGGCCGACTTCCTCTCGCAGCTCGCGGTAGAGCGCCTGCTCGGCGGACTCGTCCGGCTGGACGCCTCCCTGCGGGAACTGCCAGCCGCGACCGTCGCTCCGACCGCCAAGGAAGACGTCGCCGCGGTCCCGGATCAGGACGATCCCGACGTTGGCGCGAAATCCCTGGGCGTCGATCCAGTCGGTCATGATTCCGTAAACTCCCGGAGCCATTGATTTTTTCACATCACCCGCCCCGGGTCCAAGGCGGGCGGCCCGCCCTCGCCTTGTGGCCGTCGGGCGGCGGGACTTAGGCTTCGACCACCCCGGACCTGAAAATGCACCGTCGCCTCGCAATATTCCCGGCCATCTCCGTCATGCTGCTCGCGGCCGCGGTGCTGCTGGGCCTGTCGCTGGCCTCCGGCAGTGTGCCGTTGAGCCTGGAGGAGATCGCCGGGGCGGCGTTCGACGACGGACCGTCGCTGGCCCGGGACGTGCTGATCGAACTGCGGCTGCCGCGCGCGCTGACCGCCTTCGCTGTCGGCGGGCTGCTGGCAGTCTCAGGAGCGATCCTGCAGGTGCTCCTGAGAAATCCACTCGCCGACCCATACGTCATGGGTGTATCCGGCGGGGCCTCGGTGGCGGCGCTCGTCGCAATCATGCTGGGACTGCCGGCAGCGGGGGTTGACGGGCTCGCCGCGGTGGGCGCGCTGGGCGCGTGCCTGCTGGTCTTCGCGCTCGCGCAGGGGCCTGGCGGCTGGACGCCGACGCGGCTGCTGCTCACCGGCATCATCGTGGCGGCCGGGGCGGGTTCGATCGTGAGCCTGCTGCTGTCGCTCAGTGACGACACGCAGCTGCGCGGCATGGTGTTCTGGCTGCTCGGCGACCTGTCCCGGAGCGAGCGCTGGCCGTGGCTGCTCGGCCTGCTCGCGGCGGCGGCGCTGGTGGGCATCACGCTCGGCCGTCAGCTGAACGTGCTCGCGCGCGGCACGGTCCAGGCCGCGACCGTCGGCATGGACGTGCGTCGGATGCACCTGTTGATGTTTGCGGTGAGTTCGCTGTTCACCGGTGCGGCAGTCAGCGCGGCGGGCAGCATCGGCTTTGTAGGCCTGGTGACGCCCCACCTCGTGCGGCTTGCGCTCGGCAGCGACAACCGGGTCGTGCTGCCGGCTTCGGCACTGGCGGGCGGTATTCTGCTCATGGCCGCAGATCTCGCCGCGCGCAGCCTGATCGCGCCGCGTCAGCTGCCTGTCGGCGCCCTCACGGCGGTGGTCGGCGTGCCGCTGTTCCTTGTGCTCATGCGTCGGCAGCGCTCGTGAGGCCGTCCCGCGGCGGAAAGGTCACCACGTGCTCAGTGGCGAGGCGCACGCCGATCCACTCGCCGATGCGATGGTCGTGGTGGCTGGGGACCAGCGACAGCACGCGCCGCCCGCTGGGCAGCTCGAGCGTGTAGAGAAACTCGGCGCCGCGGAACACGCGCTCGACGATGCGGGCCTTGAGCGGCGCGTCATCATCGTGCACGACGTCATCGGGGCGAAGCAGCACATCGACGGTACCGCCGCATGCGGCCGTCTGGTGACCCTCGATCAGCGGTCCGAGCTCGGTCTGCAGCTGGCCGCTACCCGCGCAGCAGGCCGGCAGGAACGTGGCCTGGCCCACGAACTCCGCGGTGAAGCGTGATCGGGGGCGATGGTACAGGTCATACGGCGTTCCCCATTGCTCGAGGCGTCCCGCGCGGAGGAGTCCGACTCGGTCGGCGAGAGCGAACGCGTCCTGCTGGTCGTGAGTGACCACGAGTGCCGTGGCACCGAGCGCCTTGAGCAACTCGCGCATGTCGCCGACAAGCCGCTCACGCAATGCGACGTCGAGGCTCGCAAATGGCTCATCGAGCAGCACGGTGGACGGTTCGGGCGCGAGCGCGCGGGCGAGCGCCACTCGCTGCTGCTGCCCGCCCGAGAGCTGTCCCGGATACGCATCCATGCAGTCGGCGAGCCCGACGCGCTCGAGCATGCCGGCGGCACGGGACCTTCGCAGGCGTGCAGGCAATGCATGCAGGCCGAATTCGACGTTGCCGCGTGCCGTGAGGTGCGGGAACAGCGCGTGATCCTGGAACACGAGACCGATGCCACGTTCGTGCGCCGGGACGTGCACGCCAGGACCTGCGAGCAGTCGGCCGCGTGAAACGACACGACCGGCATCCAGCGTTTCCAGCCCCGCGATGCATCGCAGCGCCGTCGTCTTGCCGCAACCACTGGGTCCCAGCAGGCAACCGATCTCGCCTTTCATGAGCCCGAAGCTCACGCCGCCGAGCGCCCGGCGTCCGCCGAAGTCGCGCACCGCGTCGCGAAGTTCAAGCCACATGCGCGAGCCGCCTGGCAAGCAGCACCACGGGAACCACGCCGACCGCCACGATCAGCACCGATGGCAGCGCGGCACGCTGCCACTCGCCCTCCGCGGCCATCTCGAACACGCGCACCGCGAGCGTTTCGAAGCCGAAAGGCCGCGTCATCAGCGTGATCGGCAGTTCCTTCATCAGGTCCACGAACACGAGGATCGCCGCGGCGAACAGGCTCCCGCGCAGCAGTGGCAGGTGCAGGCGACGCAACCGCGTGAGCCCCCGGGCGCCGAGCAGCGCCGCTGCCTCGTCCAGGTGGCGATGGATGCGCTCGAGCCCGCTCTCGACCGGTCCCGCACCCACCGCAAGAAAGCGCGCAAGGTAGGCCACGAGCATCGCGAGCAGCGTGCCCTGGAGAAAGAGCTGCGGCGCGGCCGAGCCGAACAGCGCATCGAGCCCGCCCTGCAGCCAGCCGTTGAACGCAGCGAGCGGCGCGAACAGGCCCACGGCCAGCACCGTACCGGGAATCGCATAGCCCGTGGTGGCGACTCGACCGAGCCCTCTCGCCCAGCTACGTCGCTCGCCCCGCAGGGCATACCCGTGGACCAGGGCTGCGGCAATCACCACCAGCGCGCCAGAGGCTGCGAGCGCAACGCTCCGCCCGGCAAATGCCCAGTAGCGCGCGTCGAGATCCGTGGCCGCGTGGTCCCAGGCCCATGCGACGAGCTGTAGCGCCGGCAGCACGAAGGCAACCGCAAGCACGGCACCGGCCAGAGCCGTCGCGGCCAGCGCTTCGCCGCCGCGCAGCCTGCGTCGCGGCAACGCGCCGGACGGGCGCTGGGCCGCATAGCCGCGTGCGGAGCGCGCCCTTCGTTCGAGCCAGACACCGAGGATCGCCACCAGTCCGAGCAGCGCCGCCATCTGCAGTGCGGCAGTGACCGAGAACATGCCGTACCACGCACGGTAGATCGCGGTCGTGAACGTATCGACGTTCAGCGCCGCCACGACGCCGAAGGACGCCGGACGCGACAGCCGGGCGCGCCAGAGGCAGCAACACTCGCCGCAGCGCCGCACCGGGATCGAGCCCGAGCGTCTGCGCCACCTCGAGTTGACGGCCGCCTGCCGATTCGAACGCGACGCGCGCAAGCAGGTAGACATATGGATAGAGACACAGTGTCAGCACCAGCGCCGCGCCGCCCAGCGAGCGGATCGGCGGCAGTCGAATGCCCGGGTGGATCGCGTCGCGCAGCCAGCCCTGTACCGGCCCGGCGAAGTCGAGCGCACCGGCGAATACCACCGCAAGCACGTAGCCTGGCATCGCGAGCGGCAGCAGCAGCGCCCAGCCGAACACGCGCCGGCAGGGGAACTCATTTGCGGCCACCAGCCACGCGAGCGTGGTGCCAAGTACTGCCGTGGCTGACCCGACCAGGAGCAGCAACAGGGCGGTATTGAAGGAGACGCGCGGCAGTACGTGCCTGAGCTGGTGCGCCCAGACCTCGCCCGCTGGAATGGTCCACGCCGCCACCGCCGACAGCAGCGGCAGCAGCGCCGGCAATGCCAGTGCGGCCAGCACGGCGGCCGCCCAGCTGCGGCGAGCGACCAGGGTCATGCCTCAGCGGTACCCGGCTCGGTCCATCAGGCGTACGGCCGCGGGCTGGAGGCGCCCCGCCTCCACGATGTTGATCAGGCTGGGTTCGAACCGGCCCCATGACTGCACGAGCGGGTCGACGGCGGCCGCCGGGTTGACCGGATACTCCATGTTCACGGCTGCGAAGTGCGCCTGCGCCTTCGGCCCCGAGAGCCACTCGAGGAAACGCGTGGCCGCGGCGACGTGGCGCGAGTGCCTGGTCACGCCGCCTCCCGAAATGTTCACGTGCACTCCGCCCGACCCCTGGTTGGCCCAGAACAACCTGACGTGGAAGTCGGGCCGCTCCTTGACGATGCGACCGTAGTAATAGGTGTTGGCGATGCCCACGTCGCACTGCCCGGCGGCGATCGCCTCGAGCAGCGCCGTGTCGTTCGGGAACACGTCAGTGGCGAGATTCGCGACCCAGCCGCGCACCACCTGTTCGGTCTTCGCCTCACCGTCCTGCGCGATCATCATCGCGACCAGCGACTGGTTGTAGA
>PDVJ01000804.1_pt1 | contig 10695 bp, 9 predicted proteins | sample 1369811 | NCBI WGS metagenome assembly PDVJ01 (sample SAMN07795376, study PRJNA414565) | Alkali sediment metagenome, whole genome shotgun sequencing project. | reverse complement strand
GAGAAGGCTTTCGACGACCCGGCGCTGCAGGCGCGATACGAGAACATCAACCGCGAGCTTCGCTGTCTCGTCTGCCAGAACCAGACCATCGCGGACTCGAACGCCACGCTGGCCCAGGACCTGCGCCACGAGGTGCGTGCGATGATCGCCGCCGGCAAGACGGACGACGAGATCCGCACGTTCATGATCGAGCGCTACGGCGACTTCGTTCTGTATCGGCCGCGCATGACGGCCGGGAATTTCCTGCTCTGGGCCGCCCCCGTGCTGCTGCTCGCGTTCGGCGCCTTTGCCGTGGTGCGTCCTGATCTGCGCCGTCATGCTCGTGGCGGCGCTTGCCTGCGTGGCCGTGCCGCTGGTACGAAGGGTCCCGTCAGCAGCCAAGGGCGCGCCTGCCGCGCCCCGTTCGACCGCAGTGCTGTTTGCGCTCGCGGTCCTGCTGCCATTGGCCGCGGCGGCGCTCTACTCCAGCATCTCGAACTTCCCATGGAACAACCCGATCGCCGCGGCGCCCGTGCCTGCCGGACATGGCGAGGGCGGGGCCGGGGACATGCAGGAAGTCATGTCTCAGCTCGAGGCGCGTCTCGCTGCGAATCCGGGCGACGTTGAAGGCTGGCAGATTCTCGGACGCACGTACCTGGTGACGGGTGACGCCGCGAAGGCCGCAGCCGCTTACCGCAAGGCCCTGGAATTGAACAGCGAGAATCCCTCTCTCAAGCTCGACCTGGCCGAGGCGCTCATCCTCACCGAGGATCCGGCGGTGCAGGACCAGGCGAAGCAGATTGTGGACGCGGCAATCGCGGCCGATGCCAGCAATGGCAAGGCCTTGTGGTACTCAGGCGTGATGGCGATCCGGGCCGGCGACAGGGAAACGGCCAAGACGCGTTGGAGCGAAGTCCTGGAGCAGAACCCGCCGGAGGACATACGACAGATCATCGTTGCACAACTTGCGGAACTCGGCGTCGAGGTGCCCGCGACAGCCGCTGCGTCCCCGTCCGCAATGGGCGCAGGCGCGGGTGGCGCAATGGCTGGCGGTATGGGTGGCGGCATGGCCTCGTCCGGCGCCGATGACGGTCCGGCGCCAGCCGGCCGCACGATTCGAATTTCGATTTCCGTCGACCCGAAGATCGCGGGCAAGCTGCAGCCCGGCACGCCGCTGTTTGTCGCGGCGCGGCAGCCCGGCATTCCGGGACCACCGCTCGCCGCCGTACGCTTGTCGAGCGACCAGCTTCCGCAACTCCATGATGGAGGGGCGCAACCTGTCGTCGGTCGACGACGTCGAGCTGGTGGCCCGCGTTGCATTTGGCGGAACCGCGGTCACCGCGTCCGGCGACCTGATCGGCAAGGTCAGTCAGAAGAAGGGCGGGGCGACAGACGTCGCGATAGTCATTGACCAGATCGCTCCCTAGTACGTGACGAACTCCGTTCACCTGAGAGTTCGAAGGCTGCCGACGGGGTTAGCAAGCTACCCGCGGGTGCTGTTCACGAAGCGGCCGCTGGTGACCGAAATCGGCGAGCCGGCCGAGTTCCATGCCAGCGTCGCAGGTGTCGTGCTCTCGGCGGCCAGCGTGGAACGCTACTCGGCCGTGTGCGGTTTCGGTCCTGGCGTGCCGACGACATATCCGCACGTGCTGTCGACGCCACTGCACCTGCAGATCTTCGCCTGCAGTGATTTTCCGCTGCGGCCCATGGGCCTGATCCACCTTTCCAACGTCATCGAGAAGTTCGCCGAGCTCGAGCCGGGGATGCGTCTCGAGGTTGCCGTGGCGGCTCGCAACTACCGCCGCACGGATGCCGGACTCGCTTTCGACATGGACACCGTGATGTCCAGCCACGAGCAGCCTGTATGGCGTGAAACCTGCGTGTTTCTCTCGCGATGGCCCGAATACGCCGATCGCCCCGCTTCCCGCCCGCCGAGACCACCGAAGGCGCCGAAAGACAGCGTGGTGCTGACAGAGTTCGACGTGACGCGTCGCACGGCATGGGACTACGCCCGGGTATCGATGGATTTCAACCCTATCCACCTGAGCAATCGGGCCGCGCGCTTCTTCGGCCTGCGTGGCGCGATCAGTCATGGCATGTGGTCGCTCGCACGGAGCCTCGCGCAGCGCCCGATATCTGTGATCGGCGTCGGCACGCGCATCGAGACTCAGTTCCTGACGCCGGTCCAGCTGCCGGCCCGGGTTGCGATCAAGGAGTGGACGGCCGAGGGCCAGCGCCGCCGCGCTCTTTGCGACACGCGCACCGGGAAGGTGCACATGTACGCCTGGTGGCCGGCCGGCGCTGCGACGTCCTGAGACCCCGGCGCGTCGGGTAGTATCAGGACATGCCAGACCACACCGTCAGGATCGTGCTCGACGAAGTCGAGATCGAGGTGCTTGCGGAAGCCCTGGATATCTATCTGCGGGCCCGACCCGCGGCGGCCGACCATCGCTTCGATTACCGCTACCGCGCCGCGCAAGGCATCCTCGGTGCGCTGTCCCAGCCGCGGCCGGACGACCCGTCCCCGGCGCGAGGCAATGACGCAACCGGCCGGGGCGGCGACAAGGGCGGCGGCGCGCGGATCGAAGACTAGTGGCGAAGGAACCCTCGCGGAGGCGCAGCGCGGTGCCGACGTCACGCGTAGGGCGGCTCCTGCGCTTCGGAATGCTCAGCGGCGAGCTCGCGCTGTCCGCTGCCGTGGCGTCTGCGAAGCAGTTTTCGAGCGGTAAGCGGCCGGATCTCCTCACCACAGTGCTGACCCCGGGCAACGCCGAAACGCTCGCACGCAGGCTGGCGTCGTTGCGCGGGCCGGCGATGAAGGTCGGGCAGATGCTGTCGCTGCAAGGTGACGAGATCATCCCGGCGGAGTTCCGCAATGCGCTCGGCATGCTGCGGTCGCAGGGTTACGCAATGCCCGACGCGCAACTGCGGCGCGTTCTCGGTCGCGAGTACGGCAAGGGATGGGAGCGGAAGTTCACGCGCTTCGACGTGGAGCCGGTCGCCGCGGCGTCCATCGGCCAGATACACCGCGCCAGGAAACACGGAGGGCGCGAACTGGCGCTCAAGATCCAGTTTCCGGGCGTCGCGCGCAGCGTCGACAGCGACGTCGACAACCTGGCGACGCTGCTGCGAAGATTGAACTTCCTGCCGGTGTCGCTCGATGTCGACGCGATCGCCGCCGAGGCGAAACGTCAGCTGCGGCTCGAGACCGATTACGAGAGCGAGGCCCGGCATCTCGATCGCTACGCCCGCAACGCAGCCGCGATTCCGGAGGTGATCGTGCCGCGCGTGGACCGCACGCTCACGACGCGGCGAATCCTTGCGATGGACTGGATCGACGGGGACCCGCTCGAAACGCTGATGAGCGAGGCGGTCCCGCAGGCGACGCGCAATGCCGTCGCGCGCACGCTGCATGAACTTCTGTTTCGCGAGATGTTCGAGTTCCGCTTCATGCAGACGGATCCGAACAGCGCCAACTACCTCTACCTGCCGGCCACCGGCCAGCTCGCGCTGCTGGACCTCGGATCCGCCGCCGAGTACCGGGAGGATTTCGTGGAGCGCTACCGGCAGGTGTGTCGTGCGGTCATCGCCCGCGACAGGGCTGGCATTCGCGAAGCTGCATATGCTATCGGCTACGCGAACCCACAGGACCCGGAGGAAATGGTGCGCGGAACTGTCGAGATCATGGAACTGGTCTGTGAACCGCTGGCGCATCGTGGGCCCTACGATTTCGGTAACTCAGGACTCATCGGCCGCGCGCGGGACCTTGGCATGGCCCTCGCTTTCCGCAATGGCCTGCGTTCGCCGCCGCCCGAGACGATCTTCCTGCACCGCAAGCTGCTCGGTAACTTCCTGATCTGCGCCAGGCTGCGGGCGCGGATCAACGTCCACGCGCTGATCGAGCGCTTCGTCTGATGGCCGCCCGGGCTGCGCCCGGCTTGTCGCCGCCGCACGCCGTTGCTAGGCTGCCGCGGTCACGGCCGCGGTGACCGACCGGATGCGATCATGCCGTGGTGGCCGGGCTGAACTCGATCGATAGAAGCAGCGTCTGCTCGCGGATGGCGGGCGGTCCGCAGACCCCGGGGGAGAACTGCAGACATGAAGGAAGCTGTCGAGCCCGACGCTCTGGCGTTGCAGCGACTGTATCACTGGGAAGGAACTGCTCCTGGCCGTGTCGTACTGACCCAGCCGATGGGCGGCGGATCGACGCGTGACTACACATGGCGCGAGTTGATGGACCAGTCGCGGCGCATGGCCGCGTACCTCAGGTCGCTTGGTTTCGAGCCAGGTTCCCGCATCGGCCTCATGGCCAAGAACACGGCACACTGGCTGATGGCGGATTTCGCCATCTGGATGTCGGGTCACGTTTCCGTGCCGCTCTACCCGACGCTCGCTGCAGGCACGATCCGCCAGGTCCTCGAGCACAGCGAAGCCCGGCTGCTGTTCATCGGCAAGCTCGACGGCTGGGACGAGATGAAGACGGGCATCCCGGCCACCCTGCCGCGCATCAGCCTGCCGTTGTCGCCCGCGATCGACTGCCCGACCTGGGACAGCGTCGTCGCCGCAACGGCGCCCCTGGCCGACAGCCCGGTGCGCGACGGCAACGAACTTGCGACGATCATCTACACGTCCGGCACCACCGGCATGCCGAAGGGCGTAATGCAGAGCTTTGCCGCTTTCGCGTGGTCCATCGGAGCAGTGCGCAGGCGCCTCGACATCAACGAGCACTCGCGAATCCTGAGCTACCTGCCGCTGGCGCACGTGGCCGAGCGCACGCTCGTCGAGCACGGGCTGCTCGCGAGCGGAATGCACGTTTATTTCGCAGACTCGCTCGCGACATTCACGGCGGACCTGCAGCGCGCCCGTCCGACGATCTTCTTTTCGGTGCCGCGCCTTTGGGTCAAGTTCCAGCAGGGCGTGCTCGCGAAGATGCCCGCTGCGAAACTCGACCGGCTTCTGGGCATCCCGGTCATGCGCAGCATCGTTGCGAAGAAGGTCCTCAAGGCGCTCGGCCTGGACCAGTGCAAGGTGGCCGCTGGCGGCGCGGCTCCGATGCCGCCGGAACTGCTGCGCTGGTACCGTCGGCTCGGCCTCAGGCTCTCGGAGGTCTATGGCATGACCGAGAACTGCGGCGTCTCGCATGCCACGCTGCCCGAACTGGCACGGCCCGGAACGGTCGGCGTGCCCTATGACGGCGTGAAGAGCCGTATTGACCCGGTGACCTCCGAGATCCAGGTCTGGAGCCCCGGCCAGATGCTGGGCTATTACAAGGAGCCCGAGCTGACGCAGCAGGCGCTGACCGAGGACGGCTGGCTGCGCACCGGCGACAAGGGCCAGCTCGACGCGGAAGGCAACCTGAGGATCGTCGGGCGCGTGAAGGATCTCTTCAAGACCGGCAAGGGCAAGTATGTTGCGCCGGCGCCGATCGAGGACAAGCTCGTGACGCACGCGGCGGTCGAGGCGTGCTGCGTGACGGGCGCGAACCTCGGGCAGCCGGTGGCGCTCGTGATGCTGAACGCGGAAGCAATCCAGCGCGCCATCGACACAGCCGCGCGTGCTGCACTCGAGGAGTCGCTGGCGCTGCACCTGCGGGACGTCAACGCACTGCTGGATCCGCACGAGCAGCTGGACTGCCTCGTCGTCGTGAGCGACGGGTGGACTGTGGATAACGACCTCGTCACCCCGACGTTCAAGGTCAAGCGCAACCGGATCGAGGCTGTGTACGCCCAGTACTACGAGCGGTGGGTCGCCGAGAGGAAGGCTGTGGTCTGGCAGCGCTAGACGGTCCGGAGCGCCATCCGGTCAGCGGGTCAGGTGCAGCATGGCCCGCGCCTCGGCGGGAGTCGCGATCTCGCGGCCGGCGTTACGGGCGCAGCGCACCAGGGCCTCGATCAAGGCCCCGTTGCCCGTCGCCCGTTCGCCGCCGGGCAGGTAAAAGGTGTCCTCGAGCCCGGTGCGCAGCATGCCTCCGAGGTCGGCGGTCTTCTGGTGCACCGGCCAGATTTCGGCGCGACCGATCAACGTGGTCTGCCAGATCGCGCCGGACGGAGCGTAGCCGGGCAGCAGTGCCAGCAGGTCGGCGTCGCACGGCATGCCGCTCGCGACGCCCATCACGAAGTTGACTTCCGGCACACCGGTGAACATGCGCGCCCTCTGGAACATGCCGACCGAGCGCACGATGCCGACGTCGAAGCACTCGAACTCCGGGTGCGTGCCGCACTCGGCCATTACGTCGAGAAACTGCCTGACCTTGTCGACCGGGTTGTCGAACACCATTGGCGGCCATGCCCAGCTGCCGTCTTCCCTGATCTTGAGGTAATTCAGGCTTCCCGCGTTGCATGCGGCGATTTCCGGCCGGACGCGCCTGATGCAGGCCAGCGGACCGGCCAGGTCGTTGCCGATCACGCCGGTGGTCAGGTTGATGATCACGCCGGGGCAGGCCTCGCGGATCGCGTTCACGACGGTTTCGGCCACGTCTGGGTCCCAGCTGGGCAGGTGGCCTGCGCCGTCTTCCTGGCGACGCAGGTGCACGTGCATCGCGCTCGCACCCGCGTTGTACGCATCGCGGGCCGCGGCAGCCATCTGCGCGGGGGTGACAGGAACAGGGTGCTGCTTCGGATTCGTGAGCACGCCGGTCAGTGCGCAGGTGACGATCGCCTTGTCCATCGGTCCTTACCCCTCGATCTCGAGCTCGACCAGCACGGCCTGAGCTTCCACGCTCTGCCTCAGTTCCACGTGGACGGCGCGCACACGTCCGCCGGTTCGGGCCACCAGCCACATTTCCATCTTCATCGCCTCGACGCAGACGAGCGGCTGGCCCACCTCGACCAGGTCGCCCGGTGCAACGCTGATGGCAGCCACCGTTCCAGCCACGGGCGCCAGCGCAAGTCGCGGGTCGCCAGCGGTGTCCGTCGAAGGCCAGGGCGAAACCTCGCGCAGCGTCGCCACGGTGCCATCCTGCACGACGTGGACATCGTCGCCATCCGGGACGCACACGACGTCGTGCTGTACGCCCTGGTCGGCATAGCGAAGGCGGTGGCCGACCCATGAGCCAAGTTCGATCGTGGTGGTCGAGCCACCGGCCACGACGTCGACGCGCTGCCCCTGCGGCCAGACGCGCAGCGTACGACGGTCGTCGCCAGCCTGCAGCGTGATGTCCCAGGCGGCGACGCTCGCTGGGCGGCGGCTACCGCCATCGCGCGTCGCAAGTACCGCAGCCGCGAGACGCCAGGTGCGGTCGCTGATCGGCGGCGCAACCAGCAGAGGCTCGCCTTGCGCCGCCCAATCATCGATAAGCGTCGTGTGCATCCGCGCATCGCGGAAGGCAGGATGCCTCAGCAGGTCACGCAGCAAGCGGCCGTTGTTGCGCGGACCCACCAGGGGCGCGTCTTCGATCGCGGCCGTGAGGCGTCGAATCGCATCGGTGCGGTCGCGACCATGGGCGATCAGCTTGGCGACCATCGCGTCGTAAAACGGCGTGACCTGGCCACCCTCGGCGATGCCTGAATCAATGCGTACGCCCGGGCGCAACGCGTCGTCCGGCCGCCAGTGCAGCACGCGTCCGGTCTGCGGGGTAAAGCCCGCGTACGGGTCCTCGGCGTACAGTCGCACTTCGATGGCGTGGCCCTGGAATTGGACATCGTCCTGCGTGAGCGGCAATCGTTCGCCATCGGCCACGCGCAGTTGCCACTCGACGAGGTCGAGCCCGGTGATGCACTCGGTGACCGGGTGCTCGACCTGCAGCCGGGTGTTCATTTCGAGGAAGTAGTGCTTCAGGTCGGCATCGACGATGAACTCGACCGTGCCGGCACCCACGTAGCCGACGGCCAGTGCCGCCGCCACGGCATCGGCACCCATGCGTTCACGCATGACGGGACTGACGACGGGCGAGGGTGCCTCTTCGATGACTTTCTGCCGGCGACGCTGCGCCGTGCAGTCGCGCTCCCCGAGGTGGATGGCATTGCCGTGCCGATCGGCGAAGACCTGGATCTCGATGTGCCGGCCGCCCTCGATCAGGCGCTCGAGCATCAGCGTGCCGTCGCCGAAGGCGTTCTGGGCCTCGCGACGGGCGCCCGCGAGCGCGGCGGGAAGTTCCTCCAGTGAACGCACGAGCCGCATGCCGCGGCCGCCGCCGCCCGCCACGGCCTTGACCAGCAACGGGAGACCGAGGCGACCGGCCTCCGCTGCGAGCCTCGCATCGTCCTGCTGCTCGCCGAGGTAGCCAGGCGCGCAGGGCACGCCAGCGTCGATCATGCGTCGCTTGGCACCTGCCTTGTCGCCCATCGCAGTGATCGCGGATGCGGGCGGTCCGATGAATACGAGGCCCGCATCCGTGCACGCCTGCGCGAAATCCGCACGCTCGGAGAGGAACCCGTAGCCAGGGTGTACGGCGTCGGAACCCGTCAGGCGTGCAGCCTCGAGCACACGATCGATTCTCAGATAGCTCTCGGCCGCCGGGCTGGCACCTATCCGCACGGCCTCGTCCGCCAGCGCGACATGCGGGGCCGCGACGTCGGCGTCGCTGTACACCGCGACCGTCCGGTAGCCGAGCGTTCTCGCCGTGCGCATCACGCGGCACGCGATCTCGCCCCGGTTCGCGACCAGGATCTTGCGGAAGCTCATTGCGGCATCCACTTCGCCTTGCGCTTCTGCAGGAACGCCGTCATGCCTTCAACCCCCTCCGGTCCGAGCGCCGCGCGCGAGAACGCCTGAGCTGCGTCCTGCACGAGCGAAGCCGGATGCTCCCAGCGTGCACGCGAGACCAGCGCTTTCGTCGCGGCGAGCGCCCCGGGCGCGCACTGCAATATGTCGCCGGTGATACGGGCGAGCGCCGTGTCCAGCTCACCGGCCCGGTGCACCTCGTGAACCAGGCGGATCCGCAGCGCTTCGGCGGCCCCGATGCGGCTGCCAGTGACCGCCAGCCGCTTGGCCTCGGCATAGCCGAGACGCTCGACCAGGAACGGCGCAATCTGGGCGGGCAGCACGCCGAGCGAGGTCTCCGGCAGGCGAAAGACGGTGTCTTCGGTGGCGATGGCGACGTCGGTGACGCACGCGAGTCCGAAGCCGCCGCCCATGACCGTCCCTTCCAGCACGGCAACGACGGCAACCGTCGCGCCTGCATAGGCGATGCACAGTTCGCCGAAGGCGGCGTTGACCTTCAGGACGGCATCCGGGTCCTCTGCGAGGCGCGCTCGGGCGCCCGCCATGTCCTTGAGGTCTGCGCCGGCGCAGAAGTGGCCATCCGCGCCCCTCAGCACGACGACGCGAGTCTCGCCATCCTGTTCCGCGGTCTTCACGACCTCGATGAGCTCGCGAACCATCGTGAGGGACATGGCATTGCGAACTTCCGGCCGGCTCAGCGTGACGTGCAGCACTGCACCGTCACGCCGCAGCGCCAGGGTGGTTGGCCCGGCCATTGTCAGTGCGAGCCTCTCGGCAGCGTGCCCTCGAGCTTTGCGATGATGCCGAGCATGACCTCATCGGCACCGCCACCGATCGAAACGAGCCGGGAATCGCGATACGCGCGTGCCACGACGTTATCGGCCGTGTACCCCATGCCGCCCCAGTACTGCAGGCAGGCGTCGGTGACCTCGCGCGACAGCCGACCGCACTTGAGCTTGGCCATAGACGCAAGCTTCGTCACGTCTTTGCCGCCGACGTACAACTCGACCGCCTGGTAGGTCAGGGCGCGCAGCGCCGCGACCTCGGTGCGAAGCTCGGCGAGCCGGAAGTGCACGACCTGGTTGTCGAGGATGCTCTTGCCGAACGCCTTGCGCTGGCGCGTGTACTCGATCGTGGTATCGATCATGTTGTCGAGACTGCGCAGCGAACTGGCCGCACCCCACAGGCGTTCCTCCTGGAACTGCAGCATCTGGAACATGAAGCCCATGCCTTCCTGGCCGATCAGGTTGCGGGTGGGCACTCGCACGTCGTCGAAGAACAGCAGCGCGGTGTCGGAGCTGTGCATGCCGATCTTGTGGATCTTCTGCCGCGACACGCCGCTGGCATTCAGCGGCACGATCAACAGGCTCTTGTTCTTGTGCGGGGAGCCCTCGCTGGTATTGGCGAGCAGGCAGCACCAGTCAGCCTGCAGGCCGTTGGTGATCCACATCTTGCTTCCGTTGATCACGTAGTCGCCGCCGTCCTTGCGGGCGGTCGTCTTGACGGCCGCGACGTCGGAACCGCCGCCAGGCTCGCTGACACCGAGGCAACCGACCATGTCGCCGGCGATCGCGGGCGCCAGGTATTCCCGTCGCAGTTCGTCCGTGCCGAATCGCGCGAGCGCCGGAGTGCACATGTCGGTGTGTACGCCGATCGCCATCGGGACGCCGCCACAGGTGGCATTGCCGAGCGCCTCGGCCATCACCATCGAGTAGCTGAAATCGAGCCCGAGCCCGCCATAGGCCTCGGGATACTTCAGGCCGAGGAGGCCGAGATCGCCCAGCTTCTTGAACAGCGCGTGCGCAGGGAAGGCCTCGGCGCGCTCCCACTCCTCGACGTAGGGGTTGATCTCGTTCGCTACGAACCTCGTCACGGTCTCGCCGAGCTGGGTGTGCTGGTCGGTAAATTGCATGGATTGCTCCGGAGGGATCAGGTCGAGAACTGAAGCAGGAAGGACGGGCCGAGGTGTGTCGCGCTACATGCGGGCGACGCCGAAGGTGTTCGGGCGCAGCTGACGTGCCGAGGCTTCCTGCGCGATGGCGAGGCAGAGCGACA
>PDVJ01000803.1_pt1 | contig 10703 bp, 7 predicted proteins | sample 1369811 | NCBI WGS metagenome assembly PDVJ01 (sample SAMN07795376, study PRJNA414565) | Alkali sediment metagenome, whole genome shotgun sequencing project. | reverse complement strand
CTTGAACTGGGCCTTGTCTTTGAGCCCCTGGATGTAATCTTGGACCGTCGTGCCCTGCTTGTCCTGCTTCAGGCGCGTCTCGAGCTCGGGGCGGACCTCCTCGAACGACCGGGTCTCCTTCTTGCGCTCGATGACCTTGATGATGTGGTAGCCGAAGGTCGTCTCGACGACGCCGCTGATCTCACCGACCGGGACGGAGAAGGCGGCGTCCTCGAAGGGCTTGAGCATAAGGCCGCGGCCGAAGTCCTCGTAGAGGCCGCCCTTATCCTTCGAGCCGGGGTCCTCGGAGTACTGCTTGGCCAGCTCGGCGAAATCCTCGCCGGCCTTGGCCCGGGCCAGGAGGCCCTCGAGCTTCTTCCGGGCTTCGGCTTTCTCGGCCTCGGTCTTGCCCTGGGTCATGACGAGGATATGCCGCACGGTCGCGGTCTTGTCGCCCACGGTCTCTTCCGAATAAGCCTTGCGGAGGTCCTCCTCGGACACCTGCGTCCCTTTGTCGGCGATGCCGCCGAGGAACTTGTTGATGATGAGGGTGTCCTGGATGCTGCCCTTCACGTGGTCGATGGAAACCTGGGCCCCCTCCAGGGCCTTGAGGAAGGCCTCTTCGCCTCCGGCGCGGCCGTATTCGGACTGCAGCGCCTGGTCGAGCTCGCTCGGCGTGACGACCGTTTTGGCGTCCTTGGCCGCGGCGAGGAGGAGCTTGCGCTCGACGATCTGGGTCGCCCCCCGCTCGAAGATCTCCTTGAGCCGTCCGGCATCGAGGGTCTTGAGCTGGTCGATGCGGTTGCCCATGTTGTCCCTCATCGTCTGGAGGACCTCGGCGGCCGTGACGGCGATCCCTTTCGCCTCGGCGATCACGGTCGTCTTGTCCGGGCCGAGGGCGGGCATGACCGCGGCCAGGTCCTTGGCCAGGGCGTACGCCGGGGTCCCTTCTTTCAAAGTCGCCTTCTCGGCTTTCGGGGCGCAACCGGCCACGACGAGCGTCGAAAGCAGGATGATGGTCAAAACGTGTCTCATGGCACTCTCCTGGGGAAGGCGAAAAACATCCTGCTAGTTAACCACACTCGGAGGGCCAACGCAAATGCGCGCGGCGGAGGGGGCCCCGGCCGGAGCGTCAGCCGGGGACGATGCGGTGGACCTTTTTCTTGCCGGCCTTGAGGACGAAGCCGCCGTCGGGGCCGAGGTCCTTGAGGGTGAGCAACCGCTCGACCGAATCGATGCGCTCGTCGTTGACGTAGAGGCCGCCCTGTTCGATCATCCGCTTGGCCTCTTTGCGCGAGGGCGTCAGGCCGACCTCCGTGAACAGGCCGGCCGGGGCGATGCCTGTCTCCAGGCGCGACCGCGGCACGACGGTCGTCGGCAGGACGGTGATGTCCCCCGGCGCGTCGGCCGGCCCGCCGTCCGATCGGCCTCCGGTGTTGACCGCCTTTCCCCCGAAAGCCGCGGCCGCGGCCTGCCGGGCCTTGTCCGCTTCGAGCTCGCCGTGCGTGATCTTGGTCGCTTCGTAAGCCAGGCGGCGCTTGGCTTCATTCGCATCGCTGCCCTCGAGCGCTTCCAGGCGGCGGATCTCGTCGAGCGGCAGCAGGGTGAAGATCCTGAGGAAGCGGCCGATGTCCCTGTCGTCGCAGTTGACCCAGTACTGATAGAATTCGTAGGGACTGAACTGCCCGGCGTCGAGCCAGACGGCGCCCTGGGCGGTCTTGCCCATCTTGGCGCCCGAGGCTGTCGTCAGGAGGGGGAAGGTCAGGGCTTCGACCGCCCCGCCCTCGATCCGCCGGATGAGGTCGACCCCGGCCAGGATGTTCCCCCATTGGTCGTCGCCGCCCGTCTGCAGGGTGCAGCCGCACTCCCGGTAAAGGGTCAGGTAGTCGTAAGCTTGGAGGAGCTGGTAGTTGAACTCGATGAAGGACAGGCCCTTCTCGAGCCGCAGCTTGTAGGCCTCGGCGGCCAGCATCCGGTTGACGCTGAAGTGCCGGCCGATATCGCGCAGGAAGTCGACGTATTTCAGGGGCAGGAGCCAGTCGGCGTTGTCGACGGCGATGGCGTGGGCGCCGTCGAAGTGGAGGTAGCGGGCGAGCTGGATGTGGATGGCCTGGCCCTGGGCCCGGATGGTCGCCTCGTCGAGCATCTGGCGCATCTCCGACTTCCCGCTGGGGTCGCCGACCATGGTCGTCCCGCTGCCGACGACGGCGATGGCCCTGTGGCCGGCCCGCCGGAGGTGGACCATGGCCATGATCGGGACGAGGCTGCCGGCGTGGAGGCTTGTGGCCGTGCTGTCGAACCCGACGTAGAAGGTGACCGAGTTCCCGGCGAGCATCTTGCGGACGGCGTCCTCGTCCGAGACCTGGGCGACGAAGCCGCGCTCCTTGAGCTCGTCGTATACGTTGCCGCTCACAATCGTCTCTCGGGGCATTTTATATCACAGGACGCCGCCCCCGTCCATCTCGCCGGAGCCCGTCCCACGCGAAACCCGCTCCGGAGCGGCCGGCATGGTTCCCGCCTCCCCTGCCGCGGTGACCGTCCCTCCTCTCCGGGGGCGCCCCCCCGGGCCGGAAAATCACCCGCTTTATCCTCCGGTCAAGGGATGGTCACGTCCGGGGCCCCGCGGTAGGCTGATCCAGGTGGGGACGACTCCGGAAAGCCGTCCCCCCGGAGAACCGTCAAGCGCTATGGACACGCAGGGACAGCCGGACAGGATCGGGCGGGACGTCAAGGACGTCCTCCGCCGGATCGAACAGCACCGGGCGATGCTCGCCCAGATGGTCGCCGTCCAGGTCCAGGCCCTAGGCGAGCTCCGGGGGCTTTTAAGGCGCGGAGGCGGTTCGGGGGCCGGCGGCGTAACGCCGGACGAGGTCGACGAAGAGACCCGGGCGACGGCACTCGCCGGCGACCTCATCGCCGGAAGGGCCGCCCGGCCGGCCAGGGCGACCCCCAAGGTCCTCCTCATCGACGACGACCCGACGACCCGGAACCTGATCTCCCATTTCCTGCGAAAGGAGAACTACATCGTCGAGAAGGCCGCCGGGGGGAGCGACGGCCTGGCCAGGGCCAAGAGCGGGCGTCCCGACCTGCTCATCATCGATGCCGCCGTGCCCGGCATGAACAGCTTTGAGCTCCTCTCGCTCCTCAGGGCGGACCCGGAGACCTCCGGCATCCCGGTGCTCATGCTCTCCTCTCTCGACGAGGAAGAGGCCATCATCAAGTGCCTCGACGAGGGGGCCGATTACGTCATCAAGCCGTTCTCGCCCCGCATCCTCATCGCCAAGATCAAGAAAACCCTCAAGGACGCGTGCCCTCATGCTGTCGATCATCGTCCTTTATAGCTTCGCCTACCTCTTCCTGATGTCGGGCGCGCTCTTCCTGTTCATCTTCGGCCGGCGCCTTGTCGTCGAATCCCGGGAAAGGAAGGACCGCCTCGTCTTCCTGGAGATGGAGCAGGAGCTCCTCGAGGTCCTGACCGCGCCCTCTCCTCAGAGGGCCGGCTTGGAATTCGCCCGGAAGCACCGGTCCCGGCCCCGCGTCCTGAAGCAGCTTCTCGTCGTCTACCGGGAGGCCCTGATCGGCCGGGCCCTCGAACCGCTCAAGGTCATCTTCGAGAGGACGATCCGCGAACGCTGTCTCCGCGAGCTCCGCTCCCCCTGGCTGGCGACGCGGCTCCAGAATGTCCGCCTCTTCGTCGACTTCTCGCGCCCCGAGGAGGCCGTCCACCTGGTCAAGCTCCTCCACGACAAGCCGATCGTCCGCCTGGCCGCCCTCAACGCCCTGACGGGTATTGCCTCGCGGGACACCCTGTCGGTCATCTTCGACCTCTTCGAGCGCGATCCCGAGCCGAACTTCTTCGCCTACTCGAACGTCCTCAACAGCCTCGGTCAGCGGATCGAGCCGTTCCTCCGGGCCTCCCTCCGCAAGCCCCTCACGGCCGACAAGCATGCCCTGCTCGTCGAGATGGCCGGCCGTCTCCTCATGCGCGGGCTTTATGCCGATATCGTCCGGTTCGCGGCCAGCCCCGATAAGGAGCTGCGGATCCGCTCCGCGCGGACCCTCGGACGGCTGCTCGTGCCGGCCTCGCGAAGGACCCTGTCGGCCCTCGCGGCCGATCCGGCCTGGGAGGTCCAGGCCCAGGCCATCCGGAGCCTCGGGAGCCTTCAGGACTGGCGGACCCTGCCCATCCTGGTCAAGGGGCTTTTTTCCCCCCATTGGCACGTCCGCTACAACGCTGGCTACGCCCTGGCGGCGTTCGGGCTCATCGGGATCCTCCAGCTGCAGGAGGTCTCGCGTCAAAAGGAGGACCGCTTCGCCGCCGACATGGCCGCGATGGTCCTCGACACGGTCGTCCTGACGGGAGGCGCGGCGTGACCGAGGTCCTGCGCGTCGTCGATATGGGGATCGAATACATCATCCTGGTCTATTTTCTCCTCATCAACACCTTCTACTTCCTCTTCAACATCCTCTCGCTCGCCGGCATCCTCCGCTACCGCCGCATGGTCACGTTCGTCCGCTTCGGCGAGATCTTCCACATGCCCATCGTCCGGCCTATCTCGGTCATCGTCCCGGCCTTCAACGAAGCGGCCGGCATCATCGAGAGCGTCCGGTCGCTCCTCTCGCTCCGTTACCCCGTCTTCGAGGTCGTCGTCGTCAACGACGGCTCGACCGACGGGACCCTGGACCTGCCGACGCTCCCCATCCGGGGCATCTACCGGTCCGCGGTCCAGCCCAAGCTGGTCGTCGTCGACAAGATCAACGGCAAGAAAGCCGACGCCATGAACGCCGGACTGAACATCTCGCGCTATCCCCTGTTCTGCGCCGTGGACGCCGACTCCATCCTCGAGCCCGACGCCCTGCTCAAGGTCGTCCGGCCTTTCCTGGAAGATCCCGAGCGGACGATCGGCGCGGGTGGGATCATCCGCCTGAGCAACGGCTGCGTGGTCAAGGAGGGCCAGGTCGCCAAAGTCGGCATCCCCAAGAACTGGATCGCCCGCTTCCAGATCCTCGAATACCTCCGGGCTTTCCTGGGCGGCCGTCTGGGGATGAGCATGATGAAGAGCACGCTCATCATCTCCGGCGCCTTCGGTATCTTCCGCAAGGACCTGGCCATGACCTGCGGCGGCTACCGGGCGGCCTCGATCACCGAGGACATGGACCTCGTCATCCGCATGCAAAAGCACATGCACGAGCAGAAGAAACCCTATCGCATCCAGTTCATCCCCGATCCGATCTGCTGGACCGAGGCGCCGGAGAACCTCCGGGACCTGGCCCGCCAGAGGAGCCGCTGGCACCGCGGCCTCATCCAGACCCTGGTCCTCTTTCGGAAGATGCTCTTCAATCCGCGCTACGGCGTCGCCGGGATGTTCGCCATGCCCTTCTACGCGCTCTTCGAAATGACCGGCCCTTTCATCGAGTGCCTGGGCTACGCCCTCTTCGCGAGCCACGTGGTCCTCGGACAGGTCAACGCCCCGTTCGCGGTGACCTTCTTCTTCGTCGCCGTCTTCTACGGCACGTTCGTCTCCCTCCTGGCCATCCTGCTCGAGGAGCTTTCGTCGTACCGGTACCCCCGGCTCCGCGACATTCTCATTCTCACGGCTTCGGGCGTCGCCGAGAACTTTTTCTACCGCCAATATCTGTCCGTCGTCCGGGCCTGGAGCCTGATGGACTACCTGAGGGGCAAGAACGAATGGGGCGCCATGGAGAAACGCGGCTTCGCCAAAGCGGGGAGAACGCCATGAAGACGATGCGGAGGAAGCTACACGCGGCCGCTCTCGGGCTCTGTCTGGCGGCCGCCGCGGGCCAGAGCCGGGACGACGTCCGTCAGGCCCTCGTCTCCGGGGACCACGAGAAAGCGATCGTCCTCGCCCTCGAAGCCCTCAAGGCCGATCCGGCCGACGCCGAGATCCGGTTCCTTCTCGCCCGGGCCTATGCGTATTCCGGAAAACGGGACGAAGCCGAGGCGGTCCTCGACAAGCTCCTGGCCGAGCATCCGGCCGACGCCGACCTCATCGTCTTCAAGGCCCGGCTCCTGACGTGGCGCGGGGATCTCGGGGGGGCCGAGAAGACCTATCGCCAGGCCCTCGATGTCCAGCCGCGCTCGGCCGACGCCCTGGCCGGTCTGGCCGACCTGGCCTCGTGGCGCGGCGAATACGACGCGGCTCTCGTGCTCTGCCGCCGGGCCCTCGATCTCGACGCCAAGCACGCCGGGGCCCTCTTCCGCGTCGGTACCGTTCTTCTCTGGCAGGGCGATTATGGCCGGGCCCGGGGCTATCTTGCCCAGGCCGCGGAGCTCGAGCCGGCGAACGAGGATTTCCGCAGGGCGCTCGACCGGGCCGTCCCCTTGTATGTCCGGAGGTCCGAGGTCTGGCTCTCGGGACGGAACGAGCACTGGAGCGACGGCCGGTCCGATTACAGCGACCTAGGGCTGGCCGTCCGGTTCAGCCTCTTCGGCGACCGGGCGAAGTTCGTGGCCCGGGTCGGCCGATCGTGGCGGGCCGGAGGGTCCGACAGCCACATCTTCCTCGAGTCCTATCCGACGCTCTGGAAGGGCGCTTACGGATATCTCGACCTCGGCTTCGCCCCGAACGCCGAATTCGTCCCGTCGTCGAGCGTGCACGCCGAGGTCTACCAGTCCCTGTTCACCCGTTACGAAGTCTCGCTGGGATTCCGGAGCACGAGCTTCGCCGGCGACGCGGTTTCGTTGGTGGTCGCTTCCGCGGCCGCCTACTGGGGTCCCTGGTATCCGAACGTCCGGATCAATTGGGCCGACGCGGACGCAGAGACCGGATTCACCTGGATGGCCGGACTGCGGCGCTATTTCGCCGGAGCAAGCTACGCCTGGGCGGGGATCGGCCGGGGATCGCGCTCTCTCGAAACGGGCTCGATCGAGGACATCATCGCCGGTCCGGCCTGGTTCCTGGAGGCCAGCTTCGACGTCTACGTTCTCGAGGACATCAAGCTCCGCGGCTGCGTCTCCCGGCGCGACGGGATCGACGGGCCCAATAGCACCGCCCTGGCCCTCACGGTCGGATACCGTTTCTAAAAGGATCTCGCCCCAGAGGGAAATTTCTCTGTTCGGCTCAGCTCAGCACGGGGAGCGGATTCCGAGGAGCGGACCAGGCAGGATCGGGACGGAGCGCTCGGAGTCCCGATCCTCCGAAATCTCTTAAGAAAGCGCTTTCCCAAGATATATCGCAGAATCGCGGCTTCGAGTACTCAGCCACGATTCTGCAGGTCGCTTCCAAGAGTACGCTTCCCGCCGATCCCTCGCCGCCGCGAGAGGAATCCCGGAGATGGGAGATGAACCTTCTTTTCAGCAGCGACGTAAGTGTTGACGGCTGTACGCGGCTCCGCTAGATTGGACGCGCAGGAGGCCCGCACGTGAACCGAAGGACCCAGGATCGCAGGACGTTCATCAAGACCATGGCCGCCGGGGCCGTCGCCTCGGGATCGGCGCTCGCCGGGATGCTAAACGCCAGGCAGGAGCCGCCGCGGCCGGTCGAGCGGAACGGCATGGCCTACCGCCGGCTCGGCCGGACGGGCCTTCTCGTGTCCGAGATCTCGCTCGGCAGCAGTCCCCTGCCCGACCCCGACCTCCTCAGGGCCATCATAGACCGGGGCGTCAACTACATCGACACCTCCCACAATTACGAGAACGGCAACGCCGAGCGGCAGATCGGGCGGCTGCTCAAGGACGTCGGGCGGGACAAGGTCTTCGTGGCCACCAAGTTCCACGTCGCGCCGCGGGACACGCCGGAGACGATCGTCGCGTCCGTCCAGGGCAGCCTCCGCCGTCTCGACGTCGCGACGATCGACGTCCTCATGATCCACGGCGCGGAGACGGCCGGCGTCCTCGTCGACGAGCGCGTCCTCGAGGCCTTCGAGCGGCTGAAACGGGACGGGGCCTTCCGCTTCCGGGGCTTGTCGTGCCACGCCAATCAGGACGAGGTCGTCCGCAAGGCCGTCGACTGCGGGCTCTACGACATGGTCCAGGTCGGCTACAACGTGTTCGACATCCAGGAGCAGGCCGGCGAGGTCGAGACGTATCCGGACTATCTCGGGACGAGCGGCATCCGGGCCTTGATCGAGCTCGCCCATTCCCGCGGCGTCGGCGTCGTCGCGATGAAGACGCTCAAGGTCGGCGGCCGGCGGCAGGACCTCGGTAAGTACCGGACCGGGGCGGCGTCGCTCTATCAGGCCATGCTCAAGTGGGTTCTCGACGACGCCCGCGTCGCGTCGGCCGTCACCGAGATCCTCAACCGCCGCGAGATGGAGGAAGACCTGGGGGCGGCGGGGACGAAGCTGGCCGCGGGCGAGAGGGCGACCCTGGCCCGCTACGTCCGCGAGAACGGGACCGACTACTGCCACGGCTGCGCCCGCTGCCGCCGCGCCTGCCCGGCGGGCGTGGACACGACGAGCCTGCTCCGGGCGCTGGCCTATCAAGAGTCCTACGGCAAGACGGACCGGGCCAGGGCGACCTACGCTTCGCTCGAAAGGGGCGAGCGGGCCACGGCCTGCCGCGACTGCGGGGCTTGCGAAAAGGCCTGCCCCTACGGCGTCGCGGTGCGGTCAAGGATCCGGAAGGCCGCTCAGAGCTGCCAGGCGTAGCCGATCTTCAGGAAGAAGGTCCGGCTGGTCCTGGTAATGCCCACCGGCGTCGGCCCGAGCGAGCTGTCGAACGTGCCGCCCATCCCGTTATCCGAATAGCCCAGGAAGAAGACGGTCCTCGGGTTCAGCTTGTAGGAGAAGAGGAACTGGGTGAACAGCCCCCGGGTCCGCGAATCGACGGGATATTCGAACATGGCCGGGTTCTGCTCGAGATCCTGATATTGGACGATGGCCCGGACGAAGGACCGGACGTTGAAGTTCCAGACGAGCTTGACCTGGCTCAGATTGGCCGTGTAGATCGTGTCGGCATCGATGGAGAGCCTCTCGAACGCGTGCCCGAAGACGAGGTTGAGGTGGCGGAGCAGGCTGAACGAGGCGTTCGGACCGATAGAGAGGACGTCCGCCAGGCGTGAGCCGGAATAGTCGATGCCCTTGCCGGCCAGGACCCGAAGGCCCAGCTCCGAGCCGCTAAAAGGCCGGATGCGGAAGGTGAGATCGCCGTAGGGAGTATCGAAGTACTCGCCGTTGTAGAACGTCCGGACGAAATTGGCGTGGACGTTGACCTGGGTCTCCAGGTTGCCCTGGTATGCCACGCCGAAGGTCAGGCCCCGATCGGTCTGGGTCCCCTCGTAGTCGTAGACGAGCTGGCCCGCCACGCCGAGCCGGATGAGATTGAACCAGCTCTTCGGCTTGCCCCAGATCTGGCGGAAGACGATGGCCTCGCCGCGGCGCGTGTCGACGCGCGCGGCGCGAATCCGGAGTCGGCGCGGAAGCCGGGCGAAAGGTCCTCGTAAAGGGCCTGCACGATCCAACGCCGGGAAAAATGCTGGAACTGGAGGTTGAGGCCGTTGCCGCCGAAGCGCCCCGCTTCCTGGCCGTAGGTCTCTACGATCTGCCCCGGATAGGCCGTCTCCGTGTGAAGGTACTGGAAGGTGACCGAGTTGTTCTGATCGAGGCGGAAGAAGCCGTCCGCGCCCGCGACGTGGTTGTAGTAATCGGTCCCGACCCGGCCGGTGTAGAGGACGCCCAGGGTCGACATCTTGCCGATGTCCTGGCGGAGCCGGAAGACGCCGCCATAGGCGTCCTGCTCGAAGGAGCCCTGCGCCGTCCCCTGGTTCGAGGGGAAGATGAGGTTGGTATACTCGTCCTGGGCGGCGAAGAAGCCCATGGCCGTCCGGCCGGCCTTGCCGGTCATCTTCGCCCCCCAGAGAGGATCGACCACGGTCCGGGTGAAGACGGCCTGGACGGGGGTCAGGAAGAAATCGGCGCCTTCGAGGAAGAACGGCCGCTTTTCGGGATAGAAGAGGGCGAAGCGGCGGTTGATCTCGAGCTGGGCGACGTCGGCCTCGACTTGGGAGAAATCAGGGTTGGCCGCGGCGTTCAGGATGAGGTCGGGCGTGAGGCCCCACTTGGCCGTCAGGCCGAACTCCGGATCGACTTTGCCTCGATCGAGCGGCGCGTCGGGGTATCCGGCCATATCCATCGTGTCGGTCCGGCCGGCCGTGAAGGTCGGATCGAACTCGATGTTCCGGCCGGGCGTGATGCCCTCGAATCCCGTCAGCTTGTTGAACTGGCAGAGAATGCAATTGACGTTCCGCGACCGCACGTGAGAGCTGATGCGGTGCCGCGTGTCTCGGGGCCAGGACCGCTCGGCGCTGAAGCCCCAGGTCTGCGGGCCCTGGGACCCGTGGAAGCGCAGTTGGTTGAGCGGGATGGCCATCTCGACCGCCCAGCCCCAATCCGTGATCTTCGCCTTGGCGGCCCAGATGGCGTCCCAGGAGAAATCCTCATAGCCTTCAGACTCGCTGAAGTTGGCGTCGGCCTGGACGCTCCGGGGATTGACCCGGAACTGGAAGCCCCGGCGCTCGTCGTTGAAGGAATCGACCATGATCGAGATGTGGTCGTCGAGGATGAGGGTGTCGGTGTCGTCCCGGTCCATGAGATGGGCCCGGATCTTTCTCGGCTCGGGATCGAAGCAGCGGAAGGCGACGTAGAGGTTCCTGAGGTCGTAGGTGACAAGACACTGAGTATCGACCGGAGACGGGACGTTGTCGCCCGGGGTCCACTCGAAGGGCAGCGGGATGACCGGGGCCTCGCCCCAAGCCGCTTCGTCG
>PDVJ01000802.1_pt1 | contig 10709 bp, 11 predicted proteins | sample 1369811 | NCBI WGS metagenome assembly PDVJ01 (sample SAMN07795376, study PRJNA414565) | Alkali sediment metagenome, whole genome shotgun sequencing project. | reverse complement strand
TTGGATGGATTCTTTTTAGAGGCCCATGTCAAATTGAGACCAGTCGATTTTGCTACGGATGGTCTCTATCTCTGCGGGATGGCCCATTATCCAAAATCAATGAATGAAACCATCTCTCAAGCGGAAGCTGCCTCGGCCCGTGCTGCCACCATCCTTTCTCAAGAAGCGCTTCAAGTCGGTGGGGTGGTAGCGATGGTGGAGGGGGAGCGGTGTGCGGCGTGTTTGACGTGTGTGAGGGTGTGTCCGTATGAGGTGCCGGTGATCAATGTGAAGGGGGAGGCGGAGATTGATTTAGCGAAGTGTAAGGGGTGTGGCAGTTGTGCGGCCGAGTGTCCAGCCAGAGCTATCGAGCTGATGCACTTCAGGGATCCACAATTGTGGGCCAAGTGTGAGGCTTTGGTAATGGACATCAGCGAAGAGCAGGTAGAGCAAAGGGCATAGCGTAATTCAGTTCGGAGTTCGGAGATTAGAGTTCAGAGTTGAAAACAAGAAGATAGATTTCCGAAATCCCAACTTGTGGTTCTGATATTTTGGAGCTTCATTCCCTTAAAAGTGGAAACCCAGAAGGGAAATGTTGGATTCCTGCTTCTGCAGGAATAATATTTGGGGGAGGCAAAGTTCTGACCTACCAGATGAGCGAGGGGTAATATGACAGAAACAGTTCAAGAGAAGATCGAGCCTGGTCAAAAACACCTTGCGCCTGACGACTCACGCCTGACGGCATTTGAGCCTGAGATCTTGGCTTTTTGTTGTGAGCATTGAGCTTATAGTGCGGCGGACCTGGCAGGTTCGATGAGGCTCAACTATCCGACGAATGTGAAGATCGTGAAGGTTCCCTGTACGGGGAGAGTGGATATATTATTGATTCTTCGTGCTTTTGAGTCAGGGGTGGATGGGGTTTACTTGGCGGGTTGTTTGGAGGGAGAGTGTCACTTTCTGAGAGGTAATTTAAGGGCTAAGAAGAGAGTTCAATATATGAAGGGGTTATTGGAAGAGGTGGGGTTAGGAGGGGCACGTGTAGAGATGTACAACATGAGTTCGGCGCAGGGTCAGCGCTTTGCCGAGGTGGCGCGTGAGATGACGGAGAAGATCAGGGCGTTAGGGCCGAGCCCTGTGAAAAAGAAGGTGAAAGCGTAAGTCGTAAGGGGTGAGGGGAAAAGAATAAACCCCTTGCGCCTAACGCCTGACGCCTTGCGAACTGGGAGGAGACCATGATTGTAGCGAATCGGAAGACATTGGAAGAGGTGGTTGGGGTGTAATGAGTGTGTGACAGTGTGTGCGGCAGGGGGGGAGCGGGAGGTGGGAGTATTGGCATCGGAGATACGGTTGGCACGGGCGAAGGAGGGGGAGGAGATAGAGGTACGGGAGCAGACGTTGGAGCGTCAGTGTGACCATGAGTATATTGATCAGGTGAGGCCATTTGTGGGGGACTATGAAGTGATCCTTTCGATGGCGTGTGGGGCGGGGATACAGTATGTGGCGGAGAAGTATCGGACGAAGGTGGTATTGCCTGGGGTCAATACGACGTTTTTAGGAGTCACCCTTGAGCAGGGGGTATGGAGTGAGCGGTGTCAGGGGTGTGGGAGTTGTCTATTGGATCAGACGGGGGGGATTTGTCCGGTGGCGCGGTGTGCGAAGAGTTTGCTCAATGGGCCGTGTGGGGGGAGTTCGAATGGCAAGTGTGAGGTGGACAAGGAGGTGGACTGTGGGTGGCAGTTGATCATTGATCGGCTCAAGGAGTTGGGGCAGATGGACCGCTATGAGGAGATCATCCCGGTGAAGGATTGGACGACGTCGAGGGATGGGGGGCCGCGCAAGAGGGTTAGGGAAGACCTGAAGTTATGAGTTCGGAGTTCAGAGTTCGGAGTGAAAAAACTAAAATAAAAAATCTCCGAACTCCGAACTAAATTACTCCGAACTAAGGGGAGCGATGCATGAAGACGAAGTCGAACATTGAGAAGATATTGGAGTCTGGGGGTTTTGTGGTGACGTCGGAGTGTGGTCCACCGAGGGGGGCGGATGCGGAGGTGATTCGGAAGAAGGGGAAGTTGCTTCAGGGAGTGGTGGATGCGGTCAATGTGACGGACAATCAGACCTCGGTGGTGAGGATGAGTTCTTTTTCTGCTTGTATCATTCTGAAGGAGATGGGGTTTGATCCGATCTTACAGATGGTGTGTCGGGATCGGAATCGGATCGCGATTCAGAGTGACATTTTGGGGGCGGCGGCTTTGGGGATCAATAATATCCTCTGTCTTTCTGGGGATCATCAGAAGTTTGGGGATCATTCGAGGGCGAAAAATGTGTTTGATATGGATTCGGTACAGCTCATTAACACGGTCAAGATCCTGAGAGAGGACGGGAAGTTTTTGGGGGGAGAGGAAGTCAAGGGGAGGCCCTTTCTTTTTATTGGGGCGGCGGAGAATCCGTTTGCGGATCCCTTTGAGATACGGGCGGCGAGGTTGGGGAAGAAGGTCCGGGCGGGGTGTGAGTTTATTCAGACGCAGTGTATATATAATCTGGAGAGGTTTTCGAAGTGGATGGAGATGGTGAGGGATCGGGGGCTTCACGAGCGGTGTGCGATCTTGGCGGGGGTGACGCCGTTTAAGTCGGTGGGGATGGCGAGGTATATGAAGAATTCGGTGCCGGGGATGGATGTGCCGGATGAGTTGATTGAGAGGCTCAAGGGGGTGCCGAAGGAGAAGCAATCGGAGGAAGGGATCAAGATGTGTGTGGAGTCGATTCAGAAGCTAAGGGAGATTCAAGGGGTTCGGGGAATCCACATTATGGCGATCGAGTGGGAGGAAAAGGTCTCGGAGATTGCCAAGGCCGCAGGTCTCCTTCCCAGACCGACTCTCTCGTAAAATGTGAGTCGTGAAGGGTGAGTCGTTAAACAAATTACTATTTACGACTAACGACTTACGACTTGCGTTATATGGGGTGTTATCAATGGAGACAATTTTAACTACTAATTTCGCTGAGACCATCCGGAAAGAGACCGGGGAGAATGTCTTTCTCTGCTATCAATGTCAAAAGTGTTCCGCGGGTTGTCCGGTGGTCGAGCACTTCGATCTTGCCCCCAATCAGGTGATGCGGGCGATCCAGTTGGGTCAAAAGGAGATGGTCCTCCATTCGAAGACCCTCTGGCTCTGCGCCATGTGCGAGACTTGTGCGACTCGTTGCCCCTATGATATCAACATCACAAAGATCATGGATTTTTTGAAAATTATGGCGAGGAATGAGGGAATCGAATCGAAGGTCCCATCGGTTCCTCTTTTCTATCAAGCCGCCCTGAGGGGGATCAAGTGGTTTGGAAGGATGTATGAGGCTGGGTTGATGGGAGAAATCTACCTCCGTCAGATGTTAGCAGGTCAGCTTAATTATCAGCAGGTTTGGAAAAACGACATGCCTATGGCTTTGAAGATGTTAAAAAATGGAAAACTAAAAATCTTTCCTACTTTTGGGAAACCAAAGCTGAAGGGGAAGAGGGCTGAGAAAAAAGACGGGGTCGCCTATTTTCCAGGTTGCAGCCTGCATGGGACTTCAAAAGAATATGATGTCTCTACTAAAGCCGTATTCCACAAACTTGGAGTTCCAATTCATGAGCCAGATGGTTGGGGATGTTGTGGAACCACTCCCACCCATTCCACAGATCATTTTCTTTCGACGTTACTCCCCATGAAGAACATTGCTTTGATAAAAGAGGAAGGTTTTTGGAATATCACAACACCCTGTCCCTCCTGTTTTCTCAGAATGCGGGTGGCATTGAAAGAGACTGAGGGAGATAAGGATTTAAGAGAAAAGGTGGCCCAAGAGATCCCCAATTTTTCTTCCAATGAAGTGAAGGTTGAACACCTCTTAAATACGGTCACAGAAAGAATAGGCTATCAACAAGTAGCCTCGAAGGTCGTCCATCCCCTCCAAGGGCTCAAAGTGGTCTGTTATTATGGTTGTATCATTACCCGTCCTCCAAAGATTACAGAAGTGAAGGATTTCGAATACCCCACCCAAATGGATCGTTTGATGAAGACCATCGGAATCACACCCCTTGATTGGTCTTACAAAACCCGCTGTTGTGGGGTCTCTCTTGGAATTACACAGCTTCCCATTGCGTTGGAATTAAGCAGAAAGATTCTTAAAAATGCAAAAGGGTTGGGAGCCGATGCGATCGTGGTAGCCTGTCCCCTTTGCCATGTCAACCTGGATGCCCGTCAAAAACAGATTGAAGAAGAGTTTAAAGAGACCTTTCATCTCCCCATTCTTTATTTTACCCAACTGATGGGATTGGCCTTCGGTTTGAAATCAGAGGAACTGGGTCTCAATAAACATTTCGTCGATCCTCTGCCAATTCTAAAAGGACTTTAAGCGTTTTTCTAAAATTTCTGAGGCAGGCCTCTTAATTCTTCCNCATCATCGTGTTCACTGCTTTTTCAAGCCCATCGAGGGTCAGTTCAAACATAGGGAAAATTTCTTGAATTTGAGTGATGGTCCGTGTGTAAGGCCATTCTAAAGCCGTCACAGGATTGAGCCAGACAGAGTGAGGAAAGGTTTTTGCAATAAATTGAAGTTTGATATAACTGGGTTTTCCTGATCTTTCTCCTACATAGATAGAGCCATCTGTAGCCAATAGTTCATAGGGCGCCATACTCGCATCCCCAACAATAATGAATCTCGTTTCAGGATCAAGGCGGACCAATTCCTCGACAGAGAGTGGTTTGGATCGTCTTGGAGGATCCTCCCACAGATAATCGTAAATCGTATTGTGAAAGAAAAACGTCTTAAGATCTTTGAACTGAGAACGGGCATAATTGAAAAGGGTTTGAACCAATCCTATATACGGATCCATGGACCATCCGCCATTATCTATCGCCAGGATGATTTTTAATCGATCTTTTAGGTTACGATCAAATACGATCTCAATTTCACCGGCATTCCTCATCGTCTCATAAATCGTCTTATCGATATTCACCTTATCCTTGGGACCGTGAGGAACCATATTTCTCAATCGTTTAAGGGCTTCGCCCATCTGGGATTCGGTGAAAGGACCTTCTGCCGAGTAATCGCGATACCTTCGCTCCATCGCCACCTTGACGGCTGATTTATTCCTCGATATTCCTCCAACACGCATTCCCCCAGGATGATATCCAGAATGCCCAACAGGGGAGGTCCCTCCTGTTCCGATCCATTTGCCTCCTCCGTGATGGGCTTCGGTCTGTTCTTTTAGCCGTTCAAGAAAATACTGAAGGAGCTCATCTGGAGTCAATTTGCCTAAATCTTCTTCTTTGATGCCCAGAAGGTCGGCTAACTCTTTGGGATTTTTTAACCACTCTTGGAGGAGGGCACGAGAGACCTCTGAGAGTTCAAACTCATCTGGTTCCTTTAATTCAACTCCTTGGAAACGATGGGCAAAGACCTGATCGTAAATGTCGAAATATCTTTCACTCTTTACGAGAATGGATCGGGCGGCAGTATAAAAATCATCTACCGAGTTGATCAGTCCCATGCTTAAGGCTTTTTGAAGCCTTAAGAAGGAAGTCGGGGAGACGGGAATGCCACTTTTTTTTAATAAATAAAAAAAATCAACGAACATAATTTACCAATGAAATAATGGAATATTGGAATATCTGTTTGTTCATTCCGCAATCAGCAATTTATTTAATCAAGCCCTGAAGCGGCTGATCGCATTCTGGGCAACCACATAATCCGGACTCTTTTTAAAGAGAACCCCTAAGTAAGGGACCTCTCCCTTGATCAAATCCTTGACTCGGAAATCAGGATCCGATCTTAAGGCTCTGATCCAATTAATGAGCTCTCGTGTTGCAGGTTTTTTTTCAATCCCCCTGATTTCCCTGATGCGATAGAATGTTTTAACAGCGTTATCCAGTAATTCTTTATCGATATCAGAGAAATGGACTTGAACAATTCTTCTCATCATATCCGGTTCAGGGAAAGCAATATGGTGGAAGTTGCAGCGGCCCAGAAAGGGATCGGAGAGGTCTTTCTTGGCATTCGAAGTGATAATGATGACCGGTCGATGTTTTGCTTTCGTCGTTTTATCAATCTCGATGATATCAAATTCCATCTGATCCAGCACATCCAGCATATCATCCTGGAAATCCGTATCGGCCTTATCAATCTCGTCAATCAAAAGGACGACTCTCTCATCGGAGACAAATGACTGTCCGATCTTACCCATTCGAATATACTCTTCAATATTACTGACATCCCTTTTGGAATCCCCAAAACGGCTATCATTCAAACGCGTCAGAGTATCATACTGGTAAAGGGCATCAATCAACTTCATGCTCGATTTGACATTGAGAACAATCAGCCTCATGCCAAAGGCTTCCGAAATAGCGTAGGCCAGCATGGTCTTGCCTGTTCCCGGCTCTCCCTTGAGTAGAAGAGGCATTTCCAGGGCCATCGAAATGTTGACAATTCTGGCAAGCTCTTCATCCAACACATATTTGGAAGCGCCTGTAAATCCCTTTTTTTGAGTTTCCTTGTGCATCTCTCCGCTCCTTCATCCGTCGTTTGACAATTGAGATGAGAATATCATAACTATTTTCTCATCCTGTTTCAACCCATACTGACATGAGCGGATGAAATGAAACACATTTTGAATGTCTGAATTGAGATTTTTCAATCCGCAATCCCTGCCTGTCCGGCAGGCAAGCACAATCCGCCATGCACCATGCAGGGTGCATAGCAGCCCTGAATCTTGCGTAATTCAGGGCGCCATTTACAATGAAGCAGCTCCTTGTATAAATATCGAAAATCTGTTTAAATTTGGCGAGAAAAGAGTCGGAGGCAGGGGAAGGAACATATCAGGGTAAGGCGGTTAGTCAAATGTTTTTTCCTGCAATGAGTCGGCGTAGGTGGACAATGCTCAATATTGCCATCGGCGTCTTTATGTCCACATTGGACGCCAGCATTGTGAACATCTCTCTCCCCACCATTATCCAGTCTTTAAACACCCATTTGACAGCCGTGGCTTGGGTGGTGATGGGCTATTTGATCATCATCACAGGATGCCTGCTTTTAATGGGAAGGTTGGCCGATCTTTTCGGGCAAAGGAGGATTTACCTTTTTGGGTTCTTAACCTTCACGCTGGGTTCAGCCTTATGTGGTTTTTCTCCTTCGATCTATTTCCTCATTAGCTCGAGGATACTGCAGGGCTTGGGCGCTTCTGCTTTAATGGCCATTGGCCCGGCGATCATCACCACTGCTTTTCCAGAAAAAGACCGGGGTCAGGCTTTGGGGATCGTTGGTTCCGTCGTCTCTGCCGGTTTTTTAGCCGGACCCCTTCTCGGCGGATTTTTAGTTGAGCATCTTGGCTGGAGATCCATCTTCTTCATTAATCTTCCCATTGGGGTCATTGGCATCATCCTCTCTTCGAAAGTCCTCGAAAGGGTCTCAACAACGGGGGGAGTGCGAGTGGATTTTTGGGGAGCCCTTCTGCTTTTTATCTTTGTGACCTCACTTCTTTTATTCCTTAATGGAATGGGTCGAGGTTCAGCTCCTCTTCTGTGGGTATGGCTTTTTCTCAGTGTGCTCTGTTTCAGCCTATTTATCCTTGTGGAACTTCAATCTCCCTCTCCTTTGGTGGAGCTCCGATTTTTTAGAAGACGGCTTTTTAATTCTTCTCTCGGAGCAAGCTTTTTTTCCTTTTGGATGAATGCGGCTCATAACTTTGTCATCCCTTTCTTCCTCCAGAATATTTTGAGATTCTCTCCCTCGAAGGTGGGCATGCTCGTTTTTCCTGTCTCCCTTACGGTGATGGTGATGGCCCCTCTGGGTGGAAGAATTTCTGATCGGATTGGGGTGAGAATCCCAGCCACCATCGGTTTAATCCTCACCTCCATGACGGTCTTCTCCTTCACCTTTTTGGGTACCGGTGCAAGTGATTTCGAAATCTTATGGAGGCATGTTATCCTCGGCATAGGGATCAGTCTCTTCAACCCAGCCAACAACAGTGCCATCATCGGTTCCCTCCCTCGGGAGAATGTAGGGTTAGCCTCCAGCTTGTTGGCCCTTTCGAGGAATCTTGGATTAGTGATCGGCGTTGCCTTTGCAGAGATGGTTATTGAATTCAGGTTTCCTGCGACCCTGTCAGAAGCTGGGAAAGGAATCCCTTCGCTGGAGGGCATTCAAGATGTCTGGAAGGTTATCCTCATCCTCGGTTTCATATCGGTGCTGCTTTCTTGGATGAGGGAGAGTCGTCCTAAAAATTGACCCATTCGGCGGCGCCGAAATCAAATCCTAGCCTTTATGCTGGGGGGTCGAAAGGCTCGCCCTGAGCCATAGGCGAAGGGTTGACTTTTAAAGGGTTTTTTGAGAATATCTTAAACGGAGGGTGAAGTGAAACGTTCAAATGGAAGAGGAGCCAATGCACTCAGGCCAGTAAAAATTACAAGAAATTATTTGAAGCATGCAGAGGGATCGGTTCTCATCGAAATTGGGGAAACCAAAGTCATCTGTTCTGCCAGTGTGGAGGAAAGGGTACCCCCCTTTTTAAGAAATAGTGGGAAGGGTTGGGTTACAGCCGAATATTCTATGCTCCCTCGTTCCACGAATACTCGCACTCCCAGGGATAGAGGTGGGGGAAATGGCCGTGCTTTTGAAATTCAAAGGTTGATCGGCCGCTCCTTGAGATCGGTGACCGACCTCAGCGCATTCGGCGAGAGGACCATCTGGATCGACTGCGATGTGGTTCAAGCCGATGGTGGGACAAGGACCGCTTCCATCACAGGTGCTTATGTTGCTTTAGTCGATGCGTTTCAAATGATGGTTAAGAGGGGAGTTATCGAAAAGGTCCCTGTCAAGGATTCTATCGCTGCCATCAGTGTGGGAAAAGTGGAGGGGGAGGTACTTCTGGACTTAAATTATGAAGAGGATTCCAAAGCCGAAGTGGATATGAATGTGGTAATGACCGGAAGCGGAAAGTTTGTGGAAATCCAGGGCACCGCAGAGGGAGGCGTTTTTACAAAGAAGGAGATGGACGGGTTGATGAAAATCGCCCAAAACGGAATTAAGGTTCTCACCAGAGTTCAAAAAAAGACTCTGGAGGTGAAATAAAAAATTAAAAACCGACTGGAAATTATCGCAGCCACACAAAACAAAGGAAAGGTTCGCGAAATTCGAGACGCTTTGAAAGGATTAGGGCTTCGAATTTATGCATTAGACGATTTTTCAAATGTCCCTAAGGTTGAAGAAGATGGTAAGAGTTTCGCTGAGAATGCCTTGAAAAAGGCTCGATTCTATTCAAAGGTCTTTGGGAAATTAATCTTGGCGGATGATTCTGGATTAGAAGTAGATAGCTTGAAAGGATTGCCCGGGGTCTATTCCGCAAGGTATTCTGGAGAGAGGGCTTCAAGTCAAAAAAATAATCAAAAGCTCCTCAAAGAAATGGAAGGAATTCCGCTTTCAAAAAGAGGAGCAAGATTCAAATGTATCATGGTTTTGGTGTCTCCTGATGGAAAAGAAGCAATGACAGAGGGGGCATGTTACGGAAAAATTGGAATGAGGGAAAAGGGGAGGAGAGGATTTGGATACGATCCCCTTTTCATCCTTCCAAAGTATGGAAAGACGATGGCCGAACTTTCCCTCAAAGAAAAAAATAAAATTAGTCATAGAGGAAAAGCCTTAAGAAAGCTGAGAAAGATTCTATGTACTTTGACGAAGTAAGAGTTTGTCTGATCTATGGGAATATGTTAAATAGTGATTCAATAGTTCCATACCCATGATCACCATAGAGTTACTGGATCCGGGGCGTAGCGCAGCCTGGTTAGCGCGCCTGCCTTGGGAGCAGGAGGTCGGCCGTTCAAATCGGCTCGCCCCGACCAAAAACCCTTCCCTGGTCACTTCTTCTTTTTGATGGCTTTAGGTTTTATGGGGGCGGTAGCTATTTCCTTGAAGGTGTTCCCCCACTTGTCAATCATGACTCTCAGCTCATCTAATTTGGCTCTGGCTTCGGCGGGGCTCGCCGCAATTGTTTCTTTTACCTTTTCCAAGCCTTCATGAATGGTTTTAGCATCAGCTGTCCAGGCCTGTTTTTTCTCTTTCAGTTTTTTCTCCGTTTTTTGGGCCTTGGCATTTAATTTTTTCCAGGCCTCTTCAAGGGCATTCAGGGTCGCATTCGCCTGTTCGGCAGCGGCCTTCTTTCCTGCCTCAACAGCGGCGGCCGCCTTTTCAAAAGCTGCCTTGGCAGCGATGTAATTTTGTTTCGCTTCCTTGTACTTCTTCTCTTTCATCTGGGATTCTGCGGATCCCCATACCTTCTGGGCAGCCTCCAGATCAACCGCGGCATATTTGTCGGCGCCTGCTGAGAGTGCCGCTTCCATTGTTTTCTTTGCTGCCTCTTTTTCTGCTTCTGGTGGTTTTGAACAACCTCCCAATGATATTCCGAGAGCAAGAATCACTAATACGAATAACGATACCAATATCTTGTTCCTTTCCATCAGCCCGGTCCCTCCTCTAAGGATGTTTGATAAGAACGAAAAGAGTATAATTGAAGTTCTTTTGGATGGCAATAAATCGAATCATTATCCGTATCCAAATGGATTCGGGGTTTGACGGGCTGTTGTTGAAATCCTTCGTTTGAAAATGTTTAGCTCCTTGATTTTAGATTTCGATAAATTAGAATGGGAGACGGTTTATATACAGGGTTTCTGATGGAACTTTGGAATCTGGTTAAGGGGGGCTGGGGTAGG
>PDVJ01000801.1_pt1 | contig 10713 bp, 12 predicted proteins | sample 1369811 | NCBI WGS metagenome assembly PDVJ01 (sample SAMN07795376, study PRJNA414565) | Alkali sediment metagenome, whole genome shotgun sequencing project. | reverse complement strand
CAGATAAACGAGAGGTAGGTAGTATTCTTGATATCATGGTACGAGACAAGCCGGTGAAGGCAAAGGTGATAAAACCACCGTTTGTTCCGAAGGAGTGGGCATTGAAATAGTAAGAATGTTACAGACGACACATAGAACTCTTCGTTTCTCTATACTAAGACACCTGAAAATAATTGAAAAGATTAATATTACATCAGATTATCTAAATCAAAAAATAAAGGATGATGATATGAAGAAAATAGGAATCATTATTGTAAGTATTCTGATTGGTAGTATAGTCCTAAGCGGATGCTCCGATCAGCAATCAAATAAACAAACCGGGGACTTTGCTAAAATCCATGAAGAATCAGATAAAATCGTACGAGGCACGCTCTTTAATCAAGGATATTCCTACGATGATGCTGAAAATGCTGTCTTTGGAGACAGAGATGTCGAAATTGTGAGTGCATATGAATGGAAAATCACCGGGGATGTCACCGTTAGAGGAACGATTCATTCATATATCACAAATTTACAATATATCAATGATAACTACGCTGGAGTTGCAACCATAATCTAAAAATCATGTTTATTCATGTTGCAAAGCGGCTTCTGTATAATTCAAGAAACTTAGTCAATAATCCTTCATCCTTTTTTTTAAAAAATCGGTACATGTCTCTTCATTCGCATCTCTGCTTTTGATAGAGAAAATATTTAAAACAACCAGGAAATACCACTTCTCGATAACTATGACACATGACGTAAGAGATGATTTAAAATACACCAAGACACACGAATGGGTGAAGCTGACTGGAGCCAAGGCAAAAATAGGGATCACAGACCACGCGCAAGAAGAGCTGACCGATATTGTCTTTGTTGAGTTACCAACCGTTGGAAAAGAAGTCAAGAAAGGGGACGAGCTCTGCGTCGTTGAATCTGTAAAGTCAGTTTCTGAAGTGTACGCACCAGTGAGTGGTAAAATTGTTGCAGTAAATACGAAGCTGGACGATTCCCCAGAAATCATTAACAGTAGTCCGTATGATGACGGCTGGCTTGTCGAAATCGAAGTCAAAGATAAAACAGAAGTCAATACACTGTTGGATGCAGCCGCATATAAGAAATTATAAGATGTATTCAGAGATGGTTTTAATCGATAAGTTCTTTCTGCTGAGAACTCCAGGTCTTGTTTGATGTCTTCTATCCTCCTTTATTTTTTCGAGTTCTTTCAGATTGATTCTTGGGGTTCTCATTGTAAATACCTCTGAAAGAGTGTTTGTGTTTTAAGTTTTCGGTTGAATTCCTGAAGGAGAGTCATGTCTAGATTTTCTTCGAAGAGTTTGTAGAGGTGTCTGGCATCCTCTATGTCTTTCTCAATTCCCAAATAGAGCTTGAAAGAGATCTGTAGTTCTAATGGTGAGATGTAGAAATGATGACCATTGACGACGACATTTTTTCGTTCCTGAACTGTCCAATAATCAAGGTCAATTTTTGGGAATTTAAACTCGATGTTGGGTATAAACGTGTTTTTCTTTGCAAAACGCAGGGAGATGCCACTGGAGAGATAGTGTTCATACGCTTCTTTGACATCGTTGGTATTGATGCAGTAAAAACCATCGGAGACGGTGTTCCAAACCGTGGTGAATGTTTTGAAATCCAGTTTTTCTACAATGATATCAACATCTTCTGAGGTCCTGCTTCTTCCAAAAAGGATAGCGATGTACCCGGAGACGATCACATACTTTATTTGTAATTTATTAAGCAACGATGTAAAATCAATGACAAACTTATCAAGTCTATTTTGTTCTTTTTTGAATTCGATTATTGTTCCAGTTACGTTGATTTTCATCTTCTGTACTAAACCGCAAGAGTATTTAAAACATTTTGTACGAAAACCAGGAGCCGGGAACGAACGGGAAATCCTTTTATACGGTTGTTATATAAACTATAACATGGAAGTGGTGGTGATGGGATGAAGGATGACCCGATAGCACTGGTACTTGATGATTTGCTGAGGCTTGACGATATTTTAGCCTGTATGGTTGCCCGGCGGAATATGATTAGTGTGATGCCGTCTGGTGAGGGATTTAAACCAGAGGTGGATCAGATCTGGGATAGTATTCATCGTGCTATGGATGACGTGTTCGGAGTGATTAGCCAGTATTCTCAGATTGGTCTTGGTGAGATGGAGTTCCGGTTGCAGGACTATGAGGTGTTGCTCTATGTGTTTCCTGATACAGAGAGCGCACTTGTTGCGATTGTTCCTGCACTGGCGAATAAAGGATTGCTTGAGGTAGAATTGGAAAACGCGCGCAGGGAAATTCTCAAGATCATGGAAAAACCGAAGAAGGAATCTGATTCTCAGAAAAAAGATGATGAAGTTTGCGTTACCGCGTAAGGATTACAAAAAATTGTTAGGAATTAGTAAAAGGTTAGATTCACAACCGTTGATATCTATGACGGATCAAACCACCTTCAATGGAGTATAATGGAGCTAAAAGTAGAGGCAGCAGTAGGAATGTCCCGAAAATGGGATGCACGAGAAGCAGGAAGAGAAGTTGCAGAAACAGCGATTAAGGGTTTAGCTCGCCCCCCAGATTTTTTCCTTTTATTTTCGACGATTCATTATGAAAAATATGGTGGATTTCAAGAGTTCTTGAGTGGGGTATGGGATGTATTACCGAAGGACACACCGCTTGTGGGTGGAACAGTCACTGGTTTTATAAATAATTTCGGTTGTTTTTCAAGAGGAGCAAGCGCACTTGCTGTTTCCTATCCATGCATGGATGTTGCAGTTGGAGTTGGAAAAAATACAAAAAGAAATCCGTATCGAGCTGCAAAACAATGCGCTGAGATGATTCAAAACGGTTTGAAAGAATCCTCCTATAAAAATAAATTTTTATTAAATTTTATTTCTGGACCAGTGATGCCAAGCATACCCGGAGTGGGACAAAAAAAATATATTCCATCTGGTTTTGTGAGCAATTTTGCTTTACAGACGTTTGGTCTGTCACAAACATTGATGCAGAAGGGACTTGGGCGAGAAGATGAAATTTTTGAAGAAACTGTAAAACAATTACCAGACTATCAAATGATTCTTGGAACATCGATGGACGATTACAAAGGAATAAGTAATTATCAATTTTTTAATGATAAAATTCTGACAAATGCGGTGGTGAATCTTGGGGTAGCAACAGATCTTGGTCTTAATGTATGTACAACACATGGAATGAAGGAAACCAACCTTCACTTTACTATTACGAAACTCGGCGCGCGAAATCATGCGATTTGCAAAATAAATAATAAACCTGCTGTGCCAGAGCTATTAAAATTATTACGTTGGCCTGAAGGATTTCTGACCGAAGAAACAATGCTTCATACCATTCTTTATTATCCTATATCATTAAAACGACGTGGAAGGGAAGTTCCAGTTGTAATGCCAATGATTATGAAGGACTATATATTTGTCCCATGTATCATTGATGATGGAAAAGTGTCTATTCTTACAGTCAGTGGCAAGGATTTAATCAATGCAGTAAAAGAAAATTTACAATTTTTTAATGGAATACAACCAGAGTTTGGGTTGTTTTCAGCATGTATGACGATTCTCCAAACGCTCGGTCACAAGACGAATATTATTCAAGAAGAACTACACCATTATTTCAAAGATAAATCATTTTTATTGTTTTATAGTGCTGGCGAAGGAACGTATTCTCAAGCGAAAGATATCACCTATGCCAATATGTCATTTAATGCAGTAGTATTTAGGCATGATCAAAAATTGTCCATTTGATAACTTAAAATCAATATATATTTTCATTTTCTTTTACTGAATATTTCACGTATTGTTAAAAGAATTTTCGTATTATCATCATACATTTCTCTAGCAAGATAGTTCAATTTTCGAATATATTTACCAACTAAATGATTTTGAAAACGCATTTTATAGTCATTAAAAGAGAAATCATTATTTTCAAATGCTTCAATAATCGATAATGCTGCTACATCTCCATAAGATAAAGCTAAATGAATACCTCCGCCTATAGCTGAATCTATACCTGCGGCATCTCCAACTAATAGTATATTTGGTTCAGATAAGGTACAATCCTCTTCCAATATAGTTATGGGATGACTAGACCAATATTTGGGGCTTATATGAATATTTCGAGCATGTAGTTCGCGAGTAAAGATTTTTTTTAAATCGGCTCTTTGTTTGTTCTGATAAATACGAAAGTCACCTATACCATGGTTCATGAAGGGCTGGTTCTCGTACAAACATGGAAAATGCCATACGTAACCCTGCAAACCTTCTGTTACTTGAGAAAAATCTATAGTGACAGTATTTTTAAAAAATTCATGATCGTAATTTTGATCCGCGAGAGAAAAGATTTCGATGGCAGGTGTAAGGCGTGGTTTTTTGAGAGGATTCATATTATGTCGCACTCTACTTAATGCGCCATCTGCTCCTATTAACACTCGTACTTTGTATTCTCTTTGATTAGTTTGTATCAATAAATGATTTGTCTTACGTATTACATCTGTAAAAATTTCATTTTCATACAATTTAAGTCCACGATTTACTGCTGTTTTTACTAGTGCGTGATCAAATTCAATCCGTCTTACTATGCGAAAGAAGTTGTGTTGTTTATGTTGATAAATTTCTTTTCCTAAGCGGCACTCTGCAGTATGGATTGGAACCGATGGTACATTAACTTTAAATTTTAGTTGTTCGAGTATTGTTTCTGTCCAGCCTCCAAGTGCACCACCGCATACTTTATCACGAGGATATTTTTCTTTTTCAATTAAAACGCATTTTGAAGCTAAATCAGGATTGTATTTATTTAGGTGCAACCAGGTGGAAATTCCAGCTGGACCACCACCAACAATCATTATTTCGTAATCAACTTCTGTGTTGTGATTCGTTTTTGTCATTTTCATTTCATCTTGTCAAATTTAATGATTGGCCGAAATTTGTTAATTCATTCAAAGTGAATCCATACTTGTTTGCCCATTTTTCAGTTTTATATAGATAATTAATGTCTATAGATCCAACGTGATTTATACGTTCATTTTCCATCGCTTGCATAATGACTTCAGCGATACAAGCAAAATTTTTTCCCGGTGGCATTCCAGGGATGACGATTTGAACCGGAAAATCAATAAGTCCTCCATCGATTCGATGAATATCGGGACGTTGCTGGCACACTGTATGGGAAAGATTTGGTGGTTGCGACACATCAACAATAATTGTGCCTCTAGCGAGATGCTCTGATTGTAATAGTGCTTCTGGATGACTGGTCGCTGTGACGATAATATCTGCTTCTTTTGTTTTCAGCTCAACCGTGGTTTCAAAATCCCCGTCAAGTTTTTTCCTAAGTTCTTTGAATTTTTCTTTCCTTCGTCCAATGAGAATCGCATGTTGAAATTGTGGGACAAGAATTTTCGATACCGCCTCACCAATAACACCGTATGCCCCAACAATGGCAATGATTTGATCCGAGGGTTTTTTTTGGAAGAATTTTAATGACTTTTGCACCGCTTGGCATGTCACTGCTTTGTATTCCTTCTGTTTTGTAATCCACACGCCACCATCGGTGACTGATGTGGTAAGGGCACCAAGTTGGATAATGTCCACATCGAATTCATTTTGGAGAAATAACGCAGCATCAAGAATATATTTTCGCACAATCTCTCTTGGGAGTTCCATCATTTGTCGTGCGGTTAAAGTTAAACCGGTGATGTATCCCTTCGTTCCATGAACATTTAATTCTGGGGAGACAATTAAATTTCCATGAATCCATGATTTCGGGAACTGATGAATATCCTCTTCGACAAGAAGATGACCAATCGTTGCAAATTTCATATTCGTTAATCATCCTTTAGACATAAATAAATTTATTTCTTTAAATTACCTATTAGTTGTGCTTCTGCAATAATGTGTTTGGAGATTGCTTTTTCTAATTTCTTTTTATTAGCCCCTGGTTCAAGATCAACTGTTTTATCAAGTGCATAGAGTTTAAAGAAATAACGATGTATTCCAAATGGAGGACAAGGTCCTACATAACCATATTTACGAAGTGTATTTTTACCCTCAGGATAGATGATTTTTTCCCCCTCCAGAATCTGTGTTGTATTTGGCGGAATATTCCAAACCAACCAATGGACAAACGTTATTAATGGCCCGCCGGGATCATCCATTATAAGAGCAAGACTTTTAGCATTTTCAGGAACATTACCAAAAATCAAAGGTGGAGAAATGTTCTCTCCTTTTTTAGTATATTTAATTGGTATAGATCCTCCATTTTCAAATGATGGACTAGACAATTCCATATCTTTTTTCCTCCAAATTTAAATCTTACAATAGCTATAATCCTTAAAAATATATTCCAACTCTTTTTTTCAAATTTCTTTAAATTTCTAAACAGATTTCTTTATTGTTGTTCAAAAAGCCTTACAGCAGGATATGCTTTTGCCTCCAGAGCACGACCAGGATAATACACAACCTTCATATGACTAATGTATCGAACCAACGTACCGGATAAGAGATCGTCAAGATGGTGAGATGCTGAAACCAATGGCTTCATGACACTACCTGAGACATCGGTGTGTTCTACACCAGGATAGCCTAGCAGTGCGTCTCGCTTCTCTGGGAGACACGCGCCTTTTTCCACGAGATAATCAAATAGTTTTTTCCAACGGGTCTCCTGGTGAAATCGATTTGAGGCAAACGAACACTCTATCCCAAGACGAGGACCGATACCTGTTTCAGTGACATCGAAACTGAGGACAAAGCGATCCGCCTTGTTTTGCAGGTCATCTATTAGTGATTGAAATTCTCTGGTCTCATCAGACCAGCCGAGTGTCGTCAGATAAGGAATAATATCCTTTGGATGAATCCTGTTAATATAGAGACGCACGTCATTTGAAAAACGAGCTAACATCGTTCCTACTTGGAAGAGAGACGCAGTCGCTGGTATCTTTTTGATGCAATTCAGCGCATGGAATTGCATCTTTTTTGATAACTGCTGACCTCGAAGAAGTGGTAAAGCAGTATGTAAAAGCCAGTGATATTGAGAGGTGTCATTGGAGGCAATTCCCTCCGGTAATTTTTCCGGTCCGAAGAACACGCTAGGGATAAGCATCGTAGGAAGTATATCAGGCATATCAAATTCCAGCCAGAAGCATTTGACGTGTTTCTGGAGCAAAGATGTTTGATTTGCCCATGCTTCAGAAAAATCAGCGATATGTCTCCATTCTGGTTGTTGTAAAAATTGTTGTGGTAACTGACCGTTTTTCATCAGGTTAAGAAGTACTTCCCGGTCTGTTCCCTCACCAGAAATCGCAAACGCCCAATCTGCACGTTGTTTGGCATCTCCCAAATGAATCTCAAATCCAAGAAAACTCGTTACATTACCAGGAAAATTCCTGGCTATTGAGAGGATATCCTGAAATTTTTCCGGAGAGATCAGATGGGTGAGATAGGATTCAGCTTTGCAGAGGTAATTACTTGCAAGAATGCTTTTTAATGGTAAATGTTTGAACATTCTGGTTTGTTCTTCTTGGTGAAGTTGATACTCAGGAGAAATCAATTTGTTTTCTAATTCGATTTCTCTCGCTGCTCCGACGTTTTCGAATGAGACCGAGTGACTAATGTATCTATTCAAAGGGTTGAACCCTCCTCTTTGATTTGATATTACCTATCCTATAAAGACGTTTTTCGCATCTGAGTACGCAGGTGGGGATGTAGGAATCGTTAGATATTTCATCTATTGTTTTCAATACTTTTCGTTTCATCGTTAGTAAATTCCTTCCGGCGATTGCCCTGTTGATTTGTGAGGAAACCCAAAGAGCCTTACACCAGAATAGGCCTTTGCCTCTAAGGAGCTGTTAGCTTTGTAGATGAGTTTTATATGACTGATATATCTGACAAGAGCACTCGAAAAATCGCTATCAGAGAGCCTGGCAGCTGCTTTGTATGATGTTAGATTGAAATCATAACTCGGGTCTTCTTGTTCAACACCAGAGAATTGGAGTAATGCTTCCTTTTTTTCTGGAAGACACACTTTCTTCTTCACCAGGTACTCAAAGAAAGATGACCATCGGATCTCAAGATTATACATATCGGGGGCAAAGGAACATTCAATTCCAATTTTAGAATCAACGCCTGTTTCTGTGATGTTGATATGAAGAACTAGACGAGTGACCTGCTGTTCAAGTTCTTTTAAAAGAGTCGATACTTCTTTATTTTCATCTGACCATCCTAGCGCTGTTAAATAAGGAATAATATTTGTTGGGCATATTCTGGCAATTATTAAGCGCACTCCTGATATTGAACGGGAGAGCATTACGCCAGCATCCATCAATACGGCTCCTTCAGGTAATTGCTGAACGGCTTGGAGTAATTGCTGTTCTATCTTTTCAGATACATGGTGACCTGTCAGCAGAGGTAATGCCGTATCAGTCAACCAGGTTAATTTTTTCATTTCCTCTGGAGTATCAATACGCAGCGGTGTTGTGTGAAGAAAGATACAAGGAACCGGTGTCTCTGATGAGTTCTCTATCATGTCAAATTCAAACCAAAGACCAAGAACATTGTTGTAAAGGATGGAATCAGGATTTACCCATTCAAGAACGAACTTGCAGGCGTTCTGCCATTCAGGTTTATTCGTGAATTCTTCTGGTAATTCTCCGCTTCTAATAAGGTTTGCAAGAGCTTCCCGTTCACCCTTTTGTGAAGAGACCGCAAACTCAAATCCGAAGAAACTGGTGACACCTCTCGTGAAGTGAGATGCAAGCTTCTTCATTTCTGTGTAGTTTTGAGGAGAGATCAATTCTTCAGGGATGTAGGATTCAACCGAGGATAAATATTGAGCAGCGTTCAAATCTTTCAGAGAAGGTTTTCGAAGCTGTATTGTTTCATAGATGAATCTGTTTCGATTTTGGAATTGTCTCAGTTCTCCAAATGGAAGTGATTCGAAGCCGGTTTCAAACCCATATTCGTTTATTCCGTTCATTCTTTTTTCCCTCAATTCAAGTAATACTCCTGGAAAACATAAAGCCCGAATCCGAGAAAATCCTTCAAAATGCGAAAAACACCTTTTTTTGTTTAGGTTTGACGGAATATACGTAGGAACCAATGTTTTTTCTAAGTAGTTCAATTGTAACGTTTCGAACACTATCTGATATGGACCGAATAATGAAGACTTTGCTATCTGTTACTTTAAAAAAAAGCTAAATGTGCCCACAAAATAACAATTTTGTTATTTAAGGGGCAATATTTATAAGCACGATGAATGATACATAAAACTATGAATATCTACGAGATTCTTGAACAACTAAGGAAAAAGAAAGCTCCTGTCTTTACAACGAATGAAATCGCACGGATTTCTCACTTAAAAAAATCATGTGCTATTGTTTCCATCAAACGAATGGTTGATAAAGGACTTCTCTTCAGAGTCGCAAAAGGCATCTATGCGTTAGAGCAGGATCCATTCTTGAATGCCTCGTATATTATCCCGAACTCCTACATTTCATTCAACGCTGCACTCTACCTGCATAAAGCAATAGACCAGATACCATCTACCATCCATGTTGTCGTACCTAGACGAGTGAAGAAAAAAGTGGAGGGAGTAACCTTCGTCTCTTTACCAAAGAAAGCGTTCTTCGGATTTGAAGCTATAAAGTATCGCGGGTATTCTCTCTGGGTTGCTGATAAAGAAAAAGCACTTATTGATATCGCGTATAAGTATGGTCATCTGCCACACACTATCGAAAAGATAAATAAGAAAAAGTTGGTCCGTTATGCAAAACTGATGGAGTTAAAAATCTCTGAACAGGAGGCGATACGATGATTACTGCTGAAGAAATCATTCGACTGGCAAAAGTGAACAGATTAAAACCATACCAACAGGAGAAACATTATCTACAGACTGCAACACTTACTGGAGTGTATGCTGCTCTGGTTGACGAACTGGTTTTTAAGGGAGGAACAGCATTGTTCTTTTTTTATGGGCTGGATCGATTCTCTGAAGACCTCGACTTTACAAGAATCAAACAATATGACCAGGCCAAATTAAAAACAACACTCTCGGATGTACTTACAGTCATCCATATTATCCATAAAATGAAAACAGAAAAATCACTCGCAGGAAAAACATTCAAGGTGAAAGCACAAGGCCCCCTCTACAAAGGACCATTGAGTGAATCGATCATCTCCATAGAAATATCGGAGAGAAATGATGTCGTCCTTCCCCCAGATATAAAAGAGATCGTTCCCGTCTATGATGATCTACGACCATTTACTGTTCCAGTCATGAAAAAAGAAGAGATTCTTGCAGAAAAAGTAAGAGCGATGATGATCCGAAGAAGAGCACGAGATCTCTATGATATATCATTCCTCCTAAAGAAAGAAATTTCATTGGAGTACGACCTTATAAACAAAAAACTCTCTTATTACAAAAAAACATTTGATGCAGAAGAATTTACCAGACAAGCCACATCAATAAAGAATATCTGGCAATCAGAACTTCATGGTCTCATACCAAAAATCCCGCTATTTGATGACGTCTTCCACTTTGTACTCAAGCAACTAAAACAATAAATTATTTCTTACAAGAAAAAAATGGCTTGTATGTTTTCTAGCCACGTAATTTGGATATATGGCATTGTAGTGGGAGAAACCTGCCCACTACAATACCACCTCCCAGACAAACAAATTAATATAGTTTTTAATATATA
>PDVJ01000799.1_pt1 | contig 10723 bp, 12 predicted proteins | sample 1369811 | NCBI WGS metagenome assembly PDVJ01 (sample SAMN07795376, study PRJNA414565) | Alkali sediment metagenome, whole genome shotgun sequencing project. | reverse complement strand
GTATTTGCGCCATAAAATTGTACCATTCCACATAACCATCAACAGGGGGGTCTGTCATGATGAAGCAAATCGGCATCATTGGTCTTGCCTGTTTTGTCCTTCTGAGCCTGAGCGGTTGCACCGGAAGCTCGGAAAAGGCTGAAAAGGGGGAATTCAAGGCTCAGTTGAAGCTCGCCTCCCTGACTCCTGCGAGCCACACCTACAACCAGGGGGCAGCCAGATTTGCAGAGCTCGTCAAGGAGCGAAGCAACGGGCGCATCCAGGTGACCGTTTACCCGGACGGCCAGCTCGGCAAGGGCGAACGGGAGCTGCTCGAAGCCGTGCAGCAGGGAACCATCGACGTCTATGTCGGCTCGACGGGACCGATCGGCGGATTCAATCCCGCCATCGGGATCCTGGACATCCCGTTCCTGTTCAATGATTACGGACACGTGGACAAGGTGCTGGACGGCCCCGTCGGACAGCAGCTTCTGGACGATCTGGAAAAGGCCCAGTTCAAGGCCCTGGCTTTTTGGGAAAACGGTTTCCGGAACCTGACGAATTCCCGGAGGCCGGTCAGGGTCCCTGCCGATGCCAAAGGCCTGAAGATCCGCACGATGGAGAACAAGGTGCACATGGCGGCCTGGCAGGCGGTGGGGGCAAATCCCGTTCCCATGGCGTGGGGGGAAGTGTACATGGCCCTGCAGCAGAAGACCATCGACGGGCAGGAAAACCCGGTCGCCGTGATCCATTCGGCCAAGATCTATGAAGTTCAGAAATACCTGTCGCTCACCCAGCATGTCTATTCCCCGGCAGTCCTCATCGTGAGCCTGAAAAAATGGCAGTCCATGCCCAAGCCGGATCAGGAGATGCTGCTCAAGACGGCCCGGGAAGTTGCCCAGTTTCAACGCAAGCTGGGAAGAGACATGGAGGAAAAGCAGATTGCCGAGCTCTCCGACAAGGGGATGAATGTGGAGAGGAAGATCGACAAGGCCGCGTGGAGGCGTTCCATGCAGCCGGTCATCACCCAGGCCGCCGGGCAGTTCGGGAAGGAAAAAATCGACGCGATCCTGGTCACCAAGTGATGCCCGTACCTGAGACGAATATCACCGGGGGGAGATGGGTTAGAAACCGCCCATTATTCTGATCGGGCCTTTGTGATCAGCGTTTGTATCTGCTGGTCTTTTTCCAGCCACAGCTGCTGTACCCATTGGTGCATGGCATCGCGGAAGGCCGGATCGCCTTCGTAATCGCCGTGCATCAATTCTTTCGGGACTTCCATCGTCTTCATGCGCACGATGACGCGCCTGACTTTGCCGCAGAGAAATTCCCAGAAGGTCGGGATTCCGTCCGGATACACGATGGTGATATCCAGCAAGGAGTGAAATTTATCGCCCAGCGCGTTCAGTGCCAGCGCGAGCCCTCCGGCTTTGGGGCGCAGGAGATATGTGAACTCACTCTTCTGCCGCGCATGCTTTGCCCTGGTAAAGCGCGTCCCTTCCAGAAAATTCATCACACTGGTGGAAATCAAGGCAAATTTCTCGCAGGCCAGGCGCGTTGCCTCGTAATCCTTGCCCCTTTGCTCAGGATGCTTTTCCAGGTATTCGGCGCTGTGGCGATACAGGAAAGGATAATCCAGCGCCCACCAGGCGAGCCCCATGAGAGGCACCTTGATCAGTTCTCTCTTGATAAAGAATTTCAGCAGGGGGATCCGGCGATTCAACAGGTGCTGCATCACAAGGATATCCACCCAGGTTTGATGATTGCTGACAACCAGATACCATCCGTGATAATCCAGACCCTCCAATCCCTGCACGTCCCACTGTGTTTTTTGAGTAAGGCGCATCCATCCGCTGTTACAGGCGATCCAGCTTTCTGCAATCAAATGGAGAATCCTGTTGATCACCCGGCGTATGGACGGGATGGGAAAAAGAAATTTCGGGATGGCGAACACCAGCAACAGGGGCACCCATACCAGCACATTCACGGTCAAAAGCAATCCCGCGATTGCCCCCAAGAGATAGGACGGAAGAAAATTCAGCATAACGATATTCCTGAAAGGTCAAAGCAGGGCCATTCATATCCTGCCCTGCAACCGCAAGGGTTGATCATTTAACGGTTTCGCAGCCCCCTCTTACCTGCTGACATGACAACACCCGAGCCGGGAAGCCGCTGCAGCCAATCTGTTGTGCAGCGCATGGTTATCCATTTCATCTCTTCTTCATATACTGCTCGATTGCCTTGCTGTGCCGGGCTACGTAGCTGCAGCTGGGCTCTTCACCGCACCTTCGACATTTCAGATCGTAGGTGGAATTGATGATCTGGCATCGTGGGCAGGCGTAGTTCTTCTTCATATCCTGGAGCCATTGTTTATAGCCGATCGTCTTCACTCTTTCAAGATTCACCCACAGCTCGATCCGGTGGGGCATCGCAGATTGAAACCGTTTCAGGTCATCGCAGGGATACTCTTCACACTGGCTGCAAAAGTCGATGCCTCGTTCAGCTGCACAGGCGAACATCTTACATCCTTCGCAATAGGGCAACCTCTTGTCCGAGCGACACCCGCAGCACTTGCTCTCTTCCTCGGAAAAATGGAATTGCGCTGCCAGCCTCTTGAGCCGCTCGGGATCTTCATGGGTGGCAATAAACCATGAGCAGGCCTCACAATAAAGGCCACATACAGCGGCCCTGGTCTTGTCCAATTCTTCAACGTGCTCTTCGTTTTTTTGCATGGCGACCCCGACCGTCGTTTGCGGATGCACGCCAATAGCACCCTGGTGTTCCGGATGAATTTGCCTTCGATATATACATGATTTTCGCACTGGGTGTAAACAAGCTTTCAGGAAGGAGTTGCAGAGGGCCCACGTTGTGCACCACGCCTGAAAATCCTCAGGAGCGACACGACAAAGGCATCGAAGATTGCCAGTCGAAAGCAGCGGGACTTGGAAGGGAAGACCGGCAGGCAATCACGGCGATGAGCTTGACAGGCTGTGAATAAGGCTGGAAAGCGGCAAAAAAAAGCAGGGCCATTTCCGGCCCTGCTTTTTACACTCTGTGTCCTTGGTGTTATGGGGAAACTCGGGAGGAGGCATTGAGGCCTTCCCGAGTGACGCCCCTACTTCTTAAGCATTAAAGTCACTCCGCTGGCAGCGAGTTTCAGATTGACGCCCTTGGTCGTCGTGTACAGGTCGATCACAACGCCGTTCTGGTTCTTCATCTTGGTGGCCCCGGCGCCTCCGCCAATCGTGCCTTCCGCGGTGGCAGATGTGTAGTTGCCGTTGAAGGCTTCGAGACTCTTGAGGCCATACACCTTGCCGAAAGCCGTTGCTTTCGTAATCCCGACGTCAATCACAGAAAGCCCCTTGACCGTCACGGGGTATTTCTGCCCCTTGTAGGTCAATACGCCTTCCCCCCAGTTCCAACCGATTCCCACGGCAACCTGGCCCTGCGTCAATTCGAGGGTGGCGTCGGGCTCCTTGTCCTGAGCGATGGCCACTCCGGTGAGAAACAGGCATGCTGTCATCATGGTCAATACGGTCAACATCACTAAACGCTTCATAAAACAACCTCCTTCATTCATTTAAAGATGTTTTTGTTGGCTGCTCTTGGTTGAAAATCGGCAGGTCTTCAGAAGGACAACAAAATTATATCAGCAGGGATTGTGCCATCCTCGATGGCTCCTGCCGGAACAGTTTATAAGTGCCTGAACTGCATTACAAACTGACAGATGTTCGCTGCGCTTCAAGGGCAGAGGAGACGGGAGCCGGATGTCGATATTCGACAATCGTTGCCGGAATACGGGTCTGATTCGACAAGTCCTGCATCACCATGATCCGCCTAGGTTCTTGAAAACGATGGTGCGAGGAATTTGAATGCAGGCCAGCCGGATAGGTTGCCACGCAAGAGCTGCCCCTGGCCCGTGCCGTAATCAGGTTCAATAACAGGTTACTGCGTTGACTTCGGCACTGCCTTTTTGCTACTGTTTCTGCGCTCACGTCTTCCCCGGGTGAACAAGGGGCTTTTAACGCCTTCTTGCCGCCTGCAGGGGGGCAAAAAGAAGTTAATCCCCGGGCGATTGGAGAGACGACGCCTTATCTTTCCGAGATCGCAAAGCGAGGAAGCGGTACCCTAAAATAACATCTGGAGGAGTGGACATGGCGAAAATGAAGACGGTCAGTGTCGAGGCAAAGCTGGATGACAAATTCAAGATCGATGTAAAGGCGGGGGGCCATGTCATGGTTGTCGATCAGCCGACGGCCGGCGGAGGAGCCGATGCGGGGCCAACCCCCCTGGAGTATTTTTTCGCATCCCTGGCGGGCTGCATCGGCACGGTGGCAAGAGTCATTGCAAAGCAGAAGAGGATCCCCCTGAGGGGCATCGACATGAAAATCGAGGGGGATTTCGATGCAGAGACACTGCTCGGCAAAAGCAAGGAAAACAGGGCCGGGTTTACAGGGATAAAGGTCATTCTGAATATTGACGCGGACATGTCGAAGGCGGAAAAAGAAGCTTTTGTTCATGAAATCGAGAGCCGGTGCCCCGTTTCAGACAATATTGCCTGCAGCACTCCCGTAGCCATCGAAATCGTCTGATATCGAAGGAGGGAAGTTCCATGGCGACAAAAGGAAGGTTTCCATTAAAGGGCTATACGCTTCCCCTCACCCCGAAGGGCCGTTCCTCGGTGATCGATTCCCCGCCCTGGCACTATGGCGGCGACATCCTGGCGATCCGGTTCTCCATGGACAGGAAGCGTGCCCAGGCCTTCATCCCGCCGCCCCTCGAACCGGGGCCACGGCCGGGCGAGGGGATGGTCTGGTTTCCCGAGTGGGTGTCGGTCAGCGATGCGCAGCCGGATCTTGCTTTTGTGAATCCCGAAAGGGCCGTCTACCGTGAATGCTTTGTCATGCTCAACTGCCAGTTCAAGGGGGTCCCCGGCTATTTTGTTCCCTTCATCTGGGTCGATAACGATTTCACCCTGATGAGAGGTTTTGTGCAGGGGTTTCCGAAGAAGCTCGGCAAGGTATACCTGACAAAGCTCCACGATCTCTGCCCCAAGGTGGGAGGCAGGCGGGTGGGCGCCCGGGTGAAGGGCATTCTCGAGGCCCATGGGGAACGGATCGTGGAGGGCTCCATGGTCTTTACCCGGAAGGCAAAAGCGGAGGATCTCCCCGCTGTTAAATTTTATCTCATGCGCCATCTCCCCCGCATCGACGATCCGGCAAGGCCTGCGGTGCACGAGATCACGGCCGGAAAGGTTGCCGATGCAAAAATCGGCGATGTGTGGGCGGGGGACGGCAAGCTGAAGTTCTTTGCCTCACCGTTCGAAGAGGTGGCCGACCTGGGCCGCATCAGGGTAACGGGCGCGTTCTATTTCAGCATGGGGATGACGATCACCGGGGGCGAGGTGCTCCATTCGTACGTGAAGGATTGATTGGAAGAGCAGGGGGGTGTGCATCTTCATGATTCTCCACATCCCGCACGCATCCAGACACATCCCCGAGGCGCTCAGGGGGCAATTCGTGCTGGACGATCATGCCCTGGGGGTGGGGCAGGGGATGATCTACACGAAGACCTGCCTGGGCGAGCCGCTTCGCAGGGCTCTGTCCGGAGAGGAGCGCCGTCTTCTGAAATCGGGCTATTACGTCCCGCATCACGAGCAACTCCGGCGTGCCGTACTGGAGGAATTGCTATCCAGAGGCAAGGCCCTGATCGTCGACTGCCACAGCTTTCCGGGCCGGCTGCTGCCGTGCGACGAGAACCACGATGAAAACCTCCCCGATTTCTGCATCGGGACGGATGTGTTCCACACGCCGCCGCGTCTGCTTCGGGCCGCCGAGTCAGCCGTCCGCGGCCACGGGTATTCAGTCGGCGTCAACTCGCCCTACTCGGGCAGTCTTGTGCCCTCTGCCTACTATCGGAAAAACCCGGACGTGCGCTCCGTCATGATCGAGGTGAACAGGCGCCTGTACATGGATGAGAAGACGGGAGCGAAATTGCCCGGGTTCAAATCCGCCCAGGACCGGATTCAATCGATTCTGAAAGAGCTTGCCGCCTTCGGCACCGCATGAGGCAAGGGAAAAATCCGGCGGTGCCGCGACCTGGGGTCATCAGGCTTAAGCCTTGACAAATGGCCGGCCTTCCGTAACCATGTGGCACGGTCAGCAGACCGCTTTGATATCCTTCTGGAGAGACAAAATGAAAGACGCCGACAAAAATTCTGAAGAGTTGTCTTTGGCGATTTCCATGCTTAGATCCGAAATCCCGGAAGCGGCGTACGACAGCGTCTATGTCGTGCAGAACGGGAGATTTCGGTATGTCAATCCGCAGTTCGCCGCCGTGGGCGGGTACACGGAAAAGGAAATGCTGGGAATGGAGTCCGCCAGCCTCATCCATCCGGAGGACAAGCAAGGGGCAACGAAAAATGCCCTGAAAATGCTGAAGGGGGAGAGCACCTCACCCTATCAGTTCAGGATGATCGCAAAAGACGGCTCGGTGAAGTGGATCCAGGAAACCGTGCATGCCATTACATACAAGGGCAAGCGGGCCGTGCTCGGAAACTCCATGGATATCACGGCCAAGAGAGAGGCCGCAGAAAAATTGCAGGAGTTTCAGGCGATGCAGAACGCCCTTCTGGATGCGCTTCCCGTCGCGGTGATGGGCATGCAGGGGCGCAACATCGTCCTGGCCAATCATGCCGTGGAGGCCGTCTTCGGATGGAAACCGGAGGAACTGATCGGCCGGGGCACGAGGGTCCTGTACCGGACCGATGAGGACTACCGGCAGATCGGAAAAAGCGTGTACAGGGCACTGAAAAAGCAGCGGACCTTCAAGATGGAGTTCCCCTGCCGGCGAAAGGGCGGCAAGAATATCATCTGCATGGTGAGCGTGGCGAGAATCGGCGAGAGCCTGCAGGACGAGAGGATCATTGCCGCCTACGAAGACATTACGGAGCGCAAGCGGGCCGAGAAGGCCCTCGAGGAAAGCGAACGGACGCTGAAGGCTCTCCTGCGGTCCTATCAGAAATAAGGCCCGACCGGGTTCGGGCGTTGTCTGCCAGACCGGTTGCGGCGGATCGCCCATAAATCCGGCGGGGCGGGGTCACTTGATGAAGATGACGATCTCGAGGATGATCAGGATCACGATCGTCAGTTCCAGGAGTTCCGTGCGCTTGGTTGCGATCTCGCGGTAGAGCATGTCATAGGTGTTCGAAGCGATGTCGAGCTTTTTCTTGATGCTCCCCTCCCAGTCCTTGACGCGGAACAGCCTCAGGGCGGCGAGATAGATCTTCGCGTAGTAGACGTCCTCCGTGACCTTCAGGGCCGAGTCGATCTTTTCGGTGATGCCCATCAGCTCGGCAATCGTCTTCATCACCTCGGCGGCCAGCCTCTCGTATTTCTTGATTTTCCAGATCGACGGGGCGCCCTTTTTCGAAATGTCCCCGTGAATGGAACCCAGCTCCTTGTCGACCACGTCATCGTAATACCGGAGCTCCAGCAGCTGGGCATTGGCAAACTCCAGGATGTCGGCGATCTCCATGCTTCCGGAAGGCTCGATCATCAGCGCATTGTCCCAATTCAGGATGACCAGGTCGTCCTCGAAATAGGAGTATCGGTACTGCAGGAGATCCTCCTTCATGCGGCTGCTGAGTATCTTTTGCTCCCCGTACATCAGTCGGGAGATATCGCATTGCAGGAGAAAATCGTCCGCGCTCAGTGCCGGCTCCATGCTCTCCACGAAAAATACGGTATAATCCTCCTCGAAACGGCTCAAATTGAATCCCACAATGGCGCTGCCCAGGGCCGAGATCGTCTGGTTGAGATGGGTGCGTGACTCTTCTCTCAGGGTCTCCGATTTCGAGACGAGTGCGGCGGTTTCCTCCAGTTCGGTCAGGGTGATATTCCGCAGAGGGATTTCGAGGATGATGCTGAGAACGCCGAAGTCATAAGCCTTGCCGTGTACGTTCACGGGAAACCGGCGCCCCCCGGACTCCCACTCGATGCTCTTGAGCTGAAACACGACTGGCGGGTTGGCAAATTCCAGGGCCTTGCTGAACGGCTTGCGCTCGATCTTCAGCCTTCTCGCCTCCTCGCGGAGTCTCTCCTCCACACCCGGCAAATTGATTTCATGGGCCACATCGTAGAGCCGGTATATGAGAATTTTCCTGGGATCTCCCTTTCCATGGCTGTACCCTTGTCGGTATTTCGCAGATACGGCAAAGATTCTCACGGCATGATAAAATTCTACCACAAGTGCGTGATGAAAGAACAGATGCGTCGGGGTCAAGAATGGGGTTGATTCCAAGGCTGCTTTCGTACTTGCAATTTATGCCGCCGGGTGATTGACTCCACAGGCAAAAGGGGCCTGCTTTGCGTACCCTGGCTGCTGCGCAGCAGTGACCTGAAGAAGCGTGCAGCGTGTAGAGCCGCTGCGCGGCAGCAGCCGGCAGGGAGGGGAATCGGGGAAATCCGATTCGAGATACCGTCGAGGAGGGGGGAATGCAGAGATTCCGGAGCGTCACAATCGGTTATGCCCTGGCGGCCCTCTGCTGCTTCAGTCAACCGGTTCCGGAATCGAAGGCCGAAAACCGACTGGTTCCCGAAGGCGTCACCGCGGGGGCCGATTCGGCTGCCGTTGCCTCTCCCCTGACGGGAGGCATCCGGCTGGCGCAATCCGGCAAGAAGGGGCAGGCGCAAGGGGGGAGCGAGAACTGGAAGCGCATGGGAGAGACTGTCGTTTCCGGGGGCGACGAGCCGACGAGGGTTAAGATAATCGGGAACACGGTTTTGGTTCCTGTGACACTCGTGTACGGCGGCAGTGAAGCCGACGTTCATCTCGTCCTGGACACCGGCGCTTCAAGGACGACGATCCACACCGAAATCGCGGATCAATTGTCCATGAATCCAGGCAAAGAAAGAAAGGTGCAGGTGCGGGTTGTGGGGGGGGCTGTCATCGAGGCCCGCATGGTCAAGATAAACCGCCTGACCGTCGGACCTCACACAAAAAGCAACTGGGACATACTGGTCGTTCCCCATACAGGTTCTGCCGCGAGACATGACGGACTGCTCGGCATGGACGTGCTGCGCGGGTTGAAGTACAGGGTTGATTTCAAAAAGCAGGTCATCCTCTGGGAATAGAAAACAGCCAACAGCCTGCAGCAGACAGCCGGCAGCAGCGGCAAGGCAGAACCCCCCCTTCTTTCCCCTTTTTGCAAAGGGGGATGACCGGAGGATTTTTCTTTCTCGGGCAGCGGCCTACTCTGGACAGACGGTCAGGTTTGTCCTCATGCTGAACCGCCCGATATCCCGCTCGGCCAGCAAGCGGATGAGTCGGATCTTATTGGTCGGCTGCAGCTTGTAGAAACGATCGATTGCGTTGATGAGCGAACGCGCAACGATGTAATAAATCTTGTCCTCATTTCCCTCCTGGTAAACATAGTGAATTTCATACAGCTCCTGATTTTCATCACGCTCATTCATGTCTGCATCACCCTTGATCTTCCGGTATTTTGATATTCTTCTTCAGCCGAGACGTCTGCCCGGCTGCCGTCTTCCGCTGAATCCCGCACACGCTCTCTCGGCCTGCGGGCCTCGCGAGAACCTCATTGCACGATCTTCTTCGCTATCGACCAGCCATTCTTGTCTGTCTTGATACCCCTGCAGGCGGAATGATATTCGAATTCGAAAATAATCCTGCCCTGATTGGGTTCCTCCTGCTTGACCCTGTAACCCCGGATGGACCCTCCGTAGAAAGACGGCTCGGAGCGCTTTTTGTGAAAATAAATATGTCCCCCGATGAGCTTTTTGGCTTTCTCTTCCTCCAGCTTCCACCAGCCGCACTCCCAGATCTTCTCCCGCAGCTTGGTGAAATTGTTCGCCGTTTCGATTAAATGGATCTGCATGTTCGCACGCTCCTTTTCAGACGGGTCCAAAAACACAAAACCCTGTCTCATCGTAATGGACAGGGCTTCAATTTTATCCGTTGTTTCCCCACACGGGAAAAGAGGGCATCAATATTTTGAAAGATGTCGTTTACATTACTGCCTTCATCATGGGCTCTATTGCAGGAAAGTCAAGGGAATACTGTGCACGACCAGCCTGTTTAATCTGCCGAAAGGGGGGAAAAACAGGGTCTGGTTCCCGCCCGGAATGCCCTGAAAAAGCCGTGGCCAGGGGATTCCCTGATCGAATCTCAGGCAACGGGCATAGGAAATTCAGTTTTTTCCCGATAGGCAATTGCCCCCAATCATTTAAAATGCTATATAACTCAAGCCTTTACATCGTGAAGGGCTGACTCGACGCCCTCCACGCTTTCTTTTGCCCTTGAGACGGCCCGGATCCGTCGTTCCTGTACACTGCGTAATTTCCCGGTGGGGCTAACGTCGGAGAGAGCGTCCTTGCAGTTCGATTGCCGTGATGACGAGGTTTTCTATGGATAAAGGATCACCCATTCATGAGGCATGAAGCCCTTCTTCTTTTCTGTCTGCTCTTCATTCTGATCTTCCCTCACGCCGCCCAGGGCCAGGAAGAAAACAATTACGGCACATGGAGCCTTTACTGGGAAAATGATTATCTGGCCAAGACCGACAGCAATTACACCAACGGAGGGAGGCTGACCTGGACGTCGCCCTGGATTTCCTGGAAGCCGGACGGTGATTCTGTCCAACCCGGCACCACACCCTGGTACCATGCTTTGACAAAGGCGATGCCTTTCTTCTATGCGCCCGGGTTTCAATCGGCCATGTTTC
>PDVJ01000798.1_pt1 | contig 10726 bp, 12 predicted proteins | sample 1369811 | NCBI WGS metagenome assembly PDVJ01 (sample SAMN07795376, study PRJNA414565) | Alkali sediment metagenome, whole genome shotgun sequencing project. | reverse complement strand
ACCAGAGTGCGGGCATTTGTCGGACAACGAGCCAGCGATCGCGCCGACCGCTAAACTCCCACACAGCCATGACGCTCCCGGATGCGTTCGATCACCGAGTTCCACTGCCTTTCCTCGGGGTACTGCGGCTCGCCGGACCCGATGCGGTGTCGTTCCTGCAAGGCCAGGTGACCCACGACACCCGGCTGCTTGCGGACGGCCGGACCCTGCTGGCGGCGTGCAATACGCCGCAGGGACGCGTGGTCGCCCTGCTCCGCCTTCGCCAGCAGCGCGCCGAGGTGCTGGCCCTGCTGCCCGCCGACCTGGTCGAGCCTCTTGCACAGCGGCTCAGTCGCTTCGTGCTGCGCGCCAAGGTCAGGCTCGAGCCGGCCCGCGACCTGGTCGCTGTCGCCGAATTCCCGGGATCCCAGGCGAGCGACGTCACGGAAGGCAGCGTCTCGGCCGGGGGTCCCGCCGATCCCGATGCGGGTACCGTCGAGAGCGCCTGGTGGTTCGCTGACATCGCCGAAGGATTGCCGCAGGTGTTTGCGGCCAGCGCCGAAGCCTTCGTACCGCAGATGCTGAACCTCGACCTGCTCGATGCGATCAGCTTCACCAAGGGCTGCTATACCGGCCAGGAGATCGTTGCCCGGACGCAGCACCTCGGGCGCATCAAGCGACGCCTGTTCCGTTACGCCACCGGGCCCGGCGCGGCTCCTTCCGTACTGGCCGGCCTGTTTCTCGACGGACAGAAGGTGGGCGAAGTCTTGCTCAGCGCCCGGAGCCAGTCGAAGACCGAGCTGCTCGCGGTGACGAGCGTCGAGGCGGCCGGCATTCCCCTTGCCCTCGAGGACGGTCGCCGCCTCGAGCCGCTGCCGCTTCCCTACCCCATACCGACGCTGTCGTGAATCCGCAGGGCCTCGACCGTCGTCACTCGGGCCGCATGTGCGGGAACAGGACCACGTCCCGAATCGACGGCTGGTCGGTGAACAACATCACGAGACGGTCCACTCCGATCCCGAGACCCGCAGTAGGCGGCAGTCCGAACTCCAGCGCGCGGATGTAGTCCGCGTCGTAGAACATCGCCTCCTCGTCGCCCGAGCTCTTGCGTGCAGCCTGCTCGCGGAAGCGCGCCGCCTGGTCATCAGGGTCGTTGAGTTCCGAGAAGCCGTTGGCGAGCTCCCGCCCACCCACGAAGAACTCGAACCGATCGGTGATGAAAGGATCCGAGTCGTTGCGGCGCGCCAGAGGCGAGACCTCCGCCGGGTAGGCGTATACGAAGGTGGGCTGCAGCAGCTTTTCCTCCGCGGTCTTCTCGAAGATCCCGATCTGCAGCTTGCCCGGTCCGTCGCCGGCAGCCGGCTCGATCCCGAGGCGTTCGCACACACCGCGCAGGTATTCGAGATCGCGCAGGCGCGTGCGCTCGATGCCAGGATTGAAGTGAACCACGAGATCCTCGACCGTGACGCGGCGGAAGGTGGTGCCGAAGTCGTAGGTGTCGCCCTGGTAGGGGACCTGTCGCGTGCCGAGCAGCGAGTCGGCGAGTCCCTGGAACAGCCGCTCGACGAGATCCATCAGGTCGCGGTAGTCCGCGTAGGCCTGGTAGAGCTCGAGCATCGTGAACTCGGGGTTGTGCCGCGTCGACAGCCCCTCGTTCCGGAAGTTTCGGTTCAACTCGTAGACGCGCTCGAAGCCACCGACCACGAGGCGCTTGAGAGAAAGCTCGGGCGCAACGCGCAGGTACATCGCGATGTCGAGCGCGTTGTGATGGGTGACGAACGGCTTCGCCACCGCGCCGCCGGGAATCACCTGCATCATCGGCGTCTCGACCTCCATGAAGTCCATGGCCTCGAGGAAGTTGCGCAGGTACTGCACGATGCGGGTGCGTCGCACGAACACCTCGCGACTCGCGTCGTTCATGATCAGGTCCACGTAGCGCTGGCGATAGCGACTCTCCACGTCCGCGAGCCCATGCCACTTGTCGGGCAGCGGTCGCAGCGACTTCACGAGCAGGCGCAGCCGCTCCACCTTCACCGTGAGCTCGCCGGTCTTCGTCTTGAACAGCGTGCCCACGGCGCCGACGACGTCTCCCACGTCCCAGCCTTTGAACTCGTCGTAGGTCGGCCCGAGCGCCTCCTGCTGCAGGAACAGCTGCATCAGGCCGCTGCGATCCTTCAGCTTGGCGAAGCTCGCCTTGCCCATCACGCGCTTGAACATCATGCGACCGGCGATCGTCACGCGGACCGGGTGGCCGTCGAACCACTCGGGTGGATGGTGGCCCCACGCAAGATGAAGCTGTTCGGCCGTTGCGTCGCGACGGAAGTCGTTCGGAAAGGCGCCGCCACGTTCGCGCAGTCGTTCGAGTTTCGCGCGCCGCTCCGCGATGAGGTGATTGACTTCGGCCTCGGGCTTCTCGTCGCTCATGTCACAGCCCCTGTTTCAGGCTCGCCTCGAGGAACGGGTCGAGATCCCCGTCTAGTACCGCGGTGGTGTTACCGATCTCCACGCCGGTGCGGAGGTCCTTGATGCGCGACTGGTCGAGCACGTAGGAACGGATCTGGTTGCCCCAGCTCACGTCCGACTTCGCATCCTCGAGCACCTTGGCGGCGGCGTTGCGCTTGTTGACCTCGAGCTCGTAGAGCTTGGCCTTCAGCATCTTCATCGCGGTCGAGCGGTTCTTGTGCTGGCTGCGCTCGCTCTGGCAGGCGACCACGATGCCCGAGGGCAGGTGGCGCAGGCGCACAGCCGACTCGGTCTTGTTCACGTGCTGCCCGCCGGCGCCGCTCGAGCGGTACACGTCCATCTCGATGTCGGCCGGGTTGACGTCGATGTTGATGTCGTCGTCGACCTCGGGAGACAGGAACACGGACGCGAACGAGGTGTGGCGGCGCGCATTGGAGTCGAACGGGCTCTTGCGCACCAGTCGGTGCACGCCGGTCTCGGTGCGCAGCCAGCCGTAGGCGTACTCGCCCTCGATGCGGATCGAGCAGCTCTTGATGCCGGCGACCTCGCCGTCGCTGATGTCGGTGACCTCGGTACTGAAGCCGCGCTTGTCCGCCCAGCGCAGGTACATGCGCATAAGCATCTGCGCCCAGTCCTGAGCCTCGGTGCCGCCCGCACCCGCCTGGATGTCGAGAAAGCAGTTGTGCGAGTCCATCTCGCCCGGGAACATGCGCTGGAACTCCAGGCGCGCGACCTCCGCCGCCAGGCGATCCACGTCCTGCTGCACAGAGGCGACCGTGCCGGCATCCGCCTCGTCCTCGGCGAGCTCGAGCAGCTCGCCGGCTTCGTGGATCCCGGAATGCAGCCGGTCGAGCGTGCCGACCACGCCTTCGAGCCTGGTGCGCTCGCGTCCGAGTTCCTGCGCGCGCTCCGGATTGCTCCAGATGGTCGGGTCCTCGAGTTCCCGCAGGACCTCGGTCAGGCGCTCGCTGCGACCCTCGTAGTCAAAGAAACCCCCTGAGCGCCGTGCAGCGCTGCGCGAGGTCGTCGAGGGAACGGCGGATCGGGGTTGGTTTCCATGCGTGGCGGGTTCGAGGTACAAAGGACCTGAAATTCTATCATGGCGATCCGGACCGACCCGCGGGCGACGGGACACGCGCTCACGACACGGCGGGCATCAGCCACTCGCTGACGAGCTGCAGGCGTGCCCTGCCGCCGTACTCGTCGAGCGCCGCGCGAAACGCCAGTTCGACCGGGATCTGCGGCCGCACCGCCGATGCATCTGGATCGTCGAGATAGCGAAACGCGATCGCATCGACGGTCTCGCCCGCATCCGTCCGCAGCCGCAGCTTGAGATGACGGCCGCCGACCACGCGCGTATCGAGCACTTTGAATCTTCCATCGAACAGCGGCTCGGTGAACCCGGAACCCCAGGGCCCGCCCTCGCGCAGCGCCAGCGCCGTGCCTGCGTTGAACTCGCCCGCCTCGAGCGGCCCGTCCGTAGGCAGGTCGCCACTCAGCAGGTCCTCGCCCCCGGCGCGCGCCACCTCCTCGGCGAACGCGCGGCGGAAGTCCTCGAGCCTGGCCTCGGCGAGCGTCATGCCGGCAGCCATCGCGTGGCCCCCGAAGCGCTCGAGCAGTCCCGGGTGGTGCGCGGCGACAGCGTCGAGCACGTCACGCACGTGCAGTCCCGGCACGGAGCGTGCCGAGCCTTTCAGCCACCCGTCGCCCGACGGCGCAAACGCGATCACCGGACGCTGCACGCGTTCCTTCACGCGCGAAGCGACCAGACCGATGACGCCCTGGTGCCATCCCGGATCGTGCAGGCAGACGCCCGCAGGCAACTCCCCTTCCAGTGAAGCGAGCAGCGAATCGAGGTGCGCGAGCGCCTCGCCCTGCATGCGCGCCTCGATCTCGCGCCGTTCGGCATTGAGCTGCGACAACCGCGATGCGAGCGAGCGCGCCTCGGCCATGTCGCCGGTGAGCAGGCACTCGACCCCGAGGGTCATGTCCTCCAGGCGTCCCGCGGCATTGAGTCTCGGGCCGACCTGGAATCCGAGGTCCTGCGCAATCGCCGTGTCGAGCCGGCGCCCGGCGACCTCGAGCAGGGCCGCGATCCCGGGCGCGCATCGACCCGCACGGATGCGCCGCAGGCCCTGCGACACCAGCACGCGGTTGTTGAAGTCGAGCGGCACGACGTCGGCGACCGTACCGAGCGCGACCAGGTCAAGCAGGTCCGCGGGATTCGCGTTCCCGCCTGCAGCGAGCTCGCCCGACTCGCGCAGGCGATGGGTGAGCGCGGCCATCACGTAGAAGGCCACACCGACGCCAGCTAGCGCCTTCGAGGCAAAGCTCTCGCCCGCGAGATTCGGATTGACGATCGCCGTCGCCTCGGGCAGCACGGGTCCCGGCAGGTGATGATCGGTCACGAGCACGGCGATTCCGCGGCGCCGCGCCTCGGCCACGCCGTCCAGCGAGGACACGCCGTTGTCGACGGTAATGATCAGGTCCGGACGCCGCTCCGCCGCAACGGCAACGATGGCCGGCGTGAGACCATAACCGAAGCGAAAGCGATCGGGCACCAGGAAGCACGGGTCCTCGAATCCCAGCGAAGTCACCGCCCACGAGCCCCCGCCGGCGCGCGCGACGGCAGTCGCGCAGCAGCTCCACCGCCGCCTCGATGCCACCGAGCGAACCGACCGGCATCAGTCGCTCGAGCGCGAGATCGAGATCGCGCGCGCTGCTCAGGCCCCGCGCCGCATAGACGCGCCTCAGCACGGGATGGAGCGACGACGGCAGCGCGTCCGACTGGCCCGCGACTGTTCGGCGCACCACGCGCCGGGCACTCATGTCGGCACCTCCGACAGCGGCCGGGGTCGACGCCAGAATCTCCAGCGGGCGCGACCGTCGAGATCCAGCAACTCGCTCCCAGCATGAATCGAGACCCGACCGACCACGCCGCGCTCGAGCCCCTGGCGCAGCGACTCGAACAGCGATCGATCCCGCGCGGACCAACCGCCATGCCCTTGCGTCGAATGCTCGCCGACGATCGCGATGCGGGTGATGCCGGATCGACCCTGGAGAGCGCCGCCCGGGTGCATGGCGTCCACGGTCGCCGCGTGGCCCCCGTGCAGTTGCCATAGCCCCTTGAGCCAGTCGTCGTCGGTCACGAGCGCCGCCTCCAGCCTCGTCGCGGGCCGGCCGGCGGAGCCGATGCCCCACAACCACACCGAGTTCACGGGCGGATCACCGCGCGCGGCTCGGGCGGCGTTCAACAGATGCTCGTGCAGGATCATTTGCGCTTCGTTCACCCATGCGCGCACGCGACCGGCATCGCGCCCCTCCGGCAGCCAGTTGCGCAGGTCACCGCCGATCGCCGCCGCAGGTTCGGGTGCGTCGCAATCGAGATCGTCCGGGCACTCGCAGAGCCAGCCGCGTCCCGGGACCGAGTGAAGCGTGAATCCCGACCCTGCGAGTCCCTCATTGATCGCGGCCACCAGCACAGACGATTCGTCTTCCTCGAAGCGGGGCGGGTGAGGCCAACCGCAGGTGGTCGAGCGCGGTGAGCAGATGGACCCCTCCCGCGCAGGCCCAGCGACCGACGGCGGGCTCGCCCGTCCAGGCGGCGCGCACGCACGGTCCCGCCGGAAATCGCGCCAGTACGTCCCCGCCAAGCTCGGCATCCTCAAGCAGCCACTGCCGCCACGGGTGCGTCGCCGGCGAGCGGTCCGCCCGCGCGAGCAGCCAGTCGAGTGACGGCAATGACGGGTGCCCATGCATCGCGCCCGCTGCGCGCGCGAGCCAGGGCAGTGCGACGCGCCACTGGCGCATTGCATCGCTCATCTGTGCATCCCCGAGAACCGCCCGCCGGTGACCGCGCGGACTGGCTTCGGGTAAGGTACCCGCATGAAGTTCACGGCCGATCGCCCGGGCGGCGCGCACGTGGTACGCGGGTACGCTCCCGGGCTGCTGCGCATCGGCGAACGAGAGATCGTCACCAGCGTGATCGTGAGCCCGGCGACGCTGATCGAGCCGTGGCGACCACGGCGCATGAGCGAGTTCACCGCGGCCGATCTCGACCCTGCGATCGCGCTGTCACCCGAGGTGCTTCTGATCGGCACGGGGCCGAGGCAGGTGTTCCCGGACGCGGGGGTCTTTGCCGCACTGCACGCGGCACGCATCGGCTTCGAGATCATGGACACCGGTGCGGCCTGCCGCACATACAACGTGCTGGTCGGCGAGGACCGTCGTGTCGCTGCGGCATTGCTGATCGAGTAGCCCATGCCCGGTCCCGGAATCGCGCGCATGACGGGGCCCGTCGCCGCGAGATGCGGCGCACTCGCCGTCAAGCGAGCCCCTGCAGGAGCGGCACGAAGGTGGCGGACCCGAGTGTCTCGCGCTCGAACGACTGGCCGCGGCGGGTGACGCGCACCAGCTGCTGCGCGCGGTCGGGGCCCACCGGCATCACGAGCCGCCCGCCGTTGGCGAGCTGCTCGAGCAGCGCGGTCGGCACGGACATCGCGGCGGCCGCGACCAGGATGCCATCGTAGGGTGCGTAGGGCGGCCAGCCCTCGAAGCCGTCTCCGTGTCGCATGAACACGTTCTGGATGCGCAGGTCCCTCAGCACGCGCCTCGCGCCCTGCTGGAGCACGGCGATGCGCTCCACGCTGTAGATGTTCGCCACGAGTGGAGCGAGCACCGCGGTCTGGTAGCCGCAGCCCGTGCCCACCTCCAGAACCTTGCGTGGCGCGTTTCCCTCGAGCAGCGCCTCGGTCATGCGGGCCACGACGTAGGGTTGGGAGATCGTCTGCCCGTGACCGATGGGCAGTGCCGTGTCCTCGTAGGCGCGGCTGGCGAGCGCCTCGTCTACGAACACGTGGCGTGGAACGTTGCGGATGCGTTCGAGCACGGCGGTACTGGTGATGCCCTGCTCGAGCAGGCGCGCGACCAGTCGCTCGCGCGTTCGCGCGGACGTCATGCCGATGCCGGTGAGCGGCGGTTGGGGCATGCGCTACCGGTTCACGGCAGGCGGCCGCGCAGCCACTCGCCCACGTCGGCAAGGGCGGTGTGGCGGGTCAGGTCCACCTGCAGCGGCGTCACGGATACGCAGTCGTCGGCGATCGCGGCGAAGTCCGTGCCCTCCCCCGCATCGGCGCCCTCGCCGGCCGGGCCGACCCAGTAGACGGGCCGGCCGCGCGGATCGGACGTGCGGATCACCGCCTCGGAGCGGTGGCGGTGACCGAGCCGCGTCACGCGAAAGCCACGCAGACGCTCATAGGGCAGGTCCGGCACATTCACGTTCAGGATCATCGACGCGTGCAGCTGGCGGCCGTCGCGGACCACCGGAGACACCGCAAGCGTAGGGAGCCCGAGGAAGCGCCCTTCGATCGCGGCCGCCACCGTGCCGGAGTACAGCACGTCGTCACCGAGATTGGCGCCGTCGTTGATGCCGGAAACCACCATGTCATGTTCGAAATCAAAGAAGCCGGAGATCGCCAGGTGCACGCAGTCCGTGGGTGTGCCACTCACGTAGTACATGCCATCGCCGAATGACGAGACGCGCAGCGGCACGTCGAGCGTGAGCGAGTTGCTGGCGCCGCTGCGATTGCGGTCGGGCGCCACGACGGTGATCTCGGCCAGCGGACGCAACGCATCCGCGAGGCGCTGCAGCCCCTCGGCGCGGTAGCCGTCGTCGTTGCTTAGCAGGATTCTCAAGGGGGGACCGGCGCGAACTGCGGCGCACTATACTGGAATCCACGCGCAAGCCGGAAGCGAACGCGTCACCATGCGATCCATGTCCGATGACGACCTGCGTGCCTTCCTCGAGGCGATGAGCGACGTGCGGCCGCTGCCCCCGCGAGAGCGGCCGCCGCCGGCGCCGGCGCCCCGGCCCACCGCCAGGTTCTCGCGCGCCGACGAGCAGCAGGTGCTGCGCGAGAGCCTGCTGCCTCCCGAGGACCTGGCGGTGCTCGACACCGGCGAGGAACTCGCCTTCCGCCGTCCCTGGATCCGCGAGGACGTGCTGAAGCGGCTGCGCCGTTCATCGGCGAGGCGGCAGGCCGCGGAATTGGTTGCGTGCGCGTCATCCATGGCAAGGGTCGCGGCTCGGGCCCTCGCGGCCCGGTGCTGAAGCATGTCGTCAACCACTGGTTGCGCCGCATGAACGATGTGGTCGCGTTCGCCTCGGCGCGGCCGGTCGATGGCGGCACCGGCGCGGTCTATGTGCTGCTCGCCGGTGGCGCGGCGGGCAGTCTGCGGTCGCGCCCCGCTCCGCGCTGACTCAGTCGCCGGACCCGGGCTCGTCGACCCACGCATCCGCGACGAGCTCGTGGAGCACGGCGGTGGCGAAACTGCCACGTGGCAGCTCGAAGGCAAGCGACAGGGCGTCGTCGTCGAACGACCAGCGCAATGCACGCACCGGCAGGCGCAGGCTTCGACGTTCTTGGTCCAGGCCCTGTGAAACGAGCAGCGCGCACAGGCCGGGCTCGCGCGACAGCACCGCGGCCTCGACCTCGAGCGCCGCGCCTGACGCCGGCGATTCGCCGCGCCCCCACAGGCAACCGCTCGGATGCACATCCATCGCCATACAGCGCTCGACCAGCGTCGCATCGATCTCCGGCGCACGAAAGAAACTGCGACGTCCATCGAGCATCGCGGCCTCGCCCGGCAGCAGTCGATCCCAGCTGCCCCGCGCCACGCGCTCGGCGAGCACCGTATTGAACAGTGCGCTCCGCGCCGCGGAGAGCGCGAAGCTGCGCGCAGTGCGATCGCGCGGCGCTGCACCTGAAGCCGCCCAGTCGTGCGCCCGCGCAAGATTTGACCCGGACCGCCCGAAACGCTGTGGCCCGAAGTAGTTCGGTACGCCACGACCCGCAATGAGCCCGAGCCGCTCTTCGACCGCCCGGCGCTCGCCTGCGAGTCGGGTCACACGCAGTTCGAAGCGATTCGCCCGGTGTGAGCCGGGCCGGAGCTTGCGCCCATGACGCGCCGCGGCGACGACGCGGAAGCCCGGGCCTTCGATCGCGAGGCCGGGTTCGAGCGACGCACGTTCCGGCCAGGGAACCGTGAAAGCCTGCTGCGTCACCGCGACGCGGTCCTTGTGACCCGACCAGCCCACGTCGCGCACGGCGACGCCCGCGGCATGCGCAAGCTGCGCCGCCACCCAGCCGGTATTCGCCCCGCGCTTCTCGACCGTGAGCAGCAGATGCGGTCCCGCACCGTCCGGCTCGAAGCCGAGGACCTCCTCGACACGGAAGTCCTCCGGCGTCGCGCGCAGCACGCCATGCGCTGGCGGCAGGCCGAAAGCGGTGGGCAGATCAGGGAGATCGAGGCTGCCAGCCGGCGCCGCCCCGCCCGGCCCGGTCACGGGTGTCCGCGCCCGTGCTCGCGCGCAAGCAGCACGACCGCATGGCATGCGAGTCCTTCGCCGCGGCCGATGGAACCGAGTCCCTCGCAGGTCGTTGCCTTGACGTTGACGCGATCCGCGGTCGTCTCGAGATCGCTTGCGATGTTGCCGCGCATCTCGACACGATACGGGCCGAGCCGCGGAGCCTCGGCGAGAACCGTCACGTCCACGTTGACCACGCGATAGCCGTGCTCGTGAACCAGGCGTACGCAGTGACGCAGGAAGCTGCGGCTGTCGGCACCCTTCCAGCGCGGGTCGGAGTCCGGGAAGTGCTGCCCGATGTCGCCCAGAGCGAGCGCACCGAGCAACGCGTCGCAGAGCGCATGCAGCACCACATCGCCGTCGGAATGCGCGCGCACACCGTGAGTGTGCGGGATGCGCACGCCGCCGAGGGTGACGTGGGAACCCGTCTCGAAAGCGTGTACGTCGTAACCGAACCCGATCCTCATCGCAGTCCCGCCGCCTGCAGCACTGCTGCGGCGAGTGTCAGGTCCTCGGGACGCGTGACCTTGAGATTGTCACTGCGCCCGGCAATCAGCCTGGGCCGCAGGCCGAGCAGTTCGACGGCGGCCGACTCGTCGGTCACGCTCCGCTCTCGATCGAGGCACAGCGACAGCGCACGGCGCAGCACGCCGTAACGGAACATCTGCGGTGTGAGTGCCCGCCACAGACCCTCGCGTGGCACGGTCCGCTCGCAGCGCCCGTCTTCGCTCGCGGCCTTGAGCGTGTCGCCCAGCGGCACGGCGAGCAGACCACCGACCGCATCGTCGTCCACGCCCGAGAACAGCCCGCGCAGGTCGACACGCTGCAGGCATGGACGTGCGGCGTCGTGAACCAGCACCCAGTCGTGGTCGCGCAGCTCGGGCTCGAGTGCGCGCAGCGCGCCGGCGACCGAGAGCT
>PDVJ01000797.1_pt1 | contig 10727 bp, 7 predicted proteins | sample 1369811 | NCBI WGS metagenome assembly PDVJ01 (sample SAMN07795376, study PRJNA414565) | Alkali sediment metagenome, whole genome shotgun sequencing project. | reverse complement strand
GGGTCTGGCCGAACTCGTCCCCGGCGAGCAGCATCGGCACGCCCTGCGAAAGGAACAGCGTCGCGAGCAGGTTGCGTACCTGCCGCCCGCGCAGCTCGAGCACGGCCGGATCCGTCGACGGCCCTTCGACGCCGCAGTTCCAGCTCAGGTTGTGGGTGTGCCCGTCGGCCCCGTTCTCGAGGTTGGCCGCATTGTGACGCTCGTTGTATGAGACGAGGTCATTGAGCGTGAAGCCGTCGTGGGCCGTCACGAGGTTCACGCTCGCGGTCGGCTTGCGGCCGTGCTCGCGGAACAGGTCGCTCGAGCCGGCGAACCGCTCCGCGAATTGCCGATCAGGTGCGGGTCGCCACGCCAGTAAGCGCGCATGGTGTCGCGATAGCGATCGTTCCACTCCGACCATCCGGCCGGAAAGTGCCCGAGCTGGTAGCCGCCGGGACCCACGTCCCAGGGCTCTGCAATCAGCTTGACGTAAGCCAGCACCGGGTCCGAGCGCAGCGCGGCGAAGAACGGCGCATTGCGGCTGTATCCGGCACTGTCGCGACCCACGATTGGCGCGAGGTCGAAGCGGAACCCGTCCACGCGCATTTCGGAAGCCCAGTAGCGCATGCAATCGAGCACGAGGCCCCGGACTTCCGGATTGTCGAAAGTCACCAGCGAGTTGTCGAAGCCGCGGAAACAGAGTGTCGGCCCCGACTCGTTGCCTTCGGCCGTGTGGTTGAACACCACATCGAGCACGACCTCGAGCCCCGCGTCGTGCAGCGCGCGGACCATGGTCTTGAACTCGGCCACCGGGTCGTCGATCGCAAAGCGGGAGCAGGGCGCGAACCACGAGAGCGGGTTGTAACCCCAGTAGTTCGAAAGTCCGCGGTCGACCAGGAACTTCTCGGATGCGAACGCCTGGCACGGCATCAGCTCGACCGTCGTCACGCCGATGCGTTTCAGGTGATCGATCACGGCCGGCTGCGCAAGTCCGAGGTACTTCCCGCGCAGGTGCTCGGGTACGCCGGGGTGCCTCTGCGTGAAACCCTTGACGTGCAGCTCGTAGATGATCGTGTCGCGCCACGGCACGCTCGGCGAGCGCACGCCGCCCCAGTCGAATGCGGGATCGGTAACGCGGCTCCGCGGGACGTAGTCGGCGCTGTCGGCCGAATCCGGGACCCAGTCGTTTCCGGCCTCGGCGCCGTTGAGCGACGGATGCCAGGTGAGGCGGCCGGCGAGCGCGGTCGCGCAGGGATCGACCAGCAGCTTGGCCGGATTGAAGCGATGCCCTTCCGACGGCTGGTAAGGGCCGTGCACCCGGTAACCGTACAGAGTTCCCGGGCCGCCGAAACGCGCGGGCAGGAAGCCGTGCCAGATATTGCCGGTCCGCGCAGGCAGGGCGAGCCGCGCGGTTTCGCAGCGGCCGGTGCTATCAAAGAGACACAGCTCGACGCGGGTCGCGTTGGCCGAGAACGCGGCGAAATTGATGCCGCGTCCGGTCCAGCTCGCGCCGAGCGGCTGCGCGGAGCCCGGCTCGAGGTAGGGCGCTTCGTCCAGCGACAGCGGCTGCGAATCGATCATCAGACGAGTCCTCGCCAGTTCGTTGCAGCCCGGCTGAAAGCCCCGCGGATCGCCGCCAGCTGCTCCGGCCGGAGCGGGCCAGCGGACACGGCGGCAATGTTCTTCTGCAGGTGCCGGGGGTCGGCACCGCCGACGATAACGCAGTCGACTCCGGGTGCGTAAGCGGAAAACCGAAGTGCCAGGCCATCCAGGTCCGCGGCGGCGAGGTCCAGGCCTGCGGTTCGAAGGGCCGCGAGCACGCCGTTCAGCATCGCAGCGGCCTCAGACTCGGCAATGCGCGGGTCCACGACCTGCATCGCCCCGAAGCCGAGTACCGGAACACGGATGCCCGTGCGGCCGAACAGGCGCGTTTCCATGATCGGCCGTTCAGCGCTCGAGGCGGAAGTAGAGCGCGGCCAGCGGCGGGAGGTCGAGCCGCAACCGGAACGGATAGCCGTGGCTCAGTTGTGGGTCGGCCGTCGCGCGATCCTGCTTGTTGTAGCCGGTGCCACCGTAGCGCTCGGCGTCGCTGTCGAGGATGCGCACGTAGGTGCCGCCTTCGGGTACGCCGATCCAGTACTGGTCCCGCGGCACCGGTGTGGCATTGAAGACGCACACGATCGGCGGGGACTGCGGATGCGTCGGATCGCTGCGCAGGAACGCGAACACGCTCTGGTCGGCACTGTGCAGGTCGATCCACGCGAAGCCCGCGGGGTCGCAGTCGCTGGCGTGCAGTGCACCGAGATCGGCGTACATGCGGTTCAGGTCGCGGTTCAGGTCGAGCAGCCCGCGGTGCCTCGGATCGTCGAGCAGGTGCCAGTCGATCGAATGCTCGTCGCGCCACTCGCGCCACTGCCCGAACTCGCTGCCCATGAACAGCAGCTTCTTGCCCGGATGCGCCGTCATGTAGGCACGGAACAGGCGGTAGTTCGCACGTTTCTGCCACTCGTCGCCCGGCATCCTGTCGAGCAGCGAGCCCTTGCCGTGCACGACCTCGTCGTGCGAGACGGGCAGCACGAACTTCTCCGACCATGCGTACATGAACGAGAAGGTCACGAGATGGTGGTGGTAGCGCCGGTGAACCGGGTCGAACGCGGCGTAGCGCAGCGTGTCGTTCATCCACCCCATGTTCCACTTGAAGTGGAAGCCGAGGCCACCGAGGTGCACCGGCTGCGTCACGGCCGGAAAGGCGGTGGACTCCTCCGCGAAAGTCATCGCACCCGGATGGTACTGCCCGACCGCGACGTTGAGCTGGCGCAGGAAATCGATCGCGTCGAGATTCTCGCGGCCGCCGTAGCGGTTCGGCACCCACTCGCCCTGCCTGCGGCTGTAGTCGAGGTACAGCATCGAGGCAACCGCATCTACGCGCAGGCCATCCACATGGTAATGGTCGAGCCAGTACAGCGCGTTCGCCACCAGGAAGTTGCGGACCTCGTGCCGGCCGTAGTTGAAGATCTTCGTGCCCCAGTCGGTATGCTCGCCGAGCCGGGGGTCGGCATGCTCGTAGAGGGACGTGCCGTCGAATTCCGCGAGGCCATGCTCGTCGCGCGGGAAGTGCGCGGGCACCCAGTCGATGATCACGCCGATGCCGGCCTGGTGACAGCGGTCGACGAAGTACATCAGGTCCTGCGGCGAGCCGAAGCGCGTCGACGGCGCGTAATAGCCCACCACCTGGTAGCCCCACGAACCGTCGAACGGATGCTCGGCCACGCCCATCAGCTCGACGTGCGTGAAGCCGAGATCCTTCACGTAGGGGATCAGCTCGTCGGCCAGCTCGCGCCAGTTCTGGAACGGCGGCGTCCGCTCGTAGCGGCGCTGCCATGAGCCGGGGTGCAGTTCGTAGATGTTGATGGGCCGCACGGAGTGGTCCGCCGTACGCCGGTCGTCCATCCAGGCCTGGTCCTGCCACTCGTGGCCGTCCAGCACTGCGACTACGGAGCAGTTGTCGGGCCGCAGCTGCATGGCGAATCCGTACGGGTCCGCTTTCAGCACCGTGCGTCCGCTGCGCGTGCGGATCTCGTACTTGTAGGCCGTGCCGGGTCCGACGCCCGGAATGAAGAGTTCCCAGATGCCCGACGAGCCACGGATCTGCATCGCGTGCTTGCGGCCGTCCCACAGGTTGAACGGACCGACGATGCTGACCCGCTCGGCGTTCGGCGCCCACACCGCGAAGCGCGTACCGGCGAGATCGTCGAGCACCACCGGGTGCGCGCCGAGCTTGTAATAGATGCTGTAGTGATTGCCTTCGCCGAACAGGTACAGGTCGAAGTCCGAGAGCTGCGGGGCGAAATAGTAGGCGTCGTGCTTGGTGAGTTCGCTGCCGCTGCGGTACCGGATACGGAGCTTGTACGGCGCGAGCGGGCGGCGATAGGGCACCCGACCTTCGAACAGGCCCGCATCGTGGATGCGCTTCAGTTCGCTCGGCGGGCCGCCGTCTTCCCAGAGGACCGCGACGTGCTCGGCATCCGGTTCGAGCACGCGGACGATACAGGCCGGATGCTCGCCCTTGCGGGCGAACTCGTGGTACCCGAGCAACGAGCGCGGCTCACCGTGGCGCGCACTGACGATTGCGTCGATCTCGGAAGCGGAGAGCTTTTGGCGGGTAGCCACGGAATCAGTCTAGCAAAAAGAGGCTTTCTCCTCCGTAAGAGAACGCCCCCGTTCCGAAAGCCCCGTTACATAACCGGCTTGATGCGCCATATCCGCTGGGCGTACTCGCGGATGCTGCGGTCGCTGGAGAAGATGCCCATGCTGAGGGCATTGAGCACGGCCTTGCGTTGCCACTCGTCCGCGCGCCGGTAGAGAGCGTCCACGGCGTCCTGGGCGGCTGCATACGACTTGAAGTCTGCCAGCACGAAGAACGGCTCTCCTTCACTCAACAGGCGGTCCACCACCGGCTTGCCGTCGGCAAGATTGCCCGGCGAGAAGTATCCTGAATCGATCATCTCGAGCGTCTTCGTGAGCTCCGGGTCCGCGCGGGCAACTTCCGACGGCGAGTACCCGCGTTTGCGGTAGGCGGCGACCTCCTCGGCCGTCAGGCCGAAGATGAAAATGTTCTCGGATCCAACCTGTTCACGGATCTCGATGTTGGCGCCGTCGAGCGTGCCGATCGTGAGCGCGCCATTCAGCGACAGCTTCATGTTGCCGGTGCCCGAGGCTTCCATGCCCGCGGTCGAAATCTGCTGGGACAGATCGGCGGCCGGCATGATGCGCTGCGCGAGCGACACGTCGTAGTCCGGCAGGAATGCCACGCGCAGCTTCCCGGCCACCGCGCGGTCGGAGTTCACGACGTGCGCAACGTTGTTGATCAGCTTGATGATGTTCTTCGCCATCGTGTAGCCGGGCGCGGCCTTGCCGGCAAACACGACGGTCCGCGGCACCACGGGCGCCTTGGGATTCGCCCGGATCCGGTTGTAGCGCGCGATCACGTACAGCAGGTTCAGCACCTGGCGCTTGTACTCGTGGATGCGCTTGACCTGCACGTCGAAGAGCGAGTCCGGGTCGACCTCGACGCCGATCCGGCGCTGGATCGTCTCGGCCAGACGTCGCTTGTTCTCGGCCTTGATCGCGGCGAAGCGCGCGCGGAAGCCCGGATCGTCGGCGGCCCAGCGCAAGCGCTCGAGTTCCTCGAGGTCGTTCTCCCAGGCATGGCCCAGACGCTCGGTCAGCAGCGCCGAGAGCCCTGGATTCGACTGCTTCAGCCAGCGGCGCACGGCGATGCCGTTCGTGACGTTCGTGAAGCGGTCCGGATAGAGCTCGGCGAAGTCGCTGAAGATCGTCTGCTTCATGAGCTCCGAGTGGAGCTTCGCCACGCCGTTCACCGTGTGGCTCGCGAATACCGCGAGATGCGCCATGCGGACCATGCGCCCGTGGCTCTCGTCGATCAGCGACATGCGCTGGCGGCGGTCCTGGTCGTTCGGGTGACGCGCGGAGATCTCGTCGAGCAGCGCGCGGTTCAGCAGGTAAATGATCTGCAGGTGGCGCGGCAGGATGCGCTCGAAGAACGTCACCGGCCACACTTCGAGCGCCTCGGGCAGCAACGTGTGGTTCGTGTACGAGAACACCTGGCGCGTGATGTCCCAGGCCCTCTCCCATTCCATCTCGTGCTCGTCCATGAGCAGTCGCATCAGTTCCGGGATCGCGAGCGCCGGATGGGTGTCGTTCAGCTGGATGGCGATGCCGTCCGGCAGCGCCTCGAGCGAGCGCCCTTCGGCGAGCTGCTGCGCCAGCATGTCCTGCAGGCTCGCGCTCACGAAGAAATACTGCTGCTTGAAGCGCAGCTCCTTGCCCTGCGGCGTCGTATCGTCGGGGTAGAGGATGCGCGAGAAGTTCTTCGCGTCCACGTCCTCGATCGATGCCTCGGCGTGCCGCCCCGCGTTGAACGCCTCGACATTGAACGGAGCGATAGCCCTGCCGGCCCAGAGCCTGAGGTGATTCACGGTCGGCCCGCGGTTGCCCGGGATCAGCTGGTCGAATCCGACGGCCCAGATGTTCTGCGTGTCCACCCAGCGATAGCGCGTGCGGCCCTGTGGGTCCTGCAAGGCGACGCAGCGTCCGCCGAACCGAACCACGTAACGGGCATCGTCGCGGGGAATCTCCCATGGGCTGCGCTGGCGCAGCCAGCTGCTCGCGATCTCGCGCTGCCGGCCGTCCTCGTCGATGGCCTGCGTGAAGATGCCGAAGTCGTATCGGATCCCGTAGCCGACGGCCGCGTACTGCAGCGTCGCGAGCGAGTCCACGAAGCAGGCGGCCAGCCGACCGAGGCCGCCATTGCCGAGGCCCGGGTCGATCTCCTCCTGGGCAACCCTGTCGAGATCGAAGCCAAGCTCCTGCAGTGCATCGCGGGCCTCCTGCACGAGCTCGCCGTCGAGCGCCGAGAGGCCGTTGATGAGCGTGCGACCGAGCAGGTACTCGACCGAGAGATAGCAGACGCGCTTGACGCCCGCCTGCGACACGCGCCGCTGCGTCGCTAGCCAGCGCGCCGCGAGCTCCTCGCGGACCGCGAGCGACAGCGCGTCGTAGATGTCGCGCTGCGTAGCCGTATCGGGGTGCTTGCCGAGCGAACGGGTCAACCGGTCGAGCAGCACTGCGCGCAGCGTGCCGGGAGCCAGGCTGATTCCGCTCAGGAGAGAGGTGTTTCTCACGGTCGCAATTCTGCCGTGCCGGAGGCCGTGCTCAAGGCCCGATCAGGGCGATCCGGGCGGTTCTGCTGGCTGCGGCTGCGGCGCCTGCGCCGGGGGGCTCGCTGGCGCGCCGGCCGGGGCGACGGACGGCGCCGCCTTACGGGGAGCGAAGAACGGCGGCGGAAAGTCGAGGCATCGCGGCCGCGGATCGAGCGTCTGTGGGTCTGGCGCCGCAGGCGGGATGACGACCGGCGCTGCTCGCTCGGTCGTCATGACCCCCGGGGGGAGGTCGAGGCGCGGCCGCTCCTGGGCCGCCAGGTAGTCCTGGTTGCCGCCGCAGGACTGCGTGGTGCTGCAACCCGCGAGCACTACCGCGGCAAGCACGGGCAGCAGGAGCCGCAACGGAGGGACGCTCAACACGTTCATCGGTAGAACCGGGGGACCATGCAGGAGGCGCGCATTGTACAGTCCCCGGCCCCCCGTTGCGGATTCCCTCGAATCGGCGCCGGATTCGCTAGTTGAGCAGGTCTCCGGGCGTCGGCGGCAGCCGCGGCAGCATCTCCTTCGGGAACTCGCCGGTCAGACTGGTGAGGAAAGCGGCGATGTTCTCGACGTCGGCGGGCGGCAGTTCCTTGCCGAGCTGCACGCTGGCCATCAGGCGCACGACCTCCTGGATCGTCTTGACGCTGCCGTTGTGCAGGTACGGCGCCGTGTAGGTCAGGTTCCTCAATTGCGGCACCCGCCACATGTGCTCATCGGCCGGGTCTTTCGTCGATTCGAAGCGGCCCTTGTCCGCCATCAGGTCGTACTTTGCGACGTACGGGCTGTCGGCGTTGAGCGGGAACCTCTGCAGGAAAGGGGTGCCCATCGGCAACGCCGGTCCGGCGAACGCCGCGCCGGAATGGCAGGCCTGGCAGCCCGTTTCGGCGAAAGCCTTCATGCCGTTCACCTGCTGGGCCGTCAGCGCGGTCTTGTCGCCCTGGACGTAGCGGTCGTAGGCGCTGCCCGGGGTGATCTGCGTACGCTCGTAGGCGGCGATTGCCTTGGCGGCGTTGTCGATGTTGATTACGTCGCCGGGCCCGAAGGCGGCGGCGAAATACGCTGCATAGCCGGGAATCGCCCGGATGCGATCGATCGCCGAGCCGAGGTCCTTCATGCCCATCTCGACCGGATTGACGATCGGGCCCTTGGCCTGGGCTTCCAGCGTGGGTGCGCGACCGTCCCAGAACTGGGAGCTCAGGAACGCCGCATTGAACACCGTGGGAGCATTGCGGCCGCCCTTCACGCCATGGACGCCGATACTGGTCGGCCGGTGATCGTCGCCGCCTTCCATCAGGTTGTGGCAGCTCGCGCAGGAGATCGTGCCGGTGTCCGAGAAGCGCGGGTCGTTGTAGAGCATCTTGCCGAGCTCGACGCGTGCCTGCGAGGTCGGGTTGTCGGCTGGGGCGGGCGCCACGGTCGGCAGAGCTTCCCAGCTCTGCGCCGCCGATGGCCCGCTGGCGAGCACGGTGGCAAGGCCGCTGAGTATCAGGAATCGCAGCTTCATGGACAGCCCTCCTTGGGATGCTGTCCCCGTGTATCGTCCTTTCGCTGCGATGCAGCAATTGCGCCGTAGGTCAGTCAAGACGTGGGAGATGCCTATGCGCGCCGCGAACGCAGGACCTCGACCTGGTCCAGTTCCCACAGGTGGAAGGGGGCGCCGCGCCGGACGAACATGCCTGAGCCAGCGTTGATGAAGGCGGGCGCCAGCCGCCGCCGATACCATGCCCCGGGCCGCATGTGCACGTTGCGATCCGTCGTGCGCCGGTCGCAGTAGAGGTCCCAGTCCTCCTGCGTCAGGACCCCGAAATGCAGCACCCCGGCGCAGAGCCGGCCGAGGTTGCGGATGGCCGCGGCCGCCGCGCGTGCGTCCAGATACTGCAGTACGTCGTAGCAGACCACGAGGTCGTACGACCGGCCCGGCGCAAAGTCCGCCGCCGAGCCATGTTCCCAGCCGTAGCGACGGCACAGGTACTCGCTCGCCTCGAGCCCGGTGTACTGCGCCCGCGGGAACGAGCGGAGCAACTGCCGGCGCATGAGCCCCAGGCCACAGCCGACGTCGAGGATGGATCGCACCTTCAGCTCGCCGTGCCGGGCGAAGGCGGCCACCAGGTCGGCACGGCGCACCATGTCGGCCCGCGTGACGACCCGGGTGCGCCGGTCGAAGTAATGGCGGCGGTAGAACTCGGCGCCGAAACGGTCTTCCACCTTGGGTGTCATTCGCATAGCCAGTCTGAATGGATCGCCTGAATTTCGGACGATTACTGCACTGTTGTCAAATTTCAATGACCAATCCGTGGTCCGTCGGTACAGCGATTCCTGGCGGCTGCCGTGCGAACCGGGTCTCCCCATTCCACTACCCCTCTATTGAGACCCGGATTGGCGCCCCAACGTCCGGTCCATCGGGCAGATATCGCGAGTGCCCGCCTGCAACTGATGCCAGCCCCGGCTTCGACCGGGCAGAGGTAAACGGATGAACACGAACGAGATCGAGCAGACGTCCCCGGCCACCGAGCAGCCCAAGGCGCCGGGCCTGCCGGAGGACATGCTGATCATCCTGCCCGTCAGGAATCTCGTGATGTTCCCGGGGATCGTGCTGCCCGTGGCCATCAAGCGCGAGAAGACCGTAGCCGGCGCACAGGAAGCTGTCCGCGCCGAAGCCAAGGTCGGCTTCCTGCTGCAGAAGGACTCGCAGACCGACGACCCGGGTTTCGACGACCTGCACCGCATCGGCACCATGGCGAGCGTGCTCCGCTACATCACCGGGCCGGACGGCACCCAGCACCTCGTCTGCCAGGGCGAACGGCGCTTCCGCGTGCTCGACCCGGTGGCCGGGTTCCCATACCTCGTGGCACGCGTCGAATTCCTGTCCGACTCTGGCGCGACCCACCCGGAGGTCGAGCCCCGGATGCTGTACCTCAAGCAGAAGGCCGTCGAGGCCATCTCGCTGCTGCCGCAGGCGCCCGCCGAACTCGCCAACAGCGTGCAGGCGATGGAATCGCCGTCCGCGCTCGCGGACATGATCGCGAGCTTCCTCGACGTGAAGCCCGCCGAGAAGCAGGCGGTGCTCGAGATCCTGGACGTGCGCGACCGGCTGGAGATCGTCTCGGGCCACCTCACGCGCCGTGTCGAGGTGCTGAAGCTTTCGCGCCAGATCGAGCAGCAGACCAAGGAGGCGATCGACGATCGACAACGCGAGATCCTGCTGCGCGAACAGCTCAAGCAGATCCAGAAGGAACTCGGTGACGACGGCGAGGGCGAGGATGCGGCCGAGCTGGCCGAGGCGATCGGCAAGGCGGGCATGCCGCCCGACATCGAGGAGCACGCGCGCAAGGAATTGAAGCGCCTCGAGCGCATGAACGAGGCCAGCGGCGAGTACTCGATGGCGCGCACCTACCTCGACACGCTGATCGCGCTGCCGTGGTCGAAGCTGGACGAGGAGTCGATCGACATCGAGCGCTCGCGCGGCATCCTCGACGCCGACCACTACGGGCTCGACAAGATCAAGAAGCGCATCGTCGAGTACCTCGCCGTGCGCAAGCTCAATCCGCAGGGTCGCAGCCCGATCCTGTGCTTCGTGGGCCCCCCGGGCGTGGGCAAGACCTCGCTCGGCCAGAGCATCGCAAGGGCGCTTGGGCTCAAGTTCCAGCGCACCAGCCTCGGCGGCATGCACGACGAGGCGGAGATACGCGGTCACCGCCGCACCTACATCGGCGCGCTGCCAGGCACCATCGTGCAGGCGCTGAAGAAAGCCGGCACGCGCAATCCCGTGCTGATGCTCGACGAGATCGACAAGCTCGGCCACGGCATCCAGGGCGACCCGGCCTCCGCGTTGCTCGAGGTGCTCGATCCCGAGCAGAACTCGACGTTCCGCGACAACTACCTCGGCGTGCCGTTCGACCTGTCGAAGGTGCTGTTCATCGCCACCGCCAACCAGCTCGACACGATTCCGGGGCCGCTGCGCGACCGCATGGAGATCATCGAGCTCACCGGCTACACGGAAGAGGAGAAGGTCGAGATCGCGCG
>PDVJ01000796.1_pt1 | contig 10728 bp, 12 predicted proteins | sample 1369811 | NCBI WGS metagenome assembly PDVJ01 (sample SAMN07795376, study PRJNA414565) | Alkali sediment metagenome, whole genome shotgun sequencing project. | reverse complement strand
AACCAGGCCCCCCCGCCGAGAAGGCGGGGCAGGCCGGCATACCCGCCGACGATCGCCAGGACGGCCAGGATCTCGAGCGGGACGAGCATCGCCGGCGGGGATTCGTGGACCCGGCCCGCCGTCTCCCCGGAGAAGCGCTCCTGGCCGAAGAACGTCAGGAAGACGAGGCGGAACATATAGAACGCGGTCATGGCCGCGCCGAGGAGGCCGAGGGCCCAGACGAGATAGTTGCCCGACGCGAAGGCCGAGGCCAGGATCTCGTCCTTGGAAAAGAACCCGGAGAGTCCCGGGATGCCGGAGATGGCCAACGCCCCGACGAGAAAGACGCGATAGGTCCGGGGGATGCGCGACCGGAGCCCGCCCATCCGGCGCATGTCCTGTTCGCCGGACAGGGCGTGGATGACGCTCCCCGCGGCGAGGAAGAGCAGGCTCTTGAAGAAGGCGTGCGTCATCAGGTGGAAGATCCCCGCGGCGTAGGCCCCGACGCCGAGCCCGATGAACATGTAGCCGATCTGGGAGATCGTCGAGTAGGCCAGGACGCGCTTGATGTCCGTCTGGACGACGCCCATGGTCGCGGCATAGACGGCCGTGAACGCCCCGGTCAGGGCGACCACCGTCAGGGCCGTCCCGGAGAACGTGAACAGGACGTGGAGACGGGCGACCATATAGACGCCGGCCGTGACCATCGTCGCGGCGTGGATGAGGGCGGAGACGGGCGTCGGACCTTCCATGGCGTCCGGGAGCCAGGTGTACAGGGGGATCTGGGCGGACTTCCCCGTGGCCCCGAGGAAAACGCCCTCGACCGCGGCGGCTATCCCGGCGATGTCGACCGTCCCCAGGGCGTAGATGAGGAGGCCGGTGCCGAGGAGGAAGCCGAAGTCGCCGATCCGGTTGGTGATGAAGGCCTTCTTGCCCGCGTCGGCCGCCGCGTCCTTCGTGAACCAGAAGCCGATGAGCAGGTAAGAGCAGAGGCCCACGCCCTCCCAGCCGATGAACATGACGCCCAGGTTGGCCCCGAGCACCAGAACGAGCATGGCGAAGGTGAAGAGGTTCAGATACGAGAAGAACCGGGCATAGCTCCTGTCGTGGGCCATGTACCCCAGCGAATAGACATGGATGAGGAGGCCGACGCCGGTGACGACCAGGGTCATGACCGCGGCCAGAGAGTCGTAGCGGAAGGCCATGTCGAAGCCGAGCGAAGCGAGGCCCCCGGAGGCGGTCCGGACGAGGCTCGCCGGGACCCAGGTGAAGAGCGTTTTGACGGCCACGGGCTCGGTCGAGCGGAGCAGTCCGGCGAACGAGGCCAGGGCGGCGGCGAAGCCGAGTCCGGCCGCGCCGACGATCGGCGACTTCGGCTTCCTCCTCGGCACCGGCCTCCTCATCTACGCCCTGGGGACGGTCGACATCGCCGGGATAGCCGCCGCGGTCGAGGGCGTCGACGTCGTAGCTCTTCTTCTGGCGGAAATAGGCCAGGACCAGGGCGAACCCCACGGCCGCTTCGGAGACGGCGACGATGATGACGAACAGGGCGAAGATGGACCCCCGGGGAGAGCCGAGATGGCGCCCGAGGCCGACCAGGATGACGTTCGCCCCGTTGAGAAGGAGCTCGAGCGACATCAGCATGACGACCAGGTTCTTGCGGACGACGACGCCGACGAAGCCGATGGCGAAGAGCAGCAGGCCCAGGACGATGACGGCCTCAATCGGGATCATGGACGAGCTTCCTCCGGGCGACGATGATGGCCCCGACGAGCACGGCCAGGAGCAGGATCGAAGCCAGCTCGAAGGGGAAGAGATACGAGCCGAAGAGCGTTTCGGCCATGGCCTGGAACCCGAGCCCCTCTCCCCGTCCGCTCGCGACGGGAAATCCTTTGGCGAGAAGGAGATAGGCGACCTCGACACCGGCGGCCAAGGGCACGGCGACGAGGAAGGCCGTGGGCAGGAGGGGCCGGCGCTCGGGGACGACCTCCTTGAGATTGACGATGACGATGACGAAGATATAGAGGACGACGATGCCGCCGCCGTAGACGAGGATCTGGATGGCGCCGAGGTACTCGGCTTGAAGGCTGAAGAAGACGCCGGCCGTGGCCAGGACCGTAAAAGCCAGGTAGAGGACGCTGTGCATGACGTTCTTCTGGACGACGACCAGCACGGCCGAGGTCAGGGCCAGGGCGGCGAAGAAAAGGAAGACCGCGAGGGTGATCATCGGCGCCTCTGACAGCCGCCGCAGAGATGGTCCTGGAGGGCGTCGCCCGTGAGGTACATGTCGTCGAGGTGGAAGAGGAGGCCCTCCCGGCGGACGCCGGTCAAGCGGAATTCCGGGGAGAAGCGGATGGCCGAAGTAGGGCAGACCTCGACGCAGAAGCCGCAGAAGCTGCAGCGCTCGAGCTTCCAGTCGAACTTCACCGGCCGCATGACCTTGGCCCCTTCCTCCTTCCGGCCTTCGATATCGAAGCAGTTCGTGCCGCAGGACCTCTGACAGAGCTTGCAGGCGATGCAGAGCGGCTCCCCCGTCTCGTCCCGGAACAACCTCGGCAGGCCCCGAAACCGCGGGGCCGGCGCCTGGACCTTCTCGGGATATTCGACCGTCACCTTGCGGCTGAAATAGAGCCGGAGGGTCACGGCCAGGCCGCGTAGCATGTCGATCAGGAAGAAGGACCGGAGAAACTCCGCGACCCGGCTCATAGGAGATACCTTATCAGGGCGACGATCAGGAAATTCGCCAGGGCCAGCGGGATGAGCCACTTCCAGACGAGCCGGATGAGCGAGTCGAAGCGATAGCGCGGGAAGGTCGCCCGCATCCAGACGTAGAGGTAGAGGAAGAACATGATCTTGACGAGGTACCAGACGAAGCCCGGCACGACGTCGAGGAGATCCAGGGCCTTGACGCTCGGGAACGGGGGCAGCCAGCCGCCGAAGAAGAGGATGACGACGAGCGACGAAACGAGGACCATGTGGGCGTACTCGGCCATGTAGAAGTAGGCGAACTTCATCCCCGAGTACTCGGTGTGGTAGCCGGCGACGAGCTCGGACTCGGCCTCGGGCAGGTCGAAGGGAGCGCGGTTCGTCTCGGCCACGGCCGAGATCCAGAAGACGACGAAGGAGACGGGCATCAGGAAGCCGTACCAGACGCCCGCGGCCGCCTGGCGGCGGACGATCTCGACGAGGTCCATGGACCGGGCCAGGAAGGCGACCGTCAGGACGGTCAAGCCCACGGGGATCTCGTAGCTCAGGACCTGGACGACCGAGCGCAGGGCGCCCATGAGGGGATACTTGGAGTTCGAGGCCCAGCCGCCGAAGATGACCCCGAAGACGGAGATGGACGACAGGCCCAGGACGATGAGCAGGCCGACGGGGCTCTCGGCGATCCAGAGGGTCAGGGTGTACGTCCCGATGCGGATAGGCTCGCCCAGGGGGATGAAGCAGAACGCGAGGAGCGAGGAGAACATGACCAGGAGGGGCGAGATATTGAACAGCAGACTGTCCGCCTGCCGCTGCATGATGTCTTCCTTGAAGAAGAGCTTGACGGCGTCCGCGACCGGCTGGAGGACGCCCTGGAAGCCGACCCGGTTGGGCCCCAGCCGGCCCTGCATCAGGGCCACGACGCGGCGCTCGAGCCAGATCATGACCACGACCATGACCATGGGATAGAGGATGACGGCGACGATCTTCCCGATCGGGATGAGGACGTCGGCGACGAAGGGCGTCACTTGTCGATCTCCCCGAGGACGATGTCGAGCGAGCCGAGGATGCCGACGACGTCGGAAAAGAGGTTGCCCTTGCACATGTGCTCGAGCGACTGGAGGTTGATGAAGGACGGCGACTTCATCTTGACCCGCTCCGGTCTTTCCGTGCCGTTCGACCGGACGGTGAAGCCCAGGACCCCTTTGGGGGCCTCGATCGTGTGGAAGACCTCGCCCGGGGCGATCTTGAGGACGCGGGGCACCTTGGCCGTGAACTCGCCTTCGGGGAGGCCGTCGAGCGCCTGGCCGACGATGCGGATGCTCTGGCAGATCTCCTCGAGGCGGACGAGGTAGCGGTCGTAGACATCGCCGTTCGCGCCGAGAGGGACCTCGAAATCGAATTCGTCGTAGGACGAGTAGGGGACGTCCTTGCGCATGTCCCAGGCGACGCCCGAGGCCCGGAGGGGCGGCCCGGTCAGGCCGAATTCGACGGCCTCGGCCGCGGTGATCGTCCCGATGCCGACCGTCCGCTGCTTCCAGATCCTGTTCTCGTCGAGGAGGGCCCGGATGTCGGCCAGCCTCGTCGGGATCCTCTCGAGGACGGTCCGGATGCGCGAAACGAGGCCGGCGTCGAGGTCGCGGACGACGCCCCCGACGCGGATGCCATGGATGGTCAGGCGGGCGCCGCAGTAGGCCTCGAAGAGATCGAGGATCTCCTCGCGGGCCTCGAAGCTGTAGAGAAGGACCGACATGGCCCCGATGTCGTTGGCCATGAAGCCCGCCCAGGCCAGGTGGGACGCCAGCCGCTGGAGCTCGGCCAGGACGACCCGGATGTATCGCGCCCGCCGCGGGACCTCGATCCCGGCCAGCTTCTCCACGGCGAGGATATAGCCGAGGTTGTTGGAGAGGGAGGCGATGTAATCCAGGCGGTCGGTCAACGGGACGACCTGGACGTAGGTCAGGCTCTCCCAAAGCTTCTCCATGCCGCGGTGGAGGTAGCCGAGGACGGGCTCGACGCGGAGGACGACCTCGTTGTCCACGGCCAGCCTGAGGCGAAGAACCCCGTGCGTGCTGGGGTGCTGGGGCCCCATGTTGAGGTCGATCTCTTTAAGCGCCACCGGACCCTCCGTCGAGCGGAAAGTCCTTGCGCAGGGGATGCCCTTCGAAGTCGTCGGGCATGTAGATGCGCCGGAGGTCCGGGTGCCCGTCGAACCGGACGCCGAACATGTCGAAGGCCTCCCGCTCGGCCCAATCGGCGGCGCGATAGACGGGCACGGCCGAGGGAAGGCTCTCGCCCTCTCCGACATCGACGGCCAGCCGGGCCCGGCGGGCGCCGGGGAACGCGTAGAGGCGATAGACGACCGTGAAGCGCCGGCCGCCCTCCCGAGGTTATCGAAGACGGCCATGTCCTCGAAGGCGTTGAAGCCGTGGCCTTCCTTGAGGAGACGGAGGGCCGAAACCAGGACCTCCCGTGTCAGGCGGGCATGGAGCTCCCCGTTCTCGAGGCCGGCCGCTAGGACCCCTCCTGGAAGCCGGCCGTTCAGGGCGGCCAAGGCCTCCCGGAGCTCGGGACGGTCAGCGCTTGTCGCGGGCATCGGGGTTCAGGATCTCCTTGGTGGGGTGGCTGCGGGCGATCTTCTCCTGAAGGACCATCAGGCCGTGGATGAGCCCCTGGGGCGTCGGCGGGCATCCGGCGACATAGACGTCGACGGGAATGATCTTGTCGACGCCTTGAAGGACCGAATAGGTCGGGAACGGACCGCCGCCGATGGCGCAGTTGCCCATGGCCATGGCCCACTTCGGGTCGGGCATCTGGTCCCAGAGCCGCTTGAGGACGGGGGCCATCTTGTTGGTCACCGTGCCGGCGACGATGAACAGGTCGGCCTGGCGCGGCGAGGCCCGGAAGAGCTCCATGCCGAACCGGGCGATGTCGTACCGGGCCGCGGCCGTGGCGATCATCTCGATGGCGCAACAGGCCAATCCGGACCCGAAGGGCCAGAGCGAGTTCTTCTGGGCCCAGGTGATGAACGTGTCGGCCTTGGCGAGAAGGAACGGGGCTCTTTCGAACGGCTCACTCATCGCCCCTCCGGAACTCGAGGGCCCCGGCCCGCCAGGCATAGACGTAGCCGAAGAGGAGGATGGCCAGGAAGACCAGGACCTCGACGAAGCCGAAGAGGCCGAGCTTGTCGTGGACGACGGCCCAGGGGAAGAGAAAGAACGTCTCGACCTCGAAGACGATGAAGACGAGGGTCAGGAGGTAGAAGCGGATCGAGGTCGACTCGCGGGCCGTCGCCGTCGCCGGCTCGACTCCGCACTCGTAAGGCTCGCACTTATCCCCGACGGGACGGCGGCGATAGCGGATGAGGGAGATGAAGCCGAGGAGGCCGGCGGAGAAGACGATCGAGACAATGAAGAACAGGAAGAAGTACCAGTAATTCCTCGTCTCCAACGGTCCCGGGCCTCCTTGTTATGCCGCGTTCCGGAGCGGCGGAACAACATCTTATCCGAGGCGGGCGCTCATTTCAATTGAATTCCTATTAATTCCGTAGTATTTTACCCCTTCGACGCTCATCGCCGGCCGGGCCCGTGAGAAGCGAGGCCCCGCTCGCGAAGCGGAAAGGACGGTTCGATGCTCATCAAGGCCATCGTCATCGGCGCCTACGCGGTCATGACCCTCGCCATCGGCTGGCTCGGTCTCCGGAAAGCCCGGACCTTCACGGATTATTTCCTCGGCGGCCGGACGGTCGGACCCTGGATGTCCGCCTTCACCTATGCCGCGGCCTATTTCTCGGCCGTTCTGTTCATCGGCTTCGCCGGCAAGGTCGGCTGGGGCTTCGGCCTCTCGGGGCTGTGGATCGCGCTGGGGAACGGCCTCATCGGGGTGCTCGGCGTCTGGGGCCTCCTCGGCAACCGCATCCGGAAGATGTCCGTCGAGCTCCAGGTCACGACCATGCCGGAGTTCCTGGAGCGGCGCTACGCCAGCCCGTTCCTGAAGCTCATCGCCTCGCTGGCCGTTTTCCTTTTCCTCGTCCCCTACTCGGCGGCCGTGTTCATCGGACTGTCCTATCTCTTCAAGGCCAACTTCGGCCTGGACTTCGCCACGGCCCTGATGATCATGGGCCTGTTCACGGCCTTCTACCTCGTCCTCGGCGGCTACAAGTCGATGACCATGATCGACGTCGTCTTCGGTATGATCATGTGCGTCGGCTCGGGCGTCCTTATCATCAGCACGATCCACAAGGGCGGCGGCCTCGGGCCCCTCACGGCGGGCCTCGGCGCCGTCGATCCCCGGCTCACGGCGGCGGTCGGGCCGGGCGGCGCCTGGCCGCTCTTCGCCCTTTTGTTCCTGACGAGCGTCGCCCCGTTCGCCATGCCCCAGCTCGTCCAGAAGTTCTACGCCATCCGGGACGAGAAGGCCATCCGCCGGGGCATGGTCGCCTCGACGGCCTTCGCCCTCTTGATCGCGGGAGCCGCCTATTTCACCGGGGCCGCGTCCCGGCTGTTCCTCTCGGCCGAGAACGCGCCGGGGGCCTTCTCCGGCGGGAAGCCCGTCTTCGACATCCTGATGCCGGAGTTCCTGGCCAAGGTCGTCCCCCCGTCCCTCTCGATCCTGATGATGCTCCTCATTATCTCGGCGTCTATGTCGACCCTGGCCGCCCTGGTCCTGATCTCCAGCTCGTCGGTCGTCAAGGACCTCTACGCCGGCTTCGTCAACCCCGGTGTCGCCGATAAGACCCTGACCCGGATGATGCGCGTCATGTCGGCCATCTTCGTCCTGCTGTCCGTCGTCCTGGCCTATCTCCGCCCGGCGAGCATCGTCGCGATCCTGTCGGTCTCATGGGGAGCCATCGGCTCGTTCTTCCTCGGGCCGTTCGTCTGGGGCCTCATCAGCCGGAAAGTGACGAAGTTCGGGGCGATCGGCTCGGCCGTCCTGGGACTGGGGACCTGCCTGGGACTGGCCTTCACGGGCACGGGACCGGCCGAGGCCGGGACGATCGGGATGATCGTCTCATTCGCCGGGACGCCCCTGCTGAGCCTCTTCCGCTGATCAATAACGAAAAATGAGTTCGAACTGGAGCCAGTTGTAGCTCGAAGCGCCGGGGAAGTAGAAGCTCCCGGGATCGAAGTGCTCCCAGATCACCCGCCCGGACATGAACTTGCTGATCTTGTAGTTCAGCCGGGCCCGGTAAAGGGTGCCGCGGTCGAGGCCCGTCCCGCCAGGGAACTCCCCCGGCCGGGCGTACCCGGCGCCCATCGGCATGACCATGACGTGGCCGTCCGAGCGGGCCCCGAGGTCGAACGCAAGCTGGGCGTAGAGCGACGACAGGTTGCTCCAATAGGACGGGCGGCTCTCGCGAGTGAGCGTGTAGATGTAGCTTTCGCTCCATTTCGGCCAGCGGCTGAAGATGGGGTCCCAGCCTTCCATCCCGGCCGTCTCCGGGTCGTCGCCGCTGAGCAGTATGCCGCCGAGCACGAAGGCCTTGAGGAAGGGCAGCGTCCCCGCGAGGTCGTAGTCGAGGTGGGCGATGGCGCCGTAGGCTGAGCGGCCGGCGTCGCCGAAGGAGCCGGTTTGGAAGGCGGCTTCGGTCGTCAGGGCGAGGGGCTTCGTTAGCGGAATGACGGCCCTGACCCCGAAGGTGTTGGTCCCTGTCGCGGCCGGCAGGAGATCGGTCGCTTCCGTCGACTTCAGGACGGCATAAGCGTCGACTTTGGCCTGGCCGAAAGCGCCGGCGTAATAGAAGGCCAGGGCCCGCTCCGGCTGCTCGGCCAGGGGCCGTGGCACTTCATTGATGACCGGAAGGTACTTGTCCGTCGTTTCCGTGGCGTGGGCAAAGGCGGTCAGCGTGTGACCCTTCGCCAGGCCGACGTCGACGCGGAGGGCGTTGAAGTAGTAGGACCTGGAGCCGTCACCGGGCGTTCCGTCGGCGATGACGAAGCCCTCGCCGAAGTTGAGGTCCTGCCGGCCGGCCGTGATCGTGAACGGCAAACGCCCGGGGATCGTCCATTTGACGTAGAGGTTGTCGAAGAAGATCTCGTTCCAGTCGAACGGCTGGCTCTTGGGGGCCAGGAAGACGCGGAACTCGTTGGTGACCTTTCCCAGGACCTCGAGGTTCTTGGCGGCCTTCCAGCTCAGGCCGAGCGTCGTCCGGTTGCGGGTGTAGGCGAAGCCGTCGTCGGCCGCGTCGTCGAGGTTGATGGCGTTGTCCCAGGCCTCGAAGCGGAACCGTTCGACGAAGATGAGCTTCAGGCGCGGCGGGGGCGGGTCCTGGGCGGCAGCCGGCAGGGCGAGCAGGGCGGCCGCGAGGCACAGCCCGCCGGCGGCGATGACGAAGGCGCGGCCTCTCATGAAAATGGTCCTCTCGAAGATCGTCCGGGACATCTTATCATAAGGGGGATTCCGGGAAAACGCGGTTAAAAGAGGCCGGTCGAGCCGAAGCCGCCCTCGCCGCGCGACGTGTCGTCCAGCGTATCCGCCTCGACGACCGAGACGGCGGCCACGGGCTGGACCAGGAGCTGGGCGATCTTCATGCCCTTGCGCACGGGGAACGGCGTCCGGCCGAGGTTGATCATGACGACCTGGACCTCCCCCCGGTACCCGGCGTCGATGACGCCCGCCAGCCGGTGGACGCTCTTGAGCGAGATGCCGCTCTTGTCCCAGACGAGCCCGACGTGGCCGGACGGGACGGCGATCTGGATGCCCGTGGGCACGGCGAAGACCTCCCCCGCGGCGAGGTCGCGGTCGACGACGGAGAAGAGAGCCAGGCCGGCGTCCCCGGCATGGCCGTAGACCGGCAGCTTGGCCTCGGGATGGATGCGCTTGACTTTCAACTCCATGGCGGTCTCCTCAAGAGAAGGGGGCCGTCCCCTCCGGGGACTGTCCCTTAGGGAGGGCCGTCGACGCGGACCTCGCCGAAGTATGGCCGGGCCGCGTCGGCGATCGCCTCGATCTCGGCCCGGCTGAACGGCTTGATCCCGAGAAAGGCCGGGTCGATGGTCGTCTGCGGCACGAACTGCTGGACGAGATAGCTCTTCGCCCCCTTGAGCCACTCGCCGATCTCGACGACGTCCTCCCGCCCGACGAAGCCGGGGACGACCGTCGTCCGGAACGAATGTTCGACGGAGGAGGAGCGGAGAAGATCGACGCTCCGGACGATCTTCTCGAGGTCGATGTTCGAGCGGGTGACCTCGCGATAGCGCAGGAGCGGGGCCTTGACATCCATGGCCACCCGGTCGAGGAGACCGAGGGCCAGGAGCGCCTCGAGCCGGTCGGGGAAGGAGCCGTTCGTGTCCAGCTTGACGAGGAGCCCCCGCTCCCGGACGACCCGGATGACATCCTCGATGTCCTCGTGGAGCAGCGGCTCCCCGCCCGTGAGGCAGACGGCCTCGAGCCAGCCCTTCCGGCCGTCGAGGTAGGAGAGGAAGTAGTCCGGGGACATGCTCTGGATCTTCTCCGGCTCGAGGACGAGCTGGGAGTTGTGGCAGTAGGGACAGCGGAAGGTGCAGCCGCCGAAGAACACCGTCGAGGAGATGTGGCCTGGGAAGTCGCGGCTGGAGAACTTCTCTATGCCTTTGATCTCGACCAACCGTCGAACTCCTCGACCGTGTTGATGACGGCCCGGACGATCCCCTGGGTATGGGCGACGAGGGTCGGCAGGATGATGGCGCCCTTGTCGTCGCGCTTGATGACGTTGATAAACTCGCGGATCTTGGCCTTGCCCGGGGGCTGGGTCAGGCTGTATTCGGCATAGGCCGTCCCGGCCTCGGCCAGCTTCTTCTTCAGGGCCTCGCACTTGACGCAGTTGGGATAGGTAAAGAGCAGATAATCCATCGTTTCACCGCCTCATCGAACATCGGGCCGGGGCTCAGCTGATCTTGTCGTAGGTCGCCCGGTCCTTGAACTCCTGCTGCTTCCCGTCGTTCCAGGTCCGGACCGGCCGCATGTAGCCGACGATGCGGCTGTAGACCTCCGTCTCGTCGCCGCACTCCGGGCACGCCGGAAGGCGGCCCCGCAGGTAGCCGTGGTTCATGCAGACGCTGAAGGTCG
>PDVJ01000792.1_pt1 | contig 10749 bp, 12 predicted proteins | sample 1369811 | NCBI WGS metagenome assembly PDVJ01 (sample SAMN07795376, study PRJNA414565) | Alkali sediment metagenome, whole genome shotgun sequencing project. | reverse complement strand
TATCAGGAGAGCCGAAACCCGGTTCCGACACGAGTGATATCTGTTTTGTTCCCCTGGAAGAAATTCAGAACAAGGACATCCACAAAGATGTCCTGGAAACCATTCTCATGGCAGAAGAGCTCAGAGATGGGGCCAAGTCGCGCTCTACCTCACCAGGTGGAAGAACCGGTTCCAATTGGGCCATGACCAATAAATGATAAACGCCTTGCCTTTGACGGCTGTTGTAGGAACAAATCCCCAAAACCTGCTATCAAGGCTGTGGTCCCGGTTGTCCCCCATCACGAAATAGTGATCTTTCGGAACAACCACCGGCCCAAAGGATCTGTTGGGGTTTCCTGCCTTTTCATCATAGAAACCGTACTTGTCATCAAAGGGCAGGTCATTGATGAAGAGCTGTCTGCCCTGCATTTGAATCTTGTCACCCGGGGTTCCGATGACCCGTTTTATGAAATCCTTGCTCTTGTCCTCGGGATAAATGAAAACAATGATGTCTCCTCGCGTGGGTTCGCTGATTGGGATCAGGGTGCTCTGAAGATAAGGGATCTTGATCCCGTAAATGAACTTGTTCACGAGGATGTGATCTCCCACCAGCAAGGTCTGCTCCATGGATCCCGAAGGAATCTTGAAGGCCTGAACCACAAAGGCTCTGATAACCAGGGCGAGCAGAATCGCAATGGCGGCGGCTTCAGCGTACTCCCTGATGGTGCTCTTCCTTTTGATCTTTTGCGCCCTCTCCTCCAAACAGACCTCCCAGTGAGTTTGTTCAAGCGTCCGCGAGCCTTTGGCCGCAGATAAATTCGAATATCGAATGTCGAACAAGGAATTTCGAATGATGAAGTTTGACGGACTTGTGAGAAGCCCCAAAAAACCTTTTTCTGTCATTCCGGCGAATCCCGGATCGGGGTCCGGGACAGGCGCCGGAATCCAGTTCATTTATAGACTTAGAAAACACCTGGACTACGGTCTTCACCGGAGTGACGGCTTTCACGAGTGCAGCAAGTTCAATGGCTCGAATTCTTCCTTCAGCCTTCGACATTCCTTGTTCGACATTCTGCGGTTCGCTTTTCAAGGTCTTTACACGTTGTAGAGAACTCAAAGCCTCTAGCTCTGAAGTACCTTCTAGCACACGGACGCCGCCGAATGTAATCTTTCACCAAAGGTTTTGTAAAGGGATTTCTGGTGAGAAGGAGTTATGGACTAGAGTTTTAATCACTCGCCTTCGCCGGAAAGCCCTGCGGGGCAGAGCGTGTGGCTGCACTTTCGTATAAACAAAAGATTCTCAGTGCCGGGAGAAAAAGGTTCTTTTCCTCAGAAAAGCACAGATGGACCTGAGGCAATTAAAAAAAAGGGCACATACCATCTGTGGTATCGTTTCATTCTATTATACACTATACATATACAAATTATATCAATTTGAGTTTAATTATCTGAAAATTCTTGACAAATATGGCCAGTTATATATGATATTAGGCCAGCTGCTGAGGTTGTGATCAGGAAACCGGAAGTCTGGAGGAAGAATTGCGAGAGAACGTAGTGAGAGAAATCAGGGAGGAGCTCTTGATGAGCAAGGCAGAGCTGGCCCGAAAGGCTGGGGTTTCGCCCTTGACCATCGACAGGATTGAAAAGGGCAAGAGCTGCCGGATGGAGACGAGGAGGAAGATCATTCTTGCTCTCGGCTACAACCTAACTGATAAAGACAGGATTTTTCCCGAGGATTGACTAAGGGGCGGATATGCCTACACCCAAAAAAAATCAGCTGATAGGACTGGACATCGGGTCTCACGCGATCAAGCTCGTGGAGATAGAGGACACGAAAAAAGGCCGGATTCTAAAGAACTTCGGAATCATCGGCCTCCCGCAGGATGCGATTGTGGAGGGCGCCATCAAAGAGATGGAAATCGTCTCCTCTGCGATCAAGACCCTGTACAAGAACTTAAAGCTCAAGAACAAAAGTGTCGTCACCTCCATTTCCGGATACTCGGTCATCGTAAAAAAGATCAGCATTCAGAAACGGGGAGAAGCGGAGCTCGATGCCAGCATTCAGGACGAAGCAGAGCAATATATCCCGTTTGATATCAACGACGTGAACCTCGACTATGAGATCCTGTCCCTTCCGGGAGAAGCGGAGGCCGAGAAAAAAGAAGAAGGCGACAAGGGGGACAAGGGCCTCATGGAGGTGATGCTCGTTGCCGCCAAGAAGGACATTGTAGAGGATTATGTGAGCCTTCTTCACCTCACCGGGCTCACTCCGGCGATTCTGGACGTGGACGCGTTTGCCCTCCAGAACGCCTTTGAGCTGAGTGCTGAGAGTATCTCAGGCTGTTACGCCCTCGTCAATGTGGGGGCCGAAGAACTCGGAATCAACGCGATAAAGAACGGCGTCTCCATTTTTACCAGGGATTCCTCTTATGGTGGATACCAGATCAACGAAGCCATCATGTCGAAGTTCGATGTGTCCTATGAGGAGGCAGAGAAGATCAAACTGGGAGGAACCAAGATCGAACACAAAGACAAAGGGACTTTGGAAGAGGTTTTTTCTTCGGTGATCTCGGGCTGGGTGAACGAAATCAAGCGCGCCCTCGACTTCCTTGCAACCACCTACCCGGACGAGACCATCGGAAAAATCGTGCTCAGCGGGGGCTCCTGCAGGATCCCCGGCTTTCAGAAATACCTTGAGTTGGAAACAGAGATTCCCGTAATAGAGTTAAACCCGTTTGGCAATCTCCAGGTCAATGACAAGTTGTTTGATCCCAAGTACCTAACCTACATGGCACCTCAAGCGGCCATCGCGGTGGGCTTGGCATTAAGGAGTATTGGTGACAAATGATACGCATTAATCTCTTGCCCTTCAGGGCAGCCAGGGTAAAGGAGAACATCCGACAGCAGCTCATGATTTACGGGTTGAGCGTGGTATTGCTCTTCTCCGTCATGGGCTACACCTTATTCTACCTCACGAGCACCTTGAACGGTCTCAGAGAGGATGAAAAAAGGATACAGGATGAGCTCAAAACCTATGAGCTAACCATTAAGAGAATTGGAGAGCTGGAGAAGAAGATCAAGGAGATTCGAGCCAAGCTAGAAGTGATTCGAGAGCTTGAGAGGAACAAGAGCGGCCCTGTCCATCTCCTGGACGAGATCGCCCTGGCGGTTCCAAAAGAAAAACTGTGGTTGAGCAGCGTCAAAGAGACCAGGGGCTCCCTGACCATGACAGGGACGGCTATGGACAATGAAACGGTTGCTCTCTTTATGACGAACCTTGAGAAGTCGGACTACATATCCGGAGTGGATCTGCAAAGTGCAAAACTGAGGACCATTCCGGATTACAAGTTGAATGTGGCGGATTTTGTCCTGGAATGCAAGACCTATGCGTACAAGGAAAAAGCAGCGCCTCCAACGGCCAAGAAACCTTAACAAAATCAGCTAGAGGACCGGTGGGAAATGAATACAGGTGCGTTGTTCGAAAAAGTTGAAAAAATAAAGATGCCCATCAGGATTGCGATCTTTCTGGGAACCCTTGTCCTTCTGGCAGGCTTGTTTGTCTACTTTGTCTATATCCCGAAAACTGAAGAGATCGCAACAACCCGGGAGGAGATCGCGAAACTCCAACAGAAACTCAATCAGGCTGTTGTGAGGGCCAGAGCCCTGAAAAAATTTGAGGCGGAATATGCCGAGGTGGACGCCCAGTTCCAGGAGGCCCTGAGGCTTCTTCCCAACACCAAGGAAATCCCCAGTCTCCTGAAATCGATCACCCAGCTCGGCACGGATTCCCAGCTGGAATTCCTCCTTTTCAGCCCTCAGAGAGAAAGGGCGCAGGACTTTTTCATGGAAATACCCGTCTCCATTGAAGTGAGCGGGACGTATCACAACGTCGCTATTTTCTTCGACAAAGTGGGGCAAATGGAGCGGATTGTGAACATCCTGAACGTCTCCATGACTCCGCAGAAGGAAAGGTCAACGACTCTGACAACCCGGTGTGATGCCGTAACTTACAGATTCAAGGGTGAAACCGATGCGAGTGCGCAACCTAAGAAATAGCCTCTTACCTGTTTTAGTGCTTTCTTTCTTAGCTTCAGAGGTCCTGGCCGCTTCGGATGTGACTTACAAAGAGCCAAGGCCTTTGAAACAGGTCATTGAAAAAGATAAGGCAGTTCCGCCTGCCGAAGCCAAGAAAGAGGAGAAAAAGGAACAGCCGAGATACACTTACGATCCCACGGGCAAGACCGATCCCTTCAAGTCCTTCATCGCCGAACAGGAAGAGATGGAGGAGAAAGCCAAAAGAAAGCCAAAGACTTACCTGGAGACCCTTGATCTGTCCCAGTTGGAACTCATCGCGGTTATCGTCGGGGCCAAGGGGAATTACGCGATGGTGAGAGACTCAAAAGGCACAGGCCACGTCATTCAGAAGGGGACGGCGATCGGGACCAATGGAGGGTTTGTTGAGCGGATTACGGATAAAGAAGTGGTTATCCGGGAAGAGTATAAGGATTTTAAAGGCACGGTAAGGTACAAAGATATTGCCAAGAAGCTTCCGTCCCTCATGTAGTTCTCCCCGGGGTTTTAAAGGGCCTGGGATCAGGAGGATTGGGGACAGGGAATTCACGACTAAGGTAAGGAGAAAGTCCATGGGGAAAATGCGGAGCCTGTTAAGAAAGGGAGTATTCTCTTTGGTATTTGTCGCAGCGGCAGGGTTGATCCTGTGTGGATGTGCAACCATTGCCGATAATCAGGCTGCCACTGAGAAGGCCAAAGCCCCAGTGATAGAAGCCATCAACGTGACACCCTCTCAAGAGCAGACGGTTGTGGAGATTGTCAACTCAGAACCGGTTTTCTACACGGCCTTCAAGCTCCTCGATCCCCCAAGAATCGTCCTCGACATCCGGGGCGTGCCTGGCAGCGCTTTGCCTCGAGTCAAAGACGTCAACAACGCCGGGGTGAAAGACATTCTTATTGAAGAGGGAAAGACCCAGATGATGACGACACGGGCGGTCATCAACACGACCGCGCCCATGCTCTATCAGACGGAGCCGAAAGGCAACGTGATCGCATTGATCTTGACCCCGGAAAAACCGCTTCCGGCTATGGCAGAGGCGCTTGAGAAAAAAACGGCTGCCGCGGAAGGGACAACCGTCACCCCTTCAGAGCCGAGGATTTTCTTCAAAGACACACCCGGTGCTCTGACTCAGATTCTGGGGATTGATTTTACCCTCTTGGATCAGGGCAAATCGCGGCTTATTGTGACCACCGACAAGAAAACCAAGTATGATCTGAATCAGCAGGGACCCAAAACCCTGGTCCTCAAAGTGCCCGAAGCGACCATCCCTCCCCTGATCATGAGGCACATGGATTCCAAGCAGTTTGAAGGCGCGGTCGATTGGGTCAAAGCATCGCTATCGCAGAAAGATGTGGCCATAGCCATTACGCTCAGGGAAATGGTTCCTTTTCATGTCAAACAGACGGAGAGCGCCATTACCATTGACTTTGGGCCGACCGCAATAAAGCCCCCGGAGAAGAAGATCGTGCCCCTGCAGATGGCCCAAGCTCAGCCTCCTGCTGCGCAGGCTCCTGCAATTCAACCTCCAGCCGCACCCGGTATGCTGATGCGGCAGAAAACCGATCTCCCTGGAGTGATTGCGGTTCAGCCGGGGCTCCCTCCTGCACAGGCAGCGGGCATCCCCGGAATGAAGAAGGACTACAAAGGAGCCGCGATGACCATGGACTTCGTCAACGCGGATGTGACCAACATTCTCCGTCTGATTGGCGAGGTCAGCAACCTCAATATCGTCTGGGGTCCGGAAGTCAAGGGGATCGTCTCCATGAGACTCAAAGATGTGCCCTGGGATCAGGCCCTTGATCTGATTCTGGACAACAACAACCTAGCCAAGCGAGAACAGGGCAACGTGATCTGGGTGGCCACCAAAGCCGCGATGTCTCAGGTTGAAGCGGAAGAGAGACGCAAAATCCAGGAATTTGAGGCCAAGATTGAGGCCGAGAGGAAAAAGCTCATTCAGGAGAAGGAAAAGGAAAGAGAGTTAGAGGCCCTTTTGACGGAATATATTCCGGTTGATTTTGCCAAGGCCACTGAAATTACGCCCCTCCTGACCCTCAGTGAAACAGGCAAGAGTCGGGGAGGCAAACTGAGCACGGACAGCCGGACGAACACGATTATTCTGACCGACATCGCCTCCAGCGTTCAAATCGCGAAAGACATCGTCAAACAGTTCGACACCCCTGTCAAGCAGGTGATGATCGAGGCTCGAGTTGTGGATGCCACGGACGATTTTATCAGGGATCTGGGAATCAAGTGGGATCAGTTCCAGATTAACAAGCGAAGCAGTACCACGGTTCCGTGGCCCACGATGGATGGGCTGACCACCACTCCCACTGACCCCTCCGTGTCGCCACCCTTCCCGACTTCGGGAAGGACTCACAGCCCCACGTTTACCTCCAATGCGCCGGGAGACTGGGCGCCGAATCTGGGCCTTGTTTTCTCAACCCTCAGCGCTTCCGGTCTGACCGCACTGGTTCTGGATGCCAAGCTGGCGCTGGCGGAATCAGAAGGCAAGACAAAGATCATTTCCGCTCCAAAGGTGATCGCCATGAACGGCCAGGCGGCCACGATCAGCCGGGGGGATTCCATCATCATTCCGGCCACGGAAAACGTGGCTTCCACCACCATTGATGCGACCCTCTCACTCGAGGTGACGCCGACGGTGAGCTACAACAACTTCATCACCATGGATGTGAAGGTAACGGATGACACGGCACCAACACAATTCCGGATCCGGAAGAAGGCCCTTAATACGAAGCTGATGATCAAGAGCGGAGATACCGTGGTGATTGGCGGCATCTTTACGGAGAATCAGAGCTCCGATGAATCAGGGATTCCCGGTCTGAGGCGGATTCCTTTCTTGGGATGGCTGTTCAAGGCTCAGCGGCTCACGAACACGAAAACGGAGCTCTTAATTTTCTTGACTCCCTCTGTGGTTGCCTCCACTTTCAAATCCTAGGGCAAACCACGCTGCTGGCAATGGCCAGCAATTGATCCACATGAAAGGCAGCGTCTAAGTTCCTGTTCTTGTAAGCTACGAACGGAACGGACGCTGCCTTTGCTGTTTCATAATCCACCTGAGAGTCCCCCACATAGAGAGCCTGATTTGCCCTGATCGAGAAGAAATCGAGAATCTTGAAAAGGGATTCGGGATGAGGTTTTGGTCTCGCCACATCCAGAGAAGAGACAACGATGTCAAAGTACCCGGTGAGGCCGTTCGACTCAAGAACCTTCCCGATCGTGTTGCTTCGGTTGGTGGCAACGGCGAGGCCGTACTTGGGCTTCAGCAAGGCCAGGAGGTCCTTCAGTCCAGGCTCCGGGACCATATCCCGGATAAAGGGCGTGTAGTCCATCTGAAGCCGGTACGCGAGAGCCTCTTCCAGGTAGGGTGTGCCTTCGAAGACGTAACGAACGGACTCATCCGCCGTGGCCATGTGAATGTAGGCCACCTGCTCGTCTCTGAGCAAGGGGAGCCCGAAATGGGATAGAACGTGGTTGTAGAAATTGATGTTGGACTGGCGCGAGTCAAACATCACGCCGTCGCAATCAAAGATCACAGCAGAGAATGCGTTCACGGGATTAATTGTCCCTCTCGGGGAATGCGAGAAAAGCCAGTGCCTTTAGGCGAAGGAGTCCGTTTCGTTTTTCAGGACCACGATGCAGGCACAAAGCTGCAAAGAAAGAGGCAAAGGGACAAAGTTGCAGAGGCACTACGCAGAAAGACCATTCCGCTCTGTCCCTTTGGCCCTCTGTGCCTTTGTCCCTCGAACTTAATACACCTTTCTCATCCTCTTGCGGCGTCTCTTTGCAGCTTTGGCCTGTTTTTTCTTCTTCTGAACGCTCGGCTTGTCATAGAAGCGGCGTTCCTTGATCTCTGAAAAGAAACCTTCCTTGGTGAGCTTCTTTTTGAGGTCCCGAATGGCTTTTTCGATCTGGTTATCCTGAACTACCACTTTCATATTTCCTTCTTTCTAGCAGGTTGCTGAAAAACGCCCAACTACAGCGTTGCCCTCACCCCTCGTCGTTGCGACTTACTGGACTGTACGTCTCGCTCCTCGGGATTTCGGGCGCCTTGTATCTGAGTGTTTTTGAGCAACCGGCAAGCAGGGTCTTTTTCAGCATCCTGCCAGTAAATGGGTGGTCAATTATCTTTAAAAGGTCGTTACTCCTCAGGTTGCTTAGGCTGTAGGCTGTTAATCACGCATTGACCGAATCAAGGCGCTTAGAACCTTCTCGGTCTCCACCATTTTCGAGTCGCATTCGGGAACATCCAACTCATTTGCATAACCCAAGCGGCTGGCCAAGCCGAACTGGTAATGCAGTTCCCTTGCGGAACTGAAGGCTATTTCAAGAAAGCGAAGGTATTCGGCTTGACTCTCGCGTGCACATCCTTCGACGATGTTTGATGGCACAGAAACCGCCGCTCTTCGCATCTGGGAAGTCAGCCCATAGATCTCTTCCTTCGGAAACTATCTGGTCACCCGATTCGGCCAGTTCAAATGCTCTGAGCTTCGTATGGTCGCGCGTAATTTCCTCCTACAGGCTAACTGCCTACAGCCTATCCACCTGAGCAGTTACAAGGTCATAAAAAAAGCACCCCAAAACTCATCCTGGGATGCTTTCCTGGCGCTGCCTTCTACAAAAGATTACACGATCAGTCTCCTACCTTTTCAACAGGAAGATCGGAAGGCGCGGAAGCATCCGGACGGCCGAAGCAAGAGTCTATAAAACCGATGCGCTTCACGGTCGGATCATGATTGCCAATAGCCTCGGTTATGGGAATCACCCCCTTTTCTCAGCCCTCTTCCAAAGGGCATCTCCGGTGAAACAAGCTGAGCAAGCGTTTCGAAAGCGCTTACTAAATTTAAAAGCTCATTGAATATACCAGCAAACGACACCTTGTCAATATCTTTCTTGTCGTCAAGATCCGGACGCTGGGGCATGAAGACAAGAACAAAATCTATCACGAAAGCACGAAAGCGAGAAAACACGAAAGAAGAGGGTTTTATAAACACCCTTGCCCTTTTTCGTTCTTTCCAAATTTCGTGCTTTCGTGATTGGTCTTGGGTTTCTTGGGTTTCCACTGATCACTGGCGACTGATTACTGATTACTTCCTTTTCTGCGGTTTGCGGTCGTCCGTCCGCGGTCATCTGTTCTTCTTCTCGACAGCTTCGCGACGCACTCAACATGATAGGTGTGCGGAAACATGTCCACAGGCTGGATTTCAGAGACGTGGTATTGCTTCTGCATTAGACCCAGATCCCTTGCCAGGGTGGCAGGATTGCAGGAGACGTAAACGATTCTTTCCGCCTCGATTTCCAGAACACGGGAAAGAACGTCCTGATGCATGCCTGCCCTGGGCGGGTCAATGATGATCACCTCCGGTTGAATCTTGAGAAGGGACAGGTTCTCACGGATGTCTCCGAGGATGAACTCGCAGTTTTCGATCCCGTTCTCCTGACAATTCCTACGAGCATCGAGAACAGCGCTTTCAGCAATCTCCATCCCGATCACTCTCCTTGAGGAACTTGCCAGGAAAATGGGGATAGTGCCTGTGCCGCTGTAAAGATCGAGGACGGTTTCCCTTCCCCTCAGTTCAGCATACTCGACCACTTTCCCGTAAAGCCTATCAGCCCCGAGGGAATTGGTTTGGAAGAAGGAGTTGGCGGAGATCTGAAAGGAGGAGGGGCCGATCCTGTCCTGGATCGTTCCAGCACCGGAGAGAATCACTTCTTTTTCGCCGACAGCGATGGAGGCTTTTCTTGCAGTGATGTTGTTGACCACAGTTTTCACGTTGGGGAAGCGGGCCGTGAGCCTTTGCGCAAGCGGGAGGACCACTTCAGTTCTCATCTCTGAGGTGACGAGGTTGACCATCCATTCATCGAGATAGGCCGAATGCCGAAGGGTCAGAAATCGCCAGAAGCCCTCGTGGCTCTTGAGCCCGTAGGGAGGGAGCCCGGATTTCCCGGCAAAGTGTTTCACCTCGCGCAGAATCTCGTTTCCCCGCTCCTGCTGGAGAAGGCAGGCTTCCACGTCGATGATCTTGTCAAAGGTGCCTGGGACGTGAAGGCCGAGTGCAAGCGTGACATTGCCGTGCTGCTGCTTCCCCCCCACCTCGCCTCCCCGGGGGAGGGACAGGGTGGGGGTGGAAATTGGAGAGGGCGGATGCGGGAGCCATGGCCGGTCTGAAAAGGAGAACTCCATTTTGTTCCTGTAAGCAAATCGTTTTTCCGACGCGATAGGAGCATGGACCTCAATGCCGGAAAGGGAACCGATGTGGGAAAGAGCCTCTTCCACATGCCCTCTTTTGTACTCAAGCTGTCGCTCGTACCTCACGTGCTGCCACTGGCATCCCCCGCAGATGCCGAAGTAAGGACAGGGGGCTTCGATTCGGTCTGGAGAGGGAGCTAGGAGTTCCTGGAACCTTGCTTCGGCATAGGCCTTTTTCTTTCTGAAGATCAGGGCGTTCACCCTGTCCCCGGGGATAGCGCCCTTGACAAAAATCACCAGCCCGTCCACGCGAGCGATTCCCTGGCCGCCGAATGCGACGCGGTCAATGGTGAGATCGAGAATGGCACCTTTCTTAGGGATCATGGAAATCGGCTTCAACAATTTGTTTTTATTAACAGTCTCGTAATCGAATTGACATGGTCCGTAAAATCTCCCCTTGCCCTGTTAAATCCCCGCTTTGCGGGGTCCG
>PDVJ01000791.1_pt1 | contig 10757 bp, 9 predicted proteins | sample 1369811 | NCBI WGS metagenome assembly PDVJ01 (sample SAMN07795376, study PRJNA414565) | Alkali sediment metagenome, whole genome shotgun sequencing project. | reverse complement strand
GACGAGGTGTCGCGCGCGCCAGGTCGGCTGCGAATCGCCTTCAGTTTCGATCCCGGCCTCGCGACGGCACTGCACCCGGAGAATCGCGCGGCGCTCGAAGCTACGACGGCGCGGCTGGCCGCCCTCGGACACGAGGTCGTCGAGGTCAGGCTGCCGTTGCCGCCCGAATCGTTCATCGATGCATACGCGTCGCTGGTCAGCGCGGACGTCGCCGCCGTGCTGCGGGCGGCGAAGCAACTGGTGGGGCGCGAAGCGAACAGCGACGACGTCGAGCTTGCGACCTGGATGCTCGCGAAGATGGGAGAGGCGTTGTCGGGCGCCGACGTCACCGAGGCACTGTGGAGCATGCAGGTGTTTTCGCGCCAGTGGCTGGCGTGGTCGTCAGGTTTCGACGTGCTGCTCACGCCGACGGTCGGTGTGCCGCCGCTGCCGATTGGAGCGTACAAGCTACCGGCGCTGCAGCGCCAGGGTCTCAAGCTGCTCGCGGCACTGCCGGGCGGAGCGCTGCTGAGCCAGCGGCCGAAGATCGTCGAGGCTTTCGGGCAGGTGTTCGAGGCGTCGCCGTACACGATGGTGGCCAACGTGAGCGGCCAGCCGTCCATGTCGCTGCCGTTGCACTGGACGCCCGACGGGCTGCCGATGGGCATGCTGTTCACGGCACGTACCGGCGATGAAGCCACGCTGTTCCGCCTTGCTGCGCAGATCGAGCAGGAAATGCCGTGGAAGGATCGCCGACCGCCGCACGCGGCCGCCTGATCGAGGCGACGGGGAGAGGCGAAATGAACGTGGCAGAAGTCATCGCGGACTACTTTCGCGGCGAGAAGTCGGAAGCCGCGCTGATATTGCTGGCCGGAGCGCTGTCGCTCGTGGCGGCGCTCTGGCTCTGGTTCTCGGTGCGTGAGCCGTTCGCACGCGGCCTCGCTGCGTCCCTGCTGCTCACGGCTGCGCTGGGGCTCGGCGTTGGCGGAGGCGTGTACTTCCGGACCGACGCGCAGGTTGCGCGGTTGCAGCAACTGCAGCAGTCGGATGCGGCCGGATTCGCTGCCCAAGAGGGGCCGCGCATCCGCCAGGTCATAAAGAGCTTCGGCATCTACCGCCTGTGCTACGCGGCCGCGGTGCTTATTGCGCTGCTGTTCGTGTTCGTGCTGGGTAAGCCGCTCTTCCACGGTCTCGCCGTCGGGCTGCTGATCCTGGCCGCACTCGGACTGACCATCGACCACTACGCCGAGGCCCGCGCGGTCCGGTACTTGGAAGGCCTCGAAACGGCCGGCCTGCTCTCGGCTCCATTGAGGTCGAAATAGAGCGGCCGCACGTCGCCGCCGCTCGGCGCCATTGAAGTAAGTATTCTCCGGATCGCAGCGTCCTTCGTTACTTCTACGGGTGCCGGGTCCGCCCCGTCGGGCGGTATGCTCTCTTTCCTGAAACGGATTCCCGGGGATGTCCATGCTGTTCCAGCTGCAACTGCTCGCCTACCGCCTCATGAAGCCGTTCATGAAGCCGCTGTCATGGCTCGTGGCGATCCCGCGGCCGGTGCTGTTCGTCGGGCCCGGGTCCGCGGCCAGGCTGTGCCGGCTGGTCGGCGGCTCGGGTGCCCGGCGCACGCTGATCGTGACCGATGCGGTGCTGGTGAAGCTCGGCCTCGTCGAACCCGTCCGGCGCTCGCTGGAGGCGCAGGGTATCGACGTGGCGGTGTTCGACGGCATCGTGCCCGACCCGACCCATGACGTGCTCGACAAAGGCACCGCCGCGGTCCGTGCGCACGGCAGCGACTCGATACTCGCGATCGGCGGCGGCTCCGCGATCGACGCGGCCAAGGTGATCGCCGCGATGGCGACGACCGGCAAGACCTCGGCGAAGCTCGTCGGCATGCTGAAGGTCAGCAAGCCGCCGCTCCCGCTCTACGCGCTGCCCACGACCGCCGGGACCGGGTCGGAGGTGACCGTTGCGGCCGTGGTGACGGACCCGGTGAAACATGTGAAGGCTGTCGTGGTCGATCCGAAGCTCGTGCCGCTCGCTGCCGCGCTCGATGCGGAGCTCATGAAAGGCATGCCAGGCCCGATCACGGCAGCGACCGGCATGGATGCGTTGACCCACGCCGTGGAGGCGTACGTGAACCGCTGGCCGCACCAGGAAACGCCTATGTTGTGCGTTTCCGCCGTGCGGCTCATCTTCGCCAACCTGCCACGCGCCTATTCGAACGGCGCGGACCTCGAGGCGCGCGAGGGGATGGCACTCGCTTCTCTCTACGCTGGCCTCGCCTTCACCAAGGCTTACGTTGGTTACGTCCACGCGTTCTCGCACAAGATCGGCGGCGTGTACGGCGTCCCGCACGGGCTCGGCAACGCGATCGTGCTGCCCTACGTGCTCGACTTCCTGAAGGACGCGCCGTACGCGGAGGCCCGGCTCGCGGAGCTCGCGGTCGCGATCGGCGCAGGCTCAGCGTCCGAGTCGAAGGCCGCCCTCGCGCAGCGATTCGTCGATCGAGTGCGGGAGTTGAACCGCACGGTCGGCATTCCCGAGAAGATCGCACCGCTGCGGGCCGAGGATGTCGGCACCATCGCGCGGGCCGCGATGGTCGAGGCGTATCGCGACTACCCGGTGCCGAAGAACATGCGGCTCGGCGAGGCCGAAGCGCTGCTCCAGCGCTGCCGGTAAGGAAGCCTATCCGCGCTGCATCAGCACCTGGCCGAACTTCTCGCGCAGGTCCTTCTTGCTGATCTTGCCGGTCGCCGTCATGGGCAGGCTCTCGACTACGATCACTTCGTCCGGCAACTGCCACTTGGCGAAGTGCTCGGCGATATGCGCGAGCACGGAGTCGCGTGCGGGCGTGTGGCCCTGGCGCGGGACGACGAGCAGGATCGGGCGCTCGTCCCACTTCGGGTGACGCACGCCGATCGCGGCGGCCATCAGCACGTCCGGGTGCCCGCAGGCGCAGTTCTCGAGGTCCACGGAGCTGATCCACTCGCCGCCCGACTTGATGACGTCCTTGGCCCGATCGGTGATCTGCAGGAAGCCGTTCGGATGGATGGCCGCAACGTCGCCCGTTGCGAACCAGCCGTCCTCATCGTGCGACGACGAGGAGTCGTGGCGGAAATAGCCGCTGCAGACCCACGGGCCGCGCACCTTGAGCTCGCCAGACGACTTTCCGTCCCACGGCAGTTCGCGCCCCTCTTCGTCGACGGTTTTCATCGAGACGCCGAAGACGCCGTGCCCGGCGAGTGCACGCAGCCGGAACTGCTCCTCGAGCGGCAGCGATTCCATTTCCGGACGCAACGTGCTCACGGTGCCGAGCGGGCTCATCTCCGTCATGCCCCAGCCCTGCACCACCGTCACCCCGAGCTCATGGTGGAACGCCTGGATCATCGAAAGTGGCACCGCTGCGCCTCCGACAATCGTGCGGGTCAGCGTCTCGAGCTTCGTGCCTGACTGCCTCAGGTAGCTCAGCAGCAGCGTCCAGATCGTGGGGACGCCCGCGGCGAGCGTGACACGCTCTTCGTTCATCAGTTGAGTCAGTGTCGCGGGGTCGCCCATTTTCGGCCCCGGGAACACCAGCTTGGCGCCGGTCATCGGCGCGTTGTAGGCGAGGCCCCACGAATTCGCGTGGAACATCGGAACCACGGCGAGCACGCAATCGCTGCCTTTCAGTCCCATCGAGTCCGCCATGCAGCCGGCGTAGGCGTGCAGCACGTTCGACCTGTGGCTGTACAGCACGCCCTTCGGATTTCCGGTGGTGCCGGAGGTATAGCAGAGCGAACTTGCGCTGCGCTCGTCGAGATCGGGCCAGTCAAACTCCTCCGCGTGCGGCTCGATGAACGACTCATAGTCGGGCAGCTTGCCCGCGACCGCGGGAGGCATGGCCGCGGCGCTGGTCATCACGATCACCCGTTCGACGGTCGGGATCTTGCCCTGCAGCGGCGCCAGCACCGGTAGCAGCGTCGGGTCGATGAAGATCAGGCGATCCTCGGCGTGATTGACGATGTACTCCAGCTGCTCGGGAAACAGGCGCGGGTTGATCGTGTGCAGCACCGCGCCCATGCACGAGACGGCGTAGTAGAGCTCCAGATGCCGGTAGTCGTTCCACGCGAGCGTCGCGACGCGGTCTCCAGGCTTGATGCCGGCGGCGCGGAGCGCGTTCGCAAGCTTGCGCGCGCGTCGGAACACTTCCCGGTACGTCGTGCGGTGGCGCGGGTTATCAAGCGTGATCGAAACGACCTGGCCGTCCGGAAAATTCCGGTCGGCGAAGCGCATGATCTCGGTGATCAACAGGGGCGAATCCATCATCTGGCCGTGCATCGTCGTTTCTCCCGCCGTGTACTGGTCTTGATATCGTCTTGTTCGTGGCCGGCCATGCGACCGGATGCGGGATACTCGCATTAGTGCCTGCCCGATTGAAACAAGCGCTCGCTCCCAGGGGCGGCCTGCCTGCGGGGCGGTCATCCGCAAGCCCTCCCGAGGGCCGCCGTCAGGACGCCTTGTTCTTCTTCCGGCCGCGCCCAACGTCGGCCACCAGCTGGTCGAGCGCGTCGACTGTGTAGCCGGCCAGTCGTCCGAGGTCGGGCACGGCTTCTTTCAGCGCGATGAATGTGACGTGCAGGTCGTCCGCGTACGTCGTCACCGTGACGTTCAGGACCTGGTGGTGCCCGACCACCGAGATCGGGAGCGCCAGTTCGACGTCGGCACCGTTGAACCGGACGCGCTCGTTGAAGCCCGCGGGATTGGAGATGACGACGTTGGCCAGCATGGGCAGCTCGCCGAGGCGCAGCGACTCGATCGTGCTTGCGAGCGAATGCCCGAGGATCGAATAGAGCATCAGGCTGTCGCCCGAGAGCGCGCGCACCTCCTGCTTCATCTGCCGTGTCTCTTGCACGATCTGCCGCAGGCGCTCCGCCGGTGTCGATCCGGGCATGCCCATCGGCACCTGCAGGATGGTGATCCGGTTGCCAGCACCGCCATGGTCCTGCAGCGCAACCGGCACGTCCGCCACGAGCGGGGCATCGGGCGGCGAACCTCGTTCCTCGAGGTAGCGACTCATCGCCAGGTCGATCGCCGCCAGCATCACGTCGTTCACCTTGGCCCCGCCGCGCTTCGCGACCCGCTTCGCGCTCGCAAGCGACAGCACGCAGTGCGCCAGCACCCGGTTGGCGCTCGGCGGTGTCTTCAGCACGTTCGGCGTATTGACGAAAGGCGCTGCAAGCCCGTTTCCGATGCCGAGTGCCCGCAATCCCTGGTGCCACGCCAGGCGGGCCATGTCGTTCGCGATGCGGCGCGTTTCGTCGGCGATGCCCAGCAGCGTCCGGGTCGCGGCTGACTGGCGTGCCTGGTGTCCTTCGGGCGGCGGAACCGCCCGCATCCCCTCCCAGATCGCGTGTTTGCGCCTCTGGGACGCCGGGCTCGAAACGATGCCCGTGAAGATGCGGATGAAGCCGATGCCGTCGATGAGCCCGTGGTGAGTCTTGAAGTAGAGCGCCACGCGGCCGTCTGGCAGGCCCGTGAAGACGTGCATCTGCCACAGCAGTTCGTCGCGCGGCAGCAGCTTCGTGTGGATGCGGCAGATGTGACGGAACAGCGTCTCGAGGCTGCTGCCACGGGGCAGCGAGTGCCGGTGAACCTGCGAACGCGGGTCGGCGCCCTCGTCCTCCTCGAGCGCGAGGAGCGGCCGCAGCGGCCCCGGCTTCAACCGGTAATTGAAGGGCGGCCCTACCGGGCATTCGAGCATGCCCGCCACCAGCCGGTCGGCGAACCTGCCGCGCGGCGACCCCTGCGGCGGCTTGAGTACCAGCAGCGCGCCGACGTTCATCGGCCGCTCCGGCGTTTCGAGCAGGAAGAAGGCCTGGTCCACTGCGGACAGTCGCGGCATGAGAAGATCCTACGCCGCGTTCAGCGTGCCGGCATTTCGGAATTGGCTAGCTGCAATGCAGCAACGACGACGGTGCGAAACTGGATAGGGAGCGCATGTGAACAAGTGGAAACTGATGCTTTCGACGCTGCCACTGGTCGCGGCGATCCTGGCCGGCAAGTTCTTCCTGCAGTTCGGGCTCGGTTTCCAGGGCTTCGTGGATTTCTCCGACGTCGGCATCGTGCTCACCGCGGGCGTGTTCCTGCTCGGCTTCCTGCTCGCCGGCACCATGGCCGACTACAAGGAGGCGGAGAAGATCCCGGCCGAGGTGGCCTCTACGCTCGAGACGCTCGAGGAGATCTTCGTGCTTGCCGCCACCAACCGCCCGGGACTCGACGTCGCGAGCCTGAGGCGCGGACTGCTCGAGATGACGGACGGCATCAAGGCCTGGTTGCTTAGGAAGCGCACTTCGCGCGACGTCTACGAGTCCATGACCGGACTGAGCATCCTCATCCAGCAGCTCGAGAGGGAAGGCGCCGGGCCATACGCGTCGCGGGCCGTGCCGCAGCTCCTCGCGGTGCGCCGCAGCGTCTCCCGCATCGACGTGATCAGGCGCACGGGCTTCCTTCCGCCTGCCTACGCGCTGCTCGAAGTGCTGGTCACGATAATCATCGCGCTGACGCTGGTCGCCCGCTTCAAGAGCGTCGCGGCGGAGTGCTTGCTGGTGCCCTTCGTCGCGCTGATCAACATCTACATGCTGCGGCTGATCCGCGACATCGACAACCCGTTCGACTACGAGACCGACGGGCGCGACCACGGATCGGGGGAGGTGCCTCTGTTCCCGCTGGACGAATACCGCGAGCGCCTCGCGGCGCGGATCGAGGGCGGCCCGGTCAGGCCATCGACTTCAGGACCTTGAATTCGCGTTCGAGCTTCTGCTCGATCTCGGAGCCCACGAACGACGCGATGACCCCGCCGAGGAGCGGGATGCCGCAGGTGACGTCGAAGTTCCACTCGACGGCGCAGCCGCCCTTCTCGGGCTTGAGTGACTTGCTGCCGATGATCTTCACCGGCACGCCCTTTATGTCGATGACGATGTCCGCCTCGTGCGCGTCACCGTCCGCCGCCCAGTTCTCGGTGTGGCTCACTTCGCTGTCGCTAGGCACTATCCTGCGGATCGCCGCCGGCGGATTCGCGGCTTCCGTTCGCGAGATGATCAGCTTGACGTTGGGCGCGCGACCTTCGCGCTTGATCTTTATCCCGGTGCCGCCGAGCTGGGAGTAGATGGACTCCTGGTGCTTCTGTTCGGTGCAGAGCTTGAAGACCGAGGCGACATCGCTCTTGATCGTGTGCTTCACATGGACTTTCATTTCTTCTCCCTCGCGGTGACCGATCCGGCGGCAGCGTCGTCGGATTCTAGTTCCCCTCGCAGCCGGCGCGCCATGATGAACTCATACAGGCGCGGTGCGAACCGGTTGAGGTGCCAGGCTGCCCGGGCAGTGCGCCCGATCAGCAGAAGCCGCTGGCCCCGCTGCGCTGCGGCAACGACCTGTCCGGCAGCCTCGTCGGGGGCAAGTGCGCGGCCTACGGTGACCTGCCCGTGCCGCACGGGTTGGCCGTCGCCGCCGAGTGCGTTGCGGTCGATACGAGTCGCGATGAAGGACGGACAAACGACCATCACGCCCACGTCCCGTGGCGCGAGTTCGGTGCGCAGGCTGTCGTAGAAGCCGTGCAAGGCATGCTTGCTCGCGGCATAGCCCGTGCGAGCCACGAGCGGCGTGTAGCCCGCGACGCTCGAGATGACGACGACCAGCCCGCGGCGCGCGACCAGGTGGGGCAGGGCGGCCTTGGTGCAGTTCACCGCGCCGAAGAAATTCACGTCCATGACGCGGCGGATGACATCGAGCCCGGTCACTGCGAACCCGCTGCGATGGCTCATGCCGGCGTTGTTGACCAGCACGTCGAGAGAACCGAAGCGCTCGACCGCCCGGGTGACGGCCTCGGAGCAGGCCCCGGAATCGGTGACGTCGCACGGCAGCGGAAGGAACTGCGTGCCGCGCTCGTGAAGTTCTGCGGCGAGGCCGTCCAGCCCTCCGGCGTCCTTGTCGAGCGCGACGATGTTCGAGCCGGCCGCGCCGAAACGCAGTGCCAGCGCGCGACCGAGTCCGCCGCCCGCGCCCGTCACGAACACCGTTGCTCCGTCGAACGAGCGGCGCGTCATTGCGCGGCGGGCCCGAGGCCGTGAGACTTGCGATAGAACTCGAACACCTCGGCGGACGTCAGCTTCGGGACGTAGCCGAACTGTTCCTTGAGACGGCGGTTGTCGAGCACGGGACGATAGCGCAGGAAATCGACCTGCTCGGGGCCGTAACGCGAGAGCCCCAGGGGGTGAGCCACGGCGAGCGCGGCCCGCAGCAGCCCGGGCGGAATCGTCAGGCAGCGCTTGCCGAGGCGCTCGGCGATCTCCTGGATGCTGAGCGCGCCGTCTCCTGCGACGTTGAAGATGCCCTCCGTTGCCGAAAAGATCGCATGCTCGATCGCACCGACGACGTCCCGGTCCCAGATGAACACGAACGGGCTGCGTGATCCCCGCAGCGCGATCAGTCGCGGCCGGTCGAACAGCGCCGTGATCTGGTTACGCGTCGTCTCGCCGAGAATCGTGCCGACGCGGAATACGACCTGCTTCAGTTGCGGATGGTCCCGGCGGTAGTCGGCGAGCATTTCCTCCACGAGGCGCTTGTGGTGCGAGTAGGCGAATGCCTCGTTGCCGCGCACCGGGTCGTCCTCGGTGAGCCACTCGGGATTGTCGGCATGATAACCATAGGCTGCGCCGCTCGACGTGACGACGACCTTGCCGGCACCGGCGGCAACGCAGGCCTCGAGCACGTTCTTCGTGCCCAGCACGTCCACGGAGTACTCGAGTGCCCGGTTCGACTTCGCGCCCGGCGTCACGATGGCCGCGAGGTGCACGAGGACTCCGATCGCATGGCGGCGCAGCAGCTCAGCGAGCGCGGGGTCGCGGATGTCCATCGCCGCGTACTCGACGTTCGGCAGACGCCGCTCGGGCGGCACCTCGCGCACGTCGGTGGCAACGATGCAGCCTGGGTCGCCGCTGCCGGCCGCCCGCCGGGCAAGTTCCGCGACCAGTGTACTGCCGAGGTACCCGGCGGCTCCGGTAATCAGCACGCGCTGTGTCATGTCGTAACCCGCCTTCCGGCGGGCGGGCGTCTTCGCCACCAGGTCGCGAGCGTGGTTCCCGCGATCAGGTGCCAGATGCCCCACCACGCTGCCACGATCGCCATGCCGCCGAGGCCGCCGAAGAAATTGAAGACCAGTGCCAGGCCGAAACCGGAGTTCTGGATGCCGACCTCGAACGAGACTGCGCGACGGTCCGCCTCCGGCAGGCGTGCGAGCTTCGCCGCGTAGTAGCCGAGAGCCAGTGCGAGCGCGTTCAGCAGGAAGACGAACAGCGCCACCTGCGGGACGTAGTCCATGAAGAACTCGAGGTTCGCCACGAGTCCGCCGACGACGAACACCGCGAAGAATGCCAGCGAGAGGATCCGGAACGGTTTGCGCGCCCGGGCAGCGAACGCCGGGTACCGGTGCGCGATGCCCATGCCGAGCACGCTCGGGATCACGAGCAGTAGCAGGATCGTGCCGAACACCTGCCACGGGCTCAACGCGACCTGCTGCAGGATCGCCTGCGTCGCGGGGTTCATCGAGCCCCAGAAGGCCAGGTTGAACGGCGTGAACAGGATCGAGCCCAGCATCGAGAACGCGGCGATGGTCACCGACAACGCGGGGTTGCCGTGAGCGTAGTTCACCAGGAAGTTCGAGATGTTGCCGCTCGGGCAGGAGGCCACGAGCAGCATGCCGAGCGCAATGCTCGGAGCGGGATTCAAGGCCATGGTCAGCAGGAACGCGACCGCCGGCAGCAGCAGCGAGTGCGCGACGAGGCCGATCAGCGTGCCCCGAGGCGCGGAAACGATGCCCTTGAAGTCCGCGAACTTCATGTCGAGCGCGACGCCGAACAGCACGAACGCCAGGATCACGTCGAGCGCGATCAACGCCTCCGGCGTGAAGTTGAGCCGGATCGCGTCGATGCCGCTCACTGGCCGCTCACTTTCCGCTCGGCTCCTGGTGCATGTCCTTGAAGTGCATCAGGCCGGGCGCCCACATGTGCTTGACCGGGTCGACGTCCACGTGGATGACGGCCGGGCCGCCGCACGCCAGCGAGCGCTCGATTGCGCCCTTGAGATCATGCGGGTCGGACACGCGCTCGCCGTGCGCGCCCATGGATTCGCCGAGCTTGTCGAAGCAGATCTCGCCGAGGTCGGTGTTGATCGTCTCCTGCGGGCTGAGCGACTTGCGGATCAGCGTCTTGATGGGCTTCAGCGCAAGCTGCTGCGTCATCTTCACCATGCCCCACTGCCGGTCGCAGATCACGAGGTAGACGACTCGCAGGTGGTTGCGCACGGCCGTCTCGACTTCCTGCGGGTGAAATCCCATCGCGCCGTCGCCGATGATGCAGCAGACCGGCGTGTCGGGTCTCGCGACCGCGGCCCCGAGCGCCTGTGCCGCCCCGGCGCCGAGCATGCCGAACTTGAACGTCGAGAGGATCGTGTTCGGCACGCGCATCTGGTGGAACATCATCGCCCAGACCGCGGTGTTGCCGCCGTCGGCGACCAGCACCGAGCCTTCCGGGAAGACCTGCTGGCACGTGTGAGCCACGTGGCCGGTGTTCATCGGTACGGCCATGTCCGCCAGTTTCTCGTCCAGCTTGGCGCGCTCGGCACGCGCGGCATCGCGATACTTCGCGACCTTGCGGCGGCGCGCGTCGAGGTTCATGCGGCCCGTGCGCGCGGCCAGCGCGTCGGCGAGGGCGGCGAGAAACAGCTTCGCATCCGCGAGCGCCGTGAGC
>PDVJ01000789.1_pt1 | contig 10774 bp, 9 predicted proteins | sample 1369811 | NCBI WGS metagenome assembly PDVJ01 (sample SAMN07795376, study PRJNA414565) | Alkali sediment metagenome, whole genome shotgun sequencing project. | reverse complement strand
AGTCACACATCCCGCTGGCCGAGATGATAATTGCGGACCTTGAATCTTCATTGATCGTTTTGGATTCCTCTGTGGTCCGGGTGTACTTAATCTCGGGTAGCTCTAAGGGATCTTCCCCTCCTAAAAGGAGACCTTTCGTCTCTTCGTCAAAACAATCCGGATTTTTTTTAAAGATCTCCGTGGCCGAGATGGCCAATGGGCTATCTATATAAACCGGAATCGAAGGGATGAGGTCCTTCCGTATCAATTGGCTGATGGTGTAGATGAGATCCTGAGTCCGCTCGACCGCAAAGGCAGGGATGACGACCTTGGCCTGCTGGGAAATGGCTTCCAGAATAATCTTCAATAGTTCCTGTACGGTCTCTTCCCTCGATTTATGAAGCCGGTCCCCATAGGTCGATTCCAGCCAAAGGGTATCTGCTTCCACAACCGGGGAAGGATCCCGGATAATGGGCTGGCCTGAACCGCCGAGGTCCCCTGAAAAGACCAATTTCTTTTCCTGGCTTCCCGCTTCCACCCAGATTTCAATAATGGCCGATCCCAAGATATGGCCAGCATCTTGAAATCGTATCTTCACTCCGTCCGACAGGGAGAGAATTTCATCGTAACCCACCGTCTGAAAATAGCGGAGGCTTTTCTCCGCATCCTCCGCGGTATAAAGGGGGGCCGTATCTTCTCTTCCGGATCTTTTATTTTTGCGACTCTGCCACCCTGCCTCTATCTCCTGAATGTGGCCACTATCCTTCAGCATTACTTCACAGAGATCGAAAGTGGCCTTCGTGCAGACCACCTTTCCTCGGAATCCCTCCTTAACCAGTTTAGGAATCAAACCGCTGTGGTCAATATGGGCATGGGTCAGCAAAATAAAGGTGAGTTCTTTTGGATGGTAGGGATGAACATTTCGGTTCCTCTCTTCGATGGCCTTCCCTCCCTGAAACATTCCACAAGCGACCAGCCACAGCAGAGAATTTTTTTTAAGAAGGGTGGCTGATCCCGTTACGGTCCGAACGCCTCCTAAGAATTCAACTTTCATGATTCTATCTCTCTCTACTCCTCTCAGAAAAAGTTATGCGTTATTCGTTATTAGTTATTCGTTATAATATTTAACGAAATGGGTAGGGGCGACTTCAGTCGCCCATAAATAGGGAGACTAAAACCTCCCTTACCTTCTTGCTAAAAGAAGTCTGCTAAAAGAAGTCTTGAAACTCTCCTCTTCCTAATATAAATTTAGATAATTGGCAATAAAAATGAGTAACCAAAAGGAGGGACCATGCCGGACAAAAAATATATTATCAATGAGATCACCATTAGGGATTCCTGGAGAATGTTCCATATCTTGGCAGAATTTGTCGAAGGATTCGAAGCCCTTGCCGATTGCCTTCCCTCTGTGACCATCTTTGGCTCTTCGAGAGCCAAACCTAATGATGAGGTCTACCAAAAAGCTGAAGAGATTGCCCAACTTCTTGCTGAGAATGGCTTCGGCGTCATTACAGGAGGAGGGCCTGGTGTCATGGAAGCAGCCAATAAGGGGGCTGCCTTGGCCGGGGGCAAATCGATTGGCCTCAATATCCAGATTCCTCTGGAACAGGAACCCAATCCCTATGCAAACATCAAGCTAAATTTTCGTTATTTTTTCGTCCGGAAGGTGATGTTCGTAAAATATGCCGTAGCTTACATCATCCTCCCTGGTGGCTTTGGAACAATGGACGAACTTTTTGAATCACTGACGCTCATCCAAACCCAAAAGATCAAACCTTTTCCGGTCATTCTGGTCGGATCAAACTATTGGAAAGGTCTCTTGGACTGGATGAAAGAGGTGGTTTTGAAGGAGGGAAAGGCCTCCTCCTCCGATCTTGATATCCTTCAGATCATCGACGAACCGGCAGAAATTATTAAGGCCATAAGAAAAACAATCATCCTTTAAAGCTCTTCGCAAAGAGCAGAGAGCATAGCGCATAGGGATAATTCTGTAGGGCATGATCCCCGATCATGCCATCGGCGGTGCGTTCGGGGAACGCACCCTACAAAAATCACTTAATGCGCTTATAGCCAACGACACCCTTTAGATCTTCAGTCTTCATTCCGCAATCCGAATTCCGCGTTCCGCATTGTCTTTGGTGAGTCTCAATTAAGATGGTGGACCCCATCCACCACATGGTAGGTGAGGAGGGTGGTCAATTCGATGACCTTCCTCTCCTCCTCTTCCGGATGATACCCTAACGATTCGTTTCTACAGATGGCCTCCCATTGTCGGAGGCTTTTTCGAATGGTGTTGTTGTTCGATCCAGAGATCCATAGGCTGACCCGTTCGGCCATGAGCCTTGCATGGCCACTCGAAGGTTTGATGAAGAGTTCATTCATATCGTTGAGATATTCCTGGAGCTCCTGGTCGAGTATCTCCCCGTCTAATCCCCACCACTCCGATACAGTCTCTTCAATGATCGAATAGGCTCCTTCCCTTTTCTTTCTTGTGTTTAAAGGTTCCTCTCCAGCAATCTCTTCCATCAAGCGATCCACACAGGACACCTTATCCAGCGCATTAGGCCAATTTCGATATTTCACGTCCCAGCGAGAACGGGAATCGAGCCATATGGCAAAGGTCTCAGCCCAATCTTCATCGGGATGTTTCTGAGCGTAGTGAGGATCTCCCAGGTAATGGAGATGCCTGACATAACTTTTCGACCATGGATTCACGCGGTAGAGGTACCCATCCCGGTATTTCTTATTAAAATCCCCGAAGGTCTCCTTCCACTCCTTCCGCTGCCAGAGTTTATAGGCATAATTGACCGCATGGCCTGTCTCATGACGGAGGATCTTGATCAACTCCTCGTTCGTCGGAGATTCACCTTCAAGGTCTTTTAGCTCAGGAGTTGCCAGATAGAATGGGACGCTGACCGAAATCTTTTTGTTCACACAACCCCATTCATTCCCGAAATAGAAATCAGGCCATAGGAGGATATGGTGAGCCTTCAACTCTTTCCTAAGCCTCTTGAAGCAAGAAGCCATACTTTCAATGGGATCCAGTTCCAAATCACCAATCCGGGTTGTAAGAAATTTTTGATAACTGATTTCGTCCATAACCCTTTGTCTCCGATAAACGCGGCCTCAACTACTTGAAAAACAGGGAGCGAAGGCTTTAAAAAGAGGAAGTGATTCCTTAATGAAAAAAGGCCATTTTCAATCATCTATTGACTAATACTAATATAATATCACAAATCTCAGAGGTCAAAACAAATATTTTCACAAGTAAAGGTATAATAAATTCAAATAGTTAAATTAATCCCATCTTTTGGAAATATGCTTTTCTTGTTCATCTAGGAGGGCCAGATGAGGGCAGTCACAAAAGAGAAAAACCACCTTGTGAAAAAGATTATTTTATAGAGAAAAGGAATAATTTTTAAGAAACGGAATGTTAAAAATCTGAGGAATAAAACTATGGCGTAGGGTTGGTGCATGGGGTGAAACGAAAGGAAATGGAGGGGGTATAGGCTACATTAAGTTAATCAAAGACGATCATGGGGATACGGGGAGAGAGGATGCTGCCTTGGCCTTTTTCAAATTTTCATAAGCCTTCGTGTAGAATCCAGGTTTGATTTCAAGGGCCTTCTCAAAGGCGTCAATCGCCTGTTTGTTTTTCCCTTCGCTCATAAAAACATATCCCAAATTATTATAGGCTGCTGCCTCATCCCCACTCTTTTTGAAGACCTCAAGGGCCTCCTCGTACCTCCCCAATTTACATAAGGTCACGCCTAAGTTGTTGTAAACCTTATCATTGGGGGTCTCTAACTTCAAAGCCTGCAAAAAGGATTTAAGGGCCTCGCGATAATCTCCCTTGAAGAGTAAACACATCCCAAGATTATTGAACAACATGGCCATGTTCGGCTTGAGGGCGATGGCTTTTTTATATTGGTGGACGGCCCCCTCATAATTTTGTTGACGATCATAAATAATTCCCAATAAATGGTGGGCGTGCCATAGGGTATCGTCAAGGGCGATGGCCTGTTGCAGGTTTTTCTCGGCCCGTTCAAGATCGCCCATCTTGAAGAAGACCCATCCCATCCCTTCAAAGGCCTGGGCATGTTGGGGATTGACTTTCAACACCTCCAGAAACTCATTCTGAGCTTCTTCAGCCATTCCTTTCTCCAGGAAGAGCCGGCCCATTTTGTAATGGATGCCTGGATGATTTCGATCTAAACGGAGGGCTGTATCGTATTGGAGAAAGGCCATAGGGAGATTCCCCTGTTTAACATAGAAATCTCCCATCCTCTCTAACTCCTCCTGAGTCATCACCGGATTCTCTTTCGAACCCTGCTCATCAGAAGTCAAGGCTTTCTGCCTTTCCATAAATTTCTTATAGGCCTCAGAGATTCCCCACTGGTTATTTCTGTTCCCAGAACAACTGGTGATAAAAAGGATCAGAAAAGGGATAAGCAGGCAAAAGCCCATTCCTCTCTTTTTTTTAGATTTCAACACCATTTTTCTTTCACCTCATTGACCTGCCAACCGAGGAAGCAAAACCCTGAAAATCTGGATGACGGCAGGGCCCAGAACCGTTACGAAAATGGAAGGGAAGATAAAAATGATCAGAGGGAAGATCATTTTCACGGGTAATTTGGTTGCAAGCTCCTCCGCTTTTTGATATCGTTTGATCCTCATCGATTCAGAATGGACTCGCAGGGCCTGAGCCACGCTCGTTCCGAATTTATCGGTCTGAATCAACAGGGAAACCAGGCTGCTCACATCCTCCAAGCCTGTCCTCATGGCGAGGTTTCTCAAAGCATCCCGCCGTTGCTTCCCAGCCCTCAATTCCAAACTCAAGAGCCTGAATTCCTCGGCCACCACCTTGCTGCTCAGTTTCATCTCTTCTCCGACCCGATTGATAGCAGCATCGAGACCGATGCCAGCTTCCACACAGACCACCATCAGATCCAGAGCGTCCGGGAACCCCTCGAGGATCTTCTCCTCCCGCCTGGCACTTTTAATCCGAAGCCAGAGATTGGGTAAATAGAAACCAATATAGGCCAGGACTATGGAAAAGAGGATCAGGTGAAAAGAGGAGATGGTTTTGAGGACCCATATTCTGATCAATACAGAGGCCCCGAGGAAGACGATAGCCAGAAAGGCTTTGAGACCAAGAAAGATGACGGAGGCACTCTCTCTTCGATATCCCGCCTTTAAAAGGTTTTTTTGAAGATGGGATGCCCCTCCTTCGCTCTTGGGTCTTACAAGTTTCCCTAAGGATCCGACGGCCTTCACAATCTGGTCTTTAATTCTATAGAGCACATCCGCGAATTCTTCAGACCGGATGACGCCGCCTATCTGCTTTATTCTCTTACTGAGCCTCCACCGCTCCTGTTTATAGCCGAGGAAAAAGAAGATTCCGAGGCTGAAGAGCATCACAGCAGCAAAGGTTAAAAACATGATCAAAATTTCAAAACCGACCATGGATCTCCTTACACCTTGATCTCAATCATTCTCTTCATGACAACAATTCCGATGACCATCATAAGCAACGCGAAAGCGACCAGAGCTTTTCCGATCGGATCGACAAACAATGTTTTGATATACACCGGGTTTAGGACGGAGAGGGCCAACGCGATCACAAAGGGGATCGAAATCAAGATGATGGCCGAGAGTTTTCCTTCCGCCGAGAGGACCTGCACACGATTTTGGAGTTTGAATCTTTCCCGGATGAGGTAGGCAATCTTTGCTAAAATTTCGGCAAGATTTCCTCCCGTTTCCCTCTGAATGATGACAGAAATGATAAAAAACCGGAGATCCGGACAATCGACTCGTTGGGTGAGGCCCTTCAGGGCCTCAGGGATTCCCGATCCGAAATTGATCTCATGAAGGGTCTTCTCAAATTCGGTACCGACGGGTTCTCCCAGTTCATCACCCACCATCTTCAGCCCGCCGATAAAGGCATGTCCTGCCTTTAAGGCTCGGGCGATCAAATCCAGGGCATCCGGCAATTGCCGCTGAAATTTCTCCATCCTCCGCTTCTTCTTTAGATAAACATAGAGGAAGGGGAAGACTCCGAGGAAGAAGGCTATGATCAGGGAGAGAAGAGCATTGGACGCCACCCATAAACCGATCACAAAGCCCCCGGAGGCGAATACAATGGAAAGCAGAATAAAAACACCCAGGGTCGATTCGGTTCCGGACTGTTCGATCATGCGACTCAACTTATCCGTCCATCGCATGCTTAAAAGCATCCGATTGAGCCAAGGAACTTCGCTCAACATGCTTTTTCGCATGATGTCGATGATCTCACGCTCATATTCCTGGGTAGGATATCCCCTGAGCCGTCTGAGGACTTCTCTCTTCTCCCCACTCCGTATCTTTCTTAGGGCATAATACGCTCCCTCGATCAAGGCCACGGTAAGAATAAAAATAGTTATCGCGATCAAAAGATCCATGGATCTTTACCCTTCCAGGTTTTAGATTTCGTGAACCTTGTCTGTATCGAAAAGATCATAGGGAATGGGGATATTGAGTGCCCTGAACTTGTCTGCAAATTTCGGCCTGTAGCCCCTGGCCCGAAACCGTAGCCCCTGGCCCGAAACCTTCCTTTAACCTTCCCCTCTTCATCCAGACCGGTCTGTTCGAAAGAGAAGATCTCCTGCAGAATAATGGTGTCACCTTCCATGCCCGCAATCTCCTGAAAACTTGTAATCTTCCGGTTCCCATCCACCAAACGGGCAAGATGAACGATGATATTCAGAGCTGAACTGATATATTTTCTGATAAAGATGCTCTGGATATTTAATCCTGTCATCGCCGCTAGGGTTTCCAATCGCATGAGGGCATCCCGGGGAGAATTGGCATGGATGGAAGAGAGAGAGCCATCATGTCCTGTATTCATAGCTTGGAACATATCCAGAACTTCTCCTCCCCGAACCTCACCGACAATGATCCGGTCAGGCCGCATCCTCAGGCTATTCCGGACCAAATCCCTCTGGGTCACTTCCCCTTTTCCTTCGATATTGGAGGGCCTCGTTTCCAACCGAACGACATGTTCCTGTTTCAGTTGAAGTTCGGCGGAATCCTCAATGGTTACAATTCTCTCATTGGAAGGGATGAATCGGGTTCCAGTCCCTCCGGAGACCAAAATATTGAGCTTGGCTTTCACAATCCCCTTCAAAAGCTCTCCGATCTCAGGGGTCAGGGCTTTGAATTTGATGAGGTCTTCGAGTTCAAGAGGCTCGACGGCAAATCGTCGGATGGATAGGATGGGCCCGTCAATGGACAAAGGAGGAATGATGGCATTCACTCGGGACCCGTCGGGGAGCCTTGCGTCTACCATGGGACAAGATTCATCAATCCGGCGCCCCACTGCAGAGACAATTTTATCGATGATCCTCCTCAGATGGGCATCGTCTTTAAATCCTGCTTCGGTGAGCTCGAGTTTTCCGAATCGCTCCACATAAATCTGTTTATGGGTATTGACCAGAATATCGCAGATTGTGGGATCCTGTAAGAAGGGTTCCAAGGGCCCTAGTCCCATGACCTCGTACTGGATTTCTTTGAACAGCCTCTCCCTCTCATTGTAATTGAGAGGGATGCTATTCTTGTCCTCCATCAGGATCCTCTCCACCAGCCTCCTGATCTCCTGCCGGAGCATGGCTTCGTCGAGAGAGTCGATGAGAGACAGATCGATTAGAGTGAGCAGGCGGTCGTGGATCCTTGTCTTCAATTCATAATATTCTTTAGTGATTAAGAATTGCTCCAGTTTCCCTTCGACGGGTACGGGTCCACTGTTTCTCATCCCCATCGCTTTGTTCGATCGCATATTCGTCACTGCCATGAGATCCCCCATCTTTCCCGTTTATTTATCTAAACATTTCGCTCCAAAATCCGCGCTTCCCTTTTTCCTTCTCTTCCTTCTCGATAAATTGAGAGGCCAAATCTTTAATGTTTTTGGTCACCTCGGTACCCGGGGCCACTGCAGAAAGGGTTTTCCCCTGGTTGATCGCAGACATGGTGGTGGGATAGTCGTTAGGGATGAACCAAAAAATCTTTTGATTAATGCTCTCTTCTGCCTCATTCGGGGTAATGACCGTGAGCTTCCGATGATGGCGATTGATGATGATTCGAATATCCTCCTGTTGAGGGAACCCTAACTTCTGGAAGATCCAGAGCAGCCTCTTCACATTGGTCAGACAGGGAAGACTGAGGATGGCCACTAGCAAGACCATATCTGACATTTCGAGAATTTTCATGGAGATATCATCCAGGGCTTGCCCACCGTCAATCACGATGTAATCGAAGACATTTCGCATCAGCCCCAGAAGCTTCTCGATGATCTCCGGATTGGCCACATTGACCCCATCCAATCCCGTAGGAGAAGGAAGGACATAGATGCCCGAAGAGTGTTTGGAAAGGATGCTCATGAGATAGGTGGCATCCAATCTTGAAATATTCCCTCTCCCCAGTTGAAAACGGATTCGATATTTAAAAAGATCGGAATCTCTCCAAAGAGAAGGTTCATATCGATCAGGGCGACCAAGGGAGATCCATGGGTTTCAATCAGACTGGCCGCCAGGTTGACCGCAAGCGTAGTATTTCCCACGCCTCCCTTGCTGCCAATGACATCAATGATCTTCCCATGTTTTCTTTTCTCCCCATCAAATTTTCCTTTTCCTCTCCGCTCTTTTAATTTTAAAAGGGCCGTCTTCACCTCCTCCTTTTTAACCGGCTGAGGGAAGAACTCTTTTGCTCCAACCCTTAGGGCTTGAAGCAGGAGTTCCGGATCCAGACGGGATGACGTAAAAAAGATCTCTCTGGCCATTCCCGAATCCTGGAGATTATGAACCAGCTGAAACTCCTTCTTAAGATCTTCTCCGATCTCAAGAATCAGAAGGTCACAGGAGACTGCCGAGCTTGAGTTATCAAGCTGAAATCCATCCGTAGAAGAGATGATCCCTTCCAGTTCTTCCTTGACCTTCGGTTGCTTAATTTCAAATCTAACCAGAATGGGATTGTCTGCCATAGGATTCCTCTACTTGGCGAGCACAGGTATTTTTGCCATGATGCCGAAATTTTCTCCGCCCGTTCGGCCTCGGGGTTGATGAGTGTTACAATCCGTCAAAAAATAGACGCCTCTCCTTTGATAGGGAACGGGATTCCCATCAACATCTTTCAAGTTGAAATGCTGTACAAAGTTGTTCCAGCGGACCTGACCATCGGGATTATTTGAGGACCACGTCGTTTGGTTTCTCGGATCTTCCATCGTCCATGGAGCGTCATCGTAGGAAGGATCATCTTCCCACGGGGTGATCCACACGATATTGACAGTAACCGCACCCACCACGCTTGCACAGCTATCCACATTGTTCCCCGGACACTCTATCACGGGAAGGGTTAACGTCCATGGGCGTGTCCTTCCGGTAAATGCTTCCCAACATGTTCTCAGCTGGCCATGGGCATTTTGGATATATCCTCCATGGGTGGCAATGGATTGACCCAACATAATTGGGCCGGGATTGCCATCGCCGCATATAAGAGATCTTACGGTTTCAGCATTGGTTCCAGTGAAGCAGGGTCCTCCACTCTCCTGGCCTGCCATCTGTACATGGTTGGTAATCATTCGCCCGGCTGAACAAGCATATTGACCATTCGTCAAAAGGCTCTCCTTACAGATGGCGATAGGCTGACTTGCTTCTCCCGGAGCGAGTGTACCTGAAAACCCTATATAGGCAACGGCTTCTGTTGAAAGAAAGAAATTTTCATAGCCAAAGATCCTGGCGAAGAAAGAGACGGCTGGGGTGTCCTGTCTCCGGGTCCTCACCCGAATGGCATTTACAAAATTGGGATTGGAATCCAATTCATCCGGAGACACATCCCAGATTTGGGTATAACCATCATTGTCGCTGGAGGTAAAGGCTCGAGTCGAAAAACTCCAATGGCCTCTCTCCACATCCCCTGTATTCCCGCCACTCCAATGGACCTCGACTGGAAGATTTTCACTTCTGTTCACCATGGCTGCATCATAGGCAACCTGGCTTGAATTCCCGTTGACATATTCTCCATATTCGTCGTATAAAAAACGAGCCCCTGCCAGACATCCTGCATCCGCGGCATTCTGCAGTTCATTTTTTACAAGATAGAGATGGCCGACATCGATGGCAAAGGCAGCCACACCGATAAAAACCACCATCAGCAACGCCACGATGACCGCTGTTAGCCCCTGCTCTTCCTTCACTCGCTGAAGGAGCTTACCGTCCATCTCGGTTTCTCTACTCCATTCTCATGGTCGTCTCAGCCACCATATTGAACTCTCTGCTGAGAGTGGCCACCAGATCTGGTAAGATCAAAGAGGTATACGTATACGCGACCGTTACTTTCAGCGGGTCTCCGGCATTGTAACCTGCCCGGGTGACGGTGACTGTGGCGCTGTTCGACCCACCAAAGGTGATCAGGGTATCACTTAAATAATTATTCACCACATTGACAATCTCACCATCTGTAACAACGGGAACCCTGAAGACAATTCCCGCTCTTGCCCCTTCCCGGCTGGCGTGGGTGATCATGGTTTTGTCGTAAATGGCGAAACCAAATTCAATGATGCCAAAAATAAGTACCAACAGAACGGGCAGAATGATGGCAAACTCGACCGCTGAAGCTCCTGCCTCACCTCTTGATTTCACTTTCATCCTACTTCTTACCTGAAATCCCTATCGTGAGCGTAGAAGGAACCGGTGGAGGAGGTTTCTCAAAATCCTTCCGGTATTTTTCTGTGTTGGCCTGTGCTGCTTCCCCATCCAATCCGTAA
>PDVJ01000787.1_pt1 | contig 10788 bp, 8 predicted proteins | sample 1369811 | NCBI WGS metagenome assembly PDVJ01 (sample SAMN07795376, study PRJNA414565) | Alkali sediment metagenome, whole genome shotgun sequencing project. | reverse complement strand
GCTTGTCACCTCCGTGTAGGCTTTTATGAGTTCAGCGGAAACTCGGGCGTTTTCAATGGAAAGGCCGACGGTGCCGGCGATCATTTCCAGTAGCTCTATGTCGGGCTGAACAAAGTCCCCCTCTTTTTTGTTGATCACACAGAGCACACCCCTGATTTGCTCCCGGCTCCTCAGAGGCACGAGAGCGAGATTCCGTGTCTTAAAGCCGAGCTTCTTGTCCCTCTGTTCGTGGATGTGCCGATCTGTGGACGTGTCGGACACCATCATGGGTTCTCCTGTCTTGACCACCCTGCCCGCCAGAAGTTGATCCATTGGGAACCGAGCCTCTTTGGCTTTTCTCTCCATGTCGGACTTATCGTAGGCAGCTCCCAGGATGAAGAACTCCTGCTTCTCTTCATCGAGCAGGATGGATACACACCCTTCGACGTTCAGGAGTCTTTTCACCTCTCCATTGACGTAGTCTAGAATGTCTTCAAGATTTGGATACCTTGGCAGGGCCAGGCTGATGTGAAGCATCGCTTCGTTGATCCGTGCGATCCGTTTCTCCTGGGTGATATCCCGGAAGATGGCGATCACGCCGGAAGGTCCCTCCTCCGATTCTGAGAAAACCGCGGCCCTGATGGATACATCGAGCACCCGTCCTTCCTTGGTCATTCTCCTGGACTCATGCCGGATAAGAATCTTGTCTCTGTAAAGGCGTTCCAGATTCTCGATCGTCTCCTTTTTGGCCTCTTCAGGCACGAAAGGAATTTTCTTGCCCTCGAGCTCATGGAGCGTCCATCCAAGAACCTTGGTGAAGCCGGGGTTCAGATAAACAGGGAACCCTTCCATCGTGAAGACGCCGATGGGGTAGGGAACAAAGTCCAGAAGGGTTCTGAAACGTCTCTCGGACTTGCGGAGAGCTTCTTCAGCCAGCCTGCGTTTCGAAACGTCCTGGAAAGTCTCAATGGCTCCCACGATCTCGCCCGTTTCAGAGATCAAAGGGGCTGCGGTGAAGAAGAGCCACTGTCCGATTTCTCCAAGGTTCGAGAAAAAGAGTTCCGCCTCGTATCCTCCTTCCGCGAGAGCAGACTTCCGGCAGCGCTGACCAAAATGCCTGAGGATTTCTTCTTCCGGAACACGATCAACAATGTAATCCACCATGGCGCGGCTGGGCTCTTTGTAAAAGGTCATCCACTGGTTGCTTGTGCCCACCATTTTCTCTGCAGGAATTCCCCTGAGCTTTTCATAGGCCTTGTTACAGTGGGTGATCACGTGGTTCTTGTCGATCACCAGGGCTGGAATGGCGCTGCTCTGAATGATGAGGGAAAGCCTTTTCTCGCTGTGCTTCAGATCTTCAACAGACCTCCTGCATTCGGCGAGTTCCCTTTCCTGGGCCTTCACTTTGCTTGCAAGGTCTTCACGGGGTTGCTTGGTCGTCATGAGAAAAACCTCCCGATCAAGGGCTGCGCCATACCGACGTTAATTCTGCGGGCCCGACTCTTCCATGCGCCTGTGGCACGTTGCTGGTCGCAGGTTGGGAGTCGGCGATGCAGTGTTTTCTGCCTACTGCTTACTGTTTACTGCTTACTTCTTGTTTCTTCACTCCTCCCTGCTCAACGAGCGAAGCGGGCGTAAAATAGATCATGAAGGTGGTCCCGCCGGAAGCGTGGCAGTTCTCCACCCTGGAACAGAACGGACATTGGCTGATCCTGCCGGGGCAGATATCCGTATCTTTGGACAAGAACTTGCACCTCGCGGAGACCATTTCCATGTTGAAGTTATATCTCTCGGAGAAAATCTTCATGCGCAAAAGGTCTGCGCCTTTGCCGCCGGCATTGAAATCAAACGGTCTCTTCGAAGAATAGGCCATGGTATCCTGGGTTGTGAAGAACCCCTGAAAGATCCTTCTCTGGGCATCTTCCGTAATGCCCACCCCGTAATCCCGCACAACCAGTTCCGCTCCCTCGTTCTTCTTCCGGACAAGAACTTCAATTTTTCCCTCATCCGGGGTGTTTTCGATCGCATTCTTCACCAGGCCGTCGATCACCTTTTGCAGCACATCAGAGGGAAGAAAGATCGGGGGGGTCGGCTCAAGTCGGGTGGCGAAGTCCAATTCTCTGTGGGCAAAGTGAGGTTTGAGCTGTTCCAACCTCGACTGGACCTCCTGTTCCAGCCTGAGCTCCTTCGAAGCTTCTTCTTTTACGCTGAACAGCTCATCGACTCGATTCCGGATCTTCTGAATAATCCCTTTTTCCCCAAATTCTTCTGCCAGGAGAGTCTCCAGTTCGTCCCCGCACTGGTCGATCATGGAAGTGAGAAGCCCCCGTGTTTTGTACTGCTTGTTCTCCATGATGTCTTGCACCTGATACTGGATGTCCACGACCCGATCGAGATTTCTCTGGAGCCTTTGGAGGGTAGGTTTCCAGGTCTCTTCCGGAAGAGCGGCAAGCCTGCGGGTCAGAATGTTCAAGGAGCCTGAGAGAATGGCCACCGGGGTCCTCAGTTCGTGGGACAAATGATTGATCACCTTGTCCTTGGCGCGGTTGAGGCTCGTCACTTCCCTGTAAGCCTTTTTCAGTTCGTCGGAGAACCTCGCATTCTCTACAGAGAGAGCCACGGTTCCGGCAATCATGCTGAGCATCTCCACATCCGTCTGGTCAAAGAGGCCTTCCTTTTTGTTGATGGCGCACAGAGCGCCGATAATCCGATCGCTGCTTTTCAGGGGAACGAGCACGAGGTTTCTTGTCCTGTAGCCAAGTTTTCTGTCCCGTTCTTCGTGGAGCAATCGATGGGTGGAGGTGTCATTGACGATCATCGTCTCCCCGGTCTGGATCACCTGCCCGGCCACAAGCTGATTCATGGAGAAGCGGATCTCCCTGGCCCTTTTCTCTGTATCCATATCATCGTATGCAGCGCCGAGGATGAAGAGATCCTCTTTGATCTCATCATGAAGTATCGTGATGGATCCCTCTGTGCCCAGAAGACTCTTTACTTCAGTGTTGACATAGTAGAGAAGGTCTTGCAGATCCGGGTATTCGGGCAAGGCCATGCTGATCCGGAGCATCGCTTCGTTGTTGCGGGCGATTCTTTTTTCCTGGGTCACATCCCGAAGGATAACCAGCTCGCCCTCGGGCTCCTCCTGGGACACTGAGAAGACAACCGCTCTCAGAATCACATCGAGAATGCGGCCGTCTTTGGTCATCCTTTTTGTCTCTTCCCGGAGGATCACCTTCTTCTCAAAAAGCTGCTTGATCTCCTCAGTCGTTTCATGCTCCATGCCGGGCGGGACATAGTGGATGGGCCGGCCTTCCAGTTCGTCAAGACTCCAGCCAAAGACTTCGGTGAAAGCCGGGTTCAGATAGGAGACTTTCCCATCCAGGGTGAAGACCACTATGGGATAAGGGGCGAAATCAAGGAGAGTCCTGTATCTCTTTTCAGATTCTCTGAGAGCTTCTTCCGCTCGCCTGCGTTCGGTCACGTCCTGCAATGTCTCGATGGCGCCTGTGATTTTCTTGTCATCATCCATCAACGGCGCCGCCGTGAAGAAGAGCCACTTTCCCCCGCTCCCCAGGTCCGGGAAGAATTCCTCCACTTCATAGGCCCCCTCAATGACGCGGGACTTCCTGCACCTGTCTCCATAGCATTGCTTCATGTCTTCCTGGGAGGCTCCGTCCACAATGAAGTCGGCCATTACAGGCCTTTCCGAAGCGTAGAAAGCCATCCACTGAGCTCTCGTTCCTATGATCTGGCCGGCGCGGATTCCCGTCAGGTTCTCGAAGGCCCTGTTGCAATGGATCATGGTGTGCTTGTCGTTGATAACAAAGGTGGGAATGGAGGTTCCGTGGACGATCTGAGAGAGCCTTTTCTCGCTCTCCCTGAGAGCTGCTTCCGTCTCTCTGCTCTCCGTGATGTCCTGCAAGGTCTCGATGGCACCGACGAGGTTGGCTTCCGCATCCCGAAGGGGCGTCGCGGTGATGGACAGCCACTTGCCTTTTTCTCCCATTTTTGGAAAAAAGGCCTCGGCTTCGTAAGCCCCTTCGATGACCCTGGACTTTCGGCATTTCCTGCCGTAATACCAGACCATTTCTTCTTCAGGAGCCTGATCCACAACGAAGTCCGCCATGTACGGGCGGGCCGTGGCGGCGGCGTCCAACCACTCCTTGCTGCCGAGGATTTGATCGGCCGAGACTCCGATGAGGTTCTCGAAAGACTTGTTGCAGTGGGCGATGGTGTGATCCATGTTCATCACGAAGGTGGGGATCGGGCTTCCCTGGATCATTTGGGGCAAAACCCGCTCATTTTCTCTCAGGGCCTGTTCTGCGACTCTGGCTCTGGCCGCCTCTTTTTCAAGCTCTCTGATTCTTCGTTCCAATTCCTCATAGGTAGGCTTGCTGGCCATGAACAGAATCCTCCGCATCCAAACAAGAAAGTGAAGCGCCCCATGCTGCCGCCCAGGGCATCGGGGCGAACGCGCATGAAGCATCTGGCGGCGCTTTGCGCGTCGCCTGGGGCAAAACACAACGATATTACATGAATATTCAAATCTCAATCTCAAAAATCTCGCAAGGAGCTCACGAGTGTGGCCTCTTAGAAAGTGTGGGCAGGCGTTGAACATTTTCGTGGATGCCACAGGCACCCTAAGGTGCTATACTATATCCCACAATGACCACCCGTCATGAGCTTCGAGCCTCGTGTGTTTCTTTCCCCTGCCGAAAGCCCCGCTCAGAGGGATCGGGGATTCAAAAGGGCAGGGGGGTCGTTGCGATGCAAGAAAGATCCACAGGAAGTGATGATCGTATGATATCGAGAGAGATGGACAGAGTACTCATTGGTTTGGCGAAGATCGAGACTGGACTCTCCAGGGTCTATGAGAAGCTTTCAGGAAAACCCTATTTCAGACAGCAGGTGAAAAGCTTCTGGTCGGAGCTGGCGAATGAAGAAATGGCCCACGCGCAGGTCTTCAACAAACTCCGGGAAAGAGTGGTTTCCGATGACTCCTTTAAGGTTCACATCGGCTCGGACATGGATTTCCTGAAGGAGTTTGTGAACAGGGCCAAGGAACTGGTCAAGAAGGTCGAAACGGATATTTCGGAAGCAGAAGCGTACAACCTCTGCGCTGAGATCGAGGGAGAGCTGGATGAGGCAAGCTTTATCGATCGCATTCAGATCCAGGATGACATGCTGAGCCGGAAACTCTCGAGAGTCAAAGCAGATACCCGGAAGCACAAGATGGTTTTGATCAACTACGCAAGAGGCATCAAGTAGTCCTCTTGCGCTGTGACCGTGCCAGCCCGTGACCCGAATTTGTTGACAGATCAGCAGGATAAGTTTAAGGTGAGCCTAGAAAACTCAGTTTTTGGAATTCACAACCGTTGCGGGGTGGTGTGCTGAAACCCTTCTCTCGTGTCTCGCGAAATGATTAGGAACGCAAACCTTCTCGACCAGTTTGAAAGAGAGCAAATCCGAAAGAGGAAACCTGACTACTTTCAGAACCTCCGAATTTTCGAAAGCCTGTATGAGGAAGCGAAGCACCTGGGAATCTTTCCTCTGAAAGATCCTCTTGAGGGAATTGAAGTCGATATCAAACTTGCCAGGGCGCTGAATGTTCAAAGACTTGCTCGAAAGACTCGCTCTAATCCTTGAACAGAGCGGCATTCCCTACATGGTTATCGGCGGTCAGGCGGTGCTTGTTTACGGCGAACCGAGATTGACCCGAGACATCGATATCACCCTGGGGGTCTCAGCGGAACAGGCCAGTGCGGTACGAGATATCGTCCGCAGTGCCGGGCTCAGGCCATTGGTCGATCCGGAGGTTTTCACTCTTAAAACCATGGTTCTTCCCTGCCACGACCCTGAAACCGGCATTAGGGTAGACTTCATCTTTTCCTTCACTCCCTACGAAAAGCAGGCGATGAAGCGGGTGACCTTTGTGGACATAGGTCAGGCGCGAGTACGATTTGCTTCCCTTGAGGATCTCATCATTCATAAACTGGTTTCCGGCCGCCCCCGCGATCTTGAGGATGTGAGGAGCATGATTCTCAAGAATAAGGGAATGAATGAGAGGTATATCCGTAAGTGGTTAAAGGAGTTTGCAGTGCTGCTGAAACTCCCGCTGGTAGCCAAATTCAACTCTCTTCTAAAGGAAAAGGGATAGAATTCATTATGTCGCTGAAACATGCGACAAGAAGCTTTCACTTAAAGAGGAGGTCAATCATGAAAGATTTATTGAGAGTGGTTCTTGCGGTGTTGTTCGTTGTTTCACTCGTCCCGGCAGCGGCATGGGCCGGCGCAGAATTGGGCCAGGTCCCTCCGAAGGTGGAACTGAAAGACAATCTGGGTGGCCGGCTCGACGGCAAACCCTGGAGCAGCGATGAACTCAAAGGGAAGATTCACGTGCTCTTCTATGTGGATCCTGATGAGAAAGACACGAACAATGATACGAGCGAAGCTCTGGACAAAGAGAAATTCCCGGCCGAGAAGTTCCAGTCCGTCGCCATCATCAATATGGCCGCGACCTTCATGCCCAATTTTTTGATTTCCTCTTCTGTAAAGGAGAAACAGGAAAAATACCCCAGGACCCTGTACTTGCGAGACTTCAAGAAAACGCTTGTCCAGCAATGGAACCTGGCGGATGACAGCAGCGATATTCTTGCTTTTGACAAGTCTGGCAAAGTCATCTTCCGAAAAGACGGCAAGCTGACCCAGGAAGAAATTCAGAAACTCATCAAGGTGATTAAAGATAACTTGTAGCACACGGGAAGGGCAGCCTCGGCTGCCCTTCCTGCTTTTGATGCTTTCACCGTTTGCCCGTGGATCCGGGCTTCCTGAATCACTCCAGGATTTCCCCCGAGAATTTCTGCAGCATCCGCAGTTCTATGCTGTCGAAGGAATAAAAAGGTTTGACGGTTGTCAAGGCCTTATGCTCCAGGATCTGTCCGGTTTCGGTATCCAGCAGAGCATACCCATGCAGGGAGAACCTGTATCTTCTCTCGTTTCTGGATGTGCAGACAAAGTCCTCTTCCATCACGGCAACAATCACCCTGCGACCTTTGAAGGAGCCGAGACCTCTTACCGCATAACCGATCTTTTCCTTTGGAGGAGAACACTGCGGAGCACCCCACAGGTTCTCATAAGCCTGGAGTGCGGCGCTCATATCCGTCTCTAAAAGAAGACTCCCCTCTTGGACCGGGGCGGCAGGGAGCATTGCGGAAAAGCTCCTGAACTGTGACACGACCAGGACCCTTATCTGCTCAAAGAGACGCTTGTCTTCCGGGGAACTGATTTTCATCCCCACAGGTGCGATTTCAAAGTCTTTGGTGGCCCCCTGCTTTTCCCTGCGAGCCCTGAATTCCAAGAGTGGAGAATTTCCGGAACTGATTTTCTCCTCGCCCATGACGGCATTTTCGAGTCTGAATTCCCATAGAAAGGAGTCTCCTGCAGGCGATACCCTGAGCCGGCCGTAAAGCTCTCCGGAGAGAAATTCGTCCGTGTCTCTCACGTTTTTGTGGATCCCGAGTTGGGCGGCAAGCTTCATTGCCACAGGTCGATATTCGAGATAGACGGGAGTTTGGATAGGTGAAAAGCGTCCCTCGTACATGGGCATGGTCTTGCTCGAAAGCTCCTGTTGCATGGGCGTGATGGTCGGCGCACAGGCATTGAGAAGCAAGAAAACCAGCAGGGTGCAAAAGGTTCTACGGTTCATGGAGACCTCCTTGAGGGTCATGGCTTTCAATCGAAAGGGCACAAAGAAGAAATTACTCCAATCCAAGCTCCAGATCAACTCTTGCTTTTAGTCCAACATTGCTCTTGAAAATAAAGACGGAGGAAGCTAATCTAAAAAGATCGTTCAATTTGTACAGCATCGAAAGCAGTCTCGTGCAGATCCGGATAATGACCGTTTCCCGCCACGAAGCCTCGAGGCGCTTCCTAGAGCGTCTGGAAGGACATGGCGACGAGCATCCCGTTTCCTGTGGGGCTCACAAACTATATCAACGTATTTCTACCCACAGGTTCGCGTGAGTAACCGGAATTATTAGGAGGTGGAGAAGCGAATGGTTCGATGGCAGATTGGGATGTGCGCACTGGCGCTGATTTTTCTCAGCCTTGTTCCATGCAGTGACGCGCACGCAGAAAGGGATTGGGCAATAACGCTTTATTCCGGAAGGCTCACCGATACAAAACTCAGCAGCACGGCTACGTTTAATTTCGAATTTGAAAATGCCTATTTTATCGACCTAGGCGTGTCCAGAAGATTATACACCTTTCAGGATTACTTCAATATTGAGATCGAGGGCCAAATCGCCAAACACTTCGAAGAGCAAGACAACTGGGAGTTTTGTGTCGTAGCCTATTTGCGTTGGCTGCTCTTTCCATGGAACGAGTACCTAAATACAAGTTTCGCTGCAGGGGCGGGGTTATCCTACGCTACCTCGCCCAGTTCTTAGGGGCGCTAATGTTCGAATTTGCGTTTTCGCTTCCTCATGTTCCGCAGTGGAGCTTGGTGACTGGGATTCATCATCGCTCCGGTGCGGGTGGGGTATTCAGTGGGGTTGAGGGCGCCTCCAATGCGTGGGTAATAGGGATTCGATATACCTTTTGAGGAGGCCGTAAAGGGCATGTCGGATGGATGATTCCCATGATCGCATCATGGCCGTCCTTGTAGAAAAATCCCTCACGAGAAACCGATTGACAAAAACTTCGTGCAACACCATTTCAGTGTTATGAAGAATGTGACCATAACCATCGAAGAAGACGTGGCTCGCTGGGCGCGAATCAGGGCGGCAGAGGAGGAGACCAGTCTGTCTCGTCGGGTCGGGGAAATGCTCCGGGAAAAAATGATCGAAGAAAAGACCTACCAGGCCGCGATGGAGAAGTATTTGTCCCAGATTCCCCGGGCTATGAAAAGGCGTCGAGAGAAGTACCCCCGGCGCAAGGACCTTTATGGCCGATAGGGTATTCGTTGATACCAATTCCCCCTTCCCCTGCTCTATGCTTTTTGGTGGCCTGTCCAGAGAGGGGACATGCTCCGCAGTCTCTCGATGATGGGTGGGAGCTTCTGAAGGACAAAATCGATCTCTTCCTCCGTGTTGTAGACGCTCAAGCTGAACCTGATGCAACCCTGCGCTGTGGTTGGCGTGAGTCCCATGGCAAGGAGAACATGGGAGGGTTCCAGGGAGCCGGAAGAACAGGCTGACCCAGTGGATGCACAAATCCCTTCAGCGTCGAGGGATAGAAGAATGGATTCGCCCTCGACAAATTCAAAACTGATGTTGCTCGTATTCGGGAGGCGGGGCGCAGTGCTCCCGTTCGCCGTGGTGTGAGGAACTTTCTCTAGGATTCCTTTTTCGAGTTTATCCCGCAGATGCCTTACCCTTGGGTTTTTCTCCTTCATGCGCAGAGCCGCCAATTCGCAAGCCTTCCCAAGCCCTATGATGGAAGCCGTGTTCTCCGTTCCTGCCCGGCGATTGCGTTCCTGATGGCCGCCGATGACATAGGGCTTGAATTTCAAACCCGTGCGGCAGAAGAGCACCCCGATACCCTTGGGAGAGTGGAGTTTGTGGCCTGAAAGGGAGAGCATATCCACGGCGTTGTTGCGCGTGTTGATCGGGATTTTACCAACAGCCTGAACCGCATCGGTATGGAAAAGGATCCCATTCTCTTTGGCCATTTCCGACGCCTTTTCTATGGGGAAGATGACACCTGTCTCATTGTTTGCCCACATAAGACTGACAATGGCCGTATCCGGAGTGAGGCTTTTTGCGTAAACGTCCATGTCCAGTTCGCCCTGGCTGGTCACCGGGACTTCGGTCACACGGTAACCCTGTTTTGCAAGGTGCCGGCAAAGGGATCTTATGGCAGGGTGTTCCACCTGGCTGGTGACGATGTGCCGTTTTTCCGGATAGGCGGCAAGGGCTGAGCGAACCGCGGCATTGTCGCTCTCCGTTCCACCGCTCGTGAAAATAATTTCTCCGGGCCTGGCTCCCAGAAGGCCTGCGACCTGTTCGCGAGCCTCTGTAACTTTTTCCGCTACTTGCCCGCCAAAGGAATGGGCGCTTGAAGGGTTGCCATAGAACTCGTGAAAATAAGGGAGGATCGTTTCAAGGACTTCAGGGGCCACCTGAGTCGTTGCATTGTTGTCGAGATAGATTGTTTTCATTCGTGCATCCTTTCAAGAAAAAAATCGCACTACCATACTCTTTTTTCTGCAGCCGCTTCAACATAATCATTTTCAAGCTCTTGGGCAAACTCATCCTGCTATTGACATTTCTTCCATAACCTACTATTGATTCAGGATTATTACCCCTCTCGGCAAGGGTAGAAAAGCCTTCGCCTTCATGCGAAGAGCTCAGTTTGTTTCTTGCACCAGGAAGCAGGCACAAAGGTGCAAAGGCACATAGGCACAAAGAAAGAAAGGGACAAAGGAGTCTATGAGGCTGGTTTTTCTGCTTTGTGCCTTTGCCTCTTTGTCCCTTTGTCCCTCTATCTGTCGTCCTGAACTGACAGCGGTTAAACCTCAATGCGATCCGCTAATCTTATCCAAGTAAAGGAGATTATCATGAAAGTTCCCCAATACGTCACGGTGGTAGAAGTCAAAAGGGTATGCAAAGAACTCAAGATCAGCGACTGGACAAAGAAGAAAACTCCAACTGTATCACCCAGGGAAGCGAAGGTGGTTCTGTCCGTAGTCAACACGGAAAAGATGAAGATCGACTTAAAAGACTTTTGCGAAGGGCTCCAAGTCGAGCTTGAACATGGCATAACTTTCAAAGATGCCAATGTAACCAGCAATCACCCCGTGCTTACCGG
>PDVJ01000786.1_pt1 | contig 10795 bp, 8 predicted proteins | sample 1369811 | NCBI WGS metagenome assembly PDVJ01 (sample SAMN07795376, study PRJNA414565) | Alkali sediment metagenome, whole genome shotgun sequencing project. | reverse complement strand
GCAAGGCAGTAATCCCTGAGCGCCCAGCAGGATCTCACAAGTTGGTCTGCCTTGTACTTGCCGTCCGGGTTTGTCACAGGATCATACTGAATCGTGGGCCAGCAGAAATTGTCGACTCCTCCGAGGTGATCTGGATCGCCTCCGACGGCAATCGCCTTTCTGATCGCTTCATCGATCGTCACAGAGGTCATGGGGTAGGTGTCAATCTCAGAATAAAAGGGACTCAGGGCCTGACTGATGATCATCCCTGTTTCTGATCCTAGAATGGGCCTCAAGACTGCGGCATCGGTGGGGATGTCCCGCTTCTTGCCCACGAGAGGCTTGATGACGCTGCCCCCCTGCACCTCGTGATCATATTGCCTGGCAATCCAGTTTCTGGCGCAAAGGTTCGGACGGGCCAGCATGGTTTTGAGAAGAGCCCCGTGCTTCCCGGGTTCGCTCAGCACGGGTTCTGTAAGGCCTCTCATTTCCGGCGTCAACCACTCCGCATCAAACTCCCACTGGGGAAAGTCAGCCTGGAGAAGGTCCATCCGGACGTAGGCGCAAGTCTTGTCCCTGTAGTCCAGCCTGAGGGCGCCTGAATCATTGTATTCGCCGATGACCGTGCTTTCGACACCGTGCTTTTCTGAAAGGGCCATGAAGCGATCGAGGTGTTCGGGTTTGACCGCAAGGGTCATTCTTTCCTGCGATTCGGACACCCAGATCTCCCACTGGTCCAGGCCCTCGTACTTGAGCGGCACCTTGTCGAGGTCTACCCGGCACCCGTTGCTGAAGCGGGAAGACTCACCGATGGATGAGGAAAGGCCTCCTCCCCCGTTGTCCGTGATGTAGGAAGTGAGCCCTTCATCTCTCGCCTCCAGCAGGAAGTCGTGCATTTTTTTCTGAGTGTAGGGGTCGCCGATCTGCACGTGGCCGGCCGGCGTGTGCTCTGTGTATATCTCGGAAGAGGCCGTGACGCCGTGGATCCCGTCCTTGCCCACCCTGCCGCCGGACATGATGATCAGATCGCCTTTGGACGTTTTCTTTGTGTGAGAAGGCTCCTTCCCGATGAAAGCCGGCATGATTCCCAGAGCTGTCACGAAGACCAGACATTTCCCCATGTAGCTCTCATCAAAGTAGAGCAGGCCATAGGGAGTCGGAATCCCGCTCTTGTTGCCACCGTCCTTCACGCCTTCGATCACGCCGTCCAGCAGGCGTCTCGGGTGAAGGTGAGGCTTCATCTCCTTGTTGTAGTCCCTGGGACCCACGCAATACCCATAAGTGCCCAGAATGAGCCTTGCTCCTTTTCCGGTACCCATGGGGTCCCTGTAAATTCCGACGATGCCCGTGAGCGATCCCCCATAAGCTTCCATGTTGGAGGGGCTGTTGTGGGTCTCCCCGGTAATGACGTAGTTGTTTTCCGAATTGAATTTTGCTACGCCTGCGTTATCCCAGAGAACCGAGACCACCCAGGGCTTTTGATCTTTTATTTTGAGCGTCGGTGCTTCAATGCAGGTCTTGAAGAGGTTGTCCACAACCTGGACGCGGCCGTCCGAGAGATCTTTGTATCTAAAAAGGCCTCTGAAGGTGTTGTGGTTGCAGTGGTCGCTGCGCGCCTGGGAGATATACTCGATCTCGACATCCGTGGGCAAGCTGAGGCCCATCTTCTTTCGCTCAGCCAGGATGTTTTCTCTCAGGAAATACTCCCGGATGGTAGGAATGTCCTTCTCTTGAAGTGCGAGATTCCGGGCGTCGGAGATCTCTCTCAGCTCCCGATCGCTGCCTATGGGGATCGTTGTCACCTGAGGTTCATGGTTGAGGATCACTCTGGGCAGGATGTGGCCGATACCTTCTTCGGGATTCCATCCCCGGTGACTGAAGATCTTCCACTGTTGAACGATGTCGTTGGCAAGAATCTCCCTGGCTATGGTTCTGACATCGGCTTCCTGGACCTTCCCTTTGAGGACATACAACTTGGAGGTATACACAGCCTCCTCGGCCTTGAAACTGATCTTGAAAAGGTCTTCAATGGCTTCCGCGGCCGTGCTCCCGGCTGTGTCTCTCACCCCCGGGCGATAGCCGACCCAAATGAGCCAGTCAAAATTCCGAGCCAGAGGCTTGAAGGAAGATTCTTCAGTGATCGGATTCGAAAAAATCCTGGTCCGGGCCGCTTCCATCTGTTCTGAAGTGAGCCCTGCATCGATCGCGAGGATGCGGATGACGCGGATTTCGTCGACCTCAATGCCGAAATAGTCCTTTGCCTTTGCTTTGACTCCTGCGCCTTCCGCATCGGTGAGGTTGCTCTTGAGCCGGATCTCCAGACGAGAAATCATCCCTTACTCCTTGTTTTTTATAGAGATTCTGATATGATGTTGTCAACTCTAGAACAGTCCCAACTGTTGAGTCAACAGAATAAGCGGAAGCGCATCGGGTTGAAACGCTGAGCAAGAGTGTCTATATTTCTTGAGCAGTGATAAGATAAGTTTTGGAAAGCTTTTGTGGATTGAGGCGAGTGAGGAAATCATGATGGATAATGAGTTGAGCAAATACGAGGATGGAGAAAAACTCCCGAATCAGAAGGAGCTCGAAAAAGAGCTCAGTGATTATCTCTCGAAGAAATACGGGAACCGGATCAAGATCATTTCTCCCTTTGTCTATCCGAGGGCCCAGGAAATCGGCACGGAAGAAGGCAAACCAGGAGAAAAGAAGGAGCCGGTCATTAACTTCGATATGCTTCCTGAGGAGCTGGAATCCCATCTGGACAGCTTTGTGGTGAAACAGAATCAGGCAAAGGCTGTGCTGGCGACCAAAGTCTGCAGAAGCAGTCGAACAAGAAGAAGGGTGCCGGGGTAGGAATGATCAAGAACAACGTGCTCATGATCGGTCCGACCGGAGTGGGAAAAACATATATCGTCAAACTGATCGCTCAGAAACTGGGCGTTCCTTTTGTGAAGGGGGATGCCACCAAGTTCAGTGAGACAGGCTATGTGGGCGGGGATGTTGAGGACCTGGTTCGTGACCTCGTCTACGAGGCCAATGAGGACATTAGTCTTGCTGAAAACGGTATCATCTATATCGATGAAATTGACAAGATTGCTTCATCAGGGAACTTCTTCGGGCATGATGTATCACGTACCGGCGTCCAGAGGGCCTTGCTCAAGCCGATGGAAGAAACGGAAGTGGACTTGAAAGTCCCTCACGATGCGGTCTCCCAGATCCAGGCGATCGAGCATTTCCGTAGGACGGGCAAGAAAGAGAAGAGAGAGGTCAACACCAAGAACATTCTTTTCATCATGAGCGGCGCCTTTGGAGAACTGGGCAACATCATCAAAAAGAGGCTTCAGAAGCAGGGGATCGGATTCGAGGCGGATGTGCGGCCCACGGAGATCCCGTGGGAGATTCTCAAAGAGGTCACAGCCCAGGACCTCGTGGAATTTGGGTTTGAATCGGAATTCGTGGGACGCCTGCCGGTCGTCGTTGTCTTTGACGAGCTGAAAAAGGAAGACCTCGTTGAGATTCTCGAGAACCCGAATAACCCCATTATCCTGAGTAAGAGGCTGGACTTCAAGGCTTACGGCATTGACATCAAGTTTGAACAGGAAGCCTTGGTCAAGATAGCGGAAGCAGCGGCAAAAGAGAAAACCGGGGCAAGGGGTCTTGTGAGCGCNNTTGAAAAGGTGCTCATCCCCTTTGAAAAGCACCTGCCCTCAACACCGATCAAGAGACTCCTCGTGACACCGGAGCTGGTGGANGATCCAGAGGCCGAGCTTACACGNCTCAGGGAGGGACATGATGACCCTGAGAGAAGGGNGAGGTTTGAGAGAGCNGCGCTCACGGAGTTGGAAAACGTCAAGTCGTTCATTGAAANGCGGGACAAGGANTTTGGCCGGATCTCGGGTCTCGANATTTATGATTCGAGGCTGGGCCTGATCGCNGAGATGTATCTCAGAAAGATCTCNGACGTGAACACGGCCTTTGAAGATTTTGTGGCCATGTACCATGAGATCAAGGCGGAAGAAGCCTCTCTGGCTCACGACATGGAACTGAATGTCACCTTTGACAATGGAGCGATTGATGAACTGCTCCGTCGATCGATTGAGACAGGGCAGGATGCAGGTTCCCTGACCTTCCAGCTTGCAAAGAAGCTGGAGTACGGGCTCAAGCTGGTCAAAGACCGCTCCGGTGTGGATCATTTTGTGGTCACCAAGGATGCGGTGCTTGACATGGACAAATACATCAACGACTTGGTGAAGCGGTACTATCGGAAGGAATACAGTACGCCCTAGCAGTCTGATGAAAACCGCCCATCTGCAGCGTTATCCTCATTCCTCGTCCTTGCGGCGTACGTGTGTGTACGCCTCGGTCCTCGGAATATCGGATGCCTTGCATCTGGACGGTTTTGATCAGCCTGCAAGTGTGTATTAAGAGAAAAGCACGTCACTCCCGCGGAGGCGGGAGTCCAGGTGATCGTAAGAATAGCGAATAATGAGTTTGGCAAGGATGATAGCATTCTTCACGCAAAAAGTTCTTGAATCATGCTGTTGAGAACTCTGCTTTATTCTGTGAGTAGGCAATGATTGGAATTTCGAAACTCTATTGCGGGACGGTGGAACCCTCTGATGCCCTCCGCTACGGAAGGTCCTCAAAAGAGCTCCCCTCCCACCTTCTCCAGTTCTCTTCAGACAAGAAACCGGTGGTGGTCTGGAATGTGACCCGGGCCTGCAACCTGAAGTGCATGCACTGCTATGCCCATGCCACTGCGAAGGGGCACGAAAAGGAGCTGAGCACAGAGGAAGGCTTTGCCGTGCTCGATGACCTGGCCGAATTCGGTGTGCCGGTCGTTCTCTTCTCAGGAGGCGAACCTCTGGTTCGCAGAGACATCATTGATCTGGCGAGCTACGCCGTGGGCCTGGGCATGAGGGCGGTCATCTCTACCAACGGAACGCTCATTACCAAGAACATGGCCAAAGAGCTCCGCAAGGTAGGGCTCTCTTACGTTGGGGTGAGTCTGGACGGCCTGAAGGAAGTCAATGATCGCTTTCGAGGGAAGGAGGGTGCCTTCCGCGATGCCATGCAGGGGATTCGGAACTGCCAGGAGCAAGGGCTCAAGGTCGGGCTCCGATTCACCCTGAACCGCATGAACGTGGAGGAGGTTCCAAGAATTTTCGATCTTCTGGAAGAGGCGGAGATCCCGAGAGCCTGTTTTTATCATCTGGTGTATGCGGGACGGGGTTCCGATCTTGTCGAGCACGATTTGGATCATGAAGAAACAAGAAAAGTCGTGGACCTCATCATAGACAGAACCAAGGATCTCCACGACAGGGGCCTGGTGAAAGAGGTGCTCACGGTCGACAACCATGCGGACGGTCCCTATGTGTATCTCCGCATGGTGCAGGAGAAGAGCGAGCGGGCGAGAGATGTTCTTGAGCTGCTTAAGATGAATGAGGGAAACAGTTCAGGAAGGGGAATAGGCTGCATCAGCTGGGACGGCTCTGTTCATGCGGATCAGTTCTGGAGACATCTTAGCTTCGGTAATGTTCGGGAGAAACCGTTCAGCAAGATCTGGTCTGATATTTCCCATCCGGTGATGGCAAAGCTCAAGGACAAGAAGAAGCACGTGAAAGGCCGGTGCGCTGCCTGCAAATGGCTGGACATCTGCGGAGGGAATTTCAGAGTGAGAGCCGAAGCAGTGTCCGACGATCTCTGGGCCCCGGATCCTGCCTGCTACCTGTCGGACGAGGAAATAGGACTAAGAAGTGCCTAAAGTGCCTAAAGTTGAAAAAACAGAACACAGAAGACAGTAGACAGCCTAGCCGCTGTTTGATCGAACACGAAACTTCGCCATGAAGTCTGACGACTTCGTAAAAAGCCATGAAGGCCGTCACCCCGGTGAAAACCGGGGTCCAGAAATGCTTCCTTTTCCTGGATTCCGGCTTTCGCCGGAATGACGGAATAAAGCGATCTTTGAATTCACGAATGCATGAAGTTTCATACAAGTAGACAGAATCAAAAGAATGGAGTGTTGGAGTGACAGAGTGATGGAGTATTGGGTTTAAACCATTACTCCATCACTCCAATGCTCCATTACTCCAAGGCCTTAAAGCGACGGACAACAAGCAACCTGCTTTTTATCAATGCCCAATGATCAATGATAGATGTTCAATGATAGACGTTCAATGATAGACGTTCAATGATCGAGGTTCCTCTATGATGGTTCGCCCCCGCAGACTTAGACAAAGCGCAACGCTTCGGGAAATGGTTCGAGAAACGAACCTTTCGCCAAAGGACTTCATCTATCCTCTTTTCGTAAAACCGGGTCATGGCAAGAAGGACCCGATCCCCTCCATGCCCGGCCAATACCAATTCTCTGTGGACACGATTGTTGAAGAAGCAAGGGAAGTGTGGGACCTCGGGATTCCCTCGGTCATCCTCTTTGGGATTCCTGACCGGAAGGATGCCGTGGGAAGCAGGTCCTATGCGGAAGACGGCGTCGTGCAGAGGGCGGTTGCAGGGATTAAATCGAAAGTGCCCGACATGGTGGTGATGACGGATGTTTGTCTTTGCGAGTACACGGATCACGGCCACTGCGGGATCATCAAAAACGGCAAAGTGGACAATGACTCAACGCTGGAGATTCTGGCGCGCCAGGCGCTGAGCCACGCGTACGCGGGAGCCGACTTTGTCGGCCCCTCGGACATGATGGATGGCCGCGTGGCTGCCATCCGGACGGCCCTGGATGCGGCCGGTTTCCAGGACACAGGCATCCTGTCTTATGCGGTGAAGTATGCCTCTGCCTTTTATGGTCCATTCAGAGAAGCCGCGGAATCAGCCCCGCAATTCGGGGACCGGGGAGGCTACCAGATGGATCCTGCGAATGCCCTGGAAGCCTTGAAGGAAGCCTGGCTCGATATCGAGGAGGGGGCGGATATGATCATGGTGAAACCTGCGCTTCCATACCTTGACATTGTGAGACGGGTGCGCGAGCAGTGCCTCCTGCCCTTGGCAGCGTACAATGTGAGCGGTGAGTTCGCCATGGTCAAGGCGGCTGCCGAAAAGGGTTGGATAGACGGGACCCGCGCGATGATGGAAGTGCTGACCTGCATCAGGAGGGCAGGAGCCGACCTGATCCTCACCTACTTTGCTAAAGAAGCAGCTTTGATCTTAGATAAAAATAAGGTGTGAAATGATCATGGGTCGGATGGGTAGTGGGTCGATGATTTCAACAAAAGAAATCCGAAGCACGAAATTCGAAACTCGAAACAAATCCAAAATTCAAAAACCCAATGACCGAAACGAAAGCTACGTCATAAGGGTTCCTGTTTGGGGCATTAGAATTTTGGTCATTTGATTTTGGTTCGGATTTCGAAATTCGAATTTCGGATTTCCGGAAATGTAAGCGGGGATGTAATCGGATTCATGAACCAAGTTCATCCACATGCGAGTGCAGCTCCACGTTTGGTGGCCTGGGAAGTCACACGGAACTGCAATCTCAATTGCGTGCATTGCAGGGCCGCAGCAAGTCATGGTCCTTATGCCGGCGAGTTGAGCACGGAGAAGTGCCGGGAAATCCTGAATCAGATTGCTGTTGTGGGCCGGCCGATCGTCATTCTCACCGGCGGCGAGCCTCTCCTGAGAGAAGACATCTTCGAAATTGCTCAATACGGGACCGATCTGGGGCTTCGCATGGTTATGGCGGCCAACGGGACCCTCATCACTCCTGTGATTGCGGGCAAAATAAAGTCCTCCGGAATTCAGCGGGTGAGCATCTCCCTGGACGGACGGGATGCATCCACTCACGATCGGTTCAGACAGGTGGAGGGCGCGTTTGAAGGATCGATCCAGGGGATTGAAAAGCTCAAGAAGGAGGGGATCGAATTCCAGATCAACACGACCATCACGCGCCACAATGTTGAGCAGGCTCAAGCGATGCTCGATCTTGCCGTAAGCCTTGGAGCATCAGCCCATCATATTTTTCTGCTTGTTCCTACCGGACGTGCCCGGGATATGACCAATCAGGAGATCAATGCGGAGCAGTACGAGAAGCTTCTTCACTGGTTCTATGATATGCGGAGCGCCGTGCCCATTCACCTCAAGGCGACCTGCGCGCCTCATTTTTATCGCGTCTTGCGGCAGGAGGCCCACAAGAGGAGTGAAAAGGTTGACTACGCCACCTATGGTCTTGATGCCATGACCAGGGGGTGCCTGGGCGGCACATCCTTTTGTTTCATCTCTCACGTGGGCACTGTGCAGCCCTGCGGATATCTGGAACTCCAAAGCGGGGATCTCAAGAAGTCGACCTTTAAAGAGGTTTGGGACCATTCGCCTGTTTTCGAGAAACTGAGAGACTTCTCCAATTACAAAGGGAGATGCGGCGTATGTGAATACTTGCGGTTCTGCGGAGGGTGCAGGGCAAGAGCCTTTGAAGCGACAGGCGATTTCATGGCGGAAGAACCTCTTTGCACGTATCAGCCCTCCAGAAAGGCTGTCCATGGATGCCATTGACAGGAAGATCATTAACGCGATTCAGTCCGACTTTCCAATAACCCCACTGCCCTATCAGGAGCTTGGAAAGCAACTTCGCCTGTCGGAAGACGAAATCCTGGATCGGGTGAAAACACTCAAAGCCGCAGGCATCATCAGACGGATCGGCGGCAACTTCCAATCCCACAAGCTCAACTATAAGAGCACGCTCTGTGCCGCCCGGGTGCCGGAAGACAAAATCGAGCACTTTGTGGAGATCGTGAACAGCTACCCGGGTGTCACCCACAATTACCTGAGAAACCACGATTACAATGTGTGGTTTACTTTCATCGCCCCGAGCACCTCCTATATTGAGAATGCGTTAAAGGAAATCTGTGCAAAAACCGGGGTGGAAGAAATATGCAGCTTGCCCGCGGTGAGGATGTTCAAGATCAAGGTGGATTTTGAGGTGTGAGAGCCGTTACCTGTAATTTTCGAGAATAACTTCGAGCTGGTCCTCTGTGATTTTTCCCGCCTCAACAAGAAGCTTGCCGATCCCGTCTTTTCTCAGCTCGTCGACGTCCATAATGGATTCAATGCTTTTTCCCTGTGTGCTGAAGAGGGTGTACTCCAGGGTGATATGCGATTTTTTCAAAACCCGCAGATCCTTGCCGATGAAAATGAAGTGGTTGCTAAGGATAAAATAACCGCATGCTAATATAACGGCCCAGATGACAAGTTTTTTTAACGTCCTTTGCATATCTTTATATCCTCTGGATAAGCGTTTTTATTGACTCAAACGAATGCGACGTCAACCCATTGTATAGAAGACAGGAAAGTTGCTTAAAAGGTTATCAAAAAGTGGGATCAGAGTCAAGTCACTCATCAGTACTGCGAGGCATGACATGGAGCAGGTTAAACAGGCGGACCTCATCGATCGAGCTATTGAAGTCGCTGTGAAAGCGCATCAAAAGCAGAAACGAAAAGGGACAAGCATTGCTTATATCACCCATCCTTTTGCAGTGGGCATAATCCTTGCCGGAGCAGGGTGCTCTGAGGAAGTTGTTGCCGCCGGCATTCTGCATGATACGATTGAAGATTCCCGAATCAAACGGAGTCGCATAAGGGAGGAGTTCGGGGAGCAAGTGGCTTTTATTGTAGAAAAATGCACTGAGCCGGACAAAAGGCGGTCCTGGAGGGAGCGCAAACAGCATACCCTTGACTCCTTAAAAGAGGCCGGGCTCGACGTCAAGTTTGTTGTCTGTGCCGATAAGCTCCATAACATCAGAACCATCGCAAGGGACTACAGGAATGTGGGGGAGAGGGTTTGGAAACGCTTCCGGCGAGGACGAGAGGATCAGAAATGGTATTACACTTCGCTGGCAGCAGCACTTGGTTCAAAAGGAGGCAACGCCTCCTATGAGAAGCTTTACGAGGAGTTGAGGAGAAAAGTGAAAGAAGTCTTCAGCGAGTTTGAAAAAAAGGAGGGTCAAGCATGAGCAAAGGAGTAGAAGGAAAAATTTTCTCTTTTTGATCCAATAAATCCGTGTTCATCTGTGTCCCAATATTCTCTGCGGTAAGGATTAACCGCCGTGCACCGGCTGTCATAGCGCTTCCATCATGATCTCGGACAATTCTCTGACCAGCAGCCCTTTGTCTGTTGCCGGGTCTTCGTAAGTCATGACGCAGAAGGGGCAGCTCGTGGCAATGACTTCAGCGCCTTTTTCGATCGCTTCGAGAACCCTCTTCTCACTGTTCCTCTGATAGGCCACCTCGGCCTCATAGAACATTCTTCCGCCGCCGCCCTCGCAGCAGAGGGAGTTCTCTCTTGAAGAGGTGAACTCCAGGAGTTCGAGACCCGGTATGGCCTTGAGGATATCCCTGGGTGCATCGAAAACCTTGTTTTGTTTGCCGAGAAAACAGGGGTCATGGTAAATGACCTTCTTGTTGTAAGGCGTCTTGAAGGAAAGGGTCCCCGCTGCGACCATCTCTGCCAGCATTTCGGTGTAATGGGACACTTTGATGCCGAGCTCCCCGTATTCCTTCTTGAAGGCGTTCATGCAGTGAGGCGACAAGGCCAGGATCTCCTTCACCCCGTATTTTTCAAAAGCCGTGGCATTCCCTTGCTGAAGGTCTTCAAAAAGGCCTGTCTCTCCCATCCGTCGGATCTCGTTGCCGCAGCAAGCTTCCTCTGCCCCCAGAATACCGAACTCCACTCCGCACTTGTTCAGTATCTTCGCTACGTTCACAGGGATGACCATGCATCGGGGGTCGTAGGCCTGGATGCAGCAGGTGAAAAGCAGTCTTTTGGATTGTGTTTCCTTTATATGGGGGACCTTTATGCCTGCCTCATCCA
>PDVJ01000785.1_pt1 | contig 10797 bp, 9 predicted proteins | sample 1369811 | NCBI WGS metagenome assembly PDVJ01 (sample SAMN07795376, study PRJNA414565) | Alkali sediment metagenome, whole genome shotgun sequencing project. | reverse complement strand
GGAATCCCTCTCTTGCCCTCAATATGCTGGCGGTTCTGTCGAAGCGACTCCGCAGATTTGCCGCCCTGATTGATGATCTTTCTCTAAAGGAAGTTCCTGGTCGACTGGCTGCATACCTCCTCTACCTGAGCGACCAGAAAAAGGGGGCAAAAAATCTCGAGCTCACCATCACCAAAGCTCAGCTGGCAAGCCTTCTGGGCACCATTCCGGAGACTCTCTCCCGCATTTTCGGGAAATTGAGTTCTCAGGGCTTGATTGAAACCGACGGCCGCCGGATCAGGATCCTGGACTCGGAAGCGCTCCAGGATCTCGGCGAATCAGGAGGACGATTATAAGGACACTGGACCGAGTTCCCGTTTTGAATATTGGAGCATTGGTATTTTGAATTTGTTTCGAACTTCGGCCTGCCCTGGCGCGAAGTCAATCGTGTGGGTAGATGGCTTTATTGTTCGCCAGGTTAGCGATCCCCAGAGTGCTATTCTGGTTGCCAGGTCTGGGCCAGGGATTTCGGAATTCGAATTTGGTTGCGGCCAAAGGCAGGCATCGAAACAAGATCAGGAATGAATCTGCCGGAGCTTGAAAACCTCAGAGCCAAGGAGACCGCCCTAGTTCTTGGTCATCATGTATTTGACGGCTTTGTCAAGGCCGTCCAGGGTGAGCTCATACATGGGAAGAATCTCTCGAATGACCCCGATGGTGCGGGTGTAAGGCCATTCAATCTCGAGCTTCGGATTCAGCCAGACGGAATGACGGAAGGTCTTTGCAATAAACTTGAGCCTCTCGTGGCTTGGCTTTCCTGATCGCTCCTCCAGATGGATGGAGCCGTCCGTCGCCATCAATTCATAGGGCGCCATACTGGCATCCCCCACAATGATGAACCGGGTTTCAGGATCCAGTTTCACCAGTTCGTTCACGGCCAAAGGCTTGGCACGCCGTGGAGGGTCTTCCCAAATGCTGTCGTAGATCGTGTTGTGGAAGAAGAAGGTCTTGAGATCTTTGAACTGGGCCCTGGCGTAATTGAACAGGGTCTGCAGCATTTCGATGTAGGGTTCCATGGACCATCCGCCGTTATCGATAGCCAGGATCACCTTGAGCCGGTCTTTCAGGCTCCGGTCGAAAACGATCTCGATCTCGCCGGCATTCTTCATGGTCTGATAGATGGTCTCATCAATATTGATCTGATCTTTCGCCCCGGCAGGAACCATGTTTCTCAGTCTCTTCAGGGCTTCTCCCATCTGGGCCTGACTCAAAGGACCCTCCTGCGAGTAGTCCCTGTAACGCCGGTCCATGGCCACTTTGACGGCGGACTTGTTTCTCGACACCCCTCCGACCCTCATGCCCCCTGGGTGGTAGCCCGAATGCCCCACAGGCGATGTGCCATGAGTGCCGATCCACTTGGCTCCCCCATGGTGCGCCTCGGTCTGCTCTTTCAGGCGATCAAGAAAGTACTTGATCAATTCCTCAGGAGTCAGCTTGGAGAGTTCCTTCGCATCAGCCCCAAGAGCCTGGGCAAGGCCTTCCGGATCGTTCAGCCATTGCTGCAACAGCGTCTTGGCCACCTCCGTCAATTCCACTTCAGTCGGATCCTTGAGTTCGGCTCCTTCAAAATGATGGGCAAAGACCTGATCGTAGAGATCGAAATACCGCTCGCTCTTCACAAGGATGGCACGCGCTGCCGTGTAGAAATCATCAATGGAATTGACAAGCCCGATGCTGAGAGCCTTCTGAAGCCGCAGGAAAGCGGTAGGGCTCACCGGAATTCCGACTTTTTTTAGGGTAAAGAAAAACTCAGTGAACATAAGAAAACCCTAATGGGACACAGATTCACGCAGATGAACACGGAAACTATTTTCTGAAGTTATCAAAAACCTTACGTTTCACTTGGGGCTTTGGGCCAAAGTTGAGCAGTAAGCCTACCTCCACATCGGTTGCTCTCAAGTAATTCAACAATTGAGCTTCATGCTCCGGAGCCAGATACTTCCCCGCCTTAATCTCCACGATCACTTTACCGTCAATAAGCATATCGGCGAAATACTCACCTACAACCTTACCTTCGTAAGAAACCTTGATCGGAGCCTGAGAAATGATGGGAATCCCCTCCCTCTCAAACTCAATGATCATCGCATTTTCATAAACCTTTTCTAGGAAACCGTAACCAAGCGCATTATAGACCTTGTAAAAAATGCCAATAATCTTTTCAGTTATCTCTTTTTGCTTACCTTCTGTGGGATCTGTGTTCATCTGTGTCCCATTTACAACCTGAATCTTGAAACGGCGCTTTGCGCCACGGCATAGTCCGGGCTTTTCTTAAACAGCACTCCCAGGTACGGGACCTCTCCCTTGACCAGGTCTTTGATCTTGAAATCCGGATCAGCCCGCAGAGCCCTGATCCAGTTGATGAGTTCCCGGGTGGCAGGCTTTTTCTCGATCCCCCGGATCTCTCTCAAGCGATAGAAGGCTTTAACGGTATTCTCCAACAGATCCCGGCTGAGGTCAGNAAAATGAACAACGAGGATGCTCCTCATCATGTCGNGATCNGGGAATGCAATGTGATGGAAATTGCANCGGCCGACGAAAGGATCGGAGAGATCCTTCTTGGCATTGGAGGTGATGATGATCACTGGNCTGTTCTTTGCCCGGATCGTCTTGTCAACCTCAATAATATCAAAGGACATCTGGTCNAGCACGTCCAGCATGTCATCCTGAAAATCNGTATCTGCCTTGTCGATTTCATCGATGAGAAGNACCACCCGCGCGTCGGCNACAAAGGCCTGCCCGATCTTGCCCATCCGGATGTATTCCTCAATATTGCTCACNTCCCTCTTAGAATCTCCGAACCGGCTGTCATTAAGCCGTGTCAGGGTGTCATACTGGTACAGGGCGTCAATCAGTTTCATGCTCGATTTCACATTCAGGATGATCAGGGGCATGTTCATGTCCTCGGCGATCGCATGCGCCAGCATGGTCTTTCCCGTGCCCGGCTCGCCTTTCAGCAGAAGGGGCATCTCCAGGGCCATGGAGATATTCACGATCTTCGCCAGTTCCTCATCCAGCACATATTGGGAAGCTCCGGTAAACTTGGTCTGCGAATTATCAGCGTGCATTTCCTCACTCCTTCATATAAGATGCTTCTCCCTTAAGGAAGAATTCACGTCTCGGCACACAGGCTTCTAAAATAATCACAAGTTTTTGAATATACAAGTCCTGAGAGGATCTGTCAAACGTCCATTTCTGGAGTCCATTTCTGGAGGGAATTTTCATGCCGCTCGCCTTTGAATCTCTGAATCGAGGGATGATTGCTTTTGGTTTCTTCAACATCGATACCGATCTCCTCCTTTTGCAGCAGTATTTCCTTTTCGCGGACGATTTCTGCGGGCATCTTATCCGGATAGCCGAAGGTAAAACGGAAGAAACCTGCGAAACCGCATGGAAGGTGTATTCCATTGACAGCCCGAAGGCCGTCGGAGATCTCATGGCCGCCATTCACGGCATCCAATACACCGGCTTCATCGGAGAGGTATACAAACGGTTTCCCTTTCCAAAAAGAGAAGCGGAGTTCAAGCAAAAGCCGGAAGGCTTCCAAAATCGGCAGTGGATGATCTCTTTGCTGGAAAGATGGGCGGTGAGTAAAACAGTTCCGATCCGCGTCGACAAAGGAAATGAAACCGTTTCAATCGGCGAATACCTTTTCACAAAGGAGGTATTTCATCAGCTCATCCAATACGTCTGGGTCGGAGGCTACCCCCGCTGGAGAGACGAAATCCGTCCTGGTTATGTGATGGAGATGAAGAACAATCTGGAACTGGCTACCGGGTGGTTGATGCGGGGATTGGTTCTCCAGTGAGGTTCACCACCCAAAGATCTTTAGCACCTCCGCGCTCAGTGAGCAGAGCAAGTTTCTCAGGGCCTGTCAGATCGTATTCCTCTAGAGCATCGGCCCAGCGATGGAGCAACTTGTAAACAAACTCAGTGTCCGAAGCGGCGCGCTCCAGCACTCGCAGGATCTCCTCTTTGTGCACCAGGGCCTGCTGCTCCGGCAGCGGGGCTGCCGCATGGCTGACCGCGCTGTCGACCGCTTTGAGGAGTTGATCCGGTGTGAACGGTTTTTCAATGTATTCGGCAGCCCCGAGTTTCATGGCCTGCACAGCGGTCTGAACATTGGCATACCCTGTGATGATGATCACAGGCAGCGCCGGCTTGGCCTTCTTGATGTCCCTCAGGATGAGCATGCCTCCCATGTCTGGCATTCGAACATCGGTCAAAACAATGTCATAACTTTTTCTCAGAGCCCACTCCAGCCCCTGCCGGCCGCTCAGCGTGGTCTCCACCTCATAATCCCCATGGCTCAGGATTTTGTTGACACTGTTGAGCACAATCTGCTCATCATCAATGACCAGGACCTTTTTCTTTGTCATAGCTTTCTTCCCCTCTAGGCCTCTTCCCCCTCACTCTTGCCCCCTCTCCCGGGCGGGGGAGAGGGAGGGGATGGGGGCAGGGTGAATCGAAACCGCATCCACTGACCCGGCTCGGATTCCGCCCGGATTTCTCCGTGATGTTTCGTGATGATCTCCCTGGTGATGAAGAGACCCAGCCCTGTGCTGCGGGTTGCCTCCGTCTGGCCCTCGAACCTCACGAATTTCTCAAAGAGCCTCGCGACCTGTTCAGATGTCAATCCTTTCCCCTCGTTCCACACCTCGAAGTGAAAACGGTCGTTTTTCTCTTCAAACCCGAGACGTATTCTTCCTCCCTTGTTGCCGTATTTCACTGCATTGTCCAGGAGATTTCGGTAAGCGATTTTGAGAAGCGCCGTATCCGCCCTAAGGACAATCGCTCCGGGGAGTTGTTTCTCGATCGTCACGCCCTGCTGGTCAATCATCGGCTTCAGCTCTTCAAGCAGCGGATCGATGATCTCCTTGATCATGTCCGTTTCCTTCGGGATCACCCTGAGCTCGCCCTTCTCGATCCTTGCGAGGTCCAGATAGTTTCGGGTCATCCTCACAGCCCCGTCAATGCTCTTGGAGATGTTGTGGGCGAGAGCAGCCTGGGCTTCACTCAGCGGTCCCACAATCCCTGCGTCCAGGGCTCGTGCAGAGGTATAGATCACTCCGAGGGTGTTCTTCAATTCATGGGAAACAAAGCCCAACATATCGAGATAATTTCTGTTCATTTCCTCAAGGGACTTGTTCGTCAGCTCCAGAGTTTCGTTGGCGGCCCTCAGTTTTTCATCCCGTTCCTTCAAACTCCCGGCCATCACGTTGAAGGCCTGAGTCAGGTCCCTCACTTCATCATCCGCCTTGGGCTCTTTCACATTCAGGTCAAGATTCCCGCCCCCGATTTTTCCGGCAGCCTCTGCCAGTCGGCTGATAGAACCGGTCAATCGCCGCGCAAAGATCAGCCCGATGGCCAGCACAAAAACGCCTACACCGCTGGAGATAGCCCCGTAGAGCTTCCAAAGGTCCCACTTCAAATCATCATACTGTTTCGCCAAGACCCCTACATAAAGAATCCCGACCACTTTCCCGTTCACGTCATGGATGGGATCATAGGCGCTCAAATACCAGTCCTTTACCACAAAAGCCCTGTCGTACCAGTTCAGACCATTTTCAAGCACCTTATCATAAACCTCTTCACTCACCCGAGTTCCAATAGCCCTGTTGCCGTTTGCCAGGATCACATTCGTGGCAATGCGACAATCCCATTGAAAAATGGTGACGGTCCCCAGGGGTTGGCCCTGATACATCTTGTCTTCAAAGACGATAGATCGGATCTTGTCCACCAGGCCGTGGTTCCGATTGAGAAGCAGCCCCGCGTAAAGAGCCCCGATGATTTTTCCCCCTTCATCCAGAACAGGAGCTGCGGCCACAAGCGCCATCCCCGACGATTCAGTGGCCTTTGCTCTCACCTTTGACTTAGGGGTGGGCTCAAACACGATGAAAGCGCGCTCTTCAAGGTTGCCTCCCTCGTCACGGAGTCGCTGCTGCCCGAGCAGGGCAATCCCTTTTCTCGCCTCGCCTTTCAACGCTCCGGCTACAAAGGGATCGTTGGACAGGTAGTCCCCTGCCTTGTAAGGCTCAAGGGTTCGCATTAGAACCCGCCCTTTGCTGTCCGTGAGGGAGAGAAAGTCAAACCCGCACTGTCTCCTCACTTCCTCAAGGCTCACCCGGTTGGATGGGGAATCGGGCATGGCATACGCACCGTCCACACGCTTGCCGGTGCTGAGCACACTTACAAAAAGCTGCAGCCTGTCCTGCTCATTGTGGAGCACATCCCATGCGGAGCGCAGGTCAAGGCTCACCCGGCGCTGGGCTTCATCGAGCGTGGTTCGATTGATCAGAACGGCGCTGAGCACTGCTCCCAGAATCCCGAACAGAGCAATGACAAGAACAAAATTAAGGAAAATCCTTTTGTGCAACGGGATGCGCATCTTTCTTTATCCCTTCCCAATGGAGCTGCCTAGCCGCATCCAAAGCTTGCTTGAGCCCAGGACTGGGGGTGTGGTCTCTGGCGAGTCCGCAACCGGAAATGGAATCATCTCGCCAACCGCCCCCTTGCCTTCGAACCTTCCCCTGAGTGGGAACCAATGAGTAAGCAGTATGCAGTAGGTAGTAAGCAGAAAGGACAACTGCCTACTGATTTCTGCCTACTGCTTACTGGTTCTGCGCGGATCTAAACTGTTGGCAGGAGGCAGGTCAACGTGGCTCCTTCGCCCACATTGCTCTTGACGGATATGGAACCTCCGAGGAAGTCCAGGATTTCTTTCACAATGGCAAGCCCCAGCCCCGTTCCCTCCTCTGACAGGGCCTTTGCATTCTCCGCCCTGAAGAATTCGGTAAACAGCCGGGGGATGTCTTCTTCGGGTATTCCGATGCCCGTGTCGGAGACCTCAAAACGAACAAGGTGCTCCCTCTCCCTAGTCAGGGCAACACGGACCTTCCCTCCTGGGGGTGTATATTTCATCGCATTGGCGATGAGATTGCCGAAAAGCTCATCCAACAGTTTCTCGTCAGCCATCAGTTCCGGGATGGATTCTTCAATGACAAAGTCGACCGTTACTCCCTTCTCCGAAGCGGAACTCTCATAGAGATCTCCGAGCGCCCTCAGGATCTTTGCGCCATCCACCGGATGGATGATGGCTCTGTCCGCGTGCTGGCGCTTAATGCCGAGCTTCAGAAGGTCATTCACCATGGCTCCCAGCATTTCCAATCGCTTTTCGCATCGAAGGATCGCGTCTTGCTGCTGCTCGCTAACAGGCCCGAGATACCCTTTTCTGAGCACCTTCATCAGGCTATAGATGGCACCAAAGGGGGAACGGAGCTGGTGGGCCGCTTTTTGAAGGAACCAGGTTTTGTTGATTTCACCCCTCAACGTCTCAATGGCCAAGGCGGTCAGATCACTCAGGAGGGAAAAAAACTTGATGTCGTTCTCGCTGAAGTTATAGGAGATCTCACTGTACATACAGAACACTCCCAGAGGCATCTTCTCGACCCTGAGAGGCAGACAGACCATGGAGGCAATCCCTTCCTTCCGGATGTCTTCGGGGTATTGGAAGTAGTCCTCTTCGTCAATTCGCCCCATCGCCACAAAAGAGCCCTCGATAATTCGCCGGTTGATGGGACTCTTCTCAATGTCAATGACTCCCTTGGCGAGGTAGTTTTCGCTCAAGCCGTAGGTGGATGAGAAGATGAGCTTTCTCCGTGTCTCGTCCAGCAGCTTGATGGACGCCCCTTTGACGCCCATGATGTTGGCTACGCTCCGGGTGGCCAAGTCCAGGAGTTCTTGAAGTTCCGAGCACAGACCCATGCGCCTCACGACCTCATAGAGGGCGGTCAGCTTGGCGTTGCTGACATCGAGCTCTTTGGAGACCTTGAGGATGTCCTGTCCCTTTGTCCACAGGCTTCTCCGGATCGTTGTAATGAGGAAGGCGGTGATCAAAACAGCGGCTCCGAAAAAAGCGAACAGGAGCATGATTTCTTTCATGCTTTGCTGGGCGAGCAGAAGGTGGGGAAACAAAATGCTCTGAAGAAGGATAGGCTGCAGCGGCAAGATCTTGGCTCCTACAAGGCCCACAAGGGCTGCGGCGGCGAGAAGGGAACTGAAGCTGTATAAATAACAGGCCAGGGGAGGGAGCAAAAGACCTGCGATGATGATGTGGAAGATGACAAACATGAGGAGGGGGCTGTAAATGCCTCCTGTAAAGTAGATCATCGCATAAAGTGCCAGGAGGTCCAGGGAAATCTGGATGTGGGCAAAGATGGTGAAGGGCCGGACTTCCTGCCCTTTGGAATCGTCCAGTCGCCGGCAAGCGGAGCGGAAAATCAGGTTGTAGATGAAAATGCTGAGAGCAATGAGGGTGATAGGGAGAACAGGGAATTTCGGTTCCAGGAGATGCAGAGCCCAGGCTCCTGCCGCTGCTCCTCCAACCGCGAACCAGCGAACTCGGATGAACCAGTGGACCCTTTCTATGAGTTCCTTTCGGAAAAACAGCTGCTGCTTGACTAACTCATATCCGGGCTCCTGGAAAGGGTCTTTTCCCTTTTCGGGAAGAGTCATATCTCATCCTTTCGATGTCTCCTCCAGAACCCCTTCGATCACTGAGAGCAATTCCTCCGGGTCAATCGGTTTTTCGAGGAACTGGGTGACAGGCCAGTTCTCCCCCATAATGTGCTGGAACTTCTCCGGACCCGTTTCCGCCATCTTCTTGGTAAAACCCGTCACCATGATAATCGGAATTTCCTTGTAGGCCGGATTGTTTCTGAGCTTGTAGGCCAAGCTGAATCCTTCTGTGTCCGTGGCCATCATCACGTCAAGGAGGATGAGTTCCGGTGCTTTTTCCTGGATCTTCTGAAAGCCCTCCTTTCCGTTGTAAGCGGTCCGGACGCCGTACTTTCTGCTTTCCAGGACAATGCGAATGGACTCTACAAGGTCCCGGTCATCATCGATGATAAGGATATCTGCTCCTTTCGCCATTTCTCTCTCCTTCTACCTTGACCCATCCGCTACATCATTGATGGATCCCTGCCCTTTGTCAATGAATTCTCTCAAACAGAACTGCACAATTTCCGAGCTTGCCCTCTCGGCCTTTTCCTGAGCTTCGAGGGACAATCCCTCTCCAAACCCGAAATCATTCCCCTCAACGGAGACCAACCACGTCGTGGGAGACCGCTGATAGAGGGACTCCAGAAGACCCGCGAGCATGGAAGGCTTCAGGTGGTGCATGCCACAGGGAGAAACCTGCTGCTCCGGTTGAACCCTGGTCCAAAGCAAGCCACGCTCCAAGGGCTTCACTGTCGCGTCCACAAGGATAACAACCTCCGCACCCTGGAGTTCCTCTGCGAGCACAGGATCAAGCTGGTGAAGCGAGCGCAAGGCGATCCCTGTTTCTCTTCCGAGGTCACGAGAGAGCTGTTCGACGACGTATGGCCCGATTCCGTCGTCCCTTCGGTGGGGATTTCCATACCCGATGATCCAGGTGGAAGCGGATTCAGACTTTTCTGCCGGCACGAATCAGTCCCTCTTGAGTTCCGTCACAAGCTGTTGATCCGGGTCAAAGATCTGAACGAGCAGCGGCATCTGACCCAGGGCATGGGTTGAACAGGAGAGACACGGATCGTAGCAGCGAATCGCTCCTTCCACTCGATTCAGAAAACCTTCTCTCACTTCTCCCCGGTGAATGTACTCCTTGGCCACGAGTTCCACAGAGCGGTTCATGGCGATATTGTTGTGGCCTGTGGCGACAATGAGGTTTACCTTGCGAATGGCGCCGTGCTTGTCCACCTGGTAATGGTGGATCAGGGTCCCTCTCGGCGCCTCAATGACGCCCACCCCTTCTTCCCTGGCCGGGTCGGCAGTGATGCGGATTTCTTTTCCGCAGATCCTGGCATCTTTCAAAAGGGTTTGAGCCCGTTCCAGACAATTCAAGAGTTCGATCATGCGGGTGTAGTGGTACATCAGGGTGCCCCCTTCAAGTCCTTCCCGGGCCGGACTTCGGTAGGCCCTCAAGGCTTGATCCGCTTTCGGCGTGCTCATCGCGTCGGCGGCATTCAGCCGACCCAGAGGCCCGACCCGGTAACACCCCTCGGGGTACCCTTGCGGCTTGAAAAAGGGGAATTTCAGGTAAGACCATGGCTCCACGTGCTCGGCAATAAAATCAAGGTAGAGGCTGGGATCAAACTCGGCAAGCACTTTTCGGTCCGGACCCACGACTCTGAACTTCCCTTCATACATGTTCGGGCAGCCCTTCTCATCCACCAATCCTGCGTAGTTGGACGGATACGTGGCGAACCTTCTTACCTCCTCCAGGTTCTTCTCCACCCAGTCCTTGATGAAGTCGAGCCCGATCCGGGCGGTCTCAAACGCTTCCTCGAAACCGGTGAGCAGGCTGTCTCGATCCTCCTTGGCCAGGGGATTCATGACGCCTCCAGGCACGGCAAAAGCGGGATGAATCTTTTTCCCTCCCAGTGCCTTGATGATGTCCTGGCCGAACTTTCGGAGCCGGATCCCTTTCTTGGCCAAATCCGGAAATGCGCCGATCACGCCGACCACATTCCGCTTCGCAGGATCAGAGTCCCAGCCCAGCAAGAGATCCGGACTCGCCAGGTAAAAGAAATGGAGGGCGTGGGACTGGATAAACTGGCCCATATGCTCCAGTTCACGAAGGAGTTTGGCGGTTTCTGGAATCTCTACCCCCAGAATCGCGTCGCACGCCTTGGCAGAGGCCAACTGGTGACTCACAGGACAAATGCCGCAGATGCGCTGGGTGATCACCGGCATTTCTTCAAAGGGTCTTCCCTCACAGAA
>PDVJ01000784.1_pt1 | contig 10801 bp, 7 predicted proteins | sample 1369811 | NCBI WGS metagenome assembly PDVJ01 (sample SAMN07795376, study PRJNA414565) | Alkali sediment metagenome, whole genome shotgun sequencing project. | reverse complement strand
TCGACGTCGATCGCGCCTTTGTCGGTCTCGACCACCGCGACTACCTGGCCGCGCTTGACCGCGTCGCCCGGCGCGACGTGCCACTGCACGACTGTGCCCTCCTCCATGTCCGCCCCGAGGGCGGGCAACCGGAATTCACTGAGCATCGCCCATCGTCCTCCTCACCGCGGCCACGATCCTCGCGGCGTCCGGCAGCGCCGCATCCTCGAGGTGTTTCGGGTACGGGATCGGCACCTCCTCGGTGCACACGCGGCCGATCGGCGCATCGAGGTCGTAGAACCCCTGCTCGACGATGCGCATCGCCACCTCCGCCGAGAGACTGCCCGTGCGCCAGCCCTCGTCCACGATCACGACCCGCCGCGTCCTGCGCACCGAGCCAAGTATGGCCGCGTCGTCGAGCGGACGCAGCGAACGCAGGTCGACGATCTCCGCGTCGATGCCGCTGGTGGCCAGTTCCTCCGCGGCCGTCACGCAGCGCCAGAGGCTGGCGCCGTAGGTGACCAGCGTGACGTCACGACCCGGCCGGTGCACACGCGCGTGCGACAGGTCCACGGACGCGGCTGCGTCGGTGAGCTCGCCCTCCATGTTGTACAGCGAGATCGGCTCGAAGATGATCACCGGATCCGGGGACTCGAGCGCGGGTCGCAACATGCCACGCGCGTCGTCGATCGTGGCGGGCTCGACCACTCGGAGCCCCGGCACGTGCGCGTACCAGGCTTCGAAGCTGTGCGAGTGCTGTGCGGCGAGCTGGCGACCTGCCCCCGTCGCCATCCGGATCACGACCGGCACCGGGAACTGACCGCCCGACATGTGGCAGAGGGTCGCCGCGTTGTTGACGATCTGGTCGATCGCAAGCAGGCTGAAGTTGACCGTCATGATCTCGACGATCGGTCGCATGCCCGCCATCGCCGCGCCGATGCCGGCGCCGACGAAAGCCGATTCCGACAACGGCGTGTCGCGGATCCGTTCCTCGCCGAACTCGTCGAGCAGCCCCTTGCTGACGGCAAAGCAGCCGCCGTATCGGCCGACGTCCTCGCCCATCAGGAACACGCGCGGATCCCGTGCGAGCGCCTCGCGGATCCCCTGCTTCACCGCTTCCCGATAGGTGATGCGCGATCCAGGGCCCGGGGTCATGGCGCCGCCACCTCCGCGTACACGTGCCGCGCCAGGTCCTCGACGGGCTCCCAGTCCGACTTCTCGGCGAAATCGACCGCAGCCTGGACCTCGACGTCGGCCTCCTTCTCGATGCGCTGGAAGTCTTCCTCGCTCATGAGCCCGGCGGCCTTGAGCCGCGTGGTGAGCGAGATGACCGGCCCGTGCCTGCGCCACTCCTCGACTTCCGCCTTGTCCCGATACAGTTGTGCATCGAACATCGAGTGCGCGCGGAACCGGTAGGTGCGGAACTCGAGCAGCGTCGGACCGTTGCCGGCCCTTGCGAATGCCGCTGCGTCACGCACGGCTGCCTCGACAGCGAAGACATCCATCCCGTCCACGACGGCCGCACGCACACCGTACGCGGTGGCCTTGGCCTGGATGTCGGTCTGCGACTCGGAGCGTGCGAGCGCCGTGCCCATCGCGTAGAGATTGTTCTCGCAGAGGAACAGCACCGGGAGCCTCCACAGCGCGGCGAGGTTCATCGACTCGTGGAACTCGCCCTCCGCCGCGGCGCCTTCGCCGAAGAAGCAGGCCGCGAGTCCCCGCCGGACGCGCATCTTCTCCGCGAGCGCAAACCCCACCGCGAGCGGCAACCCGCCGCCGACGATCGCGTTGCCGCCGTAGAAGCGTGTCGCCGCGTCGAAGATGTGCATCGAGCCGCCGCGCCCGCCACTGCAGCCGGCACGCCTGCCATACAGCTCGGCCATCAGCGGACCCAGCTCGATGCCGCGCGCGATCGCGTGCCCGTGCTCACGGTAGGTCGAGACGATCGAGTCGCCGGTGCCGAGCACCTGCATCACGCCGACCGCGACGGCTTCCTCGCCGTCGTAGAGGTGCAGGAATCCCCGGATCCTGCCCGCCCCGTAGAGCTCGGCACACCGCGCCTCGAACTGGCGGATGCGCAGCATCTCGCGCAGCAGGTGCAGGCCGCGTTCCCGCGTGATTCCGGCCGGCAGCTCGCTCATGGCGTGCCCTCCAGCGTGGAAAGGTCGCCCTCGGGCAGGCCGAGCTCCCGGGCTCGCAGTAGCCTGCGCATGATCTTGCCGCTGCGGGTGCGCGGCAGCTGCTCGCTGAACGCGATCTCGCGCGGCGCCACGGCGACTCCGAGCAGCCGGCGTGCGTGCGCGAGAATGTCCCTTTTCAACGCGTCGCCCGGGACCTGCCCTGCCTTGAGCTCGACGAATGCCTTCACCACAGAGCCTGCGACCGTGTCCGGCACGCCGATGACGCCGGCCTGCGAGACTGCGGGGTGCGTCATCAGCACGCTCTCGACCTCGAACGGGCTGATCAGGTGCCCGGCCGCCTTGATCACGTCGTCGGCACGCCCGACGAACCAGAAGTACCCGTCGGCATCGCGCTTCGCCAGGTCGCCCGAGAGGTACCAGCCGTCACGGAAGCACTTTCGGTAGCGTTCGTCGTCGTTGAGGTAGCCGCGAAACATCGAAGGCCAGCCCGGCCGGAGCGCGAGTTCGCCCACGCCGCCGGACTCGCTTACGACGTCAACGCCTCCGTCGCCGCGCAGCCGCACGATGCCGGCCTCGATACCGGGCACGGGCCGTCCCATCGAACCGGGCCGGATCTCCATGCAGGGGTAGTTCGCAATCATGATCGCGCCGGTCTCTGTCTGCCACCACGTGTCGTGGAACGGCAGGCCGAAGGCCTCGATGCCCCACACGACCGCTTCAGGATTCAGCGGCTCGCCCACGCTCGCGATGTGCCGCAACGCCGGGTAGCTGCGTGCCTGCGCGAGGCCGACCCCGGCCTTCATCAGCATTCGGATGGCGGTCGGCGCCGTGTACCAGACCGTCACCCGCTCGGTGTCCAGGAGTTCGTACCACCGCGGCGCGTCGAACTCCTCGTGGTCCACGATCATGCTGGCGCCGCACGCGAGTGGCGCGATGACCCCGTACGAGATACCGGTGACCCACCCGGGGTCGGCGGTGCACCAGTAGACGTCGTCGCGCTGCAGGTCGAGCACCCAACGCGCGGTCGCGACATGCGCCGTGACCGCGGCATGCGCGTGCAGCACGCCCTTTGGCATGCCCGTCGTGCCGCTGGTGAAATGCAGCAGCGCGTAGTCCTCCGGCGAAGTGCGCACGACGCCGAAATCCGACGCTGCAGCACGCATTGCCTCGTCGAAGTCCTGCGTACCGTCCGGCAGGTCGCCAGCGCCGGGCGTGCGCACGACAAGCACGTGCTTGAGGCCGGGTAGCTCCTGACGGATCACTGCGACCTTCCGGCGATACAGCAGGTCGGTCGTGACCAGCACGCGCACGGAACCCAGTTGCAGCCGCGCCTTGACCGGCTCCGGCCCGAACGCGGAGAACAGCGGACAATAGACCGCCCCGGCTGTCAGGGTGCCGAGGACGGTCGCATACAGCGCGGGGACGCGCCCAATCAGTGTCGCCACCCGCTCGCCACGCTGTACGCCGAGACGTACAAGCACGTTCGAAAAGCGATGCGACGCCTGGGAGAGATCCCGGTAGGTCAGGTCTGACGGCGGGGCGCCCTGCGCCAGCAACCGGATGGCCAGCCGGTCACCCGCCGGCCCCTGCGCGTAGCGGTGGACTGCCTCGTGCGCGATGTTGAGCGCACCGCCTGGAAGGCCGTCGAGCAGTTCGCCCGCCTGCTCCCATGCGAAGCCGCGGCGGGCTTCTTCGTAGTCCGCCAGGCACGGCTCGCGACGCATTGCGTCGCGAGGCTTGGCGATGGGCGACCATTCCATGCGGCCACCTGGTTCGATGCGGTTCCCGATACCTGCAGGGCCACTCTAGGGGACATGGGCCGCCGGTTCATGGGGGCTTTCCGCGAGGCTGCCGGTGGGAGACGATACTTCCATGGCCATCCCCGCCCCCGGCAGCACCGAAGAGCTCGCCGCCTACGCGCGCCTGCAGGCGCGGCTGCCCGGCCTGTTCCGTCGCGTCTTCGCCGACCCGCTCGAACCACGCACCGTCGTGATCGTGCCGGGCCTGACCATGGACCAGGACGTGCTGGCCAAGGTGCTGGGCGGGCTGCACTACGAAGAGCGCCAGCTCGCGATGCTGATGCTGCTCAGGCTGCCGAACACGCGCGTCGTTTTCGTCAGCAGCACGCCCATCGAACCTGCGATCGTCGACTATTACCTCGGGCTGCTCCCCGGGATCAGTCGCGACGACGCCCGGCGGCGGCTGGTGCTGCTGTCGGCCAGCGATGCGTCGCCGGCGACGCTGACGCACAAGATCCTCGAGCGGCCGCGGCTGCTCGAGCGCATCCGCGATGCAACGGGCGACCTGGCGACGGCGCATCTTTCGTGCTTCAACGTCACAACCCTCGAGCGCACGCTGGCCGTGCGGCTCGGCATCCCGCTCTACGGCTGCGACCCGTCGCTGCTGTACCTGGGCGGCAAGAGCGGGAGCCGCGCGGCGTTTCGTGAAGCGGGCATCGCATTGCCGGACGGACACGAAGACCTGCGGAGCGTCGAACAGGTCGTCGATGCGCTCGCTGACCTCAGGAAGCGCAACCCGTCTCTGCCGCGTGCCGCGCTGAAACTGAACGAGGGTTTCTCCGGCGAGGGCAACGCGGTGTTCTCCTACGCGGGCTGCGTCGCCGGCGACGAGCGCCGCTGGACCGAACGACACCTGCCGCTCAACGTCGCCTTCGAGGCGCGTGACATGCGCTGGGAACCCTTTGCGGCGAAGATCGCCGAGGCGGGCGGTATCGTCGAGGAGTGGATCGCCGGCGAAGAAGTGCGATCGCCGTCCGTGCAGCTGCGTATCACGCCGCTCGGCGACCTCGAGATCATCTCGACACATGACCAGATCCTCGGCGGGCCGTCCGGCCAGGTCTTCCAGGCTTGCACGTTTCCGGCCGATCCGGCCTACGCGCAGCAGATCCAGTCACGTGCACTCGGAGTCGGCGAGGTGCTGAAGTCCAGGGGTGTGCTCGGTCGCTTCGGGGTCGACTTCGTGTCGGTACCGGTCGAAAACGGCTGGCAGCATTACGCCATCGAGATCAACCTGCGCAAGGGCGGCACGACGCACACGTTCCAGATGCTGCAGTTCCTGACGCAGGGTCGCTACGACTCCGGGCGCGCCGAGTTCGTCACGCCGCAAGGCGAGTCGCGGAGCTACTACGCGACCGACAATGTCGTGAATCCGCTGTACCGGCGGCTGACCCCGGACGACCTTGTCGAGGTGACCGACCGTCACGACCTGCACTTCGACGCAGCCCGCCAGCGCGGCGTGGTGTTCAACCTGATCGGCGCACTGTCGGAATTCGGCAAGATCGGCATCGTCGCCATCGACGAGGATCGCGCACGCGCGCAGGCGCTGTTTCGTGACACCGTGAGGGTGCTGGACGAGGAAGCCGCGCGGGACTGAGCCGCCGGTTGACACCCGGTCGCGTTCGAATCCAGGTCGACGGCGAGGTCTCCGCCCGACGCGGTGCCAGCCTAACGACGTCCCTTGCGCGCCGAGGACTTCAACCTGGCCTTCGCCTTGCGGCTGGTCTTCGGCCTGCCAGCAGCTTTCGGCCTGGCCCTCGTCGCGGCCCTTGCCCTGGTCTTCGGCTGGGCCTTCGCCCTGGCCTTCTGCCGGGCCTTCACTTCCGCCTTTGCCTTCGCGACGGGCTTTGCAGCAGGCTTCGGCCGCCTGCCCTTCATGCACCTCGCAATCGCCGACCCGAGTTCCGCCGGCGAACGCACGGTCGTGACCCGGGCGGCTTCGAGCGCCGCGAACTTGTCGGCGGCCGTGCCCTTGCCGCCCGAGATGACGGCACCGGCATGACCCATGCGTTTGCCCGGCGGGGCCGTGACGCCGGCGATGTAGGCGACGACGGGCTTCGATACGTTGTCGCGGATGAACTCGGCGCCGGCCTCCTCGTCGCTGCCGCCGATCTCGCCGACCATGATGATGCCTTCGGTCTGCGGATCCTTCTCGAACAGCTCGAGCACGTCGATGAAGTTCATGCCGCGTACCGGATCGCCGCCGATGCCGACGCAGGTGCTCTGCCCGAGGCCGTTGTTGGTGGTCTGGAACACTGCCTCGTACGTGAGCGTGCCCGAGCGCGAGACGATACCGACCTTGCCCCTCTTGTGGATGAAGCCCGGCATGATGCCGATCTTGCACTCGCCCGGCGTGATGACGCCCGGACAGTTCGGCCCGACCAGGCGCGACCCCGAGTCGCGCAGAGCCGCCTTGACCTTCACCATGTCGTTGACCGGGATCCCCTCGGTGATGCACACGATGAGCTCGACGCCCGCGTCCGCCGCCTCGATGATCGCGTCGGCCGCGAAGGCGGCGGGCACGTAGATCATCGTGGCGTTCGCCTCGGTCTTCGCGATCGCGTCGCGCACCGTATCGAACACCGGCAGCCCGAGGTGCTTTTCCCCACCGCGGCCCGGCGTGACGCCACCGACCAGCTTCGTGCCGTACTCGAGGCATTGCTCGGAATGGAAGGTGCCCTGCTTGCCGGTGAAGCCCTGGCAGATGACTCGCGTCGTCTTGTTGATCAGGATGGACATGGTTATTTCCTCGCGGCTGCCACGACTTTCTTCGCCGCATCCGTGAGGTCGGCGGCCGCGATCAGTGCGAGTCCGCTCTCGGACAGCAGCCTGCGGCCGAGCGGCGCGTTGGTACCCTCGATGCGCACCACGACCGGCAGGTGCAGGCCGAGGTCCCGTGCCGCGCCGATTACGCCTTCAGCGATCATGTCGCAGCGGACGATGCCGCCGAAAATGTTGACCAGGATCGCCTTCACCTTCGGGTTCTGCAGGATGAGCTTGAACGCGGTCGTGACCCGCTCGCGCGTTGCGCCGCCGCCGACGTCGAGGAAATTGGCGGGCGAGCCGCCGTGCAGCTTGATCAGGTCCATCGTCGCCATCGCGAGGCCGGCGCCGTTCACCATGCAGGCGATGTCGCCGTCGAGCGAGACGTAGTTCAGGTCGGCTTCGCCTGCGATGCGCTCCATCTCGTCTTCCTGCGACGTATCGCGCCAGGCGACGAGGTCCTTCTGCCGGAACAGGGCGTTGTCCTCGATGCCGATCTTGCCGTCGAGCGCGAGCACGTGACCGTCGCCGGTGACGATCAGCGGATTGACCTCCACGAGGCTCGCGTCGCACTCGAGGTAGAGCCTGTAGAGCCCGCGCGCGATCGTCTCGAACTCGGCGACCTGCGGGCCCTTGAGCCCGAGGCCGAACGCGAGCGTGCGGCAATGCGAGCCCTGCAGCCCGGCGGCCGGGTGGATCTCGACACGGATGATCTTTTCCGGCGTCTTCGCCGCGACTTCCTCGATGTCCATGCCACCGGCTGCGGAGGCGACGAACGCGATGCGTCCGCTGTCACGATTGAGCAGCAGACTCAGGTTCTGCTTGGTCGTGAGCCGCTTGCCGAGCATGCCTGCCGCAGCGGCCGTGACGTCGCCGACGGTCTTTACGACCTTGACGCCGCCGGCCTTGCCGCGGCCACCCGCGTGGACCTGCGCCTTGACCACCCAGACGCCGCCGCCGAGGCGCCGCGCCGCATCCGCGGCCTCATCCGGTGTCGAAGCGACGAAGCCGGTCGGGACCGGGATGCCGTAGCGGGCGAAGAGTTGCTTGGACTGGTATTCGTGCAGGTTCATGCGTCGCCTGGCCGGGCCTGGGGTAGGAGGCCCGGTAGTCTAAGCCCTGGCCCGCCCCGCGGGCACCCCTTCCCCGCCATCGCGGAAGGGGAGCAGGCCCGGGTCTGCTACATTTGGTGTCGATGGCTTCAATCCTGCGCTCGACCCGGCGGCCGGAGCCCGCGACCGTGGCTGAGTTCCCCTGGCGGGTACTCGGCCTGATGAACGTTTTCCGGCTGACGGCACCGATGGTATTGCTGCTGGTGTTTTTTTTCGACGCACCCAGGCGGAGCGTCGGCGCGCTCAATCCTGGACTTTTCATCGGCATCTGCGCCGCCTACTTCGCGTTCGGCCTGGTCTCGATCCAGGCGATCCGCAGCCGATGGCCTTCCATGCAGTGGCTCGCCCTGTTCCAGGTAAGCGCCGACACGCTGGCGATCACGACGCTGATCCACGCGAGCGGCGGCGTCGCGAGCGGCCTCGGCACACTGCTGATCCTGCCCGCGGGCGCCACGGCGACGATCGTCGCGCCACGCACCGCGCTGCTGGTCACGTCGCTCATCGCGATCGCTCTGCTCTTGCAGACCACGGTGGCCGGCCTCGCCGGGTTCGGCCAGGGAGCGGACTTCCTGATCGCGGGGCTCACCGGAGCGAGCCTGTTCGCGATCACGCTGGTCGCGATGCCACTCGCCAACCGGCTGCGCGAGAGCGAGGCGCTCGTACAGCAGCGCGACATCGACCTCGCCAACCTGAACGAGCTGAATGAGTTCATCGTGCAGCACCTGCGCGAGAGCATTCTCGTCGTCGACACCGAGGACCGGGTGCGGCTCATCAACGCGACGGCCGCACGGCTGCTGATGGGCGGCCCGGTGGCAGCCGGATCGTTGCTCGGCGAGGTGTCGCCGCGGCTCCTCTACCTGCTCGAGACCTGGCGGCGCCAGGAGTCGGACCGCCGCGACTCCACCGGCGAAGTGGTTTCCGCCGACGGCGGTACCGTGATCAGGCCGCATTTCGTGTCGCTGTCCGAAACCGGGCCCGGACCGGTGCTGGTGTTCCTGGAGGACACGAGCGCGGTGGCGGAGCGCGTCCAGCAATCGAAGCTCGCCTCGCTCGGGCGGCTGAGCGCGAGCATCGCGCACGAGATCAGGAATCCCGTGGGCGCGATGAGTCACGCGGGCCAGCTGCTGCGCGAATCGCCGAGCCTGGGCGCGGACGACCGCCACCTGACCGACATCATCGAGAAGAATGCGATCCGGGTGAGCCAGATCATCGAGAACGTGCTGCAACTCTCGCGGCGCGAGACTACGCGCCAGGAGCGCATCCAGCTGCCGGGCTGGATCGAGTCTTTCCTGCAGGAGTTCGTGGCCACGGTGCAGGCCGACCCCGCTTCGTTCCGCCTGCAGGCGGACGGCGGTGCGATCGCGGTGCAGTTCGACCCGACCCACCTGCACCAGGTGGTGTGGAACCTGTGCGACAACGCGTTGAAGCATGCGACGGCCTCCGGCCCGGAGGCGATCGTGCTGCGCACCGGCCGGATCGCCTCGACCGGGCGACCCTTCCTCGAGGTCGCGGATCGCGGCGTCGGCATCGATCCGGTCAATGCCGAGCGCATCTTCGAACCGTTCTTCACCGACAAGGCCGGCGGCACGGGCCTCGGCCTTTTCATCTCGCGCGAGCTCTGCCAGACGAACGGCGCGCTGCTCGCCTACGAGACGCGGGTCGGCGGCGGCAGTGTGTTCCGGATCATCTTCGCCGATCCGCAGCGGTGGGAGTGACGCCTGACGCGCTCTTCGGCGCGCTATACTCCTCGAACCCACCGAGCACTGCCCGCCGCGTCCTGCCACCCTCGCAACCGATGCACACCCGCCGAGCCCTGGTCGTCGACGACGAATCCGATATCCGCGAGCTGCTGGCCATTACGCTGGGCCGGATGGACCTCGCGGTCGACACCGCCGGCGACTATTCCTCGGCGGTCAAGCGGCTGTCCCGCGGACGCTACGACCTCGTGCTGACCGACATGCGCCTGCCGGACCGCGACGGGCTCGACCTCGTCGAGTGGATACAGGCTCACCGGCCCGGCGTGCCGGTGGCGGTGATCACGGCTCACGGCAACGTCGAGGCTGCCGTGCGTGCGCTCAAGCTCGGCGCGTTCGATTTCCTCTCGAAGCCCCTCGACCTCGCCGCGCTGCGCAGGCTGATCACCGCGACGCTCAAGCTCGGCGAGGACCTCGAGGAAACCAGCCGGCGCGCGACGCTGACGCTGCTTGGCATGTCGAAGCCGATGCAACAACTGCGGGAGATGATCAGCAAGGTCGCGCGATCGCAGGCGCCGGTGCACATCTCGGGCGATTCGGGCACCGGCAAGGAGCTGGTCGCGCGGCTGATCCACGACTCCGGGGCGCGGCGTGACGGACCGTTCGTGCCGGTCAACTGCGGTGCGATTCCATCCGAGCTCATGGAAAGCGAGCTTTTCGGACACAAGAAAGGCAGCTTCACGGGCGCCGTGGCCGACAAGGAAGGCCTGATCCGCAGCGCCGAGGGCGGCACCCTGTTCCTCGACGAGGTGGCCGACCTGCCGCTCCACATGCAGGTCAAGCTGCTGCGCGTGATCCAGGAGAAGGCGGTGCGCCCGGTCGGCGAGACTCGCGAGGTCCTCTACTACCGCATCAACGTGATCGAGCTGCACGTCCCCGCGCTGCGCGACCGCATCGACGACGTGCCGCTACTGGTGGACATGCTGCTCGACCGGGTGTCCAGGCAGATCGGCGTCCCGCGGCCGCAGGTCGGCGACGACGCGATGGACAAGCTGCTGACCTACGCCTACCCGGGCAACGTGCGCGAACTCGAGAACATCCTCGAGCGCGCCGTGACGCTCTGCGCGGACGGAAGAGTCCAGCCGGAGGACATCGTCCTCAAGAAGGGCCCGGGACTCGACCTCGCGGCCGCTGCGGACGACGCGGCGACGGACGGACTTGAAGGGCAACTCGAGCATATCGAACGAGAGGCCATCGTGAAGGCGCTGGAGCAGACTCGTTACAACAAGACCAGGGCGGCGGAGTTGCTGGGGATG
>PDVJ01000781.1_pt1 | contig 10816 bp, 9 predicted proteins | sample 1369811 | NCBI WGS metagenome assembly PDVJ01 (sample SAMN07795376, study PRJNA414565) | Alkali sediment metagenome, whole genome shotgun sequencing project. | reverse complement strand
AGCGCGTCCCCTTAACGAGAAGGAGCGTGTTGCCGATCACGCTCAGGCTGCTGAGAAGCATAGCAGACACAGCAATGAGAGGATTCAGCAGCCCACTCATAGCAATTGGAACAGCAATGAAGTTGTAGAGACCGGAGAAAAAGAGGTTCTGGCGAATCTTTTTGTTCACTCTTGTTGCAAGCTTCAGGAAATCCAGAATCTGCTCGGGATCTCCACGCATCAGGGTAATGCCGCCAGCCTCCTTGCCAAGATCATTCCCTGAGGTGATGCCGATGCCAAGATCCGCCTGGGCCAGGGCAGGGGCATCATTGATCCCATCGCCCACCATAGCCACATGGCGTCTTTCACTTTGAAGTTTTTTGAGGAATGCCACCTTGTCCTGTGGCAACCGCCCTCCAAAGCATTCTTCAATGCCCACCTTTCGGCCAACCGCCTTAGTCGCATTCTCACCGTCTCCTGATATCAGATGAACCTGATAACCGATCGCTTTCAATTCCTTGATAACGGTGTAAGAGTTTTTTTTGATCTCGTCCCCGAAAACAAACACCGCACTCAGGTTCCCTGCCGTGCTCATGTAGACGTGGGAGTAACCTGAGCCGAGATCCAAGGAATCTTCACCTTTGGCATAGATGAACGCGGCGATTTCATCCTTGAGAAAGTCTCTTGAGCCGACCTTCACCTCCTGATCATCCACATAACCCGCAATCCCGTTGTCGAAAATCTTGACACCGGTTGTTTCGCGAAACTCTAAGCCGGCTTGTCTTGCCCGTTTTGTCAGTTCTAGAGCGATGTAATGATCTGACTCCTTCTCCAGAGATGCTGCCTGGGCAAGCACCTGCTCCTCGGTGATCGGACCTGCAGGAAAGATACGCTGCAATGTCCACTGTCCCCGGGTGAGGGTTCCGGTCTTGTCAAACACCAAAGCATTCAATGTCTGTGCTTGTTCGAAAGAAGAAAACTCACGGACAATAATTCCTTTTTTCCCTGCCAATGAGATGCCTGCAACGCGAGCCAGGGGAATGGCAATGCCCAGTGTGCATGGGCAGGATATGACGAGAACGGTGAGGCTACGGAGGATAGCGGCTTCCACAGATATCCCCATCATGAGGCAGATAAAGCCTGTCCCTAAGGCTAAAGCGACGACCACAGGAACAAACCAGCGCATGATCCGGTCGGTTTTCCCCTGAAAAGGCCGTTCGTCTTTGAGAGCTTTCTCCAGAATCCCGAGCATCTGCCCCAGGGTCGACTCGGCTCCAACCTTTTCAGCTCTCACCTTAAGAAGCCCCTGAATCACACGGACCCCGCTCCGAAGGTCATCGCCCGCACTTTTGGTGATAGGAAGCGCCTCGCCGGTGAGAGAGGATTCATCAACGCTTGCCTTTCCTTCCAGGATGCTTCCGTCTGCCGGGACAATCTCGCCCGCATCCAACTGGAACAGATCTCCTTTTCCCAGTTGTTCTGCAGAAACGTACCGCCCCTGGTCTTGCCCCGGCGCAACAATTCTGACCTTGGAAGGGCGAAGTGAAAAAAGGGACTCCAAACCCTCCTGAACCTGGGCCTTGGCCCTGGACTCGAGTAACTTTCCAAGAGTCACAAGGACAATAAGCATGGAGGCTGTGTCATAGTAGAGGTGAATGCTCCCTAAGAGCAACTGGTAGGTGCTGTAGAGGTACGCGCTGAAAGCGCCGATCGTGATGAGGGTCTCCATGCCGAAAGCTGCGGAGGTGACTCCAGCCCAGGCTCTCTGGTAAATCCTTCTGCCTCCATAAAAGAGGACAATGCTTGCCATGACGAAAAGTGGCCATGACAGATTGTGGATGGTGTCATGAGAAAATGCTGTGAAGAAGCCTGCGTAGAGACCGAAAGAAAACATCATCACATTCATGGTGAGAAAGGCGGATATGGCGAACCGAAGGATCTCTCTCTTTCTATCTTTGGCTTCTTCGGATCCTTCGGGCGGAAAAGCATTATAGCCCAAGCCTTCGATGGAGGAGATGATCTGCGAAGGGGAAATGATGACCGGGTCGTAGTCACATCTCATCCGATCCGAGGAAAAGCTGCAGTGCACATTGGAAATCCCTGTTTTTTTCTTCAGGGACTCTTCGATGACCCAGGCGCAAGCAGGGCACCACATCCCCTTTAATTTCAAACTCAGGCGAATGGTTCTTTCCCCCTTGATGTCCGAAGCGTCATCATGAACGGATGCAGGGCGGTCTTCGGTAAGCGCCAGGTCAGCTTCTGATTTAGGAATGATGCCCAGTTCCTGGCACTTTTTGAAAAGCTCAGAGTCTTTGAAAGAAGCAGGATCGCCTGACCCATGCTTCTCCGCAAGCATCTGGAACACCTGTTTGCAGCCTTTGCAGCAGAAGTAGTAGGTTTTGTCGGCTGAGGAGACGGTGAATGTTCGATGGCGAAGAGGGAGGCCACAAAGGTCACAGAGCTGTGCGGAGGATTTCATTTATTTGCGGGTGCCAAGGGATTTGACATAAGCGATGATGCGCCACCGGTCCAGGGGATCGATGGTGGTTGCAAGGGGAGGCTGCCGGCCGTCAGGAATACCATAGCTGATCTCTTTGAAAAATGTGCCTTCTGAAAGGGACTGGACCTTGGGGCTTCTCAAGTCCGTGGGCAGGGGATGGAAACTCTGACCTACGGTGGCGTTGCCGTCATGGTTCTTTCCATGACACTGAGCGCAAAACTTGGAGTAGAGTACCTTGCCAAATTGGATTTGTGCCTGGTCAGGCATGGCGATAGGAGATTTCAAGAGTTCAGCTGGCGTTGCCTTGAAGACTTCTTCCCCACCTTGCTGAGGAACCGTTCCCTTTGGCATCGAGAGAGGCAGTTCCTCGTGAGGCCTCACGGCAGGGGTCTCCCACATGCGGCCGTAACGGAAATTCTCGTCATAGTAGATCAGCGCCTCGTAGGCCAAGAGGACTACGATCCCGAGTGCGATGAGAAATATCAGGTACTTCTTCACCTATTCCCCTTTCTGACCTTTCACATGCTGCGGATGAGGAAGCGGCTCATAGATGGCATATGGGGATTCACCTGGAACATCCTTGACCGGCCGGTAATCCCAGGTCGGCTGACCCAGGTCCCCCACAACAAAGAAAGCAAAAAGCCCTTTCACAAGGATAATGGCTAAAAGAAGAAAGATCACCACCCAGGTGGCAAATGATGACTCTTTTGGGGCGCTGTGTTCCAATTTTCTATCCCTTCTGCTCTGTGCCTTTGGCCCTCTGTGCCTTTGTGCCTGTCTTCATCTGCATCAAATCTTCACTCCCCACAACCCGATGACCAGAATGTAAAAAAACGCCCACACCACGGTTCCTGCAATGATGAGGATCAAGGAAAGAGGGAAGGGCGCTTGCCTGTCCTCGATGTCCTCAGGGAAAGTGTAATAGGAGCGCTTCATTCTCTCTTCAGAACGAGAAGTGCGGAAGTGAACGTATCCCAGCGCTGTCCCCACGATAAGAATCGCGAGAACAGCAGGGAAGAAGTAGAGAATGATGTCCTGAAGATTCAGTAGATCAAAAAATCTCATACCCTTCGCTCCCCGATGCCGGCCATTGGACGCAAGCAAGCAGGATCAGTGGGTCATTGGTATCTTTTCTCTCGTTCCAAGGGCTCCCCTGTTCCAGGGGCCACGCCTGTAGGAGGGACCTCCTGGTCCCGATCTGATCGCAACCGGGAGGTTGCTCCTACATAAAAGAAACCAATTCCCCATCAAGAACCTCTGCGCATGGCGCAGAGAAGTCACAGAGTAGAATTCTAATCATCCCTGAGTTCCGGAAAGAATCGCGAATAGGAGCACCGCACCTGTGGCGAGGAGGCCGAGCGTGACCAGAAGGCAGAGGGCATAGGCCTCGTACCGGCCGGTCCTCGAAATCTTCACGGTGCGTGATTCTTCCCCTTGTTCCAGTGGAAGGAACCTGGCCCTTTCCTGATCCCTGAACTGGCCGCTCCCAAGAGCCCAGAACAAGACCAGGAGACTGATCCCGAAACCCACCAAGGGGGAGGAACTATTGTTTGGCTTTGGCGTGCCATCCGCTTTGCGGCTTGAGCCTCAATTCTCATAAGACGCGGGGATGCCGGATTGCTTTTCCCCTGCATCGCTTTGGTCAATGTAATAAACCGCCACATAGTTCCCCACGTCCCAGATTTTCTCAGATTCCAGCTCTCTCTTGAAATAGGGCATGGCTGTGCCGGTAATGCCGTTCATGATTTGATAATAGAGAATTCCGCCGGAAATTCCCCTGCCTTTGAGAATGGTGAAGTTCAAGGGCGGGGGATAGATGTAAGGCTGAGCAGGTCCCATGCCGTCGCCGATAGGGCCGTGACATCCAAGACAGTTGTTCTGATAGATGACATGTGCTCTTGCCAGACCCACGACCGTCGTGGGATAAGGATTCGTGATGTTGCGCCACCCTTCGGGAACATTGGAGTGGAGCCATTTCACGTTTTCCTCAGGTCCGGCTTCATAAGCTTGGATCGCTTTCTCCTTCCACGTTCTCTGCCTCTCTATGCGCCGATCTGCGTTCTTGAGCCCAAGGCTTTGAACATAGACCGTCAGTGCTGAAATCTTGTCCCGGCCAAGATAAGCAAAGGGCGGCATGATGGAACTGGGTCTTGTGTACCTGGGATTAGTGAAGTGGGCGAGGTGCCAATCATCCGGGTGTTCACCCCCTTCCTGGGAGAGATCAGGCCCAGTTCTCGCGGATCCGAGCAAGATAGGCCTGTCGGCCACATAGTCACCCGTCTGGGCAATTCTTTCTGCGCCGAGATCCCAGTCAATGGACCGGATGGATTGGCTGTGGCAGTAAACACAGCCGTTGGCCATATAGAGTTTCCTGCCCGCGGCTTCTGCGATGGATCGTTCTCGAAAAATCTCAGAGCCCTTCTCCACGTAAGTGAAGTAAGGTAAGAGCACGACCACAAAGACAATGGCCGCAAAGATGAGGAGAATGCCAACGACCAGGTTGGCAGGGGTCATTTTCATGGCGTCCCTCCCGGCCTTGGAAGAAGGCTCCTCACGATATTGTAGAGGCCGATGAGTGCGCTGCCGAAGAGGATGACCCCAAGGGAGGCACGGATCACATAGTAGACGTGAATCTCCGGGAGGACCCTGTAAACGGTCTCGCCGTTGAGCCAGGCATTGCCCTGGATCAAGCCCACGATGGTGAGCACGATCGTAAACCCTGTTGCGCCGATCAAGATGAGCCAATATTGAAAATCAGCGAGGAACTTGCTGTAAAGGGGTCTTCCGGTCAGTCTCGGCAAAACGTAGTAAAGTCCTCCGAGAGCAATCATGCCCGAGAAGGCCAGGACCCCGATGTGCGCATGGCCGACCACCCAGTTATTGAAGTGGGTCACCCGCTGAACCATAGGCAAAGCCATCATGGAGCCCTGGATGCTCACAAAGAAATACATGATGGTTCCCGTGAAAATGAACTTGGCGCCCACATCGGCATGGATTTCTCCCAATTTTCCCTTGGCCGTGTACCAGATGTTGATGAGAAAGACCATCACCGGGATGACCATAGCCAAGCTGTCCACAATGGCAATCACTTTGAGCCATGTGGGAACCGGCACCTGAAGCAGGTGATGGGTTCCAATGTGGGTATAGACGACGATGAGCGACCAGAACCCCAGAAGAGACAGGGAATGGCTGTAAAGAGGGCTCCGGCAAGCTTTCGGGATGACGTAATAGGTGACTCCGATGGCAAGAGGCGTGAGAAGAAGGCCGAAGATGTTGTGTCCGTAAAACCAGAGGAGAATCGCATCCGGGATACCGAGGAGAGCGCCTGTGTCCGGCTTCCAGATGACGTTACCCAGGCAATAGGTCACAGAAGTTAGAATCACAGCAGCGCACACATACCACACGGAAACATAGAGAACAGGCTCCTTCCTGTTCTTCACGGTCATCACCATGTTGATGGAGAGGAGCACAAAACAGATGATGACGAGAATATCCAGCGGCCAGATGAGTTCCGCATACTCTCTGGCCTGGGTCATTCCTGAGGCAAGAGTGACGAAGGCTCCGACCAGAGTGATGTTCCACAAGGCGACGGTAAACAGCCCGAGAGTGTCACTGTATAGCTCTGTCCTAAGGACCCGTGGAACAAAATAGAAGACCGTTGACAGCAAGCCCGGGGTCACAAACCCGAAGAGCACGAGATTGACGTGAATGGGCCTGATCCTTCCGAACTGGAGCCAGCCAATGCCGCCCAGGAAATCCGGAGCAATGAGCTTCGTGGCGCCCAGCAGTCCCATGAAGGTGGCGACCATGAACCAGAAGGCTGAGGTGAGACAAAACCCCTTGGCGGTCAGATCATGTTGCCTGGATGGAATCGGTTCCGCGATCAAACTTCAATACTCCGTAGAAGTTCGTTTCCTTGTCATTCCCGCGAAAGCGGGAATCCAGTGTTTTAAGGTTTTTCTGGACTCCCGCCTGCGCGGGAGTGACGGTTCAGCCGACTTTGGCAGCGGCCCTTTAATTGTGGCACGCGAGCCAGCAGTCTAAATTCGCCTTCTTTTCTTTGTGGCACGTGATGCAAAAACCCATTTTGAACTCAACCCCTTTGAGACGGTCAATCGTTTCCACCTTCCCATGACACTGTTCGCACACGATCTCCTTCTTGATGTGTCTCTCGTGGTTGAAAAAGACGTGCTCCGGGAGATAGTTGACCTTCACCCAGGGCGTTGACGTCTTGGTATCGAAGTACCTGTGCTCCTTCTTGATCTCCGGGTGATTGGCAATGATGTGCTTGTGACAGTAAAGGCATTTTTCCACCGCCGGTATGCCTGGATAGGTGGAGCGGGCCACATAGGGGTGGCAGAACTCGCACTGGATCTCTTTCACTCCTGCGTGGACCCGGTGGCTGAAAGGGATCGGCTGCTCAGGGCCCAGGTCTTTTAAGGGCATGAGGTAAAAAAGGTAAAGGCCGGCCATGACGATCCCCAAGCACCACAAGATCATCAGGATGGGCCCCTTGTTTCGCAACAAAGCCTCCACTGCGACTCTTATCGCACCTCCTCCTGTTTGAGGGGGACCAGTTCAGGAAAAAGCCCGAGCCCGAACCGCACTGACATGGCCATAAGCCCCAAGAAGCCCAGGGTGATCAACACATCGGCGACGCTCACGGGGATGGAACCTGCCTTGGGGTTCAAAGCCGGACCCAGAAGCAGGTAGTGCTCCAGCCATATCCCGACAAGAACCAGGGAACAGAGGCCGATCATGAAGGCTGGCTTTGTCTTCACCTGTTTGTTCAGCAGGATGAGAAACGGAATCACAAAGCTCAGGATGAAGACGGCCCACGCCAGCCTGCTCCACGGCAGAGTCATGGTTCGCTGAATGATGTAGTTCGTTTCTTCCGGAAGGTTGCCGTACCAGATCACGAGAAACTGGCAGTAGAAGAAATCCGCCCAGAGCATGCAAAAGCCGAAAAAGAGCTTTCCCAGATCATGGAAATGGGAAGGATTCAAGGCAGAGGCCTCGCCATGACGAAGGTGAACAATGGCAGCGACAATAATCAACCCACCAAGACCCATGTAGAAAGCCTTCACAAAAGCGTAGGGACCAAAGAGCGTTGAGATCCACTGGGGATCCGCGCTCATGACAAGGTCGAAAGCCAGGAGAGACAGGACCAGGGCATAGGCCATGATGTAGAGAACACCGATCACACTCATTCGATTCCGGCACGCTTCTCTCCTCTTCACTGAAGCCTCTCCATGGCTCCGCTTCAGTTTCAATCCATGGGTGAGGTAGGCAAATCCCAATCCATAGAGGATCAAAAGTCCCGCCGCATCTCTCGCGAAAAGAAATGGAACGCTCAGCCACCCTTCCTTTCCATGGAGATCACCGTCAAGCCATGGGAAAATATAGGCTCTTCCCGGAAACAGGAGCAGGAACAAAACGAAAGAAATGGGGAAAAAGGCGGCAAAGGCTTCTGACAGACCCTGAAGAGGTCTGCCCCATCTTGCCTTGGTGAGATGGAGCACCACGGAGAACAGAAGCCCGCCCTGAGCGATGGCTGACCAGAGGATGAAATTGACCAAGTAGGCCTGCCAGGCCTTTTCAGGGTGCTGGCCTAAAACCTGGAACAGGAATGCTCCAAGACCGATGATCACCAAGGCTGGGAGGATGCGGTTCATATCAACTTAGCCTCTCCCCCTTTTTCCCGGAAGAATGTTATCAGGGCCTCCTGCTGGCCTTCGGGACAAGAGGCGAGAATTCCATAATGTTCCCCTGAACAAAGGGGATCATAGGTCCTCATGCTCCGGTACTCGGGTAACCGTGTTTGGGTGATAAGCCCCACAATATTCCCAAGAACCGCAAAAAGAACGGTGAACTCAAATCCCACGATCAGGTAAGGAATCCATGCGAGCACAGGTTTCCCGCTCACGATCAGGTTCCATTGAAGACCTGTGTACATGGCAAGGGCGATCCCGCTGAAAAAACCGATGATCCCTCCTGCGAGAGTAAAATACCCTACCTTGCTCTTCTTGACTTTCAAAGCCCTCAGAATCCTATCGCTCCGGATTGGACTGTGAACATCCTTAACTTCCCAGGAAGTTTTGGCCAGAGCCTCGACCGCTGCAGCCGTGAAGCTTTCATCTCGGAAAAGACCCAGGACCTGTTTTTCAGGTTTCATGGACTTCTCCTTTGTGCAGAGCTTCTTTCATCTCAGTCATGGAGACAGAAGGCAGATGCTTTATGAAAAGGAGAAAAAGAAAGAAGAACATGCAAAAGCTCCCCATGAGAATCCCGTACTCAATCATCGTCGGAGAAAAGCGACCCCAGGCGTTGGGCATAAAATCGTGGGCGACACCGCTGATGATGATCACGTAGCGCTCATACCACATGCCGATGTTGATCAAAATGGAGATGCCGAAAAGCCAGGGAATGCTCCGGCGGACCTTTTTGACGAAGAAGAGAAGGGGAACCATGCTGTTGCAGATCACCATGATCCAGAATTGAAGGCTGTAGGGGCCCGCAGCACGCCACCGGAAGGATTCCTGCTCCACGATGTTGTGGCTGTACCACGCGAGAAAATGCTCTATCCCATACGCATAGCCCACAATCAGGCCTGTGAAAACAATGGTCTTGGCAATATTGTCCAGTATGTCCCCGGTGATGAAATCTTCATAGCGAAAAATCTTCCGCATGGGTATCATCAGGGTCAAAACCATGGCAAGGCCTGAGTGAATGGCACCGGCCACAAAATAGGGGGCGAAAAGGGTGCTGTGCCAGCCCGGGACGATCCCGAGCGCAAAATCCCATGAGACCACACTGTGCACGGAAATGACCAGGGGAGTTGCCAGAGCGGCGAAGAAAAGGTAAGCGCGCGTGTAATGCCGCCACTGCTCAAACCTTCCTGTCCAGCCCAGGGAAACAAGATGAAAGATTTTCTTCCGCAAGCCTGTTGCCCGGTCACGAACAATGGCCAGGTCAGGGAGCATCCCTGTGTACCAGAAGAGAGAACTCACGATCAGGTAGGTGCTTATAGCGACCACATCGAACACGAGGGGAGATTGAAAGTTAGGCCAGAGAGTTCTCTCGTTAGGGTAGGGCAGGATGTAGTAAACCATCCAAACCCGGCCGAGGTGGATGAAAGGGAACAATCCTGCCACGCAGACCGCAAAAACAGTCATGGTCTCCGCGGCGCGGGCAATGGGGTTTCGCCATTTTGCCCTGAAAAGGTGCAGGATGGCTGAGATGAGGGTTCCTGAATGGGCTATACCGACCCAGAAGACAAAGTTGACCAGGTAGGTTCCCCACATCACAGGAACGCTTTGGCCGGTCACACCGAGACCATACGCAATCTGGTAAGCCCAGCAGCCTGCGCCGATCATGATGCCCAGAAACAGCAGGGCAATGACCGCCCAGTACCTGAGGGGAGCAGGATGCAGAGTATCCAACACTCTTTGATCAACTTGGGCGAAACTCAGTTGAGACATGGCCTCAGATCCCCTGCAACACCTTTTTCAAATAGATCACGGCAGGCTTTGTATTGAGATATCCCATGACCTGATACGCCCTGCGATCTTCCACCAGCTTTCTCACTTCCGTGCCTCTGTCCATGAGATTCCCGAAAATCAAAGCCCTCGTCGGGCAGGTTTGCACGCAAGCCGGCTGAACCTCTCCGTCACGGATCTCTCGTTTTTCGTCTTTGGCAATCCCGTGGGCTTCCTTGATCCTCTGAACACAGAAGGAGCATTTCTCCATGACCCCCCTGATGCGCACGCTGACATTCGGGTTCAGCTGGAGGTTGAGGGGCTTCGGCCATTTCCAGTCAAACCAGTTGAACCGTCTCACTTTGTAAGGGCAGTTTTGTGAACAGAACTGAGTCCCCATGCAGCGATTGTAAATCTGGTTGTTGAGGCCCTCTTTAGAATGATGGGGTGCAAAAACAGGGCAGACCGATTCGCATGGAGCATTGTCACAGTGCTGGCAGAGCATGGGAAGGAAACTCACCCTCTTCATGGTCCCTTCGTCCAGGTAACGTTCAACGGAGAGCCAGGCCATTTCCCTCCCCTCACGGACCCTGTCAAGCCCGACAATGCCGATGTTGTTTTCAGCATAGCAGGCTGCTGCACAGGCATTGCACCCGATACACCGGTCGAGATCCACCACCATGGCCCATCGGTACGTTTGATGGTCATGAGGAGGATAGATGTCTCTTTTCTTGTCATAGGCCTCAGGGAGAGGAAGGACGAGGGGAAAATCCCACATTCCGAGTCCTTTCTTCTCTTCCTTCTTTTCTTGGCCCAGGTCTTTGAGTTCCACAGTGAGCGCAATCTTCCTGCCGTGCTG
>PDVJ01000718.1_pt2 | contig 10823 bp, 12 predicted proteins | sample 1369811 | NCBI WGS metagenome assembly PDVJ01 (sample SAMN07795376, study PRJNA414565) | Alkali sediment metagenome, whole genome shotgun sequencing project. | reverse complement strand
CGTCTTCAGGACGTAGCCCCGCCGCGGCTCGAAGGCGTAGACGGCGTCGAGCATCTTCTCCCGGGCCGTCAGCACCGAGCCGAAGCCGTACTTGTCGCGGACCTGGTCGATGGCCCCGCCGAGCCGCTCCGGCCGCTCCGAGTAGGGCTCGAAGAGCGCCAGGGGCCGGACCCGGACGAGGTCCGAGGCCTTGACCCCGACCAGGCGCAGGGCCAGCCGCGAGCCGGCCACGAGCTCAAGGAACAGTTCCTCGGCGACCTTGTAGATCTTGCCCATCTCCTGGAGCGGCGACAGGACGAGGCGGCGCTTGATCTCGGGGCGTAGAGTCGGTCCTCGCGCAGGGCCAGGGTCAGCCGGTCGCAAAGGTAGGCCAGGTGGGCCAGGAGCAGGCGCTTGTCCCAGAGGTCCTCGAGGAAGGTCGTCTCGCGCGACACGGACTTGGGCAGCGTCCGCGTCACGAGCGGCCGGCTGTCGATGCCCCGCGACTGGAGATAGATGTCGTCGCCACCCGCGCCGAAGAGCGTGTGCAGGGTGCCGCGCGGCAGTTCCCACAGCTCGCCGATCTTGTGGATGTTCATGAGGCGCAGGACGACCTGGGCCTTGGGGCCGATGCCGGGCAGGGCCTCGATGCCGAGGTCGCGGAGATAGGTCTCCTCCTCGCCCTCGCGGATCTCGAAGAAGCCGGCCGGCTTGGCCCGCCGCGTGGCCAGCTTGGCCAGGATCTTGTTCGGCGCGGCCCCGACCGAGACCGTGACCCCGATCTCGCGCTCGACCTGCCGCTTGAGCTCGCGGGCCGCCTCCGTGAACGAGGGATAGATGTGGCCGCAGCGGGTCAGCTCCAGGTAGGCTTCGTCGAGCGAGGCCTCCTCGACGTCGGGGGTCGCGGCGTGGAGGACGCGGAAGAAGCGCTCGGAGAAGGCCTCGTAGACGTGGTAGTTGCCGCGGACGAAGACGCCCTGGGGGCAGAGCCGGTAGCACTCGCGGAGCGGCATGCCCGAGTGGACGCCGAACGCGCGGGCCTCGTAGGAGCAGGTCGAGGCGACGCCTCGCTCGTGGGGCAGGCCGCCGACGATGACCGGCTTGCCCGCGAGCGAGGGGTCGAGCAGGACCTCGACGGCGGCGAAGAAGGCGTCGATGTCGACGTGGACGATGTAGCGCCGGCCGTTCTTCGACAAAGACACCTATCCTCCTTTCTCCGTGCAGTCGATTCTTTTTTTCTCCCCTTCCGCGAAGGGGTGCGATATCGGGGCCCGCCCCGTTCAGTACTTGCGCATGACGCCGATGACCCTCCCCAGGATCTTGGCCGACGGGGCCTCGATCGGCTGGAAAGCCGGGTTCTCCGGGACGAGGAAGACCTGGCCGTTCGCCCGGCGCAGGCGCTTGAGCGTCACCGACCCGTCGTCGAGCATGGCCACGACCATCTCGCCCGAGTTGGCCAGGTTGGTCCGCTCGAGCAGGACGTGGTCGCCGTCGTCGACGTAGGCGTCGATCATGCTCTTGCCGTCGACCCGGATGCAGAAGACGTTGCCCCGGCGGCGGCCGACCATCCAGGCCGGGACGTCCATGGCCTCCCCGGTCGCGTCGAACGATTCGCGCGGACCGCCGGCCGGGACGAGGCCGGCCATCGGCACCCGGACCTGGCTCTCGAGGAGGGCCGGGAAGCCGGCGACGCGGATCGCGCCGTCCTCGCGGCTGATGTAGCCCTTGCGCTCCAGGCTCTGGAGGTGCTTGAGGACGGCCGAGGGACTGGGGATCTTCAGGGCCGAGCCGAGCTGGCGGATGGTCGGAGCATAGCCGTGCCCCAGGATGAAATCCTCGACGGCCTTGAGGACCTTGGCCTGCCGGATGGTCAGCTCCCGCCTCAGTTTGTTTACCATTTTGTTCACCTTTTATAGAATAAGACCGCCGCGGGCGTTTGTCAAGGCCTTTTTCAAGGATGATCAGATCTTCCAGACACTGTCTGGACAATTTCCTATCGGTTTCTTCCCCGGTATCGCCGCCCGGATCCTTCCGAGATCCGCTTCAGGCGTTTGTCGCTGTCCTTCCGTCGCGTGACCGCGATAACGATCACTTCGTCGCCCCGGATCCGGTAATAGGCCCGGAAGTCGCCGCTCCGCAGCCGATACAAAGCCGGCTCGAAGCCCGTGAGCTTCTTGATCTGCGGCTTCCCGATCGGGATCGGCCGCGTCTCGAGGTAGGATCGGATATCCCGGACTAAAATGGCCGCCTCTTCCGCCTCGAGGCCTTCCACGTCGCGAGACGCCGCGGGACTGAAGACGACCTTAAGCCGCTTCTCGCGCACGGCGCTTCTCGAGCTTCTTGACGAGATCCCCCGCCTCGATCCCGCCGACGCTCAGATATTCGGCATAGGCGTCCTCGATCTTGGACCGGAACCCAGGATCGTTCTCGACGAGATAATCGGCCAAGTCCTCCTCGTCGACATGGTGCAGGACGGCGGCGGGCTTGCCGTAGGCCGTGATGATGATGTCGCCCTTTTCCGCCTCTTTGAGGAGATCCATGGTCCGCTGTTTGAGCTCCTTGACACCCGCGTAGCGCATTCGAGCCCTCCTTCATAAAGTTACACTATAGTATAACTATTTTTCCCTTGATTCAAGGTCCCGTCCTTTCAGAAAAGACGCTCCGCCCTCTCGTACGTTCCCACTCCGAGAGAACGCAGGACAAGCGGGAGAACCTACCGGCGCGCCACCCGACCCTCGAAGCGGGAGCCCACCTCATGGGCCGTCTCGCGGGCTTCGACCGTCACCTTGTCGCCGTCGAAGCTCAGCCGCAAGAAGAAGTGGTCGTTGTTGGCGATATTGTCGTATTCCATGGCGAACGTCTCTACGTTGGCCCATTCGCCGCGCATCCCCTGCGGCTGGCCGTAAGGGCCTTCGGACATGCGGTAAACGCCGTCCAATCCGACCGGCCAGGGCTCGACCGTCCCGCCGTTATGAGTGATACGGAAGACGGCCTCGGCCGGCCCGTCGAACTCGAGCGAACAGGCCTCGATCCCCAACGGATTCGGATCGAAGACATACGTCCGGCCGGAGACCTGCCGGGCGAGCGGAGGGAGGGGTGCGACCGGCTTGGGGGCTAGCGGCGCGGCGACGGCAGCCAGGGCCTCTTCGAGTCTGGCGCAGCCCGAGGGGTTGGCAGGCAAAGGCTTGTCCGGGCTCACGAACGCCGCCGAGATCAGGGGTTCGAAGTCATCGATGTCGACCCCTCCCCCGGTCATGACCAGGATCGCATCGATGTCCGCCCAGACCTGGATGCGCTGCCCGCCCCGCCCGATGGCCGCGAACTCGCCCTTGGTCCCGGTGATCCACCAGCCATAGCCGTAGTCATCGTCCCGGCCCGTCCTGATCTGGGTCCTGGTCGAGCTCTCGACCCACTCACGGGAAACGATCTGCCGCCCTTCCCACTCGCCGCGCCGGAGCCACAATAGGCCGATCTTGGCCGTGTCGCGCGGATGGAGGTGGATATCGCCCCAGCCGAAGCAGACGCCCTGGGCATCAGCGGGCCAGAGGACATCCCGGATGCCGAGCGGCTCGAAGAGATTCTGGCGGGCGAATTCCAGGGCCGTCATCCCGGTCGCCTTCTGCAGGATCGCCGAGAGCAGGTGCATCCCCGGGCTGCAATAGACGAACCGGGCCCCGGGCTCGGCGATCATCTTCCGGTCGAGGACGAACTGCACGTAGTCCGGGCTCTGCCGCATTTCCTTGAGGGTCTGTTCGTCGCCGGCAGCGGTGCAGTCGAGTCCCGACGACATCGAGGCCAGGTGGCGCACCGTGATGCGCTCTTTGGCCGCGTCGCGGTTGGCGACGGCGCGCTCCGGAAAGAATGAAAGAACGGGATCGTCGAGCTTGAGCAAGCCCCGGTCGGCGGCGATCCCGATCAGGGCGGTCGTAATGCTCTTGGTCACCGAAGCTTGGTCGTGGAGGGCCCGGCCGTCGTAGGGGTAGAAGACGGCATCAAGGAACATGACCCCATGGCGGACGAGGGCGACGCTGTGGAGGTCCAGGCCCTTCTCCCGGATGGCCAGCAGTCCCTCGGCGAGCTTGAGCGAATCGAAGCCGAATTCCTCCGGAAGCCCGGTCCGCCAGCTTTCCGTCGGCCATTCAACCGCGGCGGAGACCGGGGCCGCTTTTCGGGACGGAGAGCAGCTTGTCAAGGCCGGGACCAAGAGGACGACTGTCATCAGGACGCGGGTATATTTCATGGGCACCGACCTCCGCTTTGAGGCCGATTGTAGGCTCCCGGCATTAGTCTCCCAGGGCAATCTTCAGCCTCCGCAGCGGGCTCCAGAACTTGATCTTCGCGGGATCGAAACGGTCCGGCCTCCAGCGGCCCAGCCAGTCCAGCCTGCCCTCCGAGTTGTCCCGATTCTTCAGGGCCCTGATGCAATCATAGTAGCCGGGAATCCCGCCGCAATCCTCCGGCGGCCCGGCCAGTTCGCCGGCCAGGCAGACCGGGTACTTCTTTCCGGGTTCCTTGGGAAAGGTCCCCTCAAAAAGGACGTCGTGTTGCCAGTCGTCGCCGTAATCGTAGGCGTAAAGCGCCCGGTCCCCCGGCTCTTGAATGAAATCCGCCACGGCCACTTCAGTGGTGAGGAGCGGCGCCGCCTCTTCGAGGTCGTCGAGCGCGAACGGGGAATCTATCCGAATGTCCAGGCAAGCACGTCGCCGTGGCTGGATCTTAAAATCGTGCAAGTGAGAGTCCAGCCAGCCCATTGCGTCCTGGATCGCGACGTGCAGGTCATAAAACGTATAATATTCCGGCACCTGGATCCTCCTCCAAACCGGAGGATCGGTCTCGAGAAGGGTGATCTTGAACTGCAGGAGGAACTGATAGGGTCTTCTCCGAGGCCAAGTGATGGGGATCTCTCTGACCATGGCGGCCAACCTGAACCGATTCTAGCCAAATGTCTGTTGGCTGGCAACATCATTTTCATGCGCGGTGCGGAATCGCCGGCTTCAAGGACGGTTTCTGTTGAGCTTCTTTAACTCGCGCCATCTATGATATATTTGGACTGTGAAAATCATCGACGCTCCGATCTCCCAGTGCGATCTCAAGGTCATGGCCGAAGGGCGTTTCGGAAACCTGGTCAAAGCCGTCGTGGACGTCGAGCGGAAGATCATGGCCGTCGACGGAGAGCTCCATGCGGATGAGGAAGCGCTCCTGCTGGAGAACGGCTCCCTCCAGGAAAACCTCTGGGGGATCAATATTTATCCAGACCTGGAAGGGCCGGAGCGGATCGAATTCGATTCCGTCATCAATATCCGTCCCTCTCAGGGAAATCGCTCCCGCGGCGTCGATGACCCTGTGATCCGTGAAAGGATCGTTCAGGCCGTCACGGGATTGCTGAAATGACGCCGGCCCAGCATGAAACGCTCGCGGCCGGCCGGTGGCAGGCTTTCTCCCTGGTCGAGCAATTGGCCAACGTCGGAAGCGAGGTCGAGCGAGCCCTCAATTGGCTCGATAAGCAAAATCCCGAATACAGCCGGTTGGCCTTCCTCCGGGCGCTGGAACTCCTCAATCTGACCGTTGCCGATCCCCGGCATCGGCACCGCCTTAAAGAGCTGACCCGTTTGCGGGAGGCCCTTCTCGATTTCTTCCTCGGGGATAACGCGTTCAAGTCGACCGGAAAGAGTTGGCGCGGCTACTTCTACGGCTTCGCATATGCGGCGGCCATGAAGCGGTTCCACAACCGGCCCTGATCGCCGGCGAACCCTCGCTCCCGACCAACCGGCCGCGCGAGCCCCGACGATGAGACGGGTCTTTGCCTGAACCCAGCCCTATTCAATATCCCAACGCCCTCGCGTTGAGCGCGTCGGTGGCCACGGCCTGGTATCCGCCCTTGGGATCCAGCCAGGCCCCGACCAGGTAGCCGCTGATCACGTATCCCCGCGGCACGTGAGGTGTCATCGCGTTCGCGGACACGGCGACATCGAGTCCCATTTTCCTCACCTCGGACAGAAGCGGGCCGCAGAAGTCCCCTTCCAGGACCTGAGGCCTGCCGCCGCCTGCCCCGAACAGGGGGATATTCAGGCTGGGGGCGTCCACGGCCCTCTTGAGCCCCCAATGGAAGTCGATGAGGTTGATGAGGACGGACAGCGTTTTCTGGTGGAGCCCAGCGCCGATGGACGACAGCGCCGCGATCGGCTTGCCGTCCTTGGCGATGTCAAAGGCTCGGTCGGGTCCGGCAGGCGGTTCCCCGGGCCGGTCTGGGCGATCAAAGCCTGCTGGAAAGCCCCCGGGTCCGGGACCGAAACGCCGTCCACGAAGATCCCCGTCGTTCCCCAGACGACCGTGTTGCTGGAATGGACGAGGGCGGCCGCGTTCCCCCATCGGTCGACGGCGACGACGGCGTCCGAATGATGCGGCCCCTCCCCGGCGGGGAGCTTCGTCAAGGGAAAGCGGCCGGCGGACATGAGCGACCAGATCCGCCGGGCATGATCTTCCCCAGCCCGCGCGGCGAGCGAGCCGTCCGCCCCTCCGAGAAGCGAGGAAACGGCCTGGGGCGGCATGAAGCTCAAGGCCATCAGATTGGTGATCTGGCTCAGCCAGAAAAAGGCCAGGGGCGATTCGGCGTAATGTCCCATGGCGGAGAGGCCGGCCAACGAAGCGACATGGAGCGCTTCGGCGAGATGGACGCCGCCCTGAGCCGGCAGCCCCGGGGCGTAGATCCGGCAGCCGCCATAGTCGATCTCCAGGGGATCGGACCACAGGACGTGGTAATTCCTCATGTCTTCCAGGGTCATATGGCCGCCCTCGCGCCGCACGGCATCGACGAACTTGCGCCCCCACTCCCCCACGTACATATACCCCGCGCCCTGGGCGGCTATTTTACGCAGGGTGCCGGCCAGCCGGGGCTGCTTGAAAAGATCCCCCTCGCCGAACCAGGACCCGTCCGGCTTGGTGAAAAGCGCCTTCGTCTCCGGGAGGCGGGCCAGCACCTTCTTGCGCAGATCGATCAGCCGGGCGTGGAAAGGCGTGAGCTCGAAGCCGTTCTCCGCGTAGTGGATGGCCGGGGCGAAAAGGTCCGCGAAGGCCAGCTTGCCGAACTTCTCGGACGCGGCCTGGACCCCGGCCATGTAGCCGGGAACGAGCGCCGTCCGTCCGCTGGGCCTGATCTCGTCGTCCGGCCGGGGCGAGAGCGGATTGGCCATGGCGGGGATCGACTTCGGGTCGTTCTCCCCAAGGACCGTGTCGAAGCCGGCGTTGAGGCTGTAGCAGCGCCCCGAAGCGGCCTCGAAATAGACCATCGTGAACATCCCCGCATAGCTGACCCAGCTGCCCATGGCCTGGCAGATCTGGGCCAAGGACGAAGCCAGGACGGCGTCCGCGGCGCTCCCGCCCTGGCGAAGGGCCTCGAGCCCCGCCCGCTGCGCCGATGCACTTGTGGTTCCGGCGATGACCCCGTTCTGGCCCTCGGCCAGGACGTTCTGCAGACCGAACTGCTTGCTCAGCCAGTCGTAGATCACGGTTTCCCCGGCCGGCCATTTCTTGGGAGAAAGGTCGGCCTTTTGGGACGACAAGGCCGGCCCGGCCAGCGAGAAAGCACAGAACAAAGCCAGGACTTTCCTTCGCATTCCATTCATTTTCAACATGATGACCTCCTTCGGATGGCTGGGATATCGGATCGTCCGGAGACACCATACGCCGGAGGAACGCCGTTTTCCCCTCAGCGTATAGGATGAGAAGCGAAAATTCGAACTCGGGCGCGCGGACTCAGGATAAAGTCGGCGCTTTGCGATAAGCGGAGGGCGTCCGCCCGGCCAATTCCTTGAACACGCGGTTGAACGTGGCCAGGGAATTGAAGCCGCACTCCGAAGCAATGGTGATGATCTTCTCGCGTTCCGCGTCGGGCGAGGCCAGCCGCCGCCGGGCCTCCCGGACGCGGTACTGATTGATGAACTCGTAGAAATTCCGCCCCAGAGTGTCGTTGAGGACGCGGGACAGATGGGCGACGGGGATCTCCAGGGATAGGGCCAGCTTGGGGAGGGTCATCTCGGGGTCCAGGTAGGGCCTTTCGCGCTCCATCCACTCCAGCAGCCGGGATCTGATGAGCTCGGCGTTCTCCGGGCTCAGGGACGAACGTTCGTATCGCCGGGCCGGCCCTTCCTCGAGGGGGCCAAAAAAGGTCTCCGGTTGGAGCAAGGCCCGATAACCGGCCGCGAAGGTGTTCAAAGCGGTGAGAAAGGCCACGAGCTGGCCGACCAGGACCATGGCCCGGCTGTCGAGCCGGACGATGACGATCAGGGCCAGACCGACGGCCCAGATCGCCACAAAGACGGTCAGGCGCCGTCGCAACCAGCCGAGATCGACCGGATCGATGTTGGAATACGCCGCCTTAATCCGGGCGGAATGCCGCCGCAGGAGGCGGACGATGGCGGTGATGTAGGCGATGGACTGAAGGGCCGCGGCGATGAGGACGAAGAACCAAGGGGACCGAACGGCCGCCCCGGCCAGGCCGCCGAGGGCCGATCCTCCCGAACGTTGGCCGAGATAAGCGGTCCACACGAGAACGCCCAGGAGAAAAGGCGCTCCGTGAAGCCAATCGGCCGCCTTCCCGAGGCGGGCCGGGGCGGTCAGCGCCCGGATATGGAGATAGAACAAGGGATGGTAAGCCAAGGCGACGGAGCCCATGAGGACAGCCAGGACCGGCCAGGCGTCATAGAGCCCGAGAAGGGCGATCATCCCGTTGGCCATGCCGACCGCTAGGGCCAGGAGGAAGAGCGCCATATATCGATTGGCGCGGCGGATCCCCTTGGGCGTCCAGAACAATACGATCGACTGGATGAGGGCGTGGACCGCCCCGGCCAAGTTGATATAGCTCAGGACTTGGATCAGGGAATCCACGGGCCGCTTCCTCTATCCTTTTTCTAGCTTCGTGATCCTCACCCCGGCCTATTTCACCCGGACGCTGCGGTCGGACCTTCCCAGGAATTCCTTGCCGTCCGGCGCAAGCGCGAAACCGGCTTTTATCATCGGTTTTCTCCTTCGCCATAATCGGGCCGGCCAGGCTCGATCGGCAGCGAGAACTCGAACGTGGCACCGCCTTCCGGATCGTTCAGGGCCCAGATGCGGCCGCCGTGGGCTTCCACGATGGCCCGGCATATGGCCAGACCCATGCCCATGCCGGTAGGCTTGGTGGTGTAAAACGCCTCGAAGATGTGCGGGAGCGTGGCCGCGGGGATGCCCGCTCCCTCGTCCCTCACGGACACGCGGACCTCGTCGTCCTTCCGCGCCGTCCGGATCCGGATCCGCCCCCCCGCGCCGCGCGCGCTCATCGCGTCGATGGCGTTGAGAATGATGTTGAGCATGACCTGCTGAAGCTGGACCTGGTCACCCCGCACGGACAGGGGCTCCGCCGCCAGGTCCAGCTCGATCCCGATATTGCGGAGGAGGGCATCCGTCCGGACGACGGCGGCGAGCTCCCGGATGACCGCGTTGATCTCGACGGGGTTCATCTCCGGCGGGTTCTTACGCAGCAGCGTGCGCAACCGCTGAATCACGTCGCCGGCCCGGCGGGCGTCCCCGATCACGTCCTGCAAGATCTCGCGGACCTCGTCAAGGCGCGGCTCGCTCGTCGCCAGGAAATGCATCCCCGCCTGGGCATTGTTCATGATCGCGCCGAGGGGCTGATTCAGCTCGTGGGCGATGGCGGTCGTCATCCCCCCGACCGTCATCACCCGGCTGACGTGAGCCAGCTCGCCGCGAAGGCGATCCGCCTCGAGACGGGACTCCGCGAGCTTCCTTTCCGAACGCCGCCGCCGGGCCCCGGCCAGAACGAGCCTTAGGATCAGAAGCGCTTCGAGGAAGCTGACGCCGAGCACGATCAGGACCAGGCCGTATCGTTCCCAGAAGGACGGTTCTTTATACAGGACGATGCTGCCGGCGGGCAACCGGCTCTCGTCGATCTTCCAGCGTTTCAGCTGCCTCGCGTCGAACCGGGCCTGGCTTGCGACTTCCTCCACGGAAATGGTTTCAGGCTTCTCTCCGGTCAGGATGCGTAAGCCGATCTCGGCCGCCCGGGTCCCGTGAGCGCCGTACTCGACGATATGCCCGCCCACGGGGCCCCGGCCAAAGGCGGTGTTGGCGACCGTATAAACGGGCGCGTTGGCCGCCTTGGCGACCTGGCCGGCGACTTCGGCGCCGATAAAGATCCTGCCGGACGCGTCCCTGACCATATCGGTATAAACGACCACCGTGCGGGGCGGGAGGTTGGCCACGTTCTCGAGCAGTCCGGGCAGGGTCCGATCCGTCAGATACGTGAATGTCAAACGCGTCTCAAAGGACCTGAAGGCCGTCTGCGTCTGACGGAGGAAGATCCGGGCCATCGCATCCGTGCCCCCGACGACCACGACCCGCTCGGTGCCGGGATGCACCCCGATGGCCAGGTCCAGGGTCTCTTTCCAGGGGAACGTGAGAGGGATGCCGATAAAACCCGGCATCCGAGGCAGGTCAGCCAGCTCACTTTCGTCGGTGAGGCAACTAACGACCGGGGTATCAGGGAAGAGCTCGCCCCGAAACTTCATCAGGAACCTGGCCGCCTGGGGAAGGATGGAGATGATCAGATCGAGCTTGCGGTCCGCGAATTTCTCTCGCAGGTATGCGGCCAGGATCGGGCCGTGGCGTTCCGGGTCGAACCGGGCCATATCCAGCGTCTCGGCGAAGAGCTCCACTTCCACCGCAGGAGACGCCCTGAAGGCCGAGCGAACGGCCGCCTCGACCTCGACGCTCAAGGGCGCATAGAACCGGCCCGAAAAGAGGAGCAGCACGTTCTTGACCGGGGCCGCGGCCCGGACGGATACGGATCC